>Ga0268255_10000072_pt1 | contig 86886 bp, 61 predicted proteins | sample AgamicOrMarz_FD_200256 | JGI IMG/M metagenome (GOLD analysis project Ga0268255, IMG submission 200256) | Agave microbial communities from Guanajuato, Mexico - Or.Ma.rz (v2) (version 3) | ecosystem: Host-associated > Plants > Phyllosphere > Phylloplane/Leaf | place: Guanajuato, Mexico...
CTCACATTATGAAAGAGGGGTATATTTTGAGCGATAATGATTAATAAACCAAGTAAAATAGTCGGAATTTTTTAAAATTAAGATAAATTGAGAAATTATTATATAAAAGCTGGTGCGCCCGGCGGGCACTTGACTATAAATAACAACTTCCTAGGTTTTTCTATCTTTTCTTATTATTTCATATAAAACAAACAAATGCCAAATTGGCTATTAATCTGTACTTCTATTATTTCGTATTTTTTCCTATTATTTCAATTACCACAATTACGCCAGACTTACGCCAGAAAAATTATGGCTTCTTTTAGACAACGAAACGATACATGGCGAGCCGAGATAAGTGTAAACGGAATTCGCGAAAGTGCAACCTTTGATACAAAAGCGCAGGCTAGGGCTTGGGCATCCAAACGCGAGACACAATTACGTGAACAATCGCATGGTAAGCTTCCTGACCATTCTTTTTTAGAAGCAATTGAACGCTATCTAAGTGAAGTGAGTGTTAAAAAGAAAACTCATGAGAATGAAGTTAAGAGAATGGCCTTCTTTAAACGTGAGTATAAAAAGCTTTGTCAAAAGCCATTAGCCAAAGTTACAACGGACGATTTAGTACAATGGCGTGACTCACGATTGAAAGAAGTGCAGGGCGCTACCGTTAGACGTGAAGCTAATATATTGGCGTCTTTATTTACCGTCGCTCGAAAAGAATGGAAGTGGATAAGGGAGTCGCCTATGGCAGATTTAACTTTGCCACCTCCTTCTAAGCACCGGGATAGACGAATTGCGCAAGATGAAATTGATAGATTATGTCTTGCAGCCAATTGGGATAATAATGTTCCGGTAAACTCAACTCAGCAAATTATTGTTGCTTTCTTATTTGCTATTGAAACTGCAATGCGTGCAGGAGAGATTGTTGGCTTAACTTGGGATCGAGTCTATTTAAAAGATAGATATCTTGTTTTGACTGAAACAAAGAATGGTACTAAGCGAAATGTACCGTTATCCAAGCGTGCAGTTGAGTTGCTAACTTTATTAAAAGGTCTGGATAGAAAACGAGTCTTCACTTGTAACACTCAAAGTTTTGATACGCTGTGGCGTAAGATAAGGGATAGATGCCAAATCACTGATTTACACTTTCATGATACTCGCCATGAAGCATGTACACGCCTTGCAAGGAAATTAGAAGTATTAGACTTGGCTCGGATGATTGGGCATAAAGATTTAAGAAGTTTAATGATTTACTACAACGCTACTGCAAGCGAAATTGCAACGAGGCTAGATTAGCCCCGTTTGCGTGGTCGTCCTCTTTTTGGCTCATCATCAGACTGTTCTCTTAACCAGTTCGATATTTCTGCCAAGTTCCAGCGTCTTCCTTGACCGCACTTAATGACATAGCGCGGTTTCGGGAAGGTTGGAAGGCAGCAGACTGCCGCCTTGAAGTGAACATCTTTATAGCCTAAAAACTCTGCTGCTTGTAAGTCATTAAGCCATATTTCTGAAGGTGGTAGTGCTACTACAAAGTTACTACCGATATTTGCAATTGCTGTCATTTCACCCCTCCTTACTTTCCGCTTCTCTTTTTTCAACCTCACGTAAAGCACATTTGTGTGCCTGCTCAATCTTAGTTAGATTCATCTTTACCGACACGCCATCGTGATAAATATTAAACAATGGTTGATCAAAGTCTTCATCATGATCACATTCAATTGCCACATGATCAGAATATTGGATTGACTTGCCATCAAACATTACTCGCACACCATTTGGGCAAGCCAATTCATCGTATAGGCCAGCTTGAGCAATGATTGAAATATTGTTTACGAAAGAATCAATATCTAATGGTGTTGCTGATTGCTGAAAACGATCTATCTCAGCAAGAATTAATTTTGATACTTCACTCATCCCTCAGCTCCCGATTCGCTTGCTTCAATCATTGCCTTATACCCAGTTTTACTCAGTGTTGACATTGGTGCGACTGAAGAACGTTCGTAAGCTTGGAACATTCTTTCCGTAGGCACTTTCGGTACTAAACAGTAACCCTCTGGCACCGCCTGAGCTTTGGATTTTTCTTGTTCTGCATGCAACAGCCAGCCAATGAACATAAAGTACTCACCAGTGGTTTTAAAATCCTTAACATCAAGACCAAATGTATTGAATTCTGTTTGTGCAAAAGCCTCTCTTTCCTTATTCAAATCTTTCATGCTGCTGCTCCCAAAATCACTTGTTTACGCTTGTCCAGTTCTTCTAAGAATTGATCAACACGGTTATTAATTTCTGTTATTACTTTTTCGTCTCGGTATAGGCGCTTTACAAATAACGGCATTGAAGGGCAATAGCTAATGAAATCAATCCATTCACGTTCTGCTGCTGAAATACCGCCCATACATTGGTAGTAATGCTCTGGTGGTAAAACACCTTCATAAAGGATCTGCGCTTGTAGCTTTGGTAACTTCGATTTAACTTCCGTCAAACCATTTGCACCCACTAAGCCGTCAGGGCTATAGCCGAACTTATCACCAATAATGAATCCGCATTTACCAACTTCATTACCCGTCTGCATTTCATAAAGTTCAATAGCCATTGGCTCATGAACATGTCCGCGCTCTGTATGAAATCCTGAAAAGCTCTCTTTGGGTTCGCCAGTGATCTGCTCGCCAATCAACTCATACATATAAGTGATTGCACCTTTGCCGAATTTCTCACTACCTTTGCCTTTAGAGAAAACCGCCTCAAGCTCTGAGCAGGTGATTAAACCAGCTCTAGCTTGCAACCAATCAGGCGAACCTTGCTCACAATCAAGTATTAGCATTGCCATTTCCTTGTTTGATCAACTTATTCAATGCAGATTGAGCTTTGGTAAATAGAGATTTATTAATGTTCTCAATTGTCCCGAATTGCTCGAAGAATAGTTGTTGTTGGAACTGGTCAAGACGATCATGCAAGCCTGTTAGCATTTGAATTTGCTCAGGTGTCATTGGGCAGAAAGGCTTCGCTGCAAAGCCGTTGTCGTCTTCTTTTGCTGTAGTAATATTTAAGATGGCACAAAGGGTGTAGCGCTTACCGTATGTGACACTTGAGCCTAAAGCTTGAACTGCATTTTTAGATCCTGAGGTATCAGCATTTAATTCCATGCTTGTACTTTCACGATGTCCGTCTTTGTGCATCAAGACACATGTAACCTTTACCTTTGTTGGTTCCGGATGCTCAACACGATAAGAAGTAGCAAAACCAAACTTAGAAAGGATAGGGCGCACTACTGCATCAATAGTTTCAAGTGCGGCATATGTAATGTTGTGGCCGTTTGAAGTCTCTGCAATTACTGGAATTTCAGGAGCCATCATTGCGAAGTCACGGTCAAAAGCCATTTCAGCTTGCTTAGCCATAACACGCTCTTGCATGTCTAGCATCTTTTCAATGATTGCCATGTCAGGTGTAGAGCTACTTAACACACGCTCAATTAAACCAAAGAGTTGATTATTTTGATCTTGAACCATTGGAACTTGTGTATTTACTGGCGCATTCATAATCTTCTCCTAATTCTTTTCTACTGGGCGTTTGCGTAATGAGGCTTTCCAGTCGCCTGTATAACCAAAGGTTGGAGCTGCATCTATTAATCTGCCAAAATCCCAATATCTACCAGTTTTATTCAGCTCTGGCTCAATCTCCCACCAGTCTGCGCGTCCCTCATCTTCATCTTTGGTCCAGTAATTGGCGTTTTCTGGCGCTTGTGACCAATCAGGTTGAAACTCTAGTAGTTGAACGTTTTGTAATTCCTGCAATGTAAAACTAACTGCTTGTTGAAGATTTAGATGGCAGATCAAATTGCCATTTTCATCTGCTTTAGCCAAAGTTGTTGTGGCTAAGTTGGCTCCACGCTTTTCGGCAAGCTCGATAAGTTTCTCAATTACCAGCTTTGCTATAACTGCTATATCTAAAGTTGAATTTTCCATCACCCACCTCTCAACTCTGTAATTTTTTCTTCTCTCGCCAGTTCTTCTAAATACTCATTCAACTTTTGAATTTGAGTAGAAGTAAGGGCAAAGGGCATACCTTCAATCGCATCGACATAATCAAAGTCATCGACATGTGGGCGGCTATTTGAATCAACTGTCATCATTGTGTAGGGAACATCTTTCCAGTCTTGATAATCCAAGCCTTCGCCATATTCGAAAGTGTCATTTTTCTCAATCCCTTTGACACTTGCCGCGATGTAGATGTGTTCAGCGTTTGAGATAGATAAAGAGAACTGAACAACGCCATCCTCAACACCTACATTCATCACTTCAAGGCTTGTGAAGACTGCTGCATCTAGTACAGGGGTAACGAACATATTCATGAGTTGTTACCTCTCAGCTTGTCAGCGAATGCATTGCGTTCTTCGCGAGATTTGAACTCGTATGTGACTGCAAACACCAAAGCATTGTGTTGAGTTTCTTTGTGTGGTTTAGGCAGCTCTGAATTAACCTTAATGGTGCGTGGAGCTACTCTGAATTTGAAGTTAGGGAACTTCTCTTGATTCAGAAATACGCCAATATTGCAATTAAGAGCTGTATCCCAATGTTCTTCGCCACCATCACCTGAATACTGAACATTCTCACCAGCTAAAAGAGCTTTATGTGCCTCAGCCCCGCTAATCAAGCCTTGGTCTTTTTTGATCTTGGGTGTTGCAAGTACACGAAGTTCAGCCAAAGTCAGTTCTTCACCTTCACACTTATAAAACTCTGTTAAAGAAACCCCATAATAGATATCCTTTTCTTGAGTAAATAAATATGGAATAGACTCTCTTAAAAACTCACGTTTATTTGACCATTTCCAATGAAACCCAAGCTCAAAAAACAACTCCTGAGCCTCTTTGCTCTCAGCTTCATCTTTAACTTTGATTTTGTAGTTATCCATGAGAGGGCTCCTTAATGAAAATCTACTGCGCCATCGTCTGAAGCAAATTCAAATGCTGTCATCCAATCGCAATATGATTCATAAAAGTGGTAATCAAGTTCTTTAGCTTTCTCATCAAACTGTTTGAAATCAGCCAAGAGTTTCTTGCTGTAAGTTGTGCCTATAACACCTTCACAATCACTAAAATTAATTAGTTCCCAGAAAGGCCCAGACTCTGCTTTCCAAGCGCCATTTGAGTGGTTATGTCTATTACCTTCACCTTCAAGTGCAGGGTATCCAGCAAGTTTTGCTAGTTGTTCTCTAAAGTTGTTGTATCCAGAGTAAGAGCCGGCTCTAAACCAATAAGAGTCCTCAAAGGTGTAGTAACCAGTGTCATTAATATCTTTTGCATGTTTTGGGAAGTGGCCATTCAAGTACGGTTGGAAGTAGTCATCCTCATGCACAACACGACCTGTTTCATCATTCGTTACAACATCATTAGTTTCGTTATAAGTGCCATCAAATTGGCTAAGCTTCTTATAAGCTGTGCAACTTAAGCCCATTAGTTAGCCCCCTCAACCTGAACGCGGACATATTCGTCATGCTTCTGCACATCATCTGAAAGGTATTTGAAGTAACCAAATGCGCTGAATGCTAAAAGAACAAAAACACTCGCCATTACTAAGCCAGAATTAGAATGTCTAATCGCCTGCTTACGGTTCTGATTCTTGATCAGCTTTGCTATTAATTGCTTTTCTGTCATAATCTTCTCACTCATTGAGTAATCCCCGTCGCCTGCAAGTGTTGGGGATTTTTTTATTGGGTAAAACAAACTGTGTTATCACAATATAAAACAAAACGTTTTACAACGTCAAGAAAAATATAAAACAAAATGTGTTATTTTTTTGAGGCACAAAAAAACCGCCTGAAGGCGGCATTTGCTTCTAGTTAATTAGTCGTAGTGGATATCTTGCATAGGCAGAGTAGGGTAATCATTTACATGGCGACTAGGCGGAACTATATCAGTTACGGCCACAATAGCCTCAACATCGTCCATTTCAAAAGTAGTTCTTTTCTCACCATTAACAGCTAACAAGTGAAGAACATCGTTTACAATGCCGATGAATTCCTTAACTGTACGACGCCCATCTTTAAGTTGAACTTCTACAAATTCTGTTGGGGTTGGGTCTGCATCTGGGTCGCATACAATGTACCAGCCATTGCGTATCGCAGGATACATTGAATCACCCGTACCTCTGACTGCATAAGCATTCACACCTGCTGTAAGTGATGGTACATAACCATCTCCGCCATTTCCACCATACCCCATTTCTGTATAGTAGCCATCATACCCCATCTTGCTATAAGACTTCACTGGCACCCATCCTCCGACTCTTCCTGAGAGGGAAATTTTATTTTCATTAAAGACCTTTTCTATTTTTGGACTACCAGTTCCAGAAAGTATCCAACCATAATCCAACCCTAATTTTTGTGAAACTTGTAATCCACCTTTTTTAGATATGCCTCGTTTATCCCAGTTGTACACAAGTTGGGAATCAACATTCAGTAGAGAGGCTAGCGAGTTGGCATTCAAACCTGTCTCATCATAAATGCGCTCCATGGTTGGGTGTAGCTCTTTATCACTCATAACAAAACAACCTAAAACAATTAATTAAATTTTCTCAAAAAAAACACAATCTGTGTCAAACAAAATGATTGACCGTTCAAACAAAACGTTTTATATTTATAAAACAAATTGTTTTATGCGGATTTACTTATGGATTCAATCGATGCAGACCGCGCCCTGATTGAAGCAAATGGCGGAGCTTCAGCACTGGCGCGAAAACTCAAATATAGGACTCAACGCGTCCAAAACTGGACCGTTCGAGGCATACCGCCAAAAGAAAAACTTTTACATCCAGAGATTTTTATGAAAAAGAAATCTCGATCTAAAGCACTAGCTGCTTAGGAACTAAACCATGAGCAAAGTATCAACCGAATTGAGTGCAAGTGCGAGAAATAGCATTACAAGGGTTTTACGCATACTTGCAAACAGCAATAACTCCCAAATTGCTGAAAAGTTGGGATTAGATCCAACTACATTTTCTAGATTTAAAAATGACAAGAAAAACAATGGCTTGTCAGATATTGAGAATGTTTGCGCAATGTTGGATTTGCTTGAATTAAAAATCGTACCGAAGAAATACAAGTTAATTCACAAGGAAAAGTTGGCAGCGCTTTTGAATCTTTCAAAGGCTTATATGGGACGCCTAGGTTCAGTCGATGATCTTTTTCAAGATGACATCGAAGACTTTGGGATTAATGAAGAACTCGGATATTAAAAAACCGCTTCCTGCGCGAACAGGTTAGCGGTCGTATTCATCAATTAGGAACCAATGAATGAAGACAAATTTAGCACAAGTAGCACATAAACAGCAAATAGAACCTAAGCACTCTATTTTTCACTGTGATTTATGCAAAAACGAAGTCAGCTTTGCCCCGAATGGGTTCAGCATTGACGATATTACGTTTTGCCTTGATTGCGCTAGAAGAATTGCTTTTGGATATCTTGAGCATATTGATTGTAGATATCAGGCTGATTATCAGCAATCACGTTTCAAAGCTGAAATGGAATATCAGGCAGCCATAAATCCAAATCAGTACAAGAAGAAAAAGATTGGTCAATCTTTGCGTATGCAGGTTTATGAGCGGGATGGTTTTAAGTGCATTACTTGTGGAACTCAAAAGAACTTGACGCTTGATCATATCAAGCCAGAGGTTCTAGGTGGAGAATCTACAATTGAAAACCTCCAAACGATGTGCAAGCCGTGCAACTCAAGAAAAGGAGCTAGATATGTCGAAGCTTCTAATTAATGAGTCACCCTTGCAGGTACAGCCTTCTCTAGCAATGGCTATAGGCTTGAATGAAGCAATTTTCTTGCAACAGTTGCATTATTGGGTTGGCGCTTCGCGTTTTGTACGTGACGGCAAAAAGTGGGTTTATAACACCTATTCTGACTGGTTACTTCAACTTAAGTACATGTCACTGCCAACCTTAAAGCGCACTATTAAATCACTTAAAGACCAAAAATTGGTACAAGTTGAGCGCTTTGAAAAGCTTCGTTCAAACCAAGTTAATTTTTATGCAATTGATTATGAAACTTTGGCAATTATTAGCGAAAACATTGCTCAAGCTATTGATTCTATTGATCAGCTCAAAATGAGCCAATCGATTAGCTCAAATTGCACCAATGCAGTAGCTCAAAATGAGCCAATCCATCAGCTCAAAATGAGCCAATCTCCATTAGCTCAAAATGAGCCAATGTATACAAGAGAATACCAAGAGACTACTCAAGAGATTAACAATAAAAAGGGTAAACCAAAATTCACATTGGAAGACGCATGTTCAGTTGAATTGCCAGAAGGTGTTAATCGTGATCTTTGGGTTGGTTATATCGAAATGCGTTTTAGCATGAATAAAAAACCTACCCAAAAGGCAGTTGAGTTATCTCTTAAAAATCTTCAGAAATGGGGATCAGAGAAAGCAAACCAATCTCTTGAAAACTCAATTACAAGCAACTGGACTGGATTATTTGAACCTAAGCAAGCGGTTCACACATACGTTAAAACCAAGACAGCTTTGGACAACAAAAACGTAAACCAAGCTTGGGAACAAACCCAAACTCATTACGAGCCTGTTGAACAAGTAGAGCTAGAGGAGTGGATGGTATGAATGCAATGTTCAATACAGAAATTCTTCAAAGCAAAACTGTTTGCCCTGAACACAAGACTCAAATGATTGTGATGTTTGGTCGCGAGACTTGTCCAGCATGTGCAGTTGAGTATGTGAAATCTTCAAACAAAGAGCATGCAAAACAGGTAAACCAAGCTGTACGTGAAAAACACTTTGCAGGGGCAATGCTTCCAAAGCGTCATGAGAATTCAGGATTTAGAAATTACACCACTGAATTGCCAGGACAAAAGAACGCATTACTTCAAACAGCTAGTTATGCAAAGAAAATCGTAAATGGCGATGTAGTCAATCTTGTGATGGTTGGAAGTACTGGAACAGGCAAAACACATTTGTCATGTGCTACGGCTCGCACGCTACTCGCAAAAGGCAAGTATGCACGCTACATCACGTCTGAAGACATGGCTCAAAAGATTATGAAGGCTTGGGATAAGGATACCAAGGATCAATCTGAAGCATCAGTAATCTACGAGTTCACTCAATATGATTTGCTCATCTTGGACGAGTACGGATTGCATGACCGTGAGAAGCGCTTAGAGCTTGTTCATAAGGTTCTTTACTCACGTTATGACGATGCAAAGCCAACAATGCTTATTTCAAACATGACACTAGATCAACTCAAAGCAGATCTAGGGGATCGTCTATGGTCTCGTTTCCAACATGGCGGCTTAACTGTTGTTGAGTGCAATTGGAATGATGGGCGAGTAGGAGGTGCGGCATGACTCTATCAGAAATCAGAGACCAATTAGCTGTAGTAGCTGAGCGTAATGGTCGTCCACCGTATGACGTATGTGTGCTTAAAGCAGTCCGCTTTGCTGTGGAGAGCGGTACAGAACATCCGCTTAAAGAGCATCTGAATATTAAGCAGCCTGTAGTGATTGCGAAAGTTGAAAAGAAATCACCAGTGCCGAAAGCAGGGCCAAAAGTTCCACAGGCTTCAAAAGAAGAAATTAAAGAGCTTTGTGACTGGGTATCAGCGAAAGTTGGCAGACAAAATCAGCTTGCTGTTATGGCTGGTACTTCACATTCAATTATCTGGCGTGTGCGTAAGTCTAGAGCATGTACAAAGCGCTTATACGAGCAATTATTAAGAGCTAAAAATGAAATTATTGCAGGAGCTAGTGCATGAGAAAACAACGCAAACCAAATAAAGCTCAGCACTACCAACTCTCTTGGAATGTATTCAATGCAGTTGAAATCGTAGAGCAATACGAGAAGCAATCAGGTGATACGAGCGGTCAGTTGCCTTTACCGGTGCTTATGAAGATTTACCAAGGTTCATTACTCACAGCACTACAGTTTGGAACTATTCCGAATCATCAAACCTATGGCGTGACTTTCTTCGCAAAGATCAAGAAGGATTCAGGAGAGGAAGGGATTGTAGAACGTGGCTTTCGTATCGATACGCCAATGAAGCTTTCAGAGTTCATCAACGGTTATTCAGATTGTTATGTGAACAAAGGGCAAGGACTTAAAACCAAAGGCTGGAAAGGCGCTAAGGAAGAATGGCTGTCAATGATGGATGAAGAGTTCAAAGGCGATACATGTCTTGACGCTTGGGCAGTGGCTAATTGTTTGTATAAGGGGAAAGCGGCATGAGCAGATTACAGGTAGGCGGTTTGGCTCTGAACTTGAATGATGGCGGTATAGTCACATTAGTTCAATTTATTGGTGAATGGCATGATCAAAAATATGGGCTTATCAAAGACTTATGGAAAGTAAAGTCTGATCAGTTCTGTGTGATGTCTAACAATGCATTAAGGATGGAGTTTGGTGTTCCAGCTAGTGAGTTGATTCCTCTAGGCGATGACAAAGGGATTGAACTCTACGGCTTTCGAGAAGAGATCATGACTAGACATGACAAGGAGTGCAGCCAATGAAACCAGAACAGTTTATTCGTGAGTTTGGGGTGGAGAAGGCGAGAGAGGTGGTTGAGGGTGCGCCAGGATTCCCAGTTTTCGGCTATTGCACTTTGACGGGCAACTACATTTTTAAAAGATCAAATGCTACTGCTTACTACCACAATGAAACTAATTCGTGGTCAGAAGATTACGCGATTGAGTTGATCTTATTGGAAGACCTCAAGCGCCTGGTGGAATCTCTTGACATCATCAAAGATTTAGGTGGGATGGAAAAGCTTACCCCCTATTTCATCACAACAGATAAGCATCTTGGTTACACGCATGTTCGCATGGTTGGGAATGGGAGATTGAGTTTTCTTGATGATTTCTGCGACTTCATTCCAGATGTTTCCATTTCAATTAAGCGTGTGATGACTGCCATCCTTGACCACGAATCAATATACGGAGGCGGTGAAAATGCATAAATGTAATCACTGTGAAGCTGAACAATTAGTGAATTCATATGGTGGTCTTGCAGAAGCTAAAGCCTATATGACCCGTTACTTCAAGTTAAATTGCTGGTTAAGAAAGAAATATCCGAAAGTTGGCAGATTAATAACTAGCAAGATGAATGAACTACAAAGCGCAATTGCAACTGTGGAAGGAGCCAGCCATGAGTGAGTTTAAAGAGTTTGAACGTGGTCTTTGGGTTGTTTTTGATACTTCACGGCCGTATTGCCGCTTGTTGCCACCTTGCTTGATGAAATTTATTGAAGAAGTCGATGGTGATGCAATGGTTGAAACCCAAGGGCAGTGGAGCTTAGTTAGTTTGGCAGCATTAAAAATCGCATCTGAGGAAGAAATAGCAGCAGGCCACCGCATTGATAAAGTAGTTCCAGTTTATGCAGACGTTAAGTTTCCATACAGCGTTTTAACTGGTGAGCAAGTTGGCGCTGTTATGAATGTCACACATTTTGGCTGTGACCTCGGCGACGACTTCCCAATCGAAAACCACATTTCGCCAAACTGCAAAGTGAGAGGTGGGTGATTATGTGTCCATTTTGCGGTAGATCGAAAGGTGGATTGGTCTGTGGTTATTGCGGCTGGGTTCCAAAAGATAAGAAATTTAGTTTTATGGTGGTGAAGAATGGATAAGTGTAGAGAAGAGTTTGAGAAATACATTCGTGATCAAAGCGGCTTCACAGCAGACTTTCAAATTGGATGTAATGGACAGTACAAATCCGACTTGATGCATTTCATGTTTATTACATGGCAGCACCAGCAAGCGAAAGTGGAGGAGCTGCAAAAGCGGGTGGATGCTGCAATTTCAAATATTGAGAAATTTTTTGATGAGCAGACACAGCAACCAACTCAGCGTGAATATGCAAACTTTATTGCTGATGTATTGCATGACTTGAAGTTAGAGCAAGCGCTCAAGGGGGAGGCAGATGTCTGACTACATGCATATGACTCTTGAGCAGCTTCAACAGGAACATGCTGAGCTGCTTGCGTTTAATGAAGAATTGGATCGTCGTTGCAACGCTCATAAAGCAGATGCGCAAAAATATCAAACAAAGTGCTGGCACATCACAACGCTTCTGATGAATCCAGTTGATCAAGACATGACTTTGAAAGCAATCAGAACAGTGATTGAAAGGGTTGGTGAAGGATGAATAGAGGAACAGATTGGCCTTTCTTAATGATGGTTTTAGCTGGTGTATGCATATTCATTCTTTTAGTGAGAGGTGACCAATGACCACATTCAAAGAGGCTCAAAGAATTAGATCAAAAAATGTGGCGCGTTCTCGCGTGCCACCTAAGTTTAAGAAGGCTGTCAGTAAAGGCGAGCAAATGCTTTGCAGCCAACTAGACCTCATGGAGATTAAATACGAGCAAGAGTTTCGTTTTAATCCGGATAGACGTTGGAAGGCTGACTTTCGAATTGAAGGTTATCAAATCCTAGTCGAAGTAGAGGGTGGAGCATTTTGCAATGGTCGTCACACACGTGGTCAAGGCTACACGGATGATTGCGAGAAATACTCAACAGCAGCTGCAATGGGCTGGACTGTAATTCGTGGCACTACAAATCAAGTGAAAGAAGGTCTAGTGCTCAAGTGGATTGAACTAGCAATGGAAAGGGCGAAGGTGGCGTGATGGAAATCTTTTTAGCAATTCTTTTAGTGATATTTACTGTGTTTTCAGCGCCAAAGGGAGCTTTCGCTTGTATTGGTCATGCACTAATTATCGTGGCTTTTCTTAGTGCAATCACAGTAATGCATATTTACGGTTAGGGGTAAGGGTATGAATGCGGCAGTAGTAACACCAGTAATGGATTGGAATAAATACACGATAGATGGATGGTTAGAGCAGTTCGGCGCTTGGTGTGAAACTGTGCGCATGAAAGGAGGTGATTTACCAGATGGTTTGCATATTAATCAGATTTATTGGTTGATGCGTGAGGCGGGGAAAGAGATGCCAAAAGGAAAGTCTTACATCCGTTGTGAGATCAATGATTTTGAAGCGGATCAAGTGCAAGCGCTTTTGCGCAGTATCTTTAAGTCTGATTCAGTGGATTATCAAGCCAAGTATGCAGTGATGTGCTTAATCAAGCATAAGGTAGAGAATCGCTCTCTTAGTGCAGTGGCAGCGCTAACAAATCAAAGTAAGCCAATTGCACACATGATGATTAATTGTGGTCGTTTCTTTATTCACTCTAGAGACAACCGGTTAAAGATTTGAGGACTATTGACTGGTATACCGCGTAATGCTATATTTCTGGTATAGTGCGCTTGAGTAGTCAGGTTCACTAGTATTAAAAGCTCATCATTCGATGGGCTTTTTTGTTGCCTATCGAAAAGTGAGAAGAAGAATGGAAAACCAACATAAGCATATCAAGGGTTATCGCGAGTTAAGTAAAGAAGAAATTGACTTAATGAATCGAATTAAAGAAAAAGGCGCTGAACTGCTTATGTTGCAGAATGAATTAGCAAATCGTTTAAGCACCGACTTAGAAGTTAAGCAGGCAGCAGCGAAGCGTGCACAATTAGCGCCAAATGATTTTGCAAGTCCTGAATGGCAAGAGTTTGAACGCTTCAAAGAAGCTGAACCTTTACGTTGGGCCGCAATTGGTCGCACTGATATCCAAACAGGCATTATGGCTTTAGTTCGTGCTGTAGGACAGCAAGCAACTTTATAGGTGTTGCTAAGGAGGTCACATGCTCCGAATCATCAAGCAAGTATTCTGTTGGCATTGTTGGGAACATGAATTGGATTACAACAAAGACCCAATCAAAGAATGCAGAAAGTGTGGAAAGGTTAAAAGTTTATAAAGTTTGTATTGCAATGTGCCAGAGAGGTTTAATGGTGACATATACAAGACGAGGTGTGTTTAGGTATATGCTGAAATACCACCCCGCCACAGGTTCAAATCCTGTCTTTGCAATACTTTTTTATAGCCCCACCGATTGGTGGGGTTTTCTTTTTTGGAGAATAAGAAAATGCGAATGAGTCGAGTATTGTTAGCTACAGCATTAGGAATGGCAGTAGCAAGACCACAGTTTGGAACCTTAAGCGCATTATCTGCCATGGGTGGTGAAACTTCTCCATTTGCATTTAAGCCGAAGCCAAATAAAAGCAAACCCAATAAATTAAGCCAAAAGAAGAAACGCCTTATTGCTCGTCGGCTAAATAAACATAAGTGAGCTGCGTATGGACACAATCGAAGCGAAGAAGAATTTAAATGCATTGTGCAATGAAATAGAAAAGCTACAGAACCTTTCACGTGGTTTGATGACAGCAAAAGAAATGCTTGATATTGACGCGAAGATAAAGCGACACAAAGACCAAGTGAAGAACATTAGAAGCAATCTTCATGTGTGATTCAAAGCGATTGAAGGCTATTCGGTTGTTGCCTTGTGTAGTTTGTGGAAGATCGCCAGTAGATGCAGCACATAGCAACCAAGGCGCCCATAATAAGGGATTAGGCATCAAGGCAGATGATAGTTATACAATCCCATTATGTAGGCAACATCACATCGAATATGACCAACTGAAAACAATGACAAGAGAACAAGCGGTAGAATGGTTTGATCGAATGTTAGAAAAGACAGACCGCATGCTTAATTTAAATAACAATGAAGAGGTTTTCTAATGGGAACTAAAGCAACAAAAGCTAAAATGATTGAACGAGCATTCGAGTTCGCAGAAAAGGTTATTGCTGAAAACCAGTGCATCATAAATCATACCAATATCCCAGAAGTTGGAGCACGTGCTTCTGATCTGGTTGAATTAGCTAAATCATTTAAGCTTTTACTTTCGGATACACATGAAGATTTAATTGAGCTTGAAAATTACGGCAATGATGATTATCGTGGTTAAACACCACATCTCGAGACTAACGTGAAAGACATCTATCTGTAATTAGGGATAGAGCAGTCTTAAGTCCTGAAATGCAGAGCCCGTCAGAAATGACGGGCTTTTTTATTGAGGTGTCAAAATGGAATCAAGATTCACTATTAAGAACCATTGCGACATCAACTATGTGACGAATTATTTAAACAAGAACCATTCGAAGGCAGCGACTGAGGGTAAGCCTTTAGTTGTTACTATTAAACCTGATGATAGAAATAGATCTAAAGCGCAAAACAGATTGTATTGGGATTGGCTGACAGAGTGGGCAAAGTTCCAAGGCTCAGACAAAGATTATGAGCATCTTTTCTTTAAATACACGTTGCTATCAAGAATCTTCTATCGAGATGGTGTAGGCGATTATCGCAAGACTTTCGACACTGTTAGAGCGCTAAAAGCAGAGAAACACCCCTTATATAATCAAGTGCGTGATAGCGTAACTACCCTTACAAGCACAAGAGATGCATCTACAAAGCAAATGTCAGAATACCTAAACGACATACATGCATTTTGCCTGAAACAAGGGTGTTATTTGGAAACGCCTGATGACCTTAAATATGCGTTGGAGTGATTATGATTCCACTATATCCATTTCCACTTAATGAAGTCTGGAACAACTTGAGGAACCAAAAAATGCAAAAAACAAATGAATCGGTTTTAGAGTGTGGGGCTATCCCGAAAGGCACAAAAGTTAAAATAGATGGCTGCCCATTTGTGTTGCAAGACGATGTGAAAGTCGCAGCATCGCAAGAAATCGTAGACCTAGCAATTAAAAACCAAAACGATTTCGATAATGGAATCGGTGTTATTGGTGAAAAAAGTAAGTAGGTGTTAAATGGAAGAACAAATCAAAGGCGCAGAACCCTTAAAGAATTTACGCCATGAAGAGTTCTGCCACGAATATTTAAAAACGCTTAGTCCGCAAGAGGCTGGCAAAACAGTAGGCTTTAAAACCCGTCAACATGCTTGGGATGTCTTGCAGCGTGAAGAAGTTGAAGAGCGCATTGCTTATTTGAATGGGCAGCGCTTAAACCGCATTGATATCGATGCAGATTATGTCTTGCGTCGTTTGGTTGAAATTGACCAAATGGATGTCTTAGACATTATGGATGATAAATTTTGTCTAAAACCTATTAGCGAATGGCCTAAAGTTTGGCGTCAGTTCGTTTCGAATATCGAGAACAATGAAGAGTTTGAAGGCTATGGTGAAGACCGTGAACAAAGCGGCTGGCTAAAGAAAATCAAATGGCCTGACAAAGTTAAAAACCTTGAGCTATTAGGAAAACATATTGCTGTTGGGGCTTTCAAGGACAAAGTGGAACATTCAGGAACGATTGAAATTCAGACTTTATCTGAGTTAATGGATGAATTAAGCGAGGGTGATTAATTTTAAGGAGTAGCCATGCTGAAACCTGAGCATACAGCGAAACTTAAAGATCAGTTGTGGCGCTTAAATAACCTTTACTACATTACGAATAAAGAAGGTAAGCAAGTTAAATTCAAGATGACACTTGAACAGCTTGAATACTTCGAAAACGAATGGACGCGGAACATCATCCTTAAGGCACGTCAGTTAGGTTTTACCACTGAGATGTGCATTATTCAACTAGATGCTGCGTTATTTAAGTCAGATAAATGTGCCTTGATTGCACACACGTTGCATGATGCTAAACGTCTATTCCGTGAAAAGGTTAAGTATGCCTATGACCGATTACCGCATCTCATTAAAGCTGCAAATCCTTTAGAGATTCAAACTAAGGATGAGCTTGTATTCGGCAAAGGTGGATCGATCACAGTATCAACCTCTTTCCGTGGTGGAACATTAGATCGCTTACATGTATCTGAGTTCGGTAAAATCTGCGCGAAGTTCCCAGATAAAGCGCGAGAGATTGTTACAGGTGCATTTGAGGCTGTAAGTCTTAAAGGTCGCATCACTTTAGAGAGTACCGCAGAAGGTAAAAGTGGTTACTTCTATGAGTTCTGCCAATTAGCGGAAAAGTTATTTCTACTAAGCAAAAAGTTAAGTCCTCTAGATTGGAAATTCTTTTTCTTCTCCTGGTGGAAGAATGCTGATTATGAAATTGAGCCTACAGAAGAAATACCACAGCGACTACTTCAGTACTTTGAAGAACTAGAAGCCAAGCACAAGATCAAAACAACTGCTAACCAAAGAGCTTGGTATCACTCGAAAGAGAAGACGCTTGGCGAAGATATGAAGCGGGAATATCCAAGTATCCCTAGTGAAGCATTCGCTCAGTCAGTTGAAGGTGCTTACTACAAGAACCAGTTCAAATTCTTGTACGCCAATAAGCGAATTGGTGCGCTGCCTTCGAATGACCACTTACCTGTGATGACCTTCTGGGATTTGGGTGTTTCGGACTCGATGGTAATTTGGTTTGTTCGAAAGCTCTCAGACAATTATTACCAAGTTATCGATTACTACGAAAATTCTGGTGAAGGTATGCGCCATTACTTCAAAGTCTTAAAGGAAAAGGGCTACAAGTACAGCAAGCACTATGCACCACACGACATTAAGAACCGATCGATGATGAACGATGGTAAATCGCGTTTAGACATTGCTAAAGAAGGTTATGTCTTAGATGACGGTGAAAAATACTCTGTTTCATTTGAGGTAGTGCCAAACATATTAGTGATGGATGGAATTGAGCAAGTTCGCGAGATTCTGCCGTTATGTGAATTTGACGAATACAAATGTGCTGAAGGTATTACTCATCTTGAGAACTACCGCAAAGAATGGAACGACAAATTAGGCTGCTGGAAAGATAACCCACTTCATGACATGCATTCACACGGTGCTGATGGCTTCCGTATGTTTGCTGTGGCAATGGGTAAAAAAGTCGTAGCTAAAACACTAGATATAGGAATGGTTTTCTAATGCCAGTAAATACTGAACATCAAGCTTACGCGGACATGAAAGAGCGTTGGAAAACTATCAACGATGTCTGTGAAGGCTCAACCAAAATTAAAAAACGTGGTGAGCATTACTTACCTAAACCAAATGTTACTGCTGATGCTACTCAAAATGACCAGTATTATTTAGCTTATTTAACACGAGCTGTGTTTTACGAGATTTCAAAAGACACACTAAATAAGATGGTGGGAGTAGTATTTGCCGAAGATCCAACATTCGAACCGGATGGAATGGATTTTCTTAAGTACGATGCAGATGGGACAGGTAAATCAATTTACCAAGTGGGGCAATCATGCCTTCAAGGTTTGTTAAAACATGCTCGTGGTGGTCTATTTGTTGATTATCCAACTACTGATGGCAATGTATCTGTCCAGCAAGCGGAAAACTTAGGCATTCGGCCAACAATCGTTTTCTATGATGCTCTAAATATTATTAACTGGAGCGTTAAACGTGTTGGATCTGTTTATAAACCCGATTTAGTCGTTTTATATGAAAAATCTACAGTAAAAGATCCTGAAGATGAGTTCGCTAAAAAAGAGGTAAATACTTACCGGGTATTACGTCTTGATGAGAACAATGAATATAACGTTCAAGTTTATTCGGATCAGTCAGGTGATTTACAGGGTGGTGAAATTAACTACCCAACTAATTCATTAGGCCGAAGATGGAATGAAATTCCTTTTATTCCTTTGGGGGCTTTGGCTAATGATTGGAATATTGACTCTATCCCACTAGAACCAATCGTCACAATGAACTTGGCCCATTATCAAAATAGCGCGAGCTATGAAGAGATGGTGTTTATCTGTGGCCAGGCCCAACCGGTTATTAATGAGCTTGATGAAGGTTGGCGTGACTGGTTGCAGAAAAATGGTGTCCGCTTAGGTTCTAAGAATCCTTTAATGCTTCCGAAAGGCTCATCGTTTGACTACAAACAAGTCACTGAAAGTACCTTAGCGAAACAGGCTATGGATGCTAAAGAAAAGTACATGCAGGCGATGGGGGCCAAGATTCTTGAGACTGAACAAGTCAATAAGACAGCTACCCAATCAAATAATGAAAAGCTTGCTCAGTACAGCGTACTTTCTTTGTGTGTAGCGAATACCAATGAGGCGATGGAATACGCGATTAAATGGTGTGCTGCATACTACGGAAGTGGCTCTAAAGCTAAGCTAACCATTAAGCAAGACTTCGCCAAAGGCAAGATTGATCTTGATACGCTTAAGTTCTATTGGGAAATGGTGCTTGCTAATCGCATGAGTATGGAAACCTTCCATGAGTTGCTAACAACTGGGAAAGTTCCAGAAATTAGCTATGAAAAAGAGCAGCTACGAATTGAAACCGAAAATACCAATAGGCCTATGGTGATTTAAATCGCAGGAGTGACAAATGAACGTCCAGTTGTCACAACAAGCACTTCTTGATGCACTGGTATCACATCAGGCTTATCTTTATCGGCTGTCTTCAACTGAAATCAATAATCTCTTAAGTCAGTTTGATTCACTCTCTAGCGAGATGCTTTCAAAGTTAAGAGACTTACTAGATGATTTGAGTGATGCTGAAAAGACGGCTTTGATGGCAGGTCAATACACAACGCCAGCTTTAAAAGAAGTAAGGACTTTAGTTCAGACTTGGCAGGCAAGTGTTGCATCAGGTTTGCTTGATAGCTTCACGGTGAGCGCTACAGCTTTAGCGGTATACGAAGCCACATATCAGGCTAAAACCATCGCTAATCGAAAAATAGAACCAAACGGCAAGACGCTATTTAACAAGGCAAAGAAAACGCCTTTAAGTGGTGGTGTGTTGCTTGATTCGATCTTTGCACGAATTGCAGACGATGCAAAAGCTCGAGTAGAGCAAACTATTCGAGACGGTTTATCTAAAGGTCAGACTAATCAGCAGATTGTTCAGCGAATTAAGGGAAAGAAAGCGCTTAATTACCAAGATGGCTTGCTGGATCAAAGTAGAAACCAGATTTCTACAATGGTTCGCACTGCTCGAAGTCATGTATCTAACATTGCCTTAAATGAAACATACACTGCCATTGGTGTTGAGTATGTGAAGTTCATAGCAACTCTTGATAGTCGAACTTCTAAAATCTGTATGGGATATTCGGACAAGGTTTATAAGAAAAATGAATCTCATCCTGTGCCACCGCTTCACCCTCATTGTCGTTCGATACTTATTCCAGTTTTCGATTCAACTGGTAAAACAATCGGCATGCGGCCATTCAACAATAAAGTTAATGGAGATGGTGAAATCGGTGTGGTTGATTCAAATACAACATTTAAAGGTTGGTTTGATAAACAAGATGCAGCTTTCCAAAAGTCTTGGCTTGGTCCATCACGATACAAACTATTTAAAGATGGTAAATACTCACTAGATAAGTTTGTAGATCCATTAACTGGTCAGCCATTCACGCTTGCTGAACTCCAAAAGCTTGATGAAGAAATGTTTAAGAGGTTGGGATTATGATCATTGATTTAACAGGCGAAGGCTCATTAGAGCTTTCAAGACTTTCAACACGAAGTAAGTTCAGATTGCGCCGATGGCTTAGAAGAATTAACAAGCCTACCAAATAAATTAAACCTTAGCACCTTCGGGTGCTTTTCTTATTGTGAGAAAAGAAATGTTCGGAATACTTGAAAGTCTTACAAAAGCTACAGTATCAGCGGCTTCCACTGTTGTAACAGCTACTGTAGATACAGTGATGATTCCTGTTGATTCTGCAAATGGCAAGGATGTGTATGGACGAACTGCTAATGCAGTGAACAACACATTGAAGAACCTTGAAGATGCCAGCAAGCCAGTTTCTGAAAAGTAAAACTTAATTCTATTTAGAGCAGTCGAAGGAGTGCTTTTTTATTGCCCGCAGTTTGTGACTGCAAAACCGCTCAGGGAGCAAAACATGAAATACAAACTCGATAGCCTAGAGGGCTTATCAGATGAAATGAAGGCACTTTACGAAGAAAAAGATGGTGCATTTTATTTAAAAGTTGAAGGTCTGCCGCAGCAAGATAATTCAGAGCTTGATGGACTTAAACAGAAAGTTAATGAGCTTCTTGGTGAAAAGAAAACAGCTCAGCAAAAACAACGTGAAGCTGAAGAAGCAGCTCGAAAAGAAGCTGAAGAAGCGGCCCGTAAAAAAGGTGACGTTGCTGCAATTGAAGCATCATGGCAAGCCAAACTTGAACAAGCTGAAGCTAAACATGCAGAAGCAACCAAAGCCTTGCAAGACCAAGTCTACAAATTAACTGTCGGGCAAACAGCACAATCATTAGCAAGTGAGCTTTCTATCAAAGGCTCGGAGGCAGTATTGCTTCCACATATTACAAACCGTCTTCAGGTTGAAACTGATGAAAACGGAGAGGTCAAAGTACGTGTACTAGATTCGCAGGGCAAACCTAGTGCTTTAAGTATTGATGACCTCAAAAAAGAGTTCCGCGGCAATGTGGCATTCAAGCCATTAATTGTTGCTTCAAATGCGTCAGGAAGTGGGGCTTCTGGCGGTGGTTCAGGTGGTGGAGCTGCCAAGAAACCAAGTGAAATGACCACGCAAGAGCGATTGGAATTCCAAAAGAATGATCCTCAAGGGTTCCAAACAGCAATGGCGAATGGCGAATTTAATAATTAATTATTGGGAGTAACTCCATGCCTTCTTTAGTAGAAGTATTTAACCGTGACGTAGTTTTATCTTACCTACGTCCAAATCCTGTGGCAGTTTCGCCACTTGTGCAATCAGGAGCATTTGTTTCTGATGAATCTTTACGTCCATTGCTTACAAGTGGTTCTTCAACTTTTGTTGTTCCATACATTAACGGTGTAGATGGTAACGTTGAGCAGAATTATGGCAACACTATTCTGACTGATATTGCTATGCCGCGCTTTATTGATGCTGGCGAAATGCAGGGCCGTGTAGCTTTCATGAACGAGAGCTTTGTTGAGTCAGTTCTAGGACAGTACTTATCAAAAGTTAATTCACTAGAGCTGATTGGTGGAATGCTGAATAAGTATTGGCAGCAAGCTGCTGAAAACCGCGCTTTAGCAACAGTAATTGGCTTACGTAATTATGACCAAGCAAACAGCAAGCGATTAACTACTGATATCTCATTAGCAACAGCTACAGATGCGTCACGTTGGTCAGTGGACGCATATATTGATGCTGAAAGCACAATGAACGCTGCATTACGTGGTCGTGGGGTGATGTTCGTTCACTCGCGAATTGCTGCAAAAATGCGTAAGCAACAATTGCTTGAACAAGTGACCACAAGTGACAACTTGCCACCAATCACTGTTTACAACGGTCGAGCAGTCATTGAAACAGATACCAATACACAAATTGGCACAGGCGCTAATGCTAAGTTTATTACCATTCTGGCTGGTCCACGTGCATTTGCTTACGACTCTGTGCCTGGTCGAAAAGACTTAGCTGTTGAAGAGACTCAAGCAACTGGTAATGGGGCAGGCCATGAAATCCTTTGGACGCGTCGCAATATGCTGATCCATCCACAAGGGTTTAGCTTCATTGCTCCGAAGGACACTTTAACTGGTGGTACTGCTCGTGAGTCATTAAGCGCATCTTGGGCTGACTTACAAAAAGCAGAAAACTGGAATCTTGTTTCATCAGTTGAAGACACTTCAATCCGTTTCTTAATTACCAACCTTTAAGGAGAGCAGTCATGGCTGAGAAGCAACCAGACTACAAATATCAATATCCAACTGATCGCCGATATGCTGATGATGCAACTGACACATTAGCAGCAGGCACCATGTTTGACCCTGCCAAAACAGCGGGTGACTATGGCATTAAGGATTCTGAAGTAGCAGTTCCTGTGCCAGAAGCTCCTTTGAATGGTGGTGCATAACTAAAGAAGGGCGGCTTTCGGGCCGTCCTTCTTAATTAGATTTTTAGGATTAAGCTATGAACTATGTAACAGTCGAAAGTGTGACTCAAAAGCTAGGGCCTGACTGGTGGGGAACTGGTGATCCGGTTAAAGCTGTAGTGCAGGCTAATGCGTGGCTTAATGCTAGAAATTTACCAGATTATCCAGAAGGCGAAGTGCCAGATTCAATTCTTACGGCTGGAGCTTATCTCGCAAAACTTGCCGCAGCAGGTCAGCTATATACAACCAAAGAAGGTGTGGTTGCATCTAAGACCGTTTCCGCTCAATCAGGCACATCTGTAAGCAAGACTTATGTCGCAGGAAAAGAAGAGTCAGTCAGTGGTGATATGCAATTCATTCTTGATCTTCTTGAGCCATTCTTTAGCGAGAAGTACCACATCAACACTTATGTCATTACGGAGTAAGCCATGGGAATGCGTGATGAGATTCAGCAAGAACTTGGCGATGCCTTTGATGCTGAGGATGAGCTTGCGGATGCTGTAGATTCCTTCACTTGTACTCGAAAGAAGCTAACGGGATCTAATCCCGCTACTGGTGATGACACTTACACCGAATATGTCTATAGCGGCAGAGGCGTCTTATTTGGCTCATATTTAAAAGATTTAGTTAAGCCTATAGATTACCGAGCAACAGACTCTAAAGCCGTGCTACTGCAAAATGAAGTGAAGGATTCAGCAGGTACTTTAGTTGAGCCAGATGTGAATGATATTTGGGTAATTGAAGGTAGTATTTATCGAGTTATGAGTTGTGGTAATGACCCAGCAGATGCAACTTGGATTGCTCAGTTGAGGAAAGTATAAAGCTTTGCTTTCTAGATAATATTTGATATAAGCCTCTTAATCAAACGGGGGACTTATGAAAAGTAAAACATTAGAACAGAAGGTAAAATATTTAAAACTTAGTGCAATTTTTGGTTTCTTTGTTTACTTATTTGTTGGAGCGTTAATTAAAAGTGCACTCTTCTCCTCAGCGCCTCAAGTTTCGGATTTTTATGAGCTACTTCGAGATGGCTTAACAATTACTGCATACTACTTAGCACCCGCCGCAGCACTATTATTGTTTAGTGATTGGCGTTTAGAGCACTTGGAAAAGAGTAGAGAAGAGCAAGGTAAGCTAATAAACGATCTAATTAAAAAAATTGATTCAGATTTGAGTGAGATAGAAGATGAAATTAAATATCAGGAAACCATAAGTAGTGATCAAAAAGCTCATATAGATGATCTTTTTAAAGAACTTATGGCAAATTTAAGTAAACTTCAGAATGCACTTAATGAGTTTGATTTCGATGATATAAAAGCAACAAAATTTCAAGAAAAAGTTAAAGATATCCGGTTTTACCTTTTAGAAAACATGTTTCTTCTTGAAAGAATGTTTAGTGGTTTAATAAAAAAATCTGATCCTATTAAATATATAGGTGCTTATAAAGGCGATGACATTACTACCTTTAAAAATGCTCAAGCAGACTTATTCCAAGAGTTTGAAGGTAATTATTTAGAAAATTTTGGAAAAAACATAAGTTATTAGATGAACTGAAGCCACTTTATAAGGATTTAAAGGTAAAAGCTGCAAGCCCTAATTAAGGGATTTTTTTATAGGTGAATTATGGGATGGCAAACAAAACCAAGCGGATTTATCAAGACCGTTGAAGCAGACCTTACAAAAAAACAGAAAGATATTGTGATTGATGCTTTGCAAGGTGTAGTTCTTCAGAGCCCAGTTGATACCGGGGCTTTTAGAGCATCCCACAGAGTCAGCATCAACCAGACTGACCAATCATTTAATGAAGCCGAAAAAGACAAAGGCGGTGGGTCAACAATAAGCAAGGGTACAAGCGCTCTATCTCGTTTAGTTCCTTACTCAACTGTATACATCCAAACAAATGCGCCTTATGCAACCAAAATTGAATATGGTGACTTCACTGACAAGCCAGAAACCCCAAAGACAACAGGCGGCTATTCAAGACAGGCGCCTCAAGGTGTCTACGGTTTAACCTTTAACTATATTGCTCAAAAATACGGTGGTTAAAAATGGCAATGACTTTAGATCAAGCACGACAAGCCATTATCACTAGAGCCATGGCCTTTACTGGAATCGAACAGAACCGGATTAAATACCCCAACAAAGATTTTACAGTTCCTACCGATGGTCTTTGGTGTGACATCAATGTGTTATGGGGTGGTTCGATCATTGCTGCAATTGGTGATGCACCTTGTACAAGGCGGACAGGGATAATCTCGATCAACTGCATGGCACGCTTAAATACTCATGAAGTAGCAATTACAAAACTTGCAGATGCTTGGCTAGCCCATTTTGAGTACTTTAAGAGCGGTCAGTTAGAAGTCCTGCAAGGTCAAGCGCAGAACCTCGGCAGTAATGGGGATTTTATTCAATATAATATTACGATCGGATACAGAGTGAATTGATATGTCTTGCATGCTTACATTGGAAGAAATTGAAATTAAACGCCAAGAGCTTGAGCGTCACTTACACGACATGATGGGTGCTGAGCTTCAAAAATGGCAAAGAGAAAATAAAGTTTGCGTATCTGATGTGAATATCCGCCTTGCAAGCATTCACAGTTTAGGCGGACCAAAGCAAAACATTGTCACCGGTGTTTCAGTAGATCTAAATTACAAGCCTTAATCACCTACTCACTATCTAGGGTGGCATTTGAAATGTGACCCTTAATCAAAACTATCGCCCTCAATTCGAGGGCTTTTTAATGCCCGAAAATTAAGGAGAAAACCATGTCGAGTGGTGCAAAGATCCGTCTTTACTATGCTGAAGAGCAAACCCCTGAAGTATTACCAACCACACCAGTTTGGAAGACAGTCCGTCGTGTGACTGATGGTTTGACTGAAAACGTGACTACTGAAACATCAAATAGTGTTGCAGATACCCGCTTTCGACAAGGAAGTACAGCTACTGAAGCAGAAATCACTGGCTCACTAGAAGTAGAGCTATCAATTGGTTTATTTGACGACTTTTGGTCAGCAGTTGCGCTAAATAACTGGGCCAACGATGTACTAAACTTTGGTGGTGATGTACGTAAAACATTTACTTTCGTTAAAGTTTACTCAGATATTAATCAGGTATTTATTTATCGTGGTGTTCGAGTAAATGAAGCCTCAATGTCTATTGCGACTACAGGTAAAATTACAGCAACATTTGGGTTAGTAGGTACGCTATTTGAGCGAACTACCACTAGCCCTGTTGTATCACCATTGCCAGTGCCAGAAGCAGTACTCGTTTCAGCATTGAATGTTGGAGATCTTAAAGTTAATGGGGAAACGGTAGTTGGTACTGCTTGTATGCAAACGCTTGAGCTGACAATTAACAACAACATGGAAGCAATCCGTTGTATTGGATCTAAGAAGCTTACGGCAACAACTTATCTTGAAAAAATCGTCGATATTGCTGTAAACACCCAATACATGTTCTCAGCACAATCAGCAGGGTACATTGATTACATTAAAACCCGCGACACCATGCCTCTTGAATTCTCTATTGAAGATAGTAAAGGCAATGGCTACGCCTTTGAGTTCCCTAAACTTGAAGTTGCTGAAGCACCGCATCCAGATGGTGGCGGGGAAGACACAATCACAGTCGACATTAACTACAACCACATTCGCGTTACACCAGTTATTACTCGTGTTATTGCACCTGTAACACCACCAGTTACACCTTAATACTGATTTGGCAGCTTAATTGCTGCCTTCTTTTTTGGAGATACAACATGGCTCTTGAAGTCAATATTCAAAGAAATAAAGACGTCAGTTTGTGGCGCGAATATAAAGACAAAGAAGGTAATGTGCTTGCAGAGTTCAAGATCCGTGGCATTGGATATAAACCTTATCAAGTGGCACTTGAACGAGCAAACAATCAAATTTCTTCTAAAGGTTTTGATGTAGCAAAGGCTACAGCAGAAGATAAGCTCTTTCATGAATTAGTATTGGAAGCAGTGGCTTCACATCTAATAGAAGACTGGAAAGGGGTGGTTTTTGTTGAGGAAGGTCCTGAAGGTGAGTTGTTAAGAACAGAACCAACGTTCAATGGAGAAAATGCATTTAAGTTGCTAAACATGGGCGATTTGGGTGTTTCTATCTGGTCATTTATCCGTACTGAATCTGAAAAGATCCAAGCTGAAGCAAATCAGTATCGAGATGATGTTGTGGGAAAGTCACAACCCTCTACAACTACGCGAACAAGTACGCGGGGCTCACGGACCACGAAAAAAAGCAAAGAGAAGCACTCGGCGTAAAGCTTCCTGATGCGCCTGACTATTCTTATGTAGCTAATGCGATTCTTTGTGCATATAACACGATTGCACGATCTAGACGCTATGAACAAGGTGTTCCTCTAGCATTAGATATCTCGGCAATTAATGCTTATGTAGAGCAATACGACTTACCAGTTGAACGATACATTTTTAATGACTGTATCTTCACACTCGACGATATGTTCTTGGATGAGGCACATAAGAAAGCGAGTAAAAAATAACAGCCACTAGTTAAGGTGGTTTTTATTGCGCCCTTCTTAACCAGTTGTTAAATTACCCTTAAACATAGGGGTATTTCATGAAGAAGATTATTTTAATAATGTTGACCATAGTTGTAACGGGCTGTGCAGCAACTGCTGATATGACAAACAATCAGTATATGGTAATAACCCCAACACCAACAGAGTTGAGCGGGTTTTGGACTGGTGTAAACGGTCCTTACACAGTTACATATGCTTTTAAAAAAGATGGTACTGGATTGATGTGTTCAAGCTGGGGAGGTAATGACTCTCTTGAAAAGCTAAAAATTAATGGCTCAGAAGTTATTCTTCAATCTGGTTTGAAACAAACAATCAAATCGAAGACTAATTCAAAGCTTGAGTTAAGAGCTAATTATTATGGTGGAGCAACCTATTCTTATATTCCAGACCCATCTTTAAGTAATGCATCGCCATACTGCGAAAAAATCTTAAGATAAAACCAAATTAACTGAAACCCGCGAAAGCGGGTTTTTTATTGCCTAGAGGAAAGTAAGATGGCACAAGAATCACGTCTCGTCATTGTAATTGATGCCAAAAATGCAGAACGTAATGCGCGTAATCTAGGCAATGAATTGGATAGCATTGAGCGTAAAGGTGACTTTGCCACTAAATCAATGGATGGGTTATCAGTAGCGACACGTCAACTCGCTGGATATATGGCTGGATTGGTTACTGTAAGTGCTGCCATCTCTAAAATGGACACTTACACAGGTCTTCAAAACCGTCTTAAATTAGTAACTAACAGCCAGATTGATTTAAATAAAGCCACCGAAGATACTTTTCGAATCGCACAAAACACACGCTCCGCGTGGGATAGTGTTATTCAGGTCTACCAAAGATTCCAGGATAATTCTAAAGCACTTCACATCAGCATGGCAAAAACGGCTGAACTTACTGACACTGTATCTAAGGCAGTTGCCATTAGTGGAGCTAGTGCTGCTTCAGCAGATGCTGCGCTTGTTCAGTTTGGGCAAGCCTTGGCTTCTGGTGTTTTTAGAGGTGAAGAATTTAACTCAGTTGCTGAGCAAGCGCCCGGGCTCTTAAAGGCTATTGCTAATGGTCTAGGGGTGAACATTGGCGAACTTAGATCAATGGCTCAAGAAGGGAAAATCACAAGTGATGTTTTGGTGAAAGCCCTAACAAATGCCAAGGCTTCAGTAGACGAATTATTCTCCAAGACCGACATTACAATTGGTCAGTCACTAACCGTATTAAACAACGAAATTACTAAATTTGTTGGCGAGGCTGGCAAAGGTACTGGCGCTGCACAGGTTTTGACCGGTTCAATTCAAACTTTGGCAGGCAACTTAGATGTTTTAACATCCGCAATGATGGTTGGGGGCGCATATTGGCTTGGAACTTATATTCCTGCAATTTATGCCTCAGGTGTCGCTGTAGCAGCAAAAACCAAAGAATTAGCAGCACAAACATTTGCACAATACACTGCCATTCAAGCAGATCGAGCTGCTGCTGCTCAACAAGTAATTAGTACCCAAGCCGTAGTTACTAACACCCAAGCAACATTAGCTGCTATTGCTGCTGAGAAAGCCTTAGAAGTGCAGCGCCTAAAATCACAAATCACGGAAAAGGGCAGAACAGCTACCATAACTCGAATGGCTGAACTTAAGAAGATTGAAGCCCAAGTCACAAGAGAATTGGCAGTAGCTGAAGAGGCTCTAGCAGTCGCTCAGTCAAGATCGGCTGCAGCGGGCGCTGCAACTGTCGGAATTGGCTCACGACTTTTAGGCTTGCTTGGTGGTCCGGTTGGCATTGGAATTACAGTAGCAAGTTTGGCTGCTGGCTATCTTTTAATGCGCGACAATACTAATGAGGCCAATAAGAAACTAGAAGAGCAAGCAGCAGTTGCTAAAAAGGCAAAAGAAGAACTTCTTGCACTTAAAGGCCTTGAAAAAGATTCAGCTATTAATGACATGACAGCTTCATTTGAGCGTCAGAATCAGGCACTTGCTGAGTCTAGTAGTAAAATAAATATTCAATTGAATGCTATTGCTCAACTCTACAAAGGCAATAAAGAGATCGTTCAAGTAGTTAATGATGCTAGAGATGGCACTATGAGCATGAACGATGCTGTTAAGCGTTTTAATGAGCTGCGTATTAGCAAGGATATTTATAACGCCCTAAAAGAGAACTCTTCAGAGTTTGAAAAGAATGCTAAAGAAGCCAAAAACACTAAAGAATCGTTGAAACTTTTCGGCATCGAAGTTGAGCTTTCAGGCCGTAAAGCTCAAACGGCAGTGGCTGGCATTGACGAGAATTCTAAGGCGCTAATCGGAAACGAAAGTGCAGCACAAAAGGCAACTAAAGCGCAAAAAGGATACTTTGAAAGCCTCCAAACTGAGGTTCTTAACTCTAATGAAGAACTTGCACTTTTAAATCTTGGATATAGTGAAGAAACTATTAAAAAGATTATTGAATTGCAGAAAGCAAAACAGGCTGTCGCTGCACCGGGGACAACTGCGATTGTCACGAATGAGGAAATAGAACAGATTGTCCGTGCCCAAAAAGCTCTCGATAATCTTAAAGACAAGAAAGATGCTATTACTGCTGCTGAACGCAAACATACCAGTGAGCTTGAAAAGCAGCAGAAGGTTCTTTCTGTTAATTCTAAGATTCAAGCAAATGCTGCTAAATATGGATTTGCAGGGATTGAAGCAAAGTACAACCTTCCAGCAGGCACATTGTCCGCAATTCATGCAATTGAAACTGGAAATACCGGACGAACTGATCAAGTAAATAAAAGTACTGGGGCAACTGGTGGCTTTCAATTCCTTGAGGGTACTGCTAAGCAATATGGGGTAAAAAACCGTAAGGATTTAGCACAATCTGCCGAAGGTGCTGGTAAGTACATGTCATATCTCTTAAAGCTCTTTAAAGGAGATTTAGAGAAGGCTGTACGCGCCTATCATGCTGGTGAAGGTAATGTACAAAAGGGTAAAGGTATTGGTAAATACAACAACCAATACTGGAAAGACTTTCAGGGGTATGTCGCTGGTGCAAATGGCTATGCGGCGGGGGATATTTCTTCAAAAGACTTTGATAAGTTAATTCAAGACACTACCAAGATGGCTCAGGACCAAGCGAAGTTGCGCCTTCAATTGGAAAACGATGTAGCCAATGAAGTTACCAAGATCAGAAATGATCTTGCTAAGAAGTTGGAAGATGTTGATAAAGCCAACTTCACACCAGAACGTAAAGCTGAAATTAAAGCAGAACTTCAATCACGAGCTGATAATGATGTTGCCATAGCTCAACAAGCCCTTAGAACTAAGCTTGATGACTATAAACAGTTCAATATGACTGAAGAGCAATTACTTAAGGAGAGTTTTGACCGCAAGAAGTTTAATGCGGCTCATGATATTGAATTAAGTAAAGACCAGCGTGATGAGGCTATTAAATATCTTGATCAGCAATATCAACATGAGTTGGAATTAATCAATCTCACAAAGGCTGCACGCCAGACTGCATACAATCAGGCTAATCTAAAAGCATTGCAGGAGCTAAAACAGCAAAGAGATCTTCTAGCTGCCCCATTTGAACAGCGAGCAGGACTTTCTTTGCAATTTGGTGAAAGAAATGCTTACGCTGAAAATGATACAAACCTGATTAATCAGAGAGATGAGTTAAAGATCCAACTTGAGCAAAAGTTGATAACAACACTTGAATACAACAAACGGATTGAAGATGCTGTTTTGCTTCATGAGCAAAACAAATACAAGATTCAAGAGGAGTATTCAGAAAAATATAGTGACTTGCAGTTTAATCAGAATCAAAGCCAATTAAATATGTACTCGTCCATGATCTCGGCAGCTCAGGGAACATGGGGAACCATGACAAGCATTATTAAGGATGCTCAAGGGGAACAATCAAGTGCCTACAAGGCTATGTATCTTGTTCAACAAACAATGGCAGCAGCTCAGGCAGTTATCTACGGCAATCTAGCTTCTGCTGCGGCTCTTGCACCGCCTCCAATTGGTTTGGGACCTGTGGCAGGTTTGCCATTGTCAACCTTAATGAAGACAACAGGGTATGTTAATGCTGCTTTAATTATGGCCCAAGGGGTTGCTGGATTATCTGGCTACTCATCTGGTGGATACACAGGCGACATGGGTCGTGGTGATGTTGCTGGTGTAGTTCATGGTCAGGAATATGTTTTAAATGCCGCAGCAACTAAGCGAGTTGGCGTTGATACATTGAATGCCATTAACTCGGGTCAGTCTTTTGGTAGTTCTGGTGCAACTGTCATAGAACCAATCGTGAATGTCTATGTTCTAGAAGGCCAAACGGCTGACGTGACTAGAAATGATGATGGTTCATTAGATGTACGCATTAGACAGATTGCTGGCGAAGTTGCAGAGCAGACCTTTATTGCGAGTGTTACCCGACCAAACAGTCCTATGAATAAGGCGCTTAAACAAAACTTTAATGTCGCTCCTAAGCGCTAAAAGAGGCAATTATGAACACATTAAAATACTGCTCAACGCAAGAAGGCTATTCTGTTGCTTACCGCAGCGGGGTAGCCTCTCAAGAGTTGGATGGTGGAGCACCACGCAATAGACGTCTGAGTAAAAATAGTTTTCACACTGTTAATGTTCAATGGAAAGTACTAGAAGGTGGTTTTCAGTATCTTGATGCGTTCTATAACGTTTGGTGTGAAACACCAGGTGAGAAGTTTAATGCTTCACTTCGGGTGAATGGTCCAGAGTTCAAGCCTTATAAATGCTTATTTGTTCCAGATAGCTTTCAACTCACTAGCATGCAAGGTCCAGTCTATACAGTAACAGCTCAGTTGCGAGTTAAGCCAATTGTAGACTCTGAACTTAACAAGATCATTGTTGAGACTGGTAATGGTGGGCAAGATTTAGCGGAATTGGTAAACCCATTGGAAGAACTGGTAAATGAAGATTTACCTGCTGCGATGGAGGGTATTTAGATGCCTGACTATACATCATTCTTTCTAAATTCAAGCAGTGGTGTAGTTCCATTGGAATGTGTTGAGATAACACATCCAGACTTTACAGCGCCATTCCGATTCGTAAAAAACGATACAGATGGAGTGACAGTTAAGCATGAAACAACAGGGCCAGATATTTCTTATGAATATCAACCTATGTCGATTCAACGTTCTACTGTCACCAATGACCTTGATCAGAAACTAAACCTAACAATTGCCGACGTAGACGATGGGTTAATTAAATCGGTTGTGTCTGCACGCTTAGGTACTAACTGGAAAGTCCGACCTTCTGTTAGATGGCGTTTGTATCGAGACGATGACTTAACAGCTCCAATGGTCTCATTACAGACTTTAGAGATTGCCACCCTATCAAAGGACAATTCGGGTAATTGCACCTTTGATGCTCAGGCACCAGAACTTAACAGTGTCAAGACTGGGGAAATCTATTCTTTAGAGCGCTTTCCATTGTTGCGGGGCATGATATGAACCTTGACCATCTCCATAATCGCGTCTGGACCAAAGACTACACATGCAATGAGTTCTTATGTGAAGCATGGAAAGATGTTACTGGTCGTGATCTTAAAAAACGTCTAGAACGATTTTTAAATGGGAAGGGCAGCTTTAAGAAACTTCAGGAACCTATTTCCCCCTGTATTGTCTTTTTTACTAATGGCAAAAAAAGCTCAACACATGTTGGGTTTTTTTATTGCGACAAGGTTTTGCACTTAACAGGCCGTGGTGTCCAGTTCATACCACTTGAGATTATTTCTATGAATTTTCGGGAAACGAGGTTTTATAAATGAGTTTGAAAAAAGTCATCATCGTTCCTGATGTTTATGATCGATCTACATGGTCAGAAGCAGAAGTTGAAGATGTTCTATCTTATATCTACCAACAGTTTGATGTATGGCCTGAGAATGCAAAAATCTATCATGATCAAATTGCTGAAACTTGTGATGTAACTCCAAACCATCCAAAGAAAATTAATGCCCAACTTGAGCACATCCAAACTTTGGAAGGCACATTCTATGTAGTTATTGAGCCTGCTTGGTTGCAAGTTCTTTATTATGCAATTGTGGCAATTATGGCGGCATACAGTATTTATACTGTCTTAACTATGCCTAAACCACAGTCGCCTACAGTTGGTTCATCTAACAACGAACTAGCACAACGCTCAAACCAAGCTAGATTAAATGGCCGCATACCAGACCTTTTTGGTAGAGCGCGTTCATACCCTGATTTAATTGCAGAAGCTTACACCATCTATAAAGATGGTATTGAAATTGAAGAATGCATGATGTGTATTGGTCGTGGCTATTACCAAATATTCGACATGCGAGATGGTGATACTGATGTAGCGAATATTGCTGGCACATCTGTTTCAGTTTATGACCCATTTACTTCGATTGTTGGAACTCCGCTTTATCAAGTTGGCGATACCTTCACTGAATTGCCAAAGTATGTTCGAAAATCAGATTCTATCAATGGTCAGACTATCGAAATGCCTAATAGTGCAGTGCTCGAGTCGAGTAATGTGTGGTTTCAAAGCCCTAACTTAATTAAATCAGCAGGTTTAGATTTTACACAGTACTTTGCTGCTACCGACCGTATTGCTTTAAGTGGTGCTGTGTATGGTGTTCAAGATGTGAACCTTTCGGGCTCAATAATGGTAAATGAAGACAAGATGGTTATCATCGAGTCGTCAACCAATATTGATAATCCGAACTTGTTTAAAGGTTTGCAGCTCACTGGTGCATTAGTGGATATCGAGACCACTACAGGAACCCCGCCAGTAACAGAGACAAACACTCGTGATTTATCTGGTCAATATGTGGTTTCAGGTGTGACTAAGACAGTTATTGCAGGTGGTTTTCATTACGAGATTACCTTGTCAAATCCTGAAAAAGTTAACGCTAACTGGCAGTATGTTAATAACAGCTACACCATTACGGCAGGTGCTGTTCTAAACCGAAATTCAAACTCAATAACTCTTGATGATACCTACACAATCAATAGCGTTACAGCCGATACGATTGCGTTAGTCAATCCATCAGCCATTAACAGTGATTGGGATAAGTTGCTGACACTTCCAAATCAAAGTACGCAAGGACAAGAAGTTCTAGTCCGTTTTGATGCGGTAAGTTCTAAGTATGTCGGTTGGTTTAACTTCGATATGCCAGAAGCTACCCAAGCTGTGTTTAACTTCTTCTTTCCTAATGGCCTGTTTTATCAAGACAGTAAAGGCGGTGTGTGGGAGGAGAAAATCACAGTAATTATTGAGTTGCAGGCGATTGATAGTAATGGTGATCCAGTCGGATCTATTACTACCATTAATCAAGAGATTCGAGCTAATAACAAGTCACAGTTTGGTAAAACGATTTACATTGATCTGCCTACGGCTGGCTCGTTCCGCTTCCGGTTAAGCCGTACAACAGCAACTCAAGCGGGTAAGACACAAGATACTTGTAAAATTAAGTCTGTGTATGGCATGGCTGATTCAACGATAAGCCAATATGGCAACGTCACAGTACTACGCTCTCGCACAGTAGCCACTGATGGCGCCTTATCCATCAAAGAACGTAAGTTGAACTGCTTAGTAAATCGCAAGCTTCCACTTGATGGCACAGGCCCTTTGCAAGTCACACGCTCAGCAGGGCAAGCACTTATTAATTTGGCTTTAGATGAACACATTGGCCGCCGAACCAGTGCAGAGGTGGACATTGCACAAATCAATGCTGAGATTGACAAAGTAAATGCATATTTTGGATCGGTCCTTATGTCTGAGTTTAATTACACGATTGATGATGACAATCTAAGCTTTGAAGAAATTGCAGGGATGGTAGCAAGTTCGGCTTTCTGTGAGCCGTACCGGTTCGGAAGTCTAACCCGTCTCAAGTTTGAGCAACCGCAAGAAAATGCAGTCTTGCTTTTTAATCATCGAAACAAAGTGCCATTAACTGAAAAAAGGTCTTATACATTCGGTGTGCAGAAAGACTATGACGGGGTAGAGCTTGAATATACTTCTGATGTCGACGATGCACGTGTGAAGTACATCATTCCAGAAGATATTACGCCTAAGAATCCCTTGAAGATTACTACTACAGGTATTCGAAATGAAGCCCAAGCGAAAGTAAGGGCGTGGCGTGAGTGGAATAAGCTTCGCTACAAGTACATGTCTTGTGAGGTTGAAGTTCTAGATGAGTCTGAATTACTGATTCGCAATGACCGTATTTTGATTGCTGACAACACAGTTGTAGATACTCAAGACGGGGAAGTTGAAGCAGTAGATGGATTGATTATGCAAACCTCTCAGCCATGCACATTTGATGTAGGTAGGGATTACTTCATTCACTTGCAGATATCAAATGCAACTGTAGATGTAGTGCCATGCACAGGAGGTACTGATAAATATCATGTAGTGCTTAGCCGTCCACCTGTGCAGCCACTCGTTGTAAGCGACGATCGATACGTTAAAACACTCTACACATTAGTTCGTGCTGATCAAACAGAAACACAGGCATTCATGCTTGAAGAACTTACCCCTCAAACTCAAATGACCAACACGCTGAAAGCATCTAACTACGATGCTCGATTCTATGAGCGTGACCATGACTTTATTTAATTAATTAACAGAAATCCAAGCCCCTTTATCGGGGCTTTTTTTATGCCTGGAGAAAAGTAATGGCTGAAGAAATCATTACTCGCGAAGAGCTCGTAGATGCAAAGGTTGATGCAAAAGACTTAGGGGAGTGTGTCAATGGTAATGAAGCTGGTGTAGTAACACCACGTTATGGTGATGCATATCCGACTTTGCCAAAAGCTATTGAAAAATTAGAGAATACAGGTGGCTACATTACCGTAAGTTCACTTGCTAAACTCAATACCATTACGCCGCAATATAGTTATCAAGTGGCGCGCACAGACGATACGGGAGATGAGTATCGCTGGAATCCTACTGCAACCCCAACTCCAAAATGGGAGCCAACTGGTCGTAATTTCACTAAAGAAACAAAAGATTATGTAGATCAGGTTTCAGGAACAATCTCCGAGAAAAAAGTTTCCGAGTTTATAGTTAAAACACCTTCAAAAATTCTCCATGCGCTTTGTGATGCTAATGGAGATGTATATGCTTTTTTCGATGAAGATGGGCACTTATATACAACAGACCTACCTGACACTGTACAGAATGAAATATTAAGCTTGAAGGAAAAAACAAATTTAGTTCTGACAAAGGTGGAAACTGACCTTTATCATCTACTCGATAAAGATGGAAACTTAGTCTCAAAAATTGATAAAGACGGGCTTTTATATTTAACAGGTATTGATAGCTCAGTGCAGGAGTATCTCCTAAACATCAATACAAGCACTGGTTCATTATCAACTCCGAAGTCATATAAAACTAAATCTGACTTATATACACCTGAAGTTATAAGCGCTTTACAATCAAATGAGATGAAAGCCCCAATTGGCCGCGGATTACTTCAACAACAATATTATTTAGGTAGCGATTGGTTAAAGAATCTATCTGCGCCTGTGTCTTCAAATCGTATTGTGGTAGGTGCTTACAACGATAAAGGCGATAAGTCTAATTGGGTTGCTGATTCTGGGGTTGTGCACCCAAATGTTATTAAATTTGATGAGCCAGTATGTGGGTATAAATACTGGATGGGTATTAATCCATACACAAACACCAATGAAGATTATGAATTGCCATACATCTATGGTTCTAATTCCGATAACTTGGACAATTGGACTTTAATCCCAGACTTTCCACAACCGTTTGATGTCGATCCACCTGACACTGGCGGTGTTTTAAGTGGTCATCTTTCAGATTCGTTCTTTACATATGACCCTGTTAATGCAGAGCTTTGGTTTTGCTGGCGTCAAACACGATATTATTCAGCTGATCGCAATCGCGCTAATGCGACAAATACTTTCGTGGGTCGAAAAACTAAAGATGGAACTGTTTGGTCATCTGACATTATTACTATTTATCCAACCTATACAATTAATAATGATTCGAAGCTTAGCCCATCAATTTTATATAACGCAAATGACGGCTTATTTTATCTTTATTACATCAACCTAAATGGCTCAATGTCATGTGAAGTAACTGAAGATTTAAATCATCCAAACTGGCGAAAATTTGGTGACTTTCAGTTGCCATTCACAGCGTGGCATCTAGAAATGAAATGGCTCGGTAGTTCGCTTGTTGCTCTTATACATAGCGACACAATTGATCAGTTGTTTGTTGGGGTTTCTACGGACATGAAGAATTTTAAATGGAGTCAAGGGATCTTCAATGCTGCTACCAATTTGTATAAGTCATCATTCATTCCTATTTTTAATGACAATAACCAAGTCTCATTAAAAATTGTATATACAACCGATCAAAACAGCACCCCGAAATGGCAACTCCACACTACACAAACAAATTTTTCAAGCATTGAGGCATAAAATATGGCTACAGTAATTAAATCAAATTCTGTCGCGAGTCGATATATTGCAAGTGGATTGCAGCTCTCAGCACCAATCGATTTCAAGTCAAAACTGGATTTTTCATCCGAGAAATATATTCTTAATGGAGTAGAAACTGTACTTGCTCAAGTAGTCACAACTATCCGCGCAAGTGTGGGTGGATACCTTGACAATGATGGCGCATATATGACTGCTGCTGCGAATACACCGCGCATTCATAATGACCCTGTAGCTGGAAAAGGTTTACTATGTGAAAGTGCTGCTACAAATGTACTTGCGAATCCTTCTGCTCCAGCAACTCAGACTGTTTCAATTTCACCAACTGTTGGTAACTATGTTGTTCTTCAAGTGTGGGGTTCTGGTTCTGCTTCACTTAACCTGGGAGGAGTGGAAAAGGGTGTGGCTAACCAATCTGCACCTTTAGTTATTGTGCCAACCGCCTCAGGTGCAACTAATGCAATTGTGACTGTAACAGGAACACTAACGCACTTCCAATTATTCATATCCAACTCAGCACAAGTAAGACAAACAAAAATCTTAACCACAAGCTCTGATGATGTTCATACATTTAGACCAAGTTTGCCTAATCCTAAACGCGGCACATTATTATTGAAGCGCTCTGAAATTGAGTGGAAGAATCCTTCAACAACAGTTGGAGCTCGTGTTTTTAATATTGTCCAGCTTCTCAATACAACATCCGGTCTTTTCAGTCTTGGGACTCAAAAGGGTATTGCATCACCCAAAAAGGCATATTACACACGTATCACTAATGACAATACTGGTGTTGTTCCGATTAGCTTTGGCACTGCATTAGCGAAAGAAGTGATTGCAATTTGCTATGACATAGATGCAAAAACGTTAAAGATTCTAGAAAACGGGATTATTAATAATTTCACACTGCCGAACTATACTGATACAGCTGGATTTGAGCGCTATATTCTAGGTACTACGGCAGCGCAATATTGGAGTAATTACAATCAAATTATACAAGAGCTTTATGTGTATGACCGCATTCTAACTGACACAGAATTACTTCAAATCATCTAGTATTTTTATATAATATGAGTGTTGTTTTTGAATAAGTTCGGATCTGTTATAGAATCTTGGCTAACAAATAACAACACCTTATTTTCATGAAATACAGAACAGAAATAGATGGGTTGCGAGCAATCGCAGTTTTATTAGTTATATTCAATCACTTAGGTATTACCTTTTTTAGTGGTGGATATGTAGGCGTTGACGTTTTCTTTGTTATTTCTGGATTTTTAATTACTTCAATTATTAGTAAGGAAATAACTGAGAAAACATTTGCATTTAAAAACTTCTATAAAAAACGGATATTAAGATTAGCTCCTGCATATTTTCTAGTGATTTTATGCTGTTTCCTTTTCTCATATTTTTTATTAGCTCCAATGGAGTTAGTATCTTTTTATAAAAGCGTGATGTATTCGCTAGTTTTCGCATCTAACTTTTTTATGTGGAAAGAAGTTGGTGGCTATTTCTCTGCAAATGCGGAATACATTCCACTTCTGCATTTGTGGTCATTGGGTGTAGAAGAGCAGTTCTACATTATATGGCCAACAGTTTTGATGATCATGCTTGCATGGTTTAAACGTTGGACTGGTTTATTGATTGCTTTAGGTGTAATCCTAGGTTGTGTTTTAGCACATCTACTCTCGATCAAAGCGCCAGCAATGTCTTACTTTTTATTGCCGGCTCGTGCATTTGAGTTGATGATTGGCGCTGCAATCGTATTTATTAAGCCCAACAACTTTAAGTCTAGTAATGCAAATCTCTTTGCTGCATTTGGCTTGATCATGATTGTTTTTTCTAGTTTCTATCTGACTTCTGAAAGCATTTTCCCAGGTCTTTATGCTTTACTTCCGTGTGTTGGTACAGCTCTTATTATCTACAGTTTAAAAGGCCATGATGGGATTATTAAGAAATTCCTTTCACTAAATATTATGTCATTCTTCGGGAAAATTTCTTACCCGCTTTACTTGTGGCACTGGCCTCTGATCGTATTTTATAAGATCAGATTTGGCGAGCTTTCTTATCTAAGCATGGCAGGTTTGATGATTGCCATGACTTTGCTGTCATATCTAACCTATGAGTACGTCGAAAGAAAGATTCAAAACAAGTTTAAGGCTTCAAATCCTGCGCGCATTGTTTTGAAAGGTTATTTAATACCTGTATTGGCATTTGCTGCCTTTAGCGGCTTTGTTGTATATGAAGATGGGTTAAAGCAACGTTTTAACAGCAATGTGCCAGAAATAGAAAATAGTATTAATGCAGCTTCGCATAAGATACGTGGGAAGTGTTTATATGCGCCAGCAGGCGAGTTGCCGCCTAAAGATGCATGTTCCCTAGGTGTTGATAATGCAGAAACAGAAGTTCTGCTTGTAGGCGACTCTCATGCAAATCATTACTCAAATATGATAAATGTGATGCTAAAAGATGCTCATAAGAGGGGTTATGAGATTGATCAAAACTCAACTTTCTTTATGCCAGATGTTGAGCGTTATGTCCTTAAAGACGGAACAAAGAAGTTAGCACCTGAATTTAAAACACGTAATGATTTAATCAAGCATCATCTGACTGAGCATAAGTACAAGTATGTTATTTTGGCTGGCTCTTATGCTGATAACTTTATTGTCAGTCATTTTGAAGATGGAACAGGCCGAAGTAGTGCTGATGTAATGGAATCTGGTTTAGATCGAGCTATAGATCTTGTTGAGAATACTGGTGCCAAAGCATTAATTATCAAGGGTATGCCGAAAGTTCAAGAGCTTGATCAGAATTGCCCACTTCGTAAAGAAATGTTTGGTGATATTGATTGCGGCTTTGATAGAAAGATTCACGATGAGCATTTTAGGGAATGGAATGAAATGCTAAATCGACTTAAAGCTAAGCACAAAAATCTTGAAGTGATAGATATTGAGCCTTATTTCTGTGACGCAGAAAAATGCTACCTAGATCGTAATGGAACGCCTCTTTACATCGACCAAAAGCACATCAATTATGTTGCATCAGGTGAGATTGGGAATTGGTATATTAAGACAAACAGAAATCATTTTAAGGAGTAGTAATGCAACAGACTTTGCTAACTTTATTCGTGGTTCTACTAATTCTCATTGCTGTAATGTGTTTAGGGATAGGTATTTACCAATTAGATTATTTTTTCATATTTATAGGGATATGCTTAATTGCAGCGAGCTACCTATTAAAACGTGAATTTAAGCTCTATTTTTTCTTTTGGAAGGAATAAAGCCAAAACCATACAGGCCCCTCTACAGGGGCTTTTTTATTGCCGAAATTAGGGGGAACCTCATGCAAGAGCATGAAAAAACACTTATGACATTGTTAATTGTTGGAGGGCTTATTGGTATGGGTCGTCTATTAGTTTCAAATGAGCCTCTGTCATGGCGCATGATCATTGGTCGAACGATTTTAGGCTCTGCCACATCAACAGTTGCAGGCTTAATTCTAATTCAATTCCCTGATATTTCACCGGTTGCCTTAGTCGGTATTGCATGTGCTTTAGGTATTTTAGGAAGTACTTACATTGAGGAATACCTTAAAAAGAATATTAATAAGTGGGGTAAGTGATGAAGACAAGTAATATGGGATTAAACCTCATCAAAGGCTTTGAGGGTAAGCGCCTTTCCGCATACGATGATGGTGTGGGCATTTGGACTATTGGTTTTGGCACCATTAAATATCCAAATGGTATCCGAGTTAAAAAAGGTGATACTTGCACTGAACAACAAGCAGAAAATTATCTAAGAAATGACTTAGCCAAGTTTGAAACAGCTATCAATAAACTTGTTAAAGTCCCACTTGCTCAGAATCAATTTGATGCTCTAGCGTCTTTTACATATAACCTTGGTGAAACTAATTTAGCTAATTCAACCTTATTGAGGAAACTTAATAAAGGTGACTATCAAGGCGCTGCTGACCAATTCCTTGTGTGGAATAAGGCGGGCAGCAAAGTTATGAAAGGTCTAGTTCGTCGCCGAGAAGCAGAACGTGCACTCTTTTTAAAGAAGTAACTTATATGTGTAAGCGTACTAAAGTTGCATCGATCATCACATTGCTGTGCTTAATCTTCTCAGGTTGCACAGCTCACACTATTAGTACCTCTGTAAATGTTGGGATATGCGTAAAGGCTTTATAGGCTTATTTATTAATTTTGGGCAAGCCTTCCCAGCTAAAATAATTCTGCGTTAGTTTGTCTCGAGTCATTGCCCAACCTCTATTGGGCAGCCTACAACTACCTACCGCAATTTTGTGTTTCCCAAACTTCTCGACTACTTGTTCTATGGTAGTCATTAAATTCTCATCCTTTTCGACCTTATTCCAGTCTGTTAGCAGATCGTAGTTAAAGGTATCTTTAGGCTCCAAGCCTGTCAAAATCACCCCGCATTTTTTATATTCAATTCCTCTCGCATATAGATGTCTCATTAAAAAAGTGGCTATCTGCACCATCTTCAAAACATTGTCAGTTGGCACACTAACCGGAAGAGACTGTGATCTATTAAAGAAAGGCCTGTGCTTGTCGAATGGATTTGATTGGGCAAAAACGATAATACAGCCGCACAGCAATCTATCTTTTCTTAACCGGACCACGGCATTTTGCATGTAGAGTGAAACAGCTTCTTGTAGGTCGATGAGCTCAGTAACTTTCTGACCGAATGATTTAGAGGAAATGATCTGCTTTTTGCTTGGCGGTGTATGTTCAATCTCAATGCATGAAATGCCTTGCAGTTCGTAGACTGTACGGGCCATCACAATAGAAAAGTGCTTCTGCATTTCTCTAGGCTCAGTGCAAGCTAGATCTAGTACAGTATGAATGCCCATGCCATTTAACTTTTTAGTATGCTGCCTTCCAACACCCCAAACCTCTGATACATCTATAGAGGATAGATAGGACTCTTTATTACAAGGATCCATAGCAACTAAATTACATACACCATCAAATGCTTTATTCTTCTTTGCAATGTGGTTTGCTATTTTTGCCTCAGTCTTTGATCTGCCTATTCCAATGCAAACTGGAAGGCCAATCCATTGCCATATACGGGCCTTCATATGTTGGCAGTAAGCGGTTAGATCATAATTATTAAAATAGGCTGTTAGATCTAGAAAGCATTCATCAATAGAGTAGACCTCTTGCTCGCCCTCGGCTACATAGTGCCTTAGAATATTCATAAATCTGCGGCTCATCTCAGCATAGACACTATAGTTGCTCGAGAGTACTACTACATTATGTCTTTCTACAATGTCGCGAATCTGAAAGAGGGGAACACCCATCTTGATGCCAAGATCTTTAGCTTCTTGTGATCTGGCAACTGCACAGCCGTCGTTATTGCTGAGGACAATGACGGGCCGGTTGTTCAGTTCAGGCTGAAAGAATCTCTCACAACTGACATAACAGTTGTTGACATCCACTAATGCAAAAATTCGCTCTCTCATGGCTATCTTGAAAACGTTACAAATTCAAAATAAATGGTAGAGCTGAGCCTGAATAAATTCAAATTTAAAAAACTGTGGATAAATAAGCACTAGTCGTAACTTGTCGCAGGCGATAGTGCATTTGGTCGGAAAATGTACTCAAGAAAAATCTAATCCAATTTTTTATTTAGTGATGAGTAAAACAATTTTTGTTGTTGAAAACTGTGGATAAATGGCGCATTACGCCAAATCTACGCCAAAATATAGATAAGCTATTGATTTTATAAAATGAATTGGTGCGCCCGGCGGGCACTTGACTATAAATAACAACTTCCTAGGTTTTTCTATCTTTTCTTATTATTTCATATAAAACAAACAAATGCCAAATTGGCTATTAATCTGTACTTCTATTATTTCGTATTTTTTCCTATTATTTCAATTACCACAATTACGCCAGACTTACGCCAGAAAAATTATGGCTTCTTTTAGACAACGAAACGATACATGGCGAGCCGAGATAAGTGTAAACGGAATTCGCGAAAGTGCAACCTTTGATACAAAAGCGCAGGCTAGGGCTTGGGCATCCAAACGCGAGACACAATTACGTGAACAATCGCATGGTAAGCTTCCTGACCATTCTTTTTTAGAAGCAATTGAACGCTATCTAAGTGAAGTGAGTGTTAAAAAGAAAACTCATGAGAATGAAGTTAAGAGAATGGCCTTCTTTAAACGTGAGTATAAAAAGCTTTGTCAAAAGCCATTAGCCAAAGTTACAACGGACGATTTAGTACAATGGCGTGACTCACGATTGAAAGAAGTGCAGGGCGCTACCGTTAGACGTGAAGCTAATATATTGGCGTCTTTATTTACCGTCGCTCGAAAAGAATGGAAGTGGATAAGGGAGTCGCCTATGGCAGATTTAACTTTGCCACCTCCTTCTAAGCACCGGGATAGACGAATTGCGCAAGATGAAATTGATAGATTATGTCTTGCAGCCAATTGGGATAATAATGTTCCGGTAAACTCAACTCAGCAAATTATTGTTGCTTTCTTATTTGCTATTGAAACTGCAATGCGTGCAGGAGAGATTGTTGGCTTAACTTGGGATCGAGTCTATTTAAAAGATAGATATCTTGTTTTGACTGAAACAAAGAATGGTACTAAGCGAAATGTACCGTTATCCAAGCGTGCAGTTGAGTTGCTAACTTTATTAAAAGGTCTGGATAGAAAACGAGTCTTCACTTGTAACACTCAAAGTTTTGATACGCTGTGGCGTAAGATAAGGGATAGATGCCAAATCACTGATTTACACTTTCATGATACTCGCCATGAAGCATGTACACGCCTTGCAAGGAAATTAGAAGTATTAGACTTGGCTCGGATGATTGGGCATAAAGATTTAAGAAGTTTAATGATTTACTACAACGCTACTGCAAGCGAAATTGCAACGAGGCTAGATTAGCCCCGTTTGCGTGGTCGTCCTCTTTTTGGCTCATCATCAGACTGTTCTCTTAACCAGTTCGATATTTCTGCCAAGTTCCAGCGTCTTCCTTGACCGCACTTAATGACATAGCGCGGTTTCGGGAAGGTTGGAAGGCAGCAGACTGCCGCCTTGAAGTGAACATCTTTATAGCCTAAAAACTCTGCTGCTTGTAAGTCATTAAGCCATATTTCTGAAGGTGGTAGTGCTACTACAAAGTTACTACCGATATTTGCAATTGCTGTCATTTCACCCCTCCTTACTTTCCGCTTCTCTTTTTTCAACCTCACGTAAAGCACATTTGTGTGCCTGCTCAATCTTAGTTAGATTCATCTTTACCGACACGCCATCGTGATAAATATTAAACAATGGTTGATCAAAGTCTTCATCATGATCACATTCAATTGCCACATGATCAGAATATTGGATTGACTTGCCATCAAACATTACTCGCACACCATTTGGGCAAGCCAATTCATCGTATAGGCCAGCTTGAGCAATGATTGAAATATTGTTTACGAAAGAATCAATATCTAATGGTGTTGCTGATTGCTGAAAACGATCTATCTCAGCAAGAATTAATTTTGATACTTCACTCATCCCTCAGCTCCCGATTCGCTTGCTTCAATCATTGCCTTATACCCAGTTTTACTCAGTGTTGACATTGGTGCGACTGAAGAACGTTCGTAAGCTTGGAACATTCTTTCCGTAGGCACTTTCGGTACTAAACAGTAACCCTCTGGCACCGCCTGAGCTTTGGATTTTTCTTGTTCTGCATGCAACAGCCAGCCAATGAACATAAAGTACTCACCAGTGGTTTTAAAATCCTTAACATCAAGACCAAATGTATTGAATTCTGTTTGTGCAAAAGCCTCTCTTTCCTTATTCAAATCTTTCATGCTGCTGCTCCCAAAATCACTTGTTTACGCTTGTCCAGTTCTTCTAAGAATTGATCAACACGGTTATTAATTTCTGTTATTACTTTTTCGTCTCGGTATAGGCGCTTTACAAATAACGGCATTGAAGGGCAATAGCTAATGAAATCAATCCATTCACGTTCTGCTGCTGAAATACCGCCCATACATTGGTAGTAATGCTCTGGTGGTAAAACACCTTCATAAAGGATCTGCGCTTGTAGCTTTGGTAACTTCGATTTAACTTCCGTCAAACCATTTGCACCCACTAAGCCGTCAGGGCTATAGCCGAACTTATCACCAATAATGAATCCGCATTTACCAACTTCATTACCCGTCTGCATTTCATAAAGTTCAATAGCCATTGGCTCATGAACATGTCCGCGCTCTGTATGAAATCCTGAAAAGCTCTCTTTGGGTTCGCCAGTGATCTGCTCGCCAATCAACTCATACATATAAGTGATTGCACCTTTGCCGAATTTCTCACTACCTTTGCCTTTAGAGAAAACCGCCTCAAGCTCTGAGCAGGTGATTAAACCAGCTCTAGCTTGCAACCAATCAGGCGAACCTTGCTCACAATCAAGTATTAGCATTGCCATTTCCTTGTTTGATCAACTTATTCAATGCAGATTGAGCTTTGGTAAATAGAGATTTATTAATGTTCTCAATTGTCCCGAATTGCTCGAAGAATAGTTGTTGTTGGAACTGGTCAAGACGATCATGCAAGCCTGTTAGCATTTGAATTTGCTCAGGTGTCATTGGGCAGAAAGGCTTCGCTGCAAAGCCGTTGTCGTCTTCTTTTGCTGTAGTAATATTTAAGATGGCACAAAGGGTGTAGCGCTTACCGTATGTGACACTTGAGCCTAAAGCTTGAACTGCATTTTTAGATCCTGAGGTATCAGCATTTAATTCCATGCTTGTACTTTCACGATGTCCGTCTTTGTGCATCAAGACACATGTAACCTTTACCTTTGTTGGTTCCGGATGCTCAACACGATAAGAAGTAGCAAAACCAAACTTAGAAAGGATAGGGCGCACTACTGCATCAATAGTTTCAAGTGCGGCATATGTAATGTTGTGGCCGTTTGAAGTCTCTGCAATTACTGGAATTTCAGGAGCCATCATTGCGAAGTCACGGTCAAAAGCCATTTCAGCTTGCTTAGCCATAACACGCTCTTGCATGTCTAGCATCTTTTCAATGATTGCCATGTCAGGTGTAGAGCTACTTAACACACGCTCAATTAAACCAAAGAGTTGATTATTTTGATCTTGAACCATTGGAACTTGTGTATTTACTGGCGCATTCATAATCTTCTCCTAATTCTTTTCTACTGGGCGTTTGCGTAATGAGGCTTTCCAGTCGCCTGTATAACCAAAGGTTGGAGCTGCATCTATTAATCTGCCAAAATCCCAATATCTACCAGTTTTATTCAGCTCTGGCTCAATCTCCCACCAGTCTGCGCGTCCCTCATCTTCATCTTTGGTCCAGTAATTGGCGTTTTCTGGCGCTTGTGACCAATCAGGTTGAAACTCTAGTAGTTGAACGTTTTGTAATTCCTGCAATGTAAAACTAACTGCTTGTTGAAGATTTAGATGGCAGATCAAATTGCCATTTTCATCTGCTTTAGCCAAAGTTGTTGTGGCTAAGTTGGCTCCACGCTTTTCGGCAAGCTCGATAAGTTTCTCAATTACCAGCTTTGCTATAACTGCTATATCTAAAGTTGAATTTTCCATCACCCACCTCTCAACTCTGTAATTTTTTCTTCTCTCGCCAGTTCTTCTAAATACTCATTCAACTTTTGAATTTGAGTAGAAGTAAGGGCAAAGGGCATACCTTCAATCGCATCGACATAATCAAAGTCATCGACATGTGGGCGGCTATTTGAATCAACTGTCATCATTGTGTAGGGAACATCTTTCCAGTCTTGATAATCCAAGCCTTCGCCATATTCGAAAGTGTCATTTTTCTCAATCCCTTTGACACTTGCCGCGATGTAGATGTGTTCAGCGTTTGAGATAGATAAAGAGAACTGAACAACGCCATCCTCAACACCTACATTCATCACTTCAAGGCTTGTGAAGACTGCTGCATCTAGTACAGGGGTAACGAACATATTCATGAGTTGTTACCTCTCAGCTTGTCAGCGAATGCATTGCGTTCTTCGCGAGATTTGAACTCGTATGTGACTGCAAACACCAAAGCATTGTGTTGAGTTTCTTTGTGTGGTTTAGGCAGCTCTGAATTAACCTTAATGGTGCGTGGAGCTACTCTGAATTTGAAGTTAGGGAACTTCTCTTGATTCAGAAATACGCCAATATTGCAATTAAGAGCTGTATCCCAATGTTCTTCGCCACCATCACCTGAATACTGAACATTCTCACCAGCTAAAAGAGCTTTATGTGCCTCAGCCCCGCTAATCAAGCCTTGGTCTTTTTTGATCTTGGGTGTTGCAAGTACACGAAGTTCAGCCAAAGTCAGTTCTTCACCTTCACACTTATAAAACTCTGTTAAAGAAACCCCATAATAGATATCCTTTTCTTGAGTAAATAAATATGGAATAGACTCTCTTAAAAACTCACGTTTATTTGACCATTTCCAATGAAACCCAAGCTCAAAAAACAACTCCTGAGCCTCTTTGCTCTCAGCTTCATCTTTAACTTTGATTTTGTAGTTATCCATGAGAGGGCTCCTTAATGAAAATCTACTGCGCCATCGTCTGAAGCAAATTCAAATGCTGTCATCCAATCGCAATATGATTCATAAAAGTGGTAATCAAGTTCTTTAGCTTTCTCATCAAACTGTTTGAAATCAGCCAAGAGTTTCTTGCTGTAAGTTGTGCCTATAACACCTTCACAATCACTAAAATTAATTAGTTCCCAGAAAGGCCCAGACTCTGCTTTCCAAGCGCCATTTGAGTGGTTATGTCTATTACCTTCACCTTCAAGTGCAGGGTATCCAGCAAGTTTTGCTAGTTGTTCTCTAAAGTTGTTGTATCCAGAGTAAGAGCCGGCTCTAAACCAATAAGAGTCCTCAAAGGTGTAGTAACCAGTGTCATTAATATCTTTTGCATGTTTTGGGAAGTGGCCATTCAAGTACGGTTGGAAGTAGTCATCCTCATGCACAACACGACCTGTTTCATCATTCGTTACAACATCATTAGTTTCGTTATAAGTGCCATCAAATTGGCTAAGCTTCTTATAAGCTGTGCAACTTAAGCCCATTAGTTAGCCCCCTCAACCTGAACGCGGACATATTCGTCATGCTTCTGCACATCATCTGAAAGGTATTTGAAGTAACCAAATGCGCTGAATGCTAAAAGAACAAAAACACTCGCCATTACTAAGCCAGAATTAGAATGTCTAATCGCCTGCTTACGGTTCTGATTCTTGATCAGCTTTGCTATTAATTGCTTTTCTGTCATAATCTTCTCACTCATTGAGTAATCCCCGTCGCCTGCAAGTGTTGGGGATTTTTTTATTGGGTAAAACAAACTGTGTTATCACAATATAAAACAAAACGTTTTACAACGTCAAGAAAAATATAAAACAAAATGTGTTATTTTTTTGAGGCACAAAAAAACCGCCTGAAGGCGGCATTTGCTTCTAGTTAATTAGTCGTAGTGGATATCTTGCATAGGCAGAGTAGGGTAATCATTTACATGGCGACTAGGCGGAACTATATCAGTTACGGCCACAATAGCCTCAACATCGTCCATTTCAAAAGTAGTTCTTTTCTCACCATTAACAGCTAACAAGTGAAGAACATCGTTTACAATGCCGATGAATTCCTTAACTGTACGACGCCCATCTTTAAGTTGAACTTCTACAAATTCTGTTGGGGTTGGGTCTGCATCTGGGTCGCATACAATGTACCAGCCATTGCGTATCGCAGGATACATTGAATCACCCGTACCTCTGACTGCATAAGCATTCACACCTGCTGTAAGTGATGGTACATAACCATCTCCGCCATTTCCACCATACCCCATTTCTGTATAGTAGCCATCATACCCCATCTTGCTATAAGACTTCACTGGCACCCATCCTCCGACTCTTCCTGAGAGGGAAATTTTATTTTCATTAAAGACCTTTTCTATTTTTGGACTACCAGTTCCAGAAAGTATCCAACCATAATCCAACCCTAATTTTTGTGAAACTTGTAATCCACCTTTTTTAGATATGCCTCGTTTATCCCAGTTGTACACAAGTTGGGAATCAACATTCAGTAGAGAGGCTAGCGAGTTGGCATTCAAACCTGTCTCATCATAAATGCGCTCCATGGTTGGGTGTAGCTCTTTATCACTCATAACAAAACAACCTAAAACAATTAATTAAATTTTCTCAAAAAAAACACAATCTGTGTCAAACAAAATGATTGACCGTTCAAACAAAACGTTTTATATTTATAAAACAAATTGTTTTATGCGGATTTACTTATGGATTCAATCGATGCAGACCGCGCCCTGATTGAAGCAAATGGCGGAGCTTCAGCACTGGCGCGAAAACTCAAATATAGGACTCAACGCGTCCAAAACTGGACCGTTCGAGGCATACCGCCAAAAGAAAAACTTTTACATCCAGAGATTTTTATGAAAAAGAAATCTCGATCTAAAGCACTAGCTGCTTAGGAACTAAACCATGAGCAAAGTATCAACCGAATTGAGTGCAAGTGCGAGAAATAGCATTACAAGGGTTTTACGCATACTTGCAAACAGCAATAACTCCCAAATTGCTGAAAAGTTGGGATTAGATCCAACTACATTTTCTAGATTTAAAAATGACAAGAAAAACAATGGCTTGTCAGATATTGAGAATGTTTGCGCAATGTTGGATTTGCTTGAATTAAAAATCGTACCGAAGAAATACAAGTTAATTCACAAGGAAAAGTTGGCAGCGCTTTTGAATCTTTCAAAGGCTTATATGGGACGCCTAGGTTCAGTCGATGATCTTTTTCAAGATGACATCGAAGACTTTGGGATTAATGAAGAACTCGGATATTAAAAAACCGCTTCCTGCGCGAACAGGTTAGCGGTCGTATTCATCAATTAGGAACCAATGAATGAAGACAAATTTAGCACAAGTAGCACATAAACAGCAAATAGAACCTAAGCACTCTATTTTTCACTGTGATTTATGCAAAAACGAAGTCAGCTTTGCCCCGAATGGGTTCAGCATTGACGATATTACGTTTTGCCTTGATTGCGCTAGAAGAATTGCTTTTGGATATCTTGAGCATATTGATTGTAGATATCAGGCTGATTATCAGCAATCACGTTTCAAAGCTGAAATGGAATATCAGGCAGCCATAAATCCAAATCAGTACAAGAAGAAAAAGATTGGTCAATCTTTGCGTATGCAGGTTTATGAGCGGGATGGTTTTAAGTGCATTACTTGTGGAACTCAAAAGAACTTGACGCTTGATCATATCAAGCCAGAGGTTCTAGGTGGAGAATCTACAATTGAAAACCTCCAAACGATGTGCAAGCCGTGCAACTCAAGAAAAGGAGCTAGATATGTCGAAGCTTCTAATTAATGAGTCACCCTTGCAGGTACAGCCTTCTCTAGCAATGGCTATAGGCTTGAATGAAGCAATTTTCTTGCAACAGTTGCATTATTGGGTTGGCGCTTCGCGTTTTGTACGTGACGGCAAAAAGTGGGTTTATAACACCTATTCTGACTGGTTACTTCAACTTAAGTACATGTCACTGCCAACCTTAAAGCGCACTATTAAATCACTTAAAGACCAAAAATTGGTACAAGTTGAGCGCTTTGAAAAGCTTCGTTCAAACCAAGTTAATTTTTATGCAATTGATTATGAAACTTTGGCAATTATTAGCGAAAACATTGCTCAAGCTATTGATTCTATTGATCAGCTCAAAATGAGCCAATCGATTAGCTCAAATTGCACCAATGCAGTAGCTCAAAATGAGCCAATCCATCAGCTCAAAATGAGCCAATCTCCATTAGCTCAAAATGAGCCAATGTATACAAGAGAATACCAAGAGACTACTCAAGAGATTAACAATAAAAAGGGTAAACCAAAATTCACATTGGAAGACGCATGTTCAGTTGAATTGCCAGAAGGTGTTAATCGTGATCTTTGGGTTGGTTATATCGAAATGCGTTTTAGCATGAATAAAAAACCTACCCAAAAGGCAGTTGAGTTATCTCTTAAAAATCTTCAGAAATGGGGATCAGAGAAAGCAAACCAATCTCTTGAAAACTCAATTACAAGCAACTGGACTGGATTATTTGAACCTAAGCAAGCGGTTCACACATACGTTAAAACCAAGACAGCTTTGGACAACAAAAACGTAAACCAAGCTTGGGAACAAACCCAAACTCATTACGAGCCTGTTGAACAAGTAGAGCTAGAGGAGTGGATGGTATGAATGCAATGTTCAATACAGAAATTCTTCAAAGCAAAACTGTTTGCCCTGAACACAAGACTCAAATGATTGTGATGTTTGGTCGCGAGACTTGTCCAGCATGTGCAGTTGAGTATGTGAAATCTTCAAACAAAGAGCATGCAAAACAGGTAAACCAAGCTGTACGTGAAAAACACTTTGCAGGGGCAATGCTTCCAAAGCGTCATGAGAATTCAGGATTTAGAAATTACACCACTGAATTGCCAGGACAAAAGAACGCATTACTTCAAACAGCTAGTTATGCAAAGAAAATCGTAAATGGCGATGTAGTCAATCTTGTGATGGTTGGAAGTACTGGAACAGGCAAAACACATTTGTCATGTGCTACGGCTCGCACGCTACTCGCAAAAGGCAAGTATGCACGCTACATCACGTCTGAAGACATGGCTCAAAAGATTATGAAGGCTTGGGATAAGGATACCAAGGATCAATCTGAAGCATCAGTAATCTACGAGTTCACTCAATATGATTTGCTCATCTTGGACGAGTACGGATTGCATGACCGTGAGAAGCGCTTAGAGCTTGTTCATAAGGTTCTTTACTCACGTTATGACGATGCAAAGCCAACAATGCTTATTTCAAACATGACACTAGATCAACTCAAAGCAGATCTAGGGGATCGTCTATGGTCTCGTTTCCAACATGGCGGCTTAACTGTTGTTGAGTGCAATTGGAATGATGGGCGAGTAGGAGGTGCGGCATGACTCTATCAGAAATCAGAGACCAATTAGCTGTAGTAGCTGAGCGTAATGGTCGTCCACCGTATGACGTATGTGTGCTTAAAGCAGTCCGCTTTGCTGTGGAGAGCGGTACAGAACATCCGCTTAAAGAGCATCTGAATATTAAGCAGCCTGTAGTGATTGCGAAAGTTGAAAAGAAATCACCAGTGCCGAAAGCAGGGCCAAAAGTTCCACAGGCTTCAAAAGAAGAAATTAAAGAGCTTTGTGACTGGGTATCAGCGAAAGTTGGCAGACAAAATCAGCTTGCTGTTATGGCTGGTACTTCACATTCAATTATCTGGCGTGTGCGTAAGTCTAGAGCATGTACAAAGCGCTTATACGAGCAATTATTAAGAGCTAAAAATGAAATTATTGCAGGAGCTAGTGCATGAGAAAACAACGCAAACCAAATAAAGCTCAGCACTACCAACTCTCTTGGAATGTATTCAATGCAGTTGAAATCGTAGAGCAATACGAGAAGCAATCAGGTGATACGAGCGGTCAGTTGCCTTTACCGGTGCTTATGAAGATTTACCAAGGTTCATTACTCACAGCACTACAGTTTGGAACTATTCCGAATCATCAAACCTATGGCGTGACTTTCTTCGCAAAGATCAAGAAGGATTCAGGAGAGGAAGGGATTGTAGAACGTGGCTTTCGTATCGATACGCCAATGAAGCTTTCAGAGTTCATCAACGGTTATTCAGATTGTTATGTGAACAAAGGGCAAGGACTTAAAACCAAAGGCTGGAAAGGCGCTAAGGAAGAATGGCTGTCAATGATGGATGAAGAGTTCAAAGGCGATACATGTCTTGACGCTTGGGCAGTGGCTAATTGTTTGTATAAGGGGAAAGCGGCATGAGCAGATTACAGGTAGGCGGTTTGGCTCTGAACTTGAATGATGGCGGTATAGTCACATTAGTTCAATTTATTGGTGAATGGCATGATCAAAAATATGGGCTTATCAAAGACTTATGGAAAGTAAAGTCTGATCAGTTCTGTGTGATGTCTAACAATGCATTAAGGATGGAGTTTGGTGTTCCAGCTAGTGAGTTGATTCCTCTAGGCGATGACAAAGGGATTGAACTCTACGGCTTTCGAGAAGAGATCATGACTAGACATGACAAGGAGTGCAGCCAATGAAACCAGAACAGTTTATTCGTGAGTTTGGGGTGGAGAAGGCGAGAGAGGTGGTTGAGGGTGCGCCAGGATTCCCAGTTTTCGGCTATTGCACTTTGACGGGCAACTACATTTTTAAAAGATCAAATGCTACTGCTTACTACCACAATGAAACTAATTCGTGGTCAGAAGATTACGCGATTGAGTTGATCTTATTGGAAGACCTCAAGCGCCTGGTGGAATCTCTTGACATCATCAAAGATTTAGGTGGGATGGAAAAGCTTACCCCCTATTTCATCACAACAGATAAGCATCTTGGTTACACGCATGTTCGCATGGTTGGGAATGGGAGATTGAGTTTTCTTGATGATTTCTGCGACTTCATTCCAGATGTTTCCATTTCAATTAAGCGTGTGATGACTGCCATCCTTGACCACGAATCAATATACGGAGGCGGTGAAAATGCATAAATGTAATCACTGTGAAGCTGAACAATTAGTGAATTCATATGGTGGTCTTGCAGAAGCTAAAGCCTATATGACCCGTTACTTCAAGTTAAATTGCTGGTTAAGAAAGAAATATCCGAAAGTTGGCAGATTAATAACTAGCAAGATGAATGAACTACAAAGCGCAATTGCAACTGTGGAAGGAGCCAGCCATGAGTGAGTTTAAAGAGTTTGAACGTGGTCTTTGGGTTGTTTTTGATACTTCACGGCCGTATTGCCGCTTGTTGCCACCTTGCTTGATGAAATTTATTGAAGAAGTCGATGGTGATGCAATGGTTGAAACCCAAGGGCAGTGGAGCTTAGTTAGTTTGGCAGCATTAAAAATCGCATCTGAGGAAGAAATAGCAGCAGGCCACCGCATTGATAAAGTAGTTCCAGTTTATGCAGACGTTAAGTTTCCATACAGCGTTTTAACTGGTGAGCAAGTTGGCGCTGTTATGAATGTCACACATTTTGGCTGTGACCTCGGCGACGACTTCCCAATCGAAAACCACATTTCGCCAAACTGCAAAGTGAGAGGTGGGTGATTATGTGTCCATTTTGCGGTAGATCGAAAGGTGGATTGGTCTGTGGTTATTGCGGCTGGGTTCCAAAAGATAAGAAATTTAGTTTTATGGTGGTGAAGAATGGATAAGTGTAGAGAAGAGTTTGAGAAATACATTCGTGATCAAAGCGGCTTCACAGCAGACTTTCAAATTGGATGTAATGGACAGTACAAATCCGACTTGATGCATTTCATGTTTATTACATGGCAGCACCAGCAAGCGAAAGTGGAGGAGCTGCAAAAGCGGGTGGATGCTGCAATTTCAAATATTGAGAAATTTTTTGATGAGCAGACACAGCAACCAACTCAGCGTGAATATGCAAACTTTATTGCTGATGTATTGCATGACTTGAAGTTAGAGCAAGCGCTCAAGGGGGAGGCAGATGTCTGACTACATGCATATGACTCTTGAGCAGCTTCAACAGGAACATGCTGAGCTGCTTGCGTTTAATGAAGAATTGGATCGTCGTTGCAACGCTCATAAAGCAGATGCGCAAAAATATCAAACAAAGTGCTGGCACATCACAACGCTTCTGATGAATCCAGTTGATCAAGACATGACTTTGAAAGCAATCAGAACAGTGATTGAAAGGGTTGGTGAAGGATGAATAGAGGAACAGATTGGCCTTTCTTAATGATGGTTTTAGCTGGTGTATGCATATTCATTCTTTTAGTGAGAGGTGACCAATGACCACATTCAAAGAGGCTCAAAGAATTAGATCAAAAAATGTGGCGCGTTCTCGCGTGCCACCTAAGTTTAAGAAGGCTGTCAGTAAAGGCGAGCAAATGCTTTGCAGCCAACTAGACCTCATGGAGATTAAATACGAGCAAGAGTTTCGTTTTAATCCGGATAGACGTTGGAAGGCTGACTTTCGAATTGAAGGTTATCAAATCCTAGTCGAAGTAGAGGGTGGAGCATTTTGCAATGGTCGTCACACACGTGGTCAAGGCTACACGGATGATTGCGAGAAATACTCAACAGCAGCTGCAATGGGCTGGACTGTAATTCGTGGCACTACAAATCAAGTGAAAGAAGGTCTAGTGCTCAAGTGGATTGAACTAGCAATGGAAAGGGCGAAGGTGGCGTGATGGAAATCTTTTTAGCAATTCTTTTAGTGATATTTACTGTGTTTTCAGCGCCAAAGGGAGCTTTCGCTTGTATTGGTCATGCACTAATTATCGTGGCTTTTCTTAGTGCAATCACAGTAATGCATATTTACGGTTAGGGGTAAGGGTATGAATGCGGCAGTAGTAACACCAGTAATGGATTGGAATAAATACACGATAGATGGATGGTTAGAGCAGTTCGGCGCTTGGTGTGAAACTGTGCGCATGAAAGGAGGTGATTTACCAGATGGTTTGCATATTAATCAGATTTATTGGTTGATGCGTGAGGCGGGGAAAGAGATGCCAAAAGGAAAGTCTTACATCCGTTGTGAGATCAATGATTTTGAAGCGGATCAAGTGCAAGCGCTTTTGCGCAGTATCTTTAAGTCTGATTCAGTGGATTATCAAGCCAAGTATGCAGTGATGTGCTTAATCAAGCATAAGGTAGAGAATCGCTCTCTTAGTGCAGTGGCAGCGCTAACAAATCAAAGTAAGCCAATTGCACACATGATGATTAATTGTGGTCGTTTCTTTATTCACTCTAGAGACAACCGGTTAAAGATTTGAGGACTATTGACTGGTATACCGCGTAATGCTATATTTCTGGTATAGTGCGCTTGAGTAGTCAGGTTCACTAGTATTAAAAGCTCATCATTCGATGGGCTTTTTTGTTGCCTATCGAAAAGTGAGAAGAAGAATGGAAAACCAACATAAGCATATCAAGGGTTATCGCGAGTTAAGTAAAGAAGAAATTGACTTAATGAATCGAATTAAAGAAAAAGGCGCTGAACTGCTTATGTTGCAGAATGAATTAGCAAATCGTTTAAGCACCGACTTAGAAGTTAAGCAGGCAGCAGCGAAGCGTGCACAATTAGCGCCAAATGATTTTGCAAGTCCTGAATGGCAAGAGTTTGAACGCTTCAAAGAAGCTGAACCTTTACGTTGGGCCGCAATTGGTCGCACTGATATCCAAACAGGCATTATGGCTTTAGTTCGTGCTGTAGGACAGCAAGCAACTTTATAGGTGTTGCTAAGGAGGTCACATGCTCCGAATCATCAAGCAAGTATTCTGTTGGCATTGTTGGGAACATGAATTGGATTACAACAAAGACCCAATCAAAGAATGCAGAAAGTGTGGAAAGGTTAAAAGTTTATAAAGTTTGTATTGCAATGTGCCAGAGAGGTTTAATGGTGACATATACAAGACGAGGTGTGTTTAGGTATATGCTGAAATACCACCCCGCCACAGGTTCAAATCCTGTCTTTGCAATACTTTTTTATAGCCCCACCGATTGGTGGGGTTTTCTTTTTTGGAGAATAAGAAAATGCGAATGAGTCGAGTATTGTTAGCTACAGCATTAGGAATGGCAGTAGCAAGACCACAGTTTGGAACCTTAAGCGCATTATCTGCCATGGGTGGTGAAACTTCTCCATTTGCATTTAAGCCGAAGCCAAATAAAAGCAAACCCAATAAATTAAGCCAAAAGAAGAAACGCCTTATTGCTCGTCGGCTAAATAAACATAAGTGAGCTGCGTATGGACACAATCGAAGCGAAGAAGAATTTAAATGCATTGTGCAATGAAATAGAAAAGCTACAGAACCTTTCACGTGGTTTGATGACAGCAAAAGAAATGCTTGATATTGACGCGAAGATAAAGCGACACAAAGACCAAGTGAAGAACATTAGAAGCAATCTTCATGTGTGATTCAAAGCGATTGAAGGCTATTCGGTTGTTGCCTTGTGTAGTTTGTGGAAGATCGCCAGTAGATGCAGCACATAGCAACCAAGGCGCCCATAATAAGGGATTAGGCATCAAGGCAGATGATAGTTATACAATCCCATTATGTAGGCAACATCACATCGAATATGACCAACTGAAAACAATGACAAGAGAACAAGCGGTAGAATGGTTTGATCGAATGTTAGAAAAGACAGACCGCATGCTTAATTTAAATAACAATGAAGAGGTTTTCTAATGGGAACTAAAGCAACAAAAGCTAAAATGATTGAACGAGCATTCGAGTTCGCAGAAAAGGTTATTGCTGAAAACCAGTGCATCATAAATCATACCAATATCCCAGAAGTTGGAGCACGTGCTTCTGATCTGGTTGAATTAGCTAAATCATTTAAGCTTTTACTTTCGGATACACATGAAGATTTAATTGAGCTTGAAAATTACGGCAATGATGATTATCGTGGTTAAACACCACATCTCGAGACTAACGTGAAAGACATCTATCTGTAATTAGGGATAGAGCAGTCTTAAGTCCTGAAATGCAGAGCCCGTCAGAAATGACGGGCTTTTTTATTGAGGTGTCAAAATGGAATCAAGATTCACTATTAAGAACCATTGCGACATCAACTATGTGACGAATTATTTAAACAAGAACCATTCGAAGGCAGCGACTGAGGGTAAGCCTTTAGTTGTTACTATTAAACCTGATGATAGAAATAGATCTAAAGCGCAAAACAGATTGTATTGGGATTGGCTGACAGAGTGGGCAAAGTTCCAAGGCTCAGACAAAGATTATGAGCATCTTTTCTTTAAATACACGTTGCTATCAAGAATCTTCTATCGAGATGGTGTAGGCGATTATCGCAAGACTTTCGACACTGTTAGAGCGCTAAAAGCAGAGAAACACCCCTTATATAATCAAGTGCGTGATAGCGTAACTACCCTTACAAGCACAAGAGATGCATCTACAAAGCAAATGTCAGAATACCTAAACGACATACATGCATTTTGCCTGAAACAAGGGTGTTATTTGGAAACGCCTGATGACCTTAAATATGCGTTGGAGTGATTATGATTCCACTATATCCATTTCCACTTAATGAAGTCTGGAACAACTTGAGGAACCAAAAAATGCAAAAAACAAATGAATCGGTTTTAGAGTGTGGGGCTATCCCGAAAGGCACAAAAGTTAAAATAGATGGCTGCCCATTTGTGTTGCAAGACGATGTGAAAGTCGCAGCATCGCAAGAAATCGTAGACCTAGCAATTAAAAACCAAAACGATTTCGATAATGGAATCGGTGTTATTGGTGAAAAAAGTAAGTAGGTGTTAAATGGAAGAACAAATCAAAGGCGCAGAACCCTTAAAGAATTTACGCCATGAAGAGTTCTGCCACGAATATTTAAAAACGCTTAGTCCGCAAGAGGCTGGCAAAACAGTAGGCTTTAAAACCCGTCAACATGCTTGGGATGTCTTGCAGCGTGAAGAAGTTGAAGAGCGCATTGCTTATTTGAATGGGCAGCGCTTAAACCGCATTGATATCGATGCAGATTATGTCTTGCGTCGTTTGGTTGAAATTGACCAAATGGATGTCTTAGACATTATGGATGATAAATTTTGTCTAAAACCTATTAGCGAATGGCCTAAAGTTTGGCGTCAGTTCGTTTCGAATATCGAGAACAATGAAGAGTTTGAAGGCTATGGTGAAGACCGTGAACAAAGCGGCTGGCTAAAGAAAATCAAATGGCCTGACAAAGTTAAAAACCTTGAGCTATTAGGAAAACATATTGCTGTTGGGGCTTTCAAGGACAAAGTGGAACATTCAGGAACGATTGAAATTCAGACTTTATCTGAGTTAATGGATGAATTAAGCGAGGGTGATTAATTTTAAGGAGTAGCCATGCTGAAACCTGAGCATACAGCGAAACTTAAAGATCAGTTGTGGCGCTTAAATAACCTTTACTACATTACGAATAAAGAAGGTAAGCAAGTTAAATTCAAGATGACACTTGAACAGCTTGAATACTTCGAAAACGAATGGACGCGGAACATCATCCTTAAGGCACGTCAGTTAGGTTTTACCACTGAGATGTGCATTATTCAACTAGATGCTGCGTTATTTAAGTCAGATAAATGTGCCTTGATTGCACACACGTTGCATGATGCTAAACGTCTATTCCGTGAAAAGGTTAAGTATGCCTATGACCGATTACCGCATCTCATTAAAGCTGCAAATCCTTTAGAGATTCAAACTAAGGATGAGCTTGTATTCGGCAAAGGTGGATCGATCACAGTATCAACCTCTTTCCGTGGTGGAACATTAGATCGCTTACATGTATCTGAGTTCGGTAAAATCTGCGCGAAGTTCCCAGATAAAGCGCGAGAGATTGTTACAGGTGCATTTGAGGCTGTAAGTCTTAAAGGTCGCATCACTTTAGAGAGTACCGCAGAAGGTAAAAGTGGTTACTTCTATGAGTTCTGCCAATTAGCGGAAAAGTTATTTCTACTAAGCAAAAAGTTAAGTCCTCTAGATTGGAAATTCTTTTTCTTCTCCTGGTGGAAGAATGCTGATTATGAAATTGAGCCTACAGAAGAAATACCACAGCGACTACTTCAGTACTTTGAAGAACTAGAAGCCAAGCACAAGATCAAAACAACTGCTAACCAAAGAGCTTGGTATCACTCGAAAGAGAAGACGCTTGGCGAAGATATGAAGCGGGAATATCCAAGTATCCCTAGTGAAGCATTCGCTCAGTCAGTTGAAGGTGCTTACTACAAGAACCAGTTCAAATTCTTGTACGCCAATAAGCGAATTGGTGCGCTGCCTTCGAATGACCACTTACCTGTGATGACCTTCTGGGATTTGGGTGTTTCGGACTCGATGGTAATTTGGTTTGTTCGAAAGCTCTCAGACAATTATTACCAAGTTATCGATTACTACGAAAATTCTGGTGAAGGTATGCGCCATTACTTCAAAGTCTTAAAGGAAAAGGGCTACAAGTACAGCAAGCACTATGCACCACACGACATTAAGAACCGATCGATGATGAACGATGGTAAATCGCGTTTAGACATTGCTAAAGAAGGTTATGTCTTAGATGACGGTGAAAAATACTCTGTTTCATTTGAGGTAGTGCCAAACATATTAGTGATGGATGGAATTGAGCAAGTTCGCGAGATTCTGCCGTTATGTGAATTTGACGAATACAAATGTGCTGAAGGTATTACTCATCTTGAGAACTACCGCAAAGAATGGAACGACAAATTAGGCTGCTGGAAAGATAACCCACTTCATGACATGCATTCACACGGTGCTGATGGCTTCCGTATGTTTGCTGTGGCAATGGGTAAAAAAGTCGTAGCTAAAACACTAGATATAGGAATGGTTTTCTAATGCCAGTAAATACTGAACATCAAGCTTACGCGGACATGAAAGAGCGTTGGAAAACTATCAACGATGTCTGTGAAGGCTCAACCAAAATTAAAAAACGTGGTGAGCATTACTTACCTAAACCAAATGTTACTGCTGATGCTACTCAAAATGACCAGTATTATTTAGCTTATTTAACACGAGCTGTGTTTTACGAGATTTCAAAAGACACACTAAATAAGATGGTGGGAGTAGTATTTGCCGAAGATCCAACATTCGAACCGGATGGAATGGATTTTCTTAAGTACGATGCAGATGGGACAGGTAAATCAATTTACCAAGTGGGGCAATCATGCCTTCAAGGTTTGTTAAAACATGCTCGTGGTGGTCTATTTGTTGATTATCCAACTACTGATGGCAATGTATCTGTCCAGCAAGCGGAAAACTTAGGCATTCGGCCAACAATCGTTTTCTATGATGCTCTAAATATTATTAACTGGAGCGTTAAACGTGTTGGATCTGTTTATAAACCCGATTTAGTCGTTTTATATGAAAAATCTACAGTAAAAGATCCTGAAGATGAGTTCGCTAAAAAAGAGGTAAATACTTACCGGGTATTACGTCTTGATGAGAACAATGAATATAACGTTCAAGTTTATTCGGATCAGTCAGGTGATTTACAGGGTGGTGAAATTAACTACCCAACTAATTCATTAGGCCGAAGATGGAATGAAATTCCTTTTATTCCTTTGGGGGCTTTGGCTAATGATTGGAATATTGACTCTATCCCACTAGAACCAATCGTCACAATGAACTTGGCCCATTATCAAAATAGCGCGAGCTATGAAGAGATGGTGTTTATCTGTGGCCAGGCCCAACCGGTTATTAATGAGCTTGATGAAGGTTGGCGTGACTGGTTGCAGAAAAATGGTGTCCGCTTAGGTTCTAAGAATCCTTTAATGCTTCCGAAAGGCTCATCGTTTGACTACAAACAAGTCACTGAAAGTACCTTAGCGAAACAGGCTATGGATGCTAAAGAAAAGTACATGCAGGCGATGGGGGCCAAGATTCTTGAGACTGAACAAGTCAATAAGACAGCTACCCAATCAAATAATGAAAAGCTTGCTCAGTACAGCGTACTTTCTTTGTGTGTAGCGAATACCAATGAGGCGATGGAATACGCGATTAAATGGTGTGCTGCATACTACGGAAGTGGCTCTAAAGCTAAGCTAACCATTAAGCAAGACTTCGCCAAAGGCAAGATTGATCTTGATACGCTTAAGTTCTATTGGGAAATGGTGCTTGCTAATCGCATGAGTATGGAAACCTTCCATGAGTTGCTAACAACTGGGAAAGTTCCAGAAATTAGCTATGAAAAAGAGCAGCTACGAATTGAAACCGAAAATACCAATAGGCCTATGGTGATTTAAATCGCAGGAGTGACAAATGAACGTCCAGTTGTCACAACAAGCACTTCTTGATGCACTGGTATCACATCAGGCTTATCTTTATCGGCTGTCTTCAACTGAAATCAATAATCTCTTAAGTCAGTTTGATTCACTCTCTAGCGAGATGCTTTCAAAGTTAAGAGACTTACTAGATGATTTGAGTGATGCTGAAAAGACGGCTTTGATGGCAGGTCAATACACAACGCCAGCTTTAAAAGAAGTAAGGACTTTAGTTCAGACTTGGCAGGCAAGTGTTGCATCAGGTTTGCTTGATAGCTTCACGGTGAGCGCTACAGCTTTAGCGGTATACGAAGCCACATATCAGGCTAAAACCATCGCTAATCGAAAAATAGAACCAAACGGCAAGACGCTATTTAACAAGGCAAAGAAAACGCCTTTAAGTGGTGGTGTGTTGCTTGATTCGATCTTTGCACGAATTGCAGACGATGCAAAAGCTCGAGTAGAGCAAACTATTCGAGACGGTTTATCTAAAGGTCAGACTAATCAGCAGATTGTTCAGCGAATTAAGGGAAAGAAAGCGCTTAATTACCAAGATGGCTTGCTGGATCAAAGTAGAAACCAGATTTCTACAATGGTTCGCACTGCTCGAAGTCATGTATCTAACATTGCCTTAAATGAAACATACACTGCCATTGGTGTTGAGTATGTGAAGTTCATAGCAACTCTTGATAGTCGAACTTCTAAAATCTGTATGGGATATTCGGACAAGGTTTATAAGAAAAATGAATCTCATCCTGTGCCACCGCTTCACCCTCATTGTCGTTCGATACTTATTCCAGTTTTCGATTCAACTGGTAAAACAATCGGCATGCGGCCATTCAACAATAAAGTTAATGGAGATGGTGAAATCGGTGTGGTTGATTCAAATACAACATTTAAAGGTTGGTTTGATAAACAAGATGCAGCTTTCCAAAAGTCTTGGCTTGGTCCATCACGATACAAACTATTTAAAGATGGTAAATACTCACTAGATAAGTTTGTAGATCCATTAACTGGTCAGCCATTCACGCTTGCTGAACTCCAAAAGCTTGATGAAGAAATGTTTAAGAGGTTGGGATTATGATCATTGATTTAACAGGCGAAGGCTCATTAGAGCTTTCAAGACTTTCAACACGAAGTAAGTTCAGATTGCGCCGATGGCTTAGAAGAATTAACAAGCCTACCAAATAAATTAAACCTTAGCACCTTCGGGTGCTTTTCTTATTGTGAGAAAAGAAATGTTCGGAATACTTGAAAGTCTTACAAAAGCTACAGTATCAGCGGCTTCCACTGTTGTAACAGCTACTGTAGATACAGTGATGATTCCTGTTGATTCTGCAAATGGCAAGGATGTGTATGGACGAACTGCTAATGCAGTGAACAACACATTGAAGAACCTTGAAGATGCCAGCAAGCCAGTTTCTGAAAAGTAAAACTTAATTCTATTTAGAGCAGTCGAAGGAGTGCTTTTTTATTGCCCGCAGTTTGTGACTGCAAAACCGCTCAGGGAGCAAAACATGAAATACAAACTCGATAGCCTAGAGGGCTTATCAGATGAAATGAAGGCACTTTACGAAGAAAAAGATGGTGCATTTTATTTAAAAGTTGAAGGTCTGCCGCAGCAAGATAATTCAGAGCTTGATGGACTTAAACAGAAAGTTAATGAGCTTCTTGGTGAAAAGAAAACAGCTCAGCAAAAACAACGTGAAGCTGAAGAAGCAGCTCGAAAAGAAGCTGAAGAAGCGGCCCGTAAAAAAGGTGACGTTGCTGCAATTGAAGCATCATGGCAAGCCAAACTTGAACAAGCTGAAGCTAAACATGCAGAAGCAACCAAAGCCTTGCAAGACCAAGTCTACAAATTAACTGTCGGGCAAACAGCACAATCATTAGCAAGTGAGCTTTCTATCAAAGGCTCGGAGGCAGTATTGCTTCCACATATTACAAACCGTCTTCAGGTTGAAACTGATGAAAACGGAGAGGTCAAAGTACGTGTACTAGATTCGCAGGGCAAACCTAGTGCTTTAAGTATTGATGACCTCAAAAAAGAGTTCCGCGGCAATGTGGCATTCAAGCCATTAATTGTTGCTTCAAATGCGTCAGGAAGTGGGGCTTCTGGCGGTGGTTCAGGTGGTGGAGCTGCCAAGAAACCAAGTGAAATGACCACGCAAGAGCGATTGGAATTCCAAAAGAATGATCCTCAAGGGTTCCAAACAGCAATGGCGAATGGCGAATTTAATAATTAATTATTGGGAGTAACTCCATGCCTTCTTTAGTAGAAGTATTTAACCGTGACGTAGTTTTATCTTACCTACGTCCAAATCCTGTGGCAGTTTCGCCACTTGTGCAATCAGGAGCATTTGTTTCTGATGAATCTTTACGTCCATTGCTTACAAGTGGTTCTTCAACTTTTGTTGTTCCATACATTAACGGTGTAGATGGTAACGTTGAGCAGAATTATGGCAACACTATTCTGACTGATATTGCTATGCCGCGCTTTATTGATGCTGGCGAAATGCAGGGCCGTGTAGCTTTCATGAACGAGAGCTTTGTTGAGTCAGTTCTAGGACAGTACTTATCAAAAGTTAATTCACTAGAGCTGATTGGTGGAATGCTGAATAAGTATTGGCAGCAAGCTGCTGAAAACCGCGCTTTAGCAACAGTAATTGGCTTACGTAATTATGACCAAGCAAACAGCAAGCGATTAACTACTGATATCTCATTAGCAACAGCTACAGATGCGTCACGTTGGTCAGTGGACGCATATATTGATGCTGAAAGCACAATGAACGCTGCATTACGTGGTCGTGGGGTGATGTTCGTTCACTCGCGAATTGCTGCAAAAATGCGTAAGCAACAATTGCTTGAACAAGTGACCACAAGTGACAACTTGCCACCAATCACTGTTTACAACGGTCGAGCAGTCATTGAAACAGATACCAATACACAAATTGGCACAGGCGCTAATGCTAAGTTTATTACCATTCTGGCTGGTCCACGTGCATTTGCTTACGACTCTGTGCCTGGTCGAAAAGACTTAGCTGTTGAAGAGACTCAAGCAACTGGTAATGGGGCAGGCCATGAAATCCTTTGGACGCGTCGCAATATGCTGATCCATCCACAAGGGTTTAGCTTCATTGCTCCGAAGGACACTTTAACTGGTGGTACTGCTCGTGAGTCATTAAGCGCATCTTGGGCTGACTTACAAAAAGCAGAAAACTGGAATCTTGTTTCATCAGTTGAAGACACTTCAATCCGTTTCTTAATTACCAACCTTTAAGGAGAGCAGTCATGGCTGAGAAGCAACCAGACTACAAATATCAATATCCAACTGATCGCCGATATGCTGATGATGCAACTGACACATTAGCAGCAGGCACCATGTTTGACCCTGCCAAAACAGCGGGTGACTATGGCATTAAGGATTCTGAAGTAGCAGTTCCTGTGCCAGAAGCTCCTTTGAATGGTGGTGCATAACTAAAGAAGGGCGGCTTTCGGGCCGTCCTTCTTAATTAGATTTTTAGGATTAAGCTATGAACTATGTAACAGTCGAAAGTGTGACTCAAAAGCTAGGGCCTGACTGGTGGGGAACTGGTGATCCGGTTAAAGCTGTAGTGCAGGCTAATGCGTGGCTTAATGCTAGAAATTTACCAGATTATCCAGAAGGCGAAGTGCCAGATTCAATTCTTACGGCTGGAGCTTATCTCGCAAAACTTGCCGCAGCAGGTCAGCTATATACAACCAAAGAAGGTGTGGTTGCATCTAAGACCGTTTCCGCTCAATCAGGCACATCTGTAAGCAAGACTTATGTCGCAGGAAAAGAAGAGTCAGTCAGTGGTGATATGCAATTCATTCTTGATCTTCTTGAGCCATTCTTTAGCGAGAAGTACCACATCAACACTTATGTCATTACGGAGTAAGCCATGGGAATGCGTGATGAGATTCAGCAAGAACTTGGCGATGCCTTTGATGCTGAGGATGAGCTTGCGGATGCTGTAGATTCCTTCACTTGTACTCGAAAGAAGCTAACGGGATCTAATCCCGCTACTGGTGATGACACTTACACCGAATATGTCTATAGCGGCAGAGGCGTCTTATTTGGCTCATATTTAAAAGATTTAGTTAAGCCTATAGATTACCGAGCAACAGACTCTAAAGCCGTGCTACTGCAAAATGAAGTGAAGGATTCAGCAGGTACTTTAGTTGAGCCAGATGTGAATGATATTTGGGTAATTGAAGGTAGTATTTATCGAGTTATGAGTTGTGGTAATGACCCAGCAGATGCAACTTGGATTGCTCAGTTGAGGAAAGTATAAAGCTTTGCTTTCTAGATAATATTTGATATAAGCCTCTTAATCAAACGGGGGACTTATGAAAAGTAAAACATTAGAACAGAAGGTAAAATATTTAAAACTTAGTGCAATTTTTGGTTTCTTTGTTTACTTATTTGTTGGAGCGTTAATTAAAAGTGCACTCTTCTCCTCAGCGCCTCAAGTTTCGGATTTTTATGAGCTACTTCGAGATGGCTTAACAATTACTGCATACTACTTAGCACCCGCCGCAGCACTATTATTGTTTAGTGATTGGCGTTTAGAGCACTTGGAAAAGAGTAGAGAAGAGCAAGGTAAGCTAATAAACGATCTAATTAAAAAAATTGATTCAGATTTGAGTGAGATAGAAGATGAAATTAAATATCAGGAAACCATAAGTAGTGATCAAAAAGCTCATATAGATGATCTTTTTAAAGAACTTATGGCAAATTTAAGTAAACTTCAGAATGCACTTAATGAGTTTGATTTCGATGATATAAAAGCAACAAAATTTCAAGAAAAAGTTAAAGATATCCGGTTTTACCTTTTAGAAAACATGTTTCTTCTTGAAAGAATGTTTAGTGGTTTAATAAAAAAATCTGATCCTATTAAATATATAGGTGCTTATAAAGGCGATGACATTACTACCTTTAAAAATGCTCAAGCAGACTTATTCCAAGAGTTTGAAGGTAATTATTTAGAAAATTTTGGAAAAAACATAAGTTATTAGATGAACTGAAGCCACTTTATAAGGATTTAAAGGTAAAAGCTGCAAGCCCTAATTAAGGGATTTTTTTATAGGTGAATTATGGGATGGCAAACAAAACCAAGCGGATTTATCAAGACCGTTGAAGCAGACCTTACAAAAAAACAGAAAGATATTGTGATTGATGCTTTGCAAGGTGTAGTTCTTCAGAGCCCAGTTGATACCGGGGCTTTTAGAGCATCCCACAGAGTCAGCATCAACCAGACTGACCAATCATTTAATGAAGCCGAAAAAGACAAAGGCGGTGGGTCAACAATAAGCAAGGGTACAAGCGCTCTATCTCGTTTAGTTCCTTACTCAACTGTATACATCCAAACAAATGCGCCTTATGCAACCAAAATTGAATATGGTGACTTCACTGACAAGCCAGAAACCCCAAAGACAACAGGCGGCTATTCAAGACAGGCGCCTCAAGGTGTCTACGGTTTAACCTTTAACTATATTGCTCAAAAATACGGTGGTTAAAAATGGCAATGACTTTAGATCAAGCACGACAAGCCATTATCACTAGAGCCATGGCCTTTACTGGAATCGAACAGAACCGGATTAAATACCCCAACAAAGATTTTACAGTTCCTACCGATGGTCTTTGGTGTGACATCAATGTGTTATGGGGTGGTTCGATCATTGCTGCAATTGGTGATGCACCTTGTACAAGGCGGACAGGGATAATCTCGATCAACTGCATGGCACGCTTAAATACTCATGAAGTAGCAATTACAAAACTTGCAGATGCTTGGCTAGCCCATTTTGAGTACTTTAAGAGCGGTCAGTTAGAAGTCCTGCAAGGTCAAGCGCAGAACCTCGGCAGTAATGGGGATTTTATTCAATATAATATTACGATCGGATACAGAGTGAATTGATATGTCTTGCATGCTTACATTGGAAGAAATTGAAATTAAACGCCAAGAGCTTGAGCGTCACTTACACGACATGATGGGTGCTGAGCTTCAAAAATGGCAAAGAGAAAATAAAGTTTGCGTATCTGATGTGAATATCCGCCTTGCAAGCATTCACAGTTTAGGCGGACCAAAGCAAAACATTGTCACCGGTGTTTCAGTAGATCTAAATTACAAGCCTTAATCACCTACTCACTATCTAGGGTGGCATTTGAAATGTGACCCTTAATCAAAACTATCGCCCTCAATTCGAGGGCTTTTTAATGCCCGAAAATTAAGGAGAAAACCATGTCGAGTGGTGCAAAGATCCGTCTTTACTATGCTGAAGAGCAAACCCCTGAAGTATTACCAACCACACCAGTTTGGAAGACAGTCCGTCGTGTGACTGATGGTTTGACTGAAAACGTGACTACTGAAACATCAAATAGTGTTGCAGATACCCGCTTTCGACAAGGAAGTACAGCTACTGAAGCAGAAATCACTGGCTCACTAGAAGTAGAGCTATCAATTGGTTTATTTGACGACTTTTGGTCAGCAGTTGCGCTAAATAACTGGGCCAACGATGTACTAAACTTTGGTGGTGATGTACGTAAAACATTTACTTTCGTTAAAGTTTACTCAGATATTAATCAGGTATTTATTTATCGTGGTGTTCGAGTAAATGAAGCCTCAATGTCTATTGCGACTACAGGTAAAATTACAGCAACATTTGGGTTAGTAGGTACGCTATTTGAGCGAACTACCACTAGCCCTGTTGTATCACCATTGCCAGTGCCAGAAGCAGTACTCGTTTCAGCATTGAATGTTGGAGATCTTAAAGTTAATGGGGAAACGGTAGTTGGTACTGCTTGTATGCAAACGCTTGAGCTGACAATTAACAACAACATGGAAGCAATCCGTTGTATTGGATCTAAGAAGCTTACGGCAACAACTTATCTTGAAAAAATCGTCGATATTGCTGTAAACACCCAATACATGTTCTCAGCACAATCAGCAGGGTACATTGATTACATTAAAACCCGCGACACCATGCCTCTTGAATTCTCTATTGAAGATAGTAAAGGCAATGGCTACGCCTTTGAGTTCCCTAAACTTGAAGTTGCTGAAGCACCGCATCCAGATGGTGGCGGGGAAGACACAATCACAGTCGACATTAACTACAACCACATTCGCGTTACACCAGTTATTACTCGTGTTATTGCACCTGTAACACCACCAGTTACACCTTAATACTGATTTGGCAGCTTAATTGCTGCCTTCTTTTTTGGAGATACAACATGGCTCTTGAAGTCAATATTCAAAGAAATAAAGACGTCAGTTTGTGGCGCGAATATAAAGACAAAGAAGGTAATGTGCTTGCAGAGTTCAAGATCCGTGGCATTGGATATAAACCTTATCAAGTGGCACTTGAACGAGCAAACAATCAAATTTCTTCTAAAGGTTTTGATGTAGCAAAGGCTACAGCAGAAGATAAGCTCTTTCATGAATTAGTATTGGAAGCAGTGGCTTCACATCTAATAGAAGACTGGAAAGGGGTGGTTTTTGTTGAGGAAGGTCCTGAAGGTGAGTTGTTAAGAACAGAACCAACGTTCAATGGAGAAAATGCATTTAAGTTGCTAAACATGGGCGATTTGGGTGTTTCTATCTGGTCATTTATCCGTACTGAATCTGAAAAGATCCAAGCTGAAGCAAATCAGTATCGAGATGATGTTGTGGGAAAGTCACAACCCTCTACAACTACGCGAACAAGTACGCGGGGCTCACGGACCACGAAAAAAAGCAAAGAGAAGCACTCGGCGTAAAGCTTCCTGATGCGCCTGACTATTCTTATGTAGCTAATGCGATTCTTTGTGCATATAACACGATTGCACGATCTAGACGCTATGAACAAGGTGTTCCTCTAGCATTAGATATCTCGGCAATTAATGCTTATGTAGAGCAATACGACTTACCAGTTGAACGATACATTTTTAATGACTGTATCTTCACACTCGACGATATGTTCTTGGATGAGGCACATAAGAAAGCGAGTAAAAAATAACAGCCACTAGTTAAGGTGGTTTTTATTGCGCCCTTCTTAACCAGTTGTTAAATTACCCTTAAACATAGGGGTATTTCATGAAGAAGATTATTTTAATAATGTTGACCATAGTTGTAACGGGCTGTGCAGCAACTGCTGATATGACAAACAATCAGTATATGGTAATAACCCCAACACCAACAGAGTTGAGCGGGTTTTGGACTGGTGTAAACGGTCCTTACACAGTTACATATGCTTTTAAAAAAGATGGTACTGGATTGATGTGTTCAAGCTGGGGAGGTAATGACTCTCTTGAAAAGCTAAAAATTAATGGCTCAGAAGTTATTCTTCAATCTGGTTTGAAACAAACAATCAAATCGAAGACTAATTCAAAGCTTGAGTTAAGAGCTAATTATTATGGTGGAGCAACCTATTCTTATATTCCAGACCCATCTTTAAGTAATGCATCGCCATACTGCGAAAAAATCTTAAGATAAAACCAAATTAACTGAAACCCGCGAAAGCGGGTTTTTTATTGCCTAGAGGAAAGTAAGATGGCACAAGAATCACGTCTCGTCATTGTAATTGATGCCAAAAATGCAGAACGTAATGCGCGTAATCTAGGCAATGAATTGGATAGCATTGAGCGTAAAGGTGACTTTGCCACTAAATCAATGGATGGGTTATCAGTAGCGACACGTCAACTCGCTGGATATATGGCTGGATTGGTTACTGTAAGTGCTGCCATCTCTAAAATGGACACTTACACAGGTCTTCAAAACCGTCTTAAATTAGTAACTAACAGCCAGATTGATTTAAATAAAGCCACCGAAGATACTTTTCGAATCGCACAAAACACACGCTCCGCGTGGGATAGTGTTATTCAGGTCTACCAAAGATTCCAGGATAATTCTAAAGCACTTCACATCAGCATGGCAAAAACGGCTGAACTTACTGACACTGTATCTAAGGCAGTTGCCATTAGTGGAGCTAGTGCTGCTTCAGCAGATGCTGCGCTTGTTCAGTTTGGGCAAGCCTTGGCTTCTGGTGTTTTTAGAGGTGAAGAATTTAACTCAGTTGCTGAGCAAGCGCCCGGGCTCTTAAAGGCTATTGCTAATGGTCTAGGGGTGAACATTGGCGAACTTAGATCAATGGCTCAAGAAGGGAAAATCACAAGTGATGTTTTGGTGAAAGCCCTAACAAATGCCAAGGCTTCAGTAGACGAATTATTCTCCAAGACCGACATTACAATTGGTCAGTCACTAACCGTATTAAACAACGAAATTACTAAATTTGTTGGCGAGGCTGGCAAAGGTACTGGCGCTGCACAGGTTTTGACCGGTTCAATTCAAACTTTGGCAGGCAACTTAGATGTTTTAACATCCGCAATGATGGTTGGGGGCGCATATTGGCTTGGAACTTATATTCCTGCAATTTATGCCTCAGGTGTCGCTGTAGCAGCAAAAACCAAAGAATTAGCAGCACAAACATTTGCACAATACACTGCCATTCAAGCAGATCGAGCTGCTGCTGCTCAACAAGTAATTAGTACCCAAGCCGTAGTTACTAACACCCAAGCAACATTAGCTGCTATTGCTGCTGAGAAAGCCTTAGAAGTGCAGCGCCTAAAATCACAAATCACGGAAAAGGGCAGAACAGCTACCATAACTCGAATGGCTGAACTTAAGAAGATTGAAGCCCAAGTCACAAGAGAATTGGCAGTAGCTGAAGAGGCTCTAGCAGTCGCTCAGTCAAGATCGGCTGCAGCGGGCGCTGCAACTGTCGGAATTGGCTCACGACTTTTAGGCTTGCTTGGTGGTCCGGTTGGCATTGGAATTACAGTAGCAAGTTTGGCTGCTGGCTATCTTTTAATGCGCGACAATACTAATGAGGCCAATAAGAAACTAGAAGAGCAAGCAGCAGTTGCTAAAAAGGCAAAAGAAGAACTTCTTGCACTTAAAGGCCTTGAAAAAGATTCAGCTATTAATGACATGACAGCTTCATTTGAGCGTCAGAATCAGGCACTTGCTGAGTCTAGTAGTAAAATAAATATTCAATTGAATGCTATTGCTCAACTCTACAAAGGCAATAAAGAGATCGTTCAAGTAGTTAATGATGCTAGAGATGGCACTATGAGCATGAACGATGCTGTTAAGCGTTTTAATGAGCTGCGTATTAGCAAGGATATTTATAACGCCCTAAAAGAGAACTCTTCAGAGTTTGAAAAGAATGCTAAAGAAGCCAAAAACACTAAAGAATCGTTGAAACTTTTCGGCATCGAAGTTGAGCTTTCAGGCCGTAAAGCTCAAACGGCAGTGGCTGGCATTGACGAGAATTCTAAGGCGCTAATCGGAAACGAAAGTGCAGCACAAAAGGCAACTAAAGCGCAAAAAGGATACTTTGAAAGCCTCCAAACTGAGGTTCTTAACTCTAATGAAGAACTTGCACTTTTAAATCTTGGATATAGTGAAGAAACTATTAAAAAGATTATTGAATTGCAGAAAGCAAAACAGGCTGTCGCTGCACCGGGGACAACTGCGATTGTCACGAATGAGGAAATAGAACAGATTGTCCGTGCCCAAAAAGCTCTCGATAATCTTAAAGACAAGAAAGATGCTATTACTGCTGCTGAACGCAAACATACCAGTGAGCTTGAAAAGCAGCAGAAGGTTCTTTCTGTTAATTCTAAGATTCAAGCAAATGCTGCTAAATATGGATTTGCAGGGATTGAAGCAAAGTACAACCTTCCAGCAGGCACATTGTCCGCAATTCATGCAATTGAAACTGGAAATACCGGACGAACTGATCAAGTAAATAAAAGTACTGGGGCAACTGGTGGCTTTCAATTCCTTGAGGGTACTGCTAAGCAATATGGGGTAAAAAACCGTAAGGATTTAGCACAATCTGCCGAAGGTGCTGGTAAGTACATGTCATATCTCTTAAAGCTCTTTAAAGGAGATTTAGAGAAGGCTGTACGCGCCTATCATGCTGGTGAAGGTAATGTACAAAAGGGTAAAGGTATTGGTAAATACAACAACCAATACTGGAAAGACTTTCAGGGGTATGTCGCTGGTGCAAATGGCTATGCGGCGGGGGATATTTCTTCAAAAGACTTTGATAAGTTAATTCAAGACACTACCAAGATGGCTCAGGACCAAGCGAAGTTGCGCCTTCAATTGGAAAACGATGTAGCCAATGAAGTTACCAAGATCAGAAATGATCTTGCTAAGAAGTTGGAAGATGTTGATAAAGCCAACTTCACACCAGAACGTAAAGCTGAAATTAAAGCAGAACTTCAATCACGAGCTGATAATGATGTTGCCATAGCTCAACAAGCCCTTAGAACTAAGCTTGATGACTATAAACAGTTCAATATGACTGAAGAGCAATTACTTAAGGAGAGTTTTGACCGCAAGAAGTTTAATGCGGCTCATGATATTGAATTAAGTAAAGACCAGCGTGATGAGGCTATTAAATATCTTGATCAGCAATATCAACATGAGTTGGAATTAATCAATCTCACAAAGGCTGCACGCCAGACTGCATACAATCAGGCTAATCTAAAAGCATTGCAGGAGCTAAAACAGCAAAGAGATCTTCTAGCTGCCCCATTTGAACAGCGAGCAGGACTTTCTTTGCAATTTGGTGAAAGAAATGCTTACGCTGAAAATGATACAAACCTGATTAATCAGAGAGATGAGTTAAAGATCCAACTTGAGCAAAAGTTGATAACAACACTTGAATACAACAAACGGATTGAAGATGCTGTTTTGCTTCATGAGCAAAACAAATACAAGATTCAAGAGGAGTATTCAGAAAAATATAGTGACTTGCAGTTTAATCAGAATCAAAGCCAATTAAATATGTACTCGTCCATGATCTCGGCAGCTCAGGGAACATGGGGAACCATGACAAGCATTATTAAGGATGCTCAAGGGGAACAATCAAGTGCCTACAAGGCTATGTATCTTGTTCAACAAACAATGGCAGCAGCTCAGGCAGTTATCTACGGCAATCTAGCTTCTGCTGCGGCTCTTGCACCGCCTCCAATTGGTTTGGGACCTGTGGCAGGTTTGCCATTGTCAACCTTAATGAAGACAACAGGGTATGTTAATGCTGCTTTAATTATGGCCCAAGGGGTTGCTGGATTATCTGGCTACTCATCTGGTGGATACACAGGCGACATGGGTCGTGGTGATGTTGCTGGTGTAGTTCATGGTCAGGAATATGTTTTAAATGCCGCAGCAACTAAGCGAGTTGGCGTTGATACATTGAATGCCATTAACTCGGGTCAGTCTTTTGGTAGTTCTGGTGCAACTGTCATAGAACCAATCGTGAATGTCTATGTTCTAGAAGGCCAAACGGCTGACGTGACTAGAAATGATGATGGTTCATTAGATGTACGCATTAGACAGATTGCTGGCGAAGTTGCAGAGCAGACCTTTATTGCGAGTGTTACCCGACCAAACAGTCCTATGAATAAGGCGCTTAAACAAAACTTTAATGTCGCTCCTAAGCGCTAAAAGAGGCAATTATGAACACATTAAAATACTGCTCAACGCAAGAAGGCTATTCTGTTGCTTACCGCAGCGGGGTAGCCTCTCAAGAGTTGGATGGTGGAGCACCACGCAATAGACGTCTGAGTAAAAATAGTTTTCACACTGTTAATGTTCAATGGAAAGTACTAGAAGGTGGTTTTCAGTATCTTGATGCGTTCTATAACGTTTGGTGTGAAACACCAGGTGAGAAGTTTAATGCTTCACTTCGGGTGAATGGTCCAGAGTTCAAGCCTTATAAATGCTTATTTGTTCCAGATAGCTTTCAACTCACTAGCATGCAAGGTCCAGTCTATACAGTAACAGCTCAGTTGCGAGTTAAGCCAATTGTAGACTCTGAACTTAACAAGATCATTGTTGAGACTGGTAATGGTGGGCAAGATTTAGCGGAATTGGTAAACCCATTGGAAGAACTGGTAAATGAAGATTTACCTGCTGCGATGGAGGGTATTTAGATGCCTGACTATACATCATTCTTTCTAAATTCAAGCAGTGGTGTAGTTCCATTGGAATGTGTTGAGATAACACATCCAGACTTTACAGCGCCATTCCGATTCGTAAAAAACGATACAGATGGAGTGACAGTTAAGCATGAAACAACAGGGCCAGATATTTCTTATGAATATCAACCTATGTCGATTCAACGTTCTACTGTCACCAATGACCTTGATCAGAAACTAAACCTAACAATTGCCGACGTAGACGATGGGTTAATTAAATCGGTTGTGTCTGCACGCTTAGGTACTAACTGGAAAGTCCGACCTTCTGTTAGATGGCGTTTGTATCGAGACGATGACTTAACAGCTCCAATGGTCTCATTACAGACTTTAGAGATTGCCACCCTATCAAAGGACAATTCGGGTAATTGCACCTTTGATGCTCAGGCACCAGAACTTAACAGTGTCAAGACTGGGGAAATCTATTCTTTAGAGCGCTTTCCATTGTTGCGGGGCATGATATGAACCTTGACCATCTCCATAATCGCGTCTGGACCAAAGACTACACATGCAATGAGTTCTTATGTGAAGCATGGAAAGATGTTACTGGTCGTGATCTTAAAAAACGTCTAGAACGATTTTTAAATGGGAAGGGCAGCTTTAAGAAACTTCAGGAACCTATTTCCCCCTGTATTGTCTTTTTTACTAATGGCAAAAAAAGCTCAACACATGTTGGGTTTTTTTATTGCGACAAGGTTTTGCACTTAACAGGCCGTGGTGTCCAGTTCATACCACTTGAGATTATTTCTATGAATTTTCGGGAAACGAGGTTTTATAAATGAGTTTGAAAAAAGTCATCATCGTTCCTGATGTTTATGATCGATCTACATGGTCAGAAGCAGAAGTTGAAGATGTTCTATCTTATATCTACCAACAGTTTGATGTATGGCCTGAGAATGCAAAAATCTATCATGATCAAATTGCTGAAACTTGTGATGTAACTCCAAACCATCCAAAGAAAATTAATGCCCAACTTGAGCACATCCAAACTTTGGAAGGCACATTCTATGTAGTTATTGAGCCTGCTTGGTTGCAAGTTCTTTATTATGCAATTGTGGCAATTATGGCGGCATACAGTATTTATACTGTCTTAACTATGCCTAAACCACAGTCGCCTACAGTTGGTTCATCTAACAACGAACTAGCACAACGCTCAAACCAAGCTAGATTAAATGGCCGCATACCAGACCTTTTTGGTAGAGCGCGTTCATACCCTGATTTAATTGCAGAAGCTTACACCATCTATAAAGATGGTATTGAAATTGAAGAATGCATGATGTGTATTGGTCGTGGCTATTACCAAATATTCGACATGCGAGATGGTGATACTGATGTAGCGAATATTGCTGGCACATCTGTTTCAGTTTATGACCCATTTACTTCGATTGTTGGAACTCCGCTTTATCAAGTTGGCGATACCTTCACTGAATTGCCAAAGTATGTTCGAAAATCAGATTCTATCAATGGTCAGACTATCGAAATGCCTAATAGTGCAGTGCTCGAGTCGAGTAATGTGTGGTTTCAAAGCCCTAACTTAATTAAATCAGCAGGTTTAGATTTTACACAGTACTTTGCTGCTACCGACCGTATTGCTTTAAGTGGTGCTGTGTATGGTGTTCAAGATGTGAACCTTTCGGGCTCAATAATGGTAAATGAAGACAAGATGGTTATCATCGAGTCGTCAACCAATATTGATAATCCGAACTTGTTTAAAGGTTTGCAGCTCACTGGTGCATTAGTGGATATCGAGACCACTACAGGAACCCCGCCAGTAACAGAGACAAACACTCGTGATTTATCTGGTCAATATGTGGTTTCAGGTGTGACTAAGACAGTTATTGCAGGTGGTTTTCATTACGAGATTACCTTGTCAAATCCTGAAAAAGTTAACGCTAACTGGCAGTATGTTAATAACAGCTACACCATTACGGCAGGTGCTGTTCTAAACCGAAATTCAAACTCAATAACTCTTGATGATACCTACACAATCAATAGCGTTACAGCCGATACGATTGCGTTAGTCAATCCATCAGCCATTAACAGTGATTGGGATAAGTTGCTGACACTTCCAAATCAAAGTACGCAAGGACAAGAAGTTCTAGTCCGTTTTGATGCGGTAAGTTCTAAGTATGTCGGTTGGTTTAACTTCGATATGCCAGAAGCTACCCAAGCTGTGTTTAACTTCTTCTTTCCTAATGGCCTGTTTTATCAAGACAGTAAAGGCGGTGTGTGGGAGGAGAAAATCACAGTAATTATTGAGTTGCAGGCGATTGATAGTAATGGTGATCCAGTCGGATCTATTACTACCATTAATCAAGAGATTCGAGCTAATAACAAGTCACAGTTTGGTAAAACGATTTACATTGATCTGCCTACGGCTGGCTCGTTCCGCTTCCGGTTAAGCCGTACAACAGCAACTCAAGCGGGTAAGACACAAGATACTTGTAAAATTAAGTCTGTGTATGGCATGGCTGATTCAACGATAAGCCAATATGGCAACGTCACAGTACTACGCTCTCGCACAGTAGCCACTGATGGCGCCTTATCCATCAAAGAACGTAAGTTGAACTGCTTAGTAAATCGCAAGCTTCCACTTGATGGCACAGGCCCTTTGCAAGTCACACGCTCAGCAGGGCAAGCACTTATTAATTTGGCTTTAGATGAACACATTGGCCGCCGAACCAGTGCAGAGGTGGACATTGCACAAATCAATGCTGAGATTGACAAAGTAAATGCATATTTTGGATCGGTCCTTATGTCTGAGTTTAATTACACGATTGATGATGACAATCTAAGCTTTGAAGAAATTGCAGGGATGGTAGCAAGTTCGGCTTTCTGTGAGCCGTACCGGTTCGGAAGTCTAACCCGTCTCAAGTTTGAGCAACCGCAAGAAAATGCAGTCTTGCTTTTTAATCATCGAAACAAAGTGCCATTAACTGAAAAAAGGTCTTATACATTCGGTGTGCAGAAAGACTATGACGGGGTAGAGCTTGAATATACTTCTGATGTCGACGATGCACGTGTGAAGTACATCATTCCAGAAGATATTACGCCTAAGAATCCCTTGAAGATTACTACTACAGGTATTCGAAATGAAGCCCAAGCGAAAGTAAGGGCGTGGCGTGAGTGGAATAAGCTTCGCTACAAGTACATGTCTTGTGAGGTTGAAGTTCTAGATGAGTCTGAATTACTGATTCGCAATGACCGTATTTTGATTGCTGACAACACAGTTGTAGATACTCAAGACGGGGAAGTTGAAGCAGTAGATGGATTGATTATGCAAACCTCTCAGCCATGCACATTTGATGTAGGTAGGGATTACTTCATTCACTTGCAGATATCAAATGCAACTGTAGATGTAGTGCCATGCACAGGAGGTACTGATAAATATCATGTAGTGCTTAGCCGTCCACCTGTGCAGCCACTCGTTGTAAGCGACGATCGATACGTTAAAACACTCTACACATTAGTTCGTGCTGATCAAACAGAAACACAGGCATTCATGCTTGAAGAACTTACCCCTCAAACTCAAATGACCAACACGCTGAAAGCATCTAACTACGATGCTCGATTCTATGAGCGTGACCATGACTTTATTTAATTAATTAACAGAAATCCAAGCCCCTTTATCGGGGCTTTTTTTATGCCTGGAGAAAAGTAATGGCTGAAGAAATCATTACTCGCGAAGAGCTCGTAGATGCAAAGGTTGATGCAAAAGACTTAGGGGAGTGTGTCAATGGTAATGAAGCTGGTGTAGTAACACCACGTTATGGTGATGCATATCCGACTTTGCCAAAAGCTATTGAAAAATTAGAGAATACAGGTGGCTACATTACCGTAAGTTCACTTGCTAAACTCAATACCATTACGCCGCAATATAGTTATCAAGTGGCGCGCACAGACGATACGGGAGATGAGTATCGCTGGAATCCTACTGCAACCCCAACTCCAAAATGGGAGCCAACTGGTCGTAATTTCACTAAAGAAACAAAAGATTATGTAGATCAGGTTTCAGGAACAATCTCCGAGAAAAAAGTTTCCGAGTTTATAGTTAAAACACCTTCAAAAATTCTCCATGCGCTTTGTGATGCTAATGGAGATGTATATGCTTTTTTCGATGAAGATGGGCACTTATATACAACAGACCTACCTGACACTGTACAGAATGAAATATTAAGCTTGAAGGAAAAAACAAATTTAGTTCTGACAAAGGTGGAAACTGACCTTTATCATCTACTCGATAAAGATGGAAACTTAGTCTCAAAAATTGATAAAGACGGGCTTTTATATTTAACAGGTATTGATAGCTCAGTGCAGGAGTATCTCCTAAACATCAATACAAGCACTGGTTCATTATCAACTCCGAAGTCATATAAAACTAAATCTGACTTATATACACCTGAAGTTATAAGCGCTTTACAATCAAATGAGATGAAAGCCCCAATTGGCCGCGGATTACTTCAACAACAATATTATTTAGGTAGCGATTGGTTAAAGAATCTATCTGCGCCTGTGTCTTCAAATCGTATTGTGGTAGGTGCTTACAACGATAAAGGCGATAAGTCTAATTGGGTTGCTGATTCTGGGGTTGTGCACCCAAATGTTATTAAATTTGATGAGCCAGTATGTGGGTATAAATACTGGATGGGTATTAATCCATACACAAACACCAATGAAGATTATGAATTGCCATACATCTATGGTTCTAATTCCGATAACTTGGACAATTGGACTTTAATCCCAGACTTTCCACAACCGTTTGATGTCGATCCACCTGACACTGGCGGTGTTTTAAGTGGTCATCTTTCAGATTCGTTCTTTACATATGACCCTGTTAATGCAGAGCTTTGGTTTTGCTGGCGTCAAACACGATATTATTCAGCTGATCGCAATCGCGCTAATGCGACAAATACTTTCGTGGGTCGAAAAACTAAAGATGGAACTGTTTGGTCATCTGACATTATTACTATTTATCCAACCTATACAATTAATAATGATTCGAAGCTTAGCCCATCAATTTTATATAACGCAAATGACGGCTTATTTTATCTTTATTACATCAACCTAAATGGCTCAATGTCATGTGAAGTAACTGAAGATTTAAATCATCCAAACTGGCGAAAATTTGGTGACTTTCAGTTGCCATTCACAGCGTGGCATCTAGAAATGAAATGGCTCGGTAGTTCGCTTGTTGCTCTTATACATAGCGACACAATTGATCAGTTGTTTGTTGGGGTTTCTACGGACATGAAGAATTTTAAATGGAGTCAAGGGATCTTCAATGCTGCTACCAATTTGTATAAGTCATCATTCATTCCTATTTTTAATGACAATAACCAAGTCTCATTAAAAATTGTATATACAACCGATCAAAACAGCACCCCGAAATGGCAACTCCACACTACACAAACAAATTTTTCAAGCATTGAGGCATAAAATATGGCTACAGTAATTAAATCAAATTCTGTCGCGAGTCGATATATTGCAAGTGGATTGCAGCTCTCAGCACCAATCGATTTCAAGTCAAAACTGGATTTTTCATCCGAGAAATATATTCTTAATGGAGTAGAAACTGTACTTGCTCAAGTAGTCACAACTATCCGCGCAAGTGTGGGTGGATACCTTGACAATGATGGCGCATATATGACTGCTGCTGCGAATACACCGCGCATTCATAATGACCCTGTAGCTGGAAAAGGTTTACTATGTGAAAGTGCTGCTACAAATGTACTTGCGAATCCTTCTGCTCCAGCAACTCAGACTGTTTCAATTTCACCAACTGTTGGTAACTATGTTGTTCTTCAAGTGTGGGGTTCTGGTTCTGCTTCACTTAACCTGGGAGGAGTGGAAAAGGGTGTGGCTAACCAATCTGCACCTTTAGTTATTGTGCCAACCGCCTCAGGTGCAACTAATGCAATTGTGACTGTAACAGGAACACTAACGCACTTCCAATTATTCATATCCAACTCAGCACAAGTAAGACAAACAAAAATCTTAACCACAAGCTCTGATGATGTTCATACATTTAGACCAAGTTTGCCTAATCCTAAACGCGGCACATTATTATTGAAGCGCTCTGAAATTGAGTGGAAGAATCCTTCAACAACAGTTGGAGCTCGTGTTTTTAATATTGTCCAGCTTCTCAATACAACATCCGGTCTTTTCAGTCTTGGGACTCAAAAGGGTATTGCATCACCCAAAAAGGCATATTACACACGTATCACTAATGACAATACTGGTGTTGTTCCGATTAGCTTTGGCACTGCATTAGCGAAAGAAGTGATTGCAATTTGCTATGACATAGATGCAAAAACGTTAAAGATTCTAGAAAACGGGATTATTAATAATTTCACACTGCCGAACTATACTGATACAGCTGGATTTGAGCGCTATATTCTAGGTACTACGGCAGCGCAATATTGGAGTAATTACAATCAAATTATACAAGAGCTTTATGTGTATGACCGCATTCTAACTGACACAGAATTACTTCAAATCATCTAGTATTTTTATATAATATGAGTGTTGTTTTTGAATAAGTTCGGATCTGTTATAGAATCTTGGCTAACAAATAACAACACCTTATTTTCATGAAATACAGAACAGAAATAGATGGGTTGCGAGCAATCGCAGTTTTATTAGTTATATTCAATCACTTAGGTATTACCTTTTTTAGTGGTGGATATGTAGGCGTTGACGTTTTCTTTGTTATTTCTGGATTTTTAATTACTTCAATTATTAGTAAGGAAATAACTGAGAAAACATTTGCATTTAAAAACTTCTATAAAAAACGGATATTAAGATTAGCTCCTGCATATTTTCTAGTGATTTTATGCTGTTTCCTTTTCTCATATTTTTTATTAGCTCCAATGGAGTTAGTATCTTTTTATAAAAGCGTGATGTATTCGCTAGTTTTCGCATCTAACTTTTTTATGTGGAAAGAAGTTGGTGGCTATTTCTCTGCAAATGCGGAATACATTCCACTTCTGCATTTGTGGTCATTGGGTGTAGAAGAGCAGTTCTACATTATATGGCCAACAGTTTTGATGATCATGCTTGCATGGTTTAAACGTTGGACTGGTTTATTGATTGCTTTAGGTGTAATCCTAGGTTGTGTTTTAGCACATCTACTCTCGATCAAAGCGCCAGCAATGTCTTACTTTTTATTGCCGGCTCGTGCATTTGAGTTGATGATTGGCGCTGCAATCGTATTTATTAAGCCCAACAACTTTAAGTCTAGTAATGCAAATCTCTTTGCTGCATTTGGCTTGATCATGATTGTTTTTTCTAGTTTCTATCTGACTTCTGAAAGCATTTTCCCAGGTCTTTATGCTTTACTTCCGTGTGTTGGTACAGCTCTTATTATCTACAGTTTAAAAGGCCATGATGGGATTATTAAGAAATTCCTTTCACTAAATATTATGTCATTCTTCGGGAAAATTTCTTACCCGCTTTACTTGTGGCACTGGCCTCTGATCGTATTTTATAAGATCAGATTTGGCGAGCTTTCTTATCTAAGCATGGCAGGTTTGATGATTGCCATGACTTTGCTGTCATATCTAACCTATGAGTACGTCGAAAGAAAGATTCAAAACAAGTTTAAGGCTTCAAATCCTGCGCGCATTGTTTTGAAAGGTTATTTAATACCTGTATTGGCATTTGCTGCCTTTAGCGGCTTTGTTGTATATGAAGATGGGTTAAAGCAACGTTTTAACAGCAATGTGCCAGAAATAGAAAATAGTATTAATGCAGCTTCGCATAAGATACGTGGGAAGTGTTTATATGCGCCAGCAGGCGAGTTGCCGCCTAAAGATGCATGTTCCCTAGGTGTTGATAATGCAGAAACAGAAGTTCTGCTTGTAGGCGACTCTCATGCAAATCATTACTCAAATATGATAAATGTGATGCTAAAAGATGCTCATAAGAGGGGTTATGAGATTGATCAAAACTCAACTTTCTTTATGCCAGATGTTGAGCGTTATGTCCTTAAAGACGGAACAAAGAAGTTAGCACCTGAATTTAAAACACGTAATGATTTAATCAAGCATCATCTGACTGAGCATAAGTACAAGTATGTTATTTTGGCTGGCTCTTATGCTGATAACTTTATTGTCAGTCATTTTGAAGATGGAACAGGCCGAAGTAGTGCTGATGTAATGGAATCTGGTTTAGATCGAGCTATAGATCTTGTTGAGAATACTGGTGCCAAAGCATTAATTATCAAGGGTATGCCGAAAGTTCAAGAGCTTGATCAGAATTGCCCACTTCGTAAAGAAATGTTTGGTGATATTGATTGCGGCTTTGATAGAAAGATTCACGATGAGCATTTTAGGGAATGGAATGAAATGCTAAATCGACTTAAAGCTAAGCACAAAAATCTTGAAGTGATAGATATTGAGCCTTATTTCTGTGACGCAGAAAAATGCTACCTAGATCGTAATGGAACGCCTCTTTACATCGACCAAAAGCACATCAATTATGTTGCATCAGGTGAGATTGGGAATTGGTATATTAAGACAAACAGAAATCATTTTAAGGAGTAGTAATGCAACAGACTTTGCTAACTTTATTCGTGGTTCTACTAATTCTCATTGCTGTAATGTGTTTAGGGATAGGTATTTACCAATTAGATTATTTTTTCATATTTATAGGGATATGCTTAATTGCAGCGAGCTACCTATTAAAACGTGAATTTAAGCTCTATTTTTTCTTTTGGAAGGAATAAAGCCAAAACCATACAGGCCCCTCTACAGGGGCTTTTTTATTGCCGAAATTAGGGGGAACCTCATGCAAGAGCATGAAAAAACACTTATGACATTGTTAATTGTTGGAGGGCTTATTGGTATGGGTCGTCTATTAGTTTCAAATGAGCCTCTGTCATGGCGCATGATCATTGGTCGAACGATTTTAGGCTCTGCCACATCAACAGTTGCAGGCTTAATTCTAATTCAATTCCCTGATATTTCACCGGTTGCCTTAGTCGGTATTGCATGTGCTTTAGGTATTTTAGGAAGTACTTACATTGAGGAATACCTTAAAAAGAATATTAATAAGTGGGGTAAGTGATGAAGACAAGTAATATGGGATTAAACCTCATCAAAGGCTTTGAGGGTAAGCGCCTTTCCGCATACGATGATGGTGTGGGCATTTGGACTATTGGTTTTGGCACCATTAAATATCCAAATGGTATCCGAGTTAAAAAAGGTGATACTTGCACTGAACAACAAGCAGAAAATTATCTAAGAAATGACTTAGCCAAGTTTGAAACAGCTATCAATAAACTTGTTAAAGTCCCACTTGCTCAGAATCAATTTGATGCTCTAGCGTCTTTTACATATAACCTTGGTGAAACTAATTTAGCTAATTCAACCTTATTGAGGAAACTTAATAAAGGTGACTATCAAGGCGCTGCTGACCAATTCCTTGTGTGGAATAAGGCGGGCAGCAAAGTTATGAAAGGTCTAGTTCGTCGCCGAGAAGCAGAACGTGCACTCTTTTTAAAGAAGTAACTTATATGTGTAAGCGTACTAAAGTTGCATCGATCATCACATTGCTGTGCTTAATCTTCTCAGGTTGCACAGCTCACACTATTAGTACCTCTGTAAATGTTGGGATATGCGTAAAGGCTTTATAGGCTTATTTATTAATTTTGGGCAAGCCTTCCCAGCTAAAATAATTCTGCGTTAGTTTGTCTCGAGTCATTGCCCAACCTCTATTGGGCAGCCTACAACTACCTACCGCAATTTTGTGTTTCCCAAACTTCTCGACTACTTGTTCTATGGTAGTCATTAAATTCTCATCCTTTTCGACCTTATTCCAGTCTGTTAGCAGATCGTAGTTAAAGGTATCTTTAGGCTCCAAGCCTGTCAAAATCACCCCGCATTTTTTATATTCAATTCCTCTCGCATATAGATGTCTCATTAAAAAAGTGGCTATCTGCACCATCTTCAAAACATTGTCAGTTGGCACACTAACCGGAAGAGACTGTGATCTATTAAAGAAAGGCCTGTGCTTGTCGAATGGATTTGATTGGGCAAAAACGATAATACAGCCGCACAGCAATCTATCTTTTCTTAACCGGACCACGGCATTTTGCATGTAGAGTGAAACAGCTTCTTGTAGGTCGATGAGCTCAGTAACTTTCTGACCGAATGATTTAGAGGAAATGATCTGCTTTTTGCTTGGCGGTGTATGTTCAATCTCAATGCATGAAATGCCTTGCAGTTCGTAGACTGTACGGGCCATCACAATAGAAAAGTGCTTCTGCATTTCTCTAGGCTCAGTGCAAGCTAGATCTAGTACAGTATGAATGCCCATGCCATTTAACTTTTTAGTATGCTGCCTTCCAACACCCCAAACCTCTGATACATCTATAGAGGATAGATAGGACTCTTTATTACAAGGATCCATAGCAACTAAATTACATACACCATCAAATGCTTTATTCTTCTTTGCAATGTGGTTTGCTATTTTTGCCTCAGTCTTTGATCTGCCTATTCCAATGCAAACTGGAAGGCCAATCCATTGCCATATACGGGCCTTCATATGTTGGCAGTAAGCGGTTAGATCATAATTATTAAAATAGGCTGTTAGATCTAGAAAGCATTCATCAATAGAGTAGACCTCTTGCTCGCCCTCGGCTACATAGTGCCTTAGAATATTCATAAATCTGCGGCTCATCTCAGCATAGACACTATAGTTGCTCGAGAGTACTACTACATTATGTCTTTCTACAATGTCGCGAATCTGAAAGAGGGGAACACCCATCTTGATGCCAAGATCTTTAGCTTCTTGTGATCTGGCAACTGCACAGCCGTCGTTATTGCTGAGGACAATGACGGGCCGGTTGTTCAGTTCAGGCTGAAAGAATCTCTCACAACTGACATAACAGTTGTTGACATCCACTAATGCAAAAATTCGCTCTCTCATGGCTATCTTGAAAACGTTACAAATTCAAAATAAATGGTAGAGCTGAGCCTGAATAAATTCAAATTTAAAAAACTGTGGATAAATAAGCACTAGTCGTAACTTGTCGCAGGCGATAGTGCATTTGGTCGGAAAATGTACTCAAGAAAAATCTAATCCAATTTTTTATTTAGTGATGAGTAAAACAATTTTTGTTGTTGAAAACTGTGGATAAATGGCGCATTACGCCAAATCTACGCCAAAATATAGATAAGCTATTGATTTTATAAAATGAATTGGTGCGCCCGGCGGGGATCGAACCCACGACCCCAGGTTTCGGAAACCTGTACTCTATCCAACTGAGCTACGAGCGCATGCGTGGGGCACATCATAGGAAAAAAACACTTGCAGGTAAAGCACGAA
>Ga0268255_10000078_pt1 | contig 80115 bp, 89 predicted proteins | sample AgamicOrMarz_FD_200256 | JGI IMG/M metagenome (GOLD analysis project Ga0268255, IMG submission 200256) | Agave microbial communities from Guanajuato, Mexico - Or.Ma.rz (v2) (version 3) | ecosystem: Host-associated > Plants > Phyllosphere > Phylloplane/Leaf | place: Guanajuato, Mexico...
AAGCGTACCTCGCCGTTGCGGGTCGCATCGGCAATAGCGACCGCGACTGTTTCCTTATGAACGTCGAGGCCAATGAACTTCATCTGCGTCATCGTCACTCTCCTGGTTGGTGATACGGACAGCGCCTATGCTATCCACCAACCTCCAAAACAGGGAGGGAATGACGATCATTGGGTCTTAGATGATAAAACGACGATCGAGATCGACATTCCTCCGCAAAACTGGGCGCTCCTGATGCATTTCTCCCTAAAACCTACCGTTCGAGCTAGGCTGCAAACTACGGAAAACATGCACAATTTCGGCTAGCGTACGATTTCGCACTAATTTTGTTCTGACCCCTTGTAGAAGCTGACCCTCAGATCGAGATGCTGGTCTCTGACGTCGGCTTACCTGGCGGAATGAACGGGAGGCAGTTGGCGGATGCGGTCCGTGCAATGAGGTCCGGGATCAAGGTGCTTTTCATCACCGGATATGCTGAGAATGCTGTGCTCAAAAGTGGCGACCTCAGCGACGATATGCAGGTGCTGACAAAACCGTTTCAAATGGATACGATTGCAGAAAAAGTTCGTCAGATGCTCGCCTGAAAAGGAACCTACTCACGTTCTTTAATCGGCAAGTACATCCTCAATCCTGGTTGTGCGGGGAGCGTATACGATAGGGACCTGATCGTTCGGTCATCGATGAGGACTTCCATGTCAGAACGATCTCTCCTAGCTCCACAAGGTCATCAACTGCGTCGTGAACAATAGGCATGTATTCGCGCCAGTCGAGTGGAGCGTTGTTGTCCTTTGCGAGGCTGCGTGCGACTTCGCTCGGGCACGTCGTGCCCGTGGGTCGACTTGCGACAAAGCTCAGAATCGCTGACACTGCTTGCTCGCTCATGGTTCTGCTCTAGTCTGGGGTGCGGCCAACGGTTATCCTGCATGTCGTATAAGTGTGGGTCACGCTGCCCGCGGCGACGAATGGGTCCGGCAATGATCCTGCGGCGGAAATCGACAGGCTAGGCAAGCCTCAGATATTTGCAGACGAATTCGAACGGCCGTTCCTCCAGAGCTTTTGTCAACCGGATCGAGTATCCATAGTGCTTTGCTTGTGCGCTGACGTCGATCGCCTTTTCCACCTCGAAGACGTTGTCCTTATGGGGCAACGTCCAATGCCGGACTCGCGACAATGCCTTTTTCGTGGCAGCTCGCGCGTCTGGAGCGATGAGAAGGACGTTCTTGTGGATCTCCCCGAACTCGTTGGCGTCATATCCTCCGAGATTGAGGAAGAACAACTTTTCCTCAGTGTCTGTGGGTGAGGTGGTCAACAGTTTAATATCGTACCCATCCGCCTGGGTGAGCTCGCCCCAACAATCAAGGTGAAGACTTTTTGGATCGCCCCACCATTGCCGCCGCAGGTCGTCGTAGCAGGCTTCCGCGCTCTCTCCGATCGAAAACCGGATATCATGCAACTCGATGTTCGATCCACCGCAATCGCCGCCAATGTAGAACATGAAAAGCTTCATACGTTTGCCTTCTGTTTCTCCGTCCACGGCGTAAATGGCTTTTTCGAGCCTGTCGTCAATGACTGACCAGCCAACGTTGGAACAGGTCGTCGTCGTAATCGTTTGGTAGCTGCGCAGTGCGTCCCGCGCTGCTGGAGTCCCAAATGCGTAAACGCGTCGCCATTGTCGGGTCCGGCCCGACGGCTCTGTATGCCCTGCAAGATCTCATAAAGTCTAAGTCACCGTTGGCAATCGTCATCCTTGAAGCGTCGGACGTCGCCGGCAAGGGGACGCCCTACCAGCGCGGAATCAATGATCCGGCGATGCTGTCGAACATTCCAAGCATCGAAATCCCTGATCTTCCTGAGACCCTCGTTGCCTGGCTTGCCGAACAATCCGAAGAATATCTGTCGGAATTCGAGATCGAACGCATCGGCATATCTGATCGTGCCTTCTACCCGCGTGTGGTTATCGGCGACTATTTCCGAGCGCAGTTCGAGACGATCGTCGCACTGGGTGAGCAGGCGAACTATACGATCTGTGTCTGCGAGCGCTGTCAGGTCGCGGACATCGCGCCCAGCGGTAGTCATTTCGCTTTAAAATACGGAGACGATGCGAGCATCGAACTCTTCGATTATGTGATTGTAGCGACCGGACACAGTTTCCCGTCCGCGCCCGAAACGTCGCCGGGTTATTTTGCCGCCCCGTGGCCCGCTACCGCGTTGCATTCGATCCCGAGTGGCAAGATCGGTGTGCTCGGAACATCGCTCAGTGCGATTGACGCGGTAATGACCGTCGCGACCATGTTTGGCCGCTTCGATCGAAACGCGGATGGTTGTCTCGACTACCAGATTAAGGATGGTCACGACGGGTTTGAAGTGTCGATGATGTCTCGCAAAGGTCTACTGCCCGAGGCAGACTTCTTCTTCCCGATCCCCTACAAAGACCCGCTGATCTGCACAGCGCAAGCGGTGTCTGCCCGTATTACGCTCGGGAGTAGCGGTCTGCTCGACGATGTGTTCGACCTCTTCCGTCAGGAACTTTTGGTCGCCGATCCAGAATATGCTCGGCTCATCGGGCTTGAAGGGCTGACGGTCGACACGTTTGCAACAGCCTATTACGGCGTCAGAGACAAATGTGATCCGTTTGAATGGGCGGCATCGAACCTTAATGAAGCAAAACAAAACTACGTAGCGAAACATACCGTTGGATGGCGGTATGCGATCCTCATCACCCACGAGATTATTGAGACCGCAGTCAGCTACTTCACCGCCGAAGACCTTGACCGGTTCAACCGATCGTTCAAGAGCATATTTGCCGACGATTATGCCACCGTACCCCATCTATCGATCGAGCGCCTGATTGCGCTCCGTAAGGCCAATAGGCTGAATATTGTAAAGCTTGGCGACCGATCAGAGATCGTAACCGACAATGTCGAACGCGGTGCTACCGTCACTTTCGAGGACGGCACGCTGCAGTTCGATACCTTGATCGACGCCACGGGACAGAAAACTTTATCGGCGGATGATTTGCCGTTCCCGTCGCTTCACGACGCTCGACTGATATCGCAAGCACGAACCATCACGCCGCGTGGAAACTCAATCCGTACCGGGGGCATTGATGTCGACGAGCAATGTCGGCCACTTATTGCCGGGATCAAGCCTGTGCGGCGTCTGTACATCCCTGCCGTTTCCTACCTTCTCCACAAGCGGCCCTTTGTACAAGGCATCACCAGTGCCGCTGAGCTCGGAAAGATCGTTGCTGAATCTATTATCGCCGACGTGACGCGGCCAGCTCGTAGCCGTCGTGCCGCGGAGGCTGCTAGGTCAGCTAAGGCCCGCGCTATCGAATTCGTGTGAATGCCACCAGTAACGGTCCAGCCAGGCTTCGGACCAGACTACGGTTCAAAAGGGCTAACCCGGGTTGTGAAGCCGTATGCGGTAATAACCGCAGCGTCTCATAGCTTGAATGAAACTGACCAAGGCTGAAACAATAACCGGGCACTCTATCTAACCCCCAACGTACGATCCGTCTGCCTTGACAGCTTTTTCGATTGCCTCAGGATCACCGACGAACGTAGCGTCCTTGAATCCAATCGCTTTGAAAGGGACCCAAGACTTGCCATCAGGATGTCCCGGGCGAGGGGAATTCTGATCGGGAACGATCAGGTAAGGCGGATGCGAGCCGGCATGGTCAGTCGAAAACAGGTATGCGTCCATCATGTGACCTCGTGATACTGACTATTGGGCTGCGTGGGTTTTCACCTGTATCCGGACAGGCACCGCTTTCGACGCTGGCGTCTTCGACAACTCATCATGATGGTCGACGGCAACCAGCACATTGGCCTCTGGATAATACGCTCCAATTGTCCCTGGCGGAAGATTATGTTTGGTTACCGTGAGACCGGGAAGCTCACGCGTGATCCCGTCTTCGAAATCGCTCACAAGGGTAATGACCTGCCCCTCGTGCAGCCCCGCCGACTGGATATCATCGGCGCACATCAGCACCACGTCTCGGGTTCCTTCGATCCCGCGAAACCGATCTGAATATCCATAAATCGTCGTGTTGAACTGATCATTCGACCGCATGGTGACGAGGCGGTAGCGCCCTTCGGCGTCGCTGAACGCCAAGGCGTTGAGCTGTTTGGGTGTCGTGAAGACTGCCTTCTTCTCTTCGGTCTTCCAGACGCGCTCGTGTGCCGCATTGCCCCGGTAAAATCCGCCCGGCTTAAACATACGATCGTTATAGTGCTCGAATTGATCCGGGTAGGTCGCCTCGATGAGGTCACGGACGAGACTGTAATCGCCGGTCCACTCATCCCATTTCAGCGTTGGGCTCGGGGCAACGGTCGCTCTCGCAATGCCGGTCACGATTGCAAGCTCGCTTCGAAGGTGTTTGGAGGCTGGCGTACGTTTGCCGACGGATCCCGAGATGTGGGAAAAGCTGTCTTCGGTGGTGACGGACTGCGCACCCGTGGCTTGCTCGTCGCGCTCTAAGCGTGAAAGGCACGGAAGGATGTAGGACTTCGCGCCTGGAAAGAGGTGGCTTCGGTTCAGCTTCGTCGAAACGACGACGGTCAAATCCTGCTGGGCCCAGGCGTTTTCCATTGCCTTCTGATCGGGAACGGCGCGGACCAGGTTACCGCCAAGCGATATGGTTGCCTTGATCTTTCCTGCCATCATTCCCTTCACGGCATCGACGATAGTCACACCATCTTCGGTTGGCGGGTCGAAATCGAAGAGGGACTTCAGCTTGTCCATGGGGATAAGCTTGGTCTTTTCGGCAATACCGACAGTTCGTTGGCCTTGAACGTTCGAGTGGCCGCGTACTGGACAGCAGCCGGCGCCCTCGCGACCAATGTTGCCGCGCAGAAGAAGGAGATTGACGATCATGGCAACGTTCAGCGCGCCCTGAGAGTGCTGGGTTAGCCCCATGCCATAGACACCTATAACACGCTTCGATTGAACGTAGATCTCACCGGCACGTCTGATCGCGTTCTCAGTCAGGCCGCTTTCTGCCTCGATGGTCTCCCACTCTGTCGATCGGATGAGATCGATGAAGCTGTCGAAACCGACCGTGTGCTCCTCGATGAAGGGGACGTCGAGAACGCGCGATACTCTGTTCGCCACGGCGGCATCGTCTGCCTCGACGATGACCTTACAAAGACCGAGAATGGCAGCGATGTCACTGCCAGCGCGAACCTGGAGATACTCGTCGCTGATCTGGGTCTCGCGCCCCGTCAGCATATCGACAGGGCTCTGCGGGTTTACGAAGGAAACGAGGCCCTGCTCCATGACGGGATTGAACGTCACTATTTTCGCGCCGCGCTTTTTCGCCTCCTGGAGTGGGTGAAGGAAGCGGGGGCTGTTTGACCCGGGATTTTGACCGAAGAAGAAGAATGCGTCAGCCTTCTCCAGGTCATCCCAAACGATGGTTCCGACCGGAGAACCGATCACCTTCTGCAGCCCGACCGATGTCGTCTCGTGGCACATGTTGGAGCTTTGTGGAAGATTGTTGTTTCCGTAGGTCCGAGCCAGCAATGCGTAGAGGTAGGATGCTTCCAAGCCCGCATGACCAGAAGAATAGAAAACAACACTTTCGCGCGGGATGGACTGCAATGTTCTACCGATATCTTCGAAGGCGTCTTCCCAAGCGACTTCGACGTAACGATCGGTCGCCCTGTCGTAACGTAAGGGGTGGGTCAGCCGGCCGGTTTGCTCGAGGTCGTAGTCTTTCCAGTCGCGAAGCGCCGTCACAGTGTGATCAGTCCAGAATTCAGGCGTGCAGCGAGCGCTCGTTAGGTCTGAGATTGTCGCTTTCGCGCCGTTCTCGCAAAATTCGAAAGGGTGGTAGTTTACTGGTTTAGGCCAGGCGCAGGAAACGCACATCACGCCACCCGGCTTGTTCTGCCGGGCCAGTTCCTCAAGCACCATTGGGGAGGGCCGCTCATCACCGATGATACGTGCGATCGATTTGACTGATCCCCAGCCACCTGAGGGGCCTTCGGATTCAGGATTTTGCATTACCTTAGTCATAGAGGCTTTCCGATCAGAACAAACAAAGGCACTCCGTTTACCGGAACGCCTCGCGAGACAATCCTAGCTCGGATCAGCGGGACGGTTCGTGGAACGGACAACCGTTAAATCGGGCTCGGAATTCTGCCGAATGGCGGTACGGATCCTTACGCGCCCGATTGATGTTGCCGAGGGGCCGGTGGGCTTCTAAACCCGTCCAAACGCTGAACCGCATCTCTTCATCGACCTTTTTCACGTTCACATCGCGCCAGCTATCTTGTGGCATCGCTGTGACCGTCGCGACGGTGAGGAACGGAGCGTCTTCCTCGTTCCACTCGACCGTCGGGTCTTCGATGGGCTGGTTTTCCAAATTTCGACAGAGCTGGACCTGGAATTCCCAGACCCCGTTGGTTTCCTGCATTTCCGCCTGAACAGTTTCGCGAACGGCGTTTTCACGAACGCTTGCGTCAATGAGGGTGTCCGTCCGCTTTGTCAGGTCACGCGAGATCGGCTTCAATTTGAATTTGGCAATGTAATCACCATAGCGGAACGGTGTGACGCTGAAGTATATCTCTCCGAGTGGATCGAGGTTCGGCGCGCCACCGAGCGATTGGATACTCGGGCTTGAAACGCCAACGGCTTCAAGGCCCTTGTTCACCGTCTGGAGTACGCTCGACATCACGGTCTTTGTGCCCTCCATCCTGTCCGTCGTTTTGGCGAGAAGCTTCAGACTGGATAGGAATTTCTTGGCGGTTGGCGCCTGGAAGACGGGACCGTTGACCATGATGAAATCTTGTGTCGAGCCTTCGGCGTCCGGAAGCCGGGACCCTTCGACATCTAGCACCTTCATGGCAAGGCCTCGAGGCAAGGAGATTGCGTCAGGAAGAATATCGCCGGCATTCGTCGAGAGGCGAAGAAAAACCTTATGCGCTCCAGGCGTCGCGAACATGCCCTGGGCCAGCTCATGCGGCAAGCCGCCTGCGACCGTCATTTCCGCCTCGATGATGCCGTGCGCCTTTGCATGCACTGAGCGGACGGCGTGACCGTAGTCTTCTGCTGTCTTCTGCATGATGACGTCGAACTGTTCGTTTAGGCCAGCGATCGTCTCTGTCTCATCATCCTTGATGCTCTCCAGATCAGATGAATAGCGGATTGGCTGTGATATCGACATGAGGCGCTCCCCGAAAGAACGGGAAACGCTGCACTTCGAGCGAAAGTTCCGCTCGCGAAATTGCTGATATATAGTCCGAAACAGTAGGTTAAGCGCTGCGCGTTTGCCCTCGATGTTTTCCTTCTTCGAACTCCTCGACGATCTTGTCGCAGAATGCCGGAAGGTCGTCAGGTGTTCTGCTGGTGACGAGGCCCTGATCGCAGACCACTTCCTCATCAACCCATATGCCGCCTGCGTTTTCAATATCTTTGCGGACAGTCGGAAACGAGGTCACGGTCCGTCCCTGAAGGACGTCGGCTTCTACCAACAGCCAAGGTCCGTGACAGATGACGCCCACCGGTTTGCCCTGCTGGAAGAACGATTGCACGAGAGCGACCACGTCCTTGTCGGCCCGGAGCTTGTCCGCACCGACACAACCGCCGGGAATGACAAGGCCGTCGAATTCCTCAGCGGAAACCTCAGAAACCACATTGTCCACCTGGTAGCTGCCGCCAGCATCGAGGTCGTTGTTATTTGTCTTGACCTCGCCGGTCTCGATACCGATTACGGCCACCATCGCACCAGCCGCCTCAACGGCGTCCTTCGGCTGCTTGAATTCGGGCTCCTCGGTACCGCGCGGTGCGATAAGAATTGCAATCTTTCTGCCGTTCAATGTCATTGAAGTTTCCTTTTGCGTTCACTGGAGGCGGCTAACGAAGAAGCCGCGATGATGTTCCGGATCGTCGGCTCGCCGATTGTCCCGCAGCGCGGAACAGCCGCTCGATCTGTGAGTTATTGGCCAATGAACCAGATCATCACGAAAATCGACACGATTGCCGCGGACGCAAAGCTCGCTTCAGGACTAGTCTATGTCCCTGGCCTTGAAACGGGGATCACGCGTAAGGTAGGCGCCAAAGGCTTTCTTTATTATCGTCCGGATGGGCGACGGATTAAGGAAGCCGAGGAGATCAAGCGGCTGAATGCCTTGGCGATCCCTCCAGCCTATACCGATGTCGTGATCTCGACGAACCCTTTTTCGCATCTGCAGGCAATCGGCAAAGATGCGCGAGGACGTCGCCAGTATCGCTACCACGCAGACTGGCATGCCGAACGCGGTATAGCGAAATTTGAACGGCTGGTCGATTTCGCCGACCGTTTGCCGGACTTGCGCGAACGCGTAGAGCAAGACCTACGCTCCCGCGGTCTGGGAATGGACAAAGCTCTGGCCACGGTCGTCTGGATGCTCGACAACCTCTACATCCGCGTTGGTAACACGGCCTATGCAGAGGTGAACAAGTCCTACGGTCTGACGACGTTGCGCAGCCGGCATGTAAAGGTCGAGGGCGGCAGCTTGAAGTTCCGCTTTAAAGGCAAGTCTGGCAAGGAATGGAATCTGGCGCACAGCGATCGGCGTATCGCCAACGTTGTTCGAAAACTGCAGGAGCTTCCAGGTCAGCATCTCTTCCAATACGTATGCGACGAAGGCGGTTGCCGCGCGATTTCCTCACACGACGTTAATGACTATATCCGTGAGGTAACCGGCGACAGCTTCAGCTCTAAGCAGTTCCGAACTTGGGGCGCCACCTGCATGGCCGTCGAGGAATTGGCAGCGCTTGAGGTGGCGGCCACAAAGCGCGAACTGAACCGTCAGTTGAACGAAGCGATCGACGCAGTGGCTGCAAAGCTCGTCAACACACGCGCTGTGTGCCGCTCATCCTACATCCATCCAGCCGTGTTTGAGGATTTCCAGTCGGGGATGCTGCGAGACGTCCTGAAGCTCAAGAGCAAAAGCGAGCGTTTGCAGCAGTGGCTAGACGAGGAAGAAATACGTGTGCTGCGATGGCTGAAGCGCCGATCGGCGGCAGCCGCATAACGTCCACGTAATTTCCTCAGCCCGCGCCAACGGTTTAATCGACCGATGGTCAGCCTTGCGACAATACAGAAAACGGATGAGTACGATGAAGACACTTGGAATTGCCTATTTCTCGACGCTCGTCCTGTTCTTGGCTATCGATGCCATCTGGCTGGGCGTAGTTGCCCGCAAGTTCTACCAAAAGCAACTCGGCGATCTGATGCTGCCGTCGCCAAATCTTGCGGTGGCCGCAGTGTTTTACCTGTTCTTCGCTGTAGCGATTGTTGTTCTGGCAGTCCGGCCCGGGCTTGAAGTGGGGTCGCTCTGGACAGCGGCCGGCAATGGCGCCTTGCTCGGGCTCGCCGCTTACGGGACCTACGATATCACCAATCTGTCAACCATAAAGAGCTGGCCCGTAACCCTTAGCGTCGTCGATATGATCTGGGGCACTGTGCTGACAGGGCTCGCTAGCGCAGGTGGATATGCTGTAGCTCGCCACTACGGATAGTCGCTTTTTCAAACGATCTGAGACCTTCAAAAGACTGGAGAGTGACTTGCGCGTATCCGAGTATTCAAGTTTTACGATCCCGGTCTTGCCGTCTCCGGTACAGATTAACCCGTGGGTTGGCCATCGGGTACGGCAAGTAAAAGGTCCTGGCGAGGTGGTCTTCGTTGCCTCGCCAGAAAGCCTCGAAACAGGAGGTCGATCAACGCGATCGCTGAATGTTTCGCATTCTCTGGGAATGGACAGCGCTTCTCAGTTCATGATCTCAGGTTTCGCCAGCCGCACTCAGTGCACAGCATACTAAACTTCTGCTAATTAAAGATCTTTGAATTTTAAATTGGTCTGGACCTTGCGGGTTGAAGGTTCGGTTCCCATCAAGAGCATGAGGCAGAAATTCCTAGCGTTAGTCTGTATCGGTCAACCGATAGAAGCGGCCTTAGACCGGAACGAGAGGCGTTTGCTTCATTTGACCGCCGCCAGCACGCTCTGCTCTAGCTGTTGCAGACTGAAGGGATTCGCCAAGATCTCGATGCTCATTAGGCACGGGAGTCGCGCGGCGACGAGGCCCCGGTTGCTGTCCCAGCAGAGCCCGTTACCGTAAGCCCTGGTGTCGCCGCCGTCCTCAAGACGCTCGAAGACATCTTCAATCCCCCGCCAGCGCGACCTCACAGGGTCACCTAAGACTTCAGTCCATATCAGACAGGAATAACCTGTTGAAGGGCGACGGCCAAAGCGCTGATCGCGACAGGCTTGCGCACGACCGGGACATTAGCAAAGCGATCCGGAATGCTGACGCTGTCGCGGTATCCAGTCGCGAACACGTACGGCACCTTCCGCCGTTCCAGCTCGATTGCCACTTCTTCAGAGGATGTCGACCCGAGGTTGAGATCAAGCACAGCGCAGGCTGGAACTGTCTCAGCGATTTTGTCGAGCGCAGTCTCTACATCGGCAGCGACGACAACCTCCGATGCCCCCATGGTCCGGAGAAGCTCCTCGGTATCCATGGCGATAAGCGCCTGATCCTCGACCAACAGAACTCGGAGGCCAGCAAGCAGTTCGTCGGCCACGGCGATGTCCGATTGCTGACCAGCTTCGTGTTCGGCGACCGCATGCAGATGTTTGCCAGGAACGATGATCGTTGCGTGAAGGCCTGCAGGCGCAAAGTCGATATCGACGGTAGGGCGCGACTGAGGAACTTAAGTGAACTTGGCCGGCGTCCAGAGAAGCTTAGCGGGCATGAGGAGCGGGAGACTTTACTTCCTGGCGAGCTTCCTCAAGCACTGCATCAAAATCCACTTCGACGGCAGGTCCGCTCGCTTTGCCTTCTTCCCACATCGCACGTAGCTTAGCGATATCGTCGCGCTTCTGCATCCACTTGGCCGACCAGTCACGCATGGCTTCGCGTACAACTTCGCTCCCGCTGGCATACGCGCCGCTATTAACGGCATCGCGCAACAGCTCCGCGTGTTGCGGGGTCATCGAGACGCTGACTTTTTCAACATTGGGCATAGACACCTCCACTTTGTTTGGTAGTAATTATTACCACCAAACAAATAGCGCGGCAACTTCCCCGTTACAGCGCACGTCTATCGGCTCGCTTGAGCGTCACTGGGGCAATCCGTCGGATGGAGTCGGAATAGCAGGGATGTAGGTTCACATCCCCTCAAGACCGTAGAGGGAGAAGGCAGATCAATTCATGAAGCGGAGGATTGGGCGGATCTCCAGGTCAGCTATTGCGGTCTGCCGCTGTGTGACGACCTATCGATACTTTCAGTGAAGCTGATCGAATGCGGCTGGAAAAAAGCTTTTGCTCACACCTTCGGTCGCTCAAGGATCCGGCACATTAGGCCTAAAGGCGTAATGACCGGCAAGGGATTGGGCACAAAGTCCCACCCTGGAACTTGTTGGATAGCTTCTCCATTGGTTGGGCGAGGAACACCTCGGTCATAAAGGAGAAAGCAGATGAATAAGAAGCGAGCCGTAGTTTTTGCCACAGCAATGTTCGTAGCAGGTGGTGCATTGGCGCAGCAGTCCACGGTGAACGGCGCTGCCGGCGGCGCGGTGACGGGAGCAATTGTCGGCGGTCCGGTTGGTGCAGCTGTTGGCGGGGTTGTCGGCGCAATCGCGGGAACCGCTATTGACCCACCGCCGGAACGTGTTGTGACTTACGTTCGTGAGGCTCCCATGCCCACTGATTCCGTCGTTGTACAGGAAAAGGTGGTCGTCGGTGAACCGCTTCCGTCGACCGTCGTCGTCCAGCAGGTTCCGGAAAATCCGAAGTATTCCTACGCCATCGTGAACAAGCAGCGAGTCATCGTCGAGCCTTCAAGCCGCAAGGTGATCCAGGTGATCAATTAACCGGTGGGTTTGGCAAAGATGGTGTGGTGGATAGTCTCTGCCACACCAATTTTCTTATGGGAGTGGAAGATGAAGTCGCTTGTTGCAGGCATCCTCGTTATTATGGGCGGAATGGTGGTGGTGCTCATAGGCCTTAACGATCCCGTTCAGCAGCCACGCGTCGGCTTCATCTCCGAGGCTCCCGTGAGCGGCTCAAACGTTTCTTCCGGATTAATCCGCTGATCGTCTTATGTAGGTCTCCCTATACGCGGATATTGGAACTTGGAACGGGCCGGTGAAGTCAGCTCGAGATTTCGTGAACTCCCTTAGTCTCGCCAAGCAGTTTTTTCTGGCAGGAGGTGTAGTCACCGCAATTGCCACGATCATTATCGGGCTTCATGTCACAGAGCAGATCGCACAGACGGTTACGCGGAATGCTGCCGCTACCACTGCCCTATATGTCGACAGTATTATCGCGCCAGTTCTACCGGATCTGACCCGCGAGACGAAGCTGGATGAGTCCATAGAGCGGACGCTCGACGAAACCCTGGGCCAGGGTGCTCTCGGAAAGCGGCTGGTCTCGTTTCGCCTATGGCGCAAGGACGGCATGATATTATATTCGAACGACAAGAATCTTATGGGCCGTGTCGTACCTCGTGGCGAAAATCGAAATCGGGCCTTTAATGGCGAACTTGTGGCGAAACTCGACGAGGTCGATGATCCTGAAAGCGATGCAGAACGAGCAGTTGGTGAGCCTCTGCTTGAGATTTACAATCCGATCCTACAGCCCTGGTCGGGCCAGGTTGTTGCCGTCACAGAGTTTTACGAAAGGGCGGGAGAGCTCGAGCGCAGCCTGACACGGGCGCGTTTTAGAAGCTGGGTCGTGACCATCACTGTAACGGCCGGTTTTTTCCTGATCCTCTCGGCAATCGTCCTGCGCGGAAGCCGAACCATAGAACGTCAGCTTCAGGAGAACCTCGATCTTACCCACCGTGTCAAGAAAGGTTCTCAACGAGCGGTCGCCCTCAACGAAAAATTTCTCAGGAGGGTGGGCGCGGACCTGCACGATGGGCCAGCACAGCTTATGGCCTACGCTGCTCTGCGCATGGATAGCGAACAGATCCTCAGCGACGACAGCAATAGAGCTACCCGTGAGGAAGAGGTTGCGACAATCAAAGAGAGCCTCGACGAGGCGATACGCGATATCCGCATCATCTGCCGTGGCTTGATCTTGCCCCACATCGAGACCCTGTCACTCAGCGAAGCGGCCCGCCGAGCAGTCGAGCACTACCAATCACGTACAGGGGCATCGGTAGATAGTGCGATCGAGCCGTTGAATGACGAGATACCAGTGGCGGTGAAAATCTGCGTCTATAGATTCCTCCAGGAGGGACTCAATAACGGCTGGCGGCATGCCGATGGCAAGGGGCAACGGGTCGAAGTGAAACTGCTTGGCAGCGAGATTACAGTCATCGTGCAAGATGCTGGCCAAGGCTTCAATGCAGAAAACGCGTCATCGCTCGGTCTAGGCCTCGCAGGGCTGCGTGAACGCATCGAAAGCCTTGGCGGCATATTCGAAATAAATTCGTCTTTTGCCGGGACTACTCTAACTATGTTCCTCAATATCCACGATCCGATAGTGTCATGACCGAGAAAATCCGCCTTGTGCTTGTCGACGATCACCCAATGTTTCGCGCGGGGGTCTACAAAAGTTTGGGAGATCTGGGCTTCGAAATCGTTGGAGAAGGGGGCTCGGCGAGCGATGCCGTGTCATTAGCCGCGACGCTCTGTCCTGAGGCTGTTCTGCTCGATATATCGATGCCGGGAAATGGACTCTCCGCAGTCCAAACTATCCTCGCAAACGCTCCCGCTACCAAAGTGATAATATTGACTGCATCAGAAGACGGGGACGACGTGCGTGCCGCGATGCAGTCAGGAGCTTGTGGATATGTTCTTAAAGGTATCGGGTCTCGTGATCTGGCAAGCGTGGTCCGGACGGTTGTACTTGGCGGAAGTTATGTTCCCGCCAACCTGAGCGCAAGACTGATTTCAGAACGCAAGCCGCATCCAGCCGCGATGCAAGAGCATGATGGGCTTAGTGCGCGCGAGCGTGAGGTCATGGATCTGATCGCGGTGGGGATGAGTAACAAGTTGGTTGCGAGAAAGCTTGGCCTTCACGAGAAAACGGTCAAGCACCACGCAACCCGCATCTTCGCGAAGCTTAGCGTCTCAAATCGAACCGAGGCCGCCCTACGCTGGCGCAGGTAGATCCCTTTTTCATTTGAGCAGAGATTGAATCCGAGCCCGGTCGTCAGATGTTGCAGGGCGGTCCACGATTGTGCGCCCCCGCCGATCAGTCATCGAGAAGCGCCGATTGGTGAGGCGTTCCAGGATCCCGTTTGCGTAGCGAATTTCGACGGTGCCGCCTCTGACGTAAACTGAGTAGCCGCCCGGATGCTGATTGGCTTCGGTGACACCCGCAGAATTATTAAATCTGCCCTTGCTATTATTATCTCCTGCGGAATTTCTTCTTCCGAAGCCTTGGTCGCCGTTTCCACCGCCGTTTCCACCGCCGTTTCCACCGCCGTTTCCACCGCCGTTTCCACCGCCGTTTCCACCGCCGTTTCCACCGCCACCCCTCGCAAATGCCGGGCTAGCGGTTGCAATAGTCTCCAGCGCGATGAGGCTGGCTGGTCGCGCAGCGGTATGCAAAAACGCCATTCCCGCTATGAGCGATCTGCGTGAAATCATCGGATATTCCATCTCAGACTACTTCCCGCTCGCTTGTTGATGATCTCGGGCGTGGTTCTTTTCCAGTTTTTACAACGAAAGTTTTTCGCCCGCTCCAACAATGTCGTTGCTCCCCGCTTCGACAGAGTAGTGCCTTGAGGATCAGTGTATGGTCGCGTTCGCGATCTCATGTTCCGATGGGATCGCTTGAATGGTGAACTCGCAGGCAAGTTCCACGGCTTTGACCATTGAGCAGCCCTCGGCGTCTTGAGGCGCATGCTCGAAGAATTCTAAGATTTCGGTGAGCTTCTGGGCTGCGGTAGCCCAGCGTCTTTGTGCTTGAGGATCGAGCATGCAGAAGCTGCGATTAACCTCACTTTTCAGCCCCGCAAAAAGCAACCGTCTTTGCTGATAGGTGAGGCAGGTAAGGGCAGTTCGCTTTGCATTTTCCAGCTGCACTTCCGTTTCTCCCCTGTAGACCATCCGCATCCTAACAAAGGTATCGGTGTTCGATAACCGACCAAGGTCTGAGCTAGAGTAGCTGATGTGCCCATATTGCCTACATAGCTAGTTGGTCTTCGAATATGTCGCACTACCGAAGTAATACGAGATCAGATCAGCTGTCGGGCGGGGAAAGGGGCCCCTCTTCAGGCGCCCCTCTGCTGAGTTCAGGCACCGCCGCGGCGGTAGCGAAGCCTTTCCTGTTCGACCTGCTGGGCGTCATAAGGATCGAGCGTTTCGTCGAATCTTGTCCAGCCTTGCTGTTCATACGAAACGCGACGTTCTGCAGGATCGACCCAGTTGGAGCGTTTAAGGATAGCTTCCGCTTCTGGTGCCAGACCGTCCTCCACCTTGGCAGTGACGAGTGTGCCACCGCGACGGACGCCTTCTGCATAAAAATGCGCATCGCGTTCCGAGACGCCGGAGCTCGTCAGCCCACCGATAATACCGCCGGCGGCCCCACCAGCAACTGCGCCGACTGCAGCACCGGCCGCCGTTGCGGCAAGCCACCCTGCTGCGACAACCGGGCCAACGCCTGGGATTGCCATCAGGCCGAGACCCGTGAGCAGGCCACCCGTGCCACCAACGACCGCGCCGATCCCGGCGCCGGTTCCTGCTCCTTCTGCGGCGTTGGAGTCGCCGTGCCGCCGATCCGCGTTGTTTGAAACAATGCTGATATCGTTGGACCGCACGCCCGCGGTTTCCAGCTCGCCAACCGCGGCGCTGGCATCGGCATAATCGTCAAAAAGTCCAGTAACAGTTCTCATCGATAGTCTCCCTTCGCTACTTGGCGACGACATTGCCCTGGTAGTCGAGTGCGATTGAAACGCTCTTGCCGTCTTTCATGCCAGCGGCATTCCAGATGCCCTTGTCATCCTTTTTAAGATCCTTGACGCCGGTGTAGCCGGCTTCTTCGATCCGTTCCTTGGCTTGGTCTTCTGTAAAGCTGTTGGCGCCTTCTACAGGAGCTGTCGGGTTATTGGTGTCGGGCGTAGCGACAGCAGGTGTGTTCCCCTCGCTATTGGCTGCAGGCGCGGTCTGCGAGAATGCTGACAAAGCTGAAACGGAGACAAAGGCGGCGGTCAGAATAAGTCTACGCATGGTTTCCTCCTAGCTCGGATCTTCATCGATGAGATCCGCAGCGTTAAAATTCCTTGATGTTACGATAGTTCCAGCGTCAGACTTAAGGCCGAAGCTGTGGGAGAAGCCGTGGCCGCGAAGCAGCCAGGTGCCTTTCACGGTGCGCCTCACGTTACCGGTCTGCGCCCATACGCCAGACTTGTGGCTTCTCACGGTTGCGGTAGCACAACGTTACTGTCTGTGGTGCTCTTTACCGGCTTTTCGCCTGGCACATGGGACATGCTGCGTGTCCTGCTCTGAAGTTCATCACCCTTCACGCGAGTCTTTGTCTGCGACTTGCTAAAGGTGCCCTTATCCATCGCCTGCGCTCTGGATTGGGCGCCCAACTGTTTCGGGTTTTCGTTCACCTTCGTCTGGCTTTTCGACTTGCCGTCGGCGGCGGCAGCACTCGAGCCTGAACCGATCGAGGCTGTCGTACCACTGTCTGTCTGGCAGGCACCCGCTGTGCCAACTGTGCTGGCGGAGGTTCCGCCTGCGGCGGCGCTGCCAGCAGAACCCACAGTGCCCGCGGCACTACAATCTTGTGCGAGTACCGGCGTGGAGAACACCGAGGCGAGCAGGGCGATAACTCCCATCGTGATCATTTTAGGCATAATGATTTCCTCTATTTCGTAGGTTTCGTGACGTCGCAGGTCCCGTCGGAGCGGCGAGTGATGATGGCCCCGTCACGACGGGTGACGCTCGCTGTCGAAAAAGACTGCGTACCAGCCGTGCCGGTCGTAATCGACGAACCCGCGCTTGAGGATGTCGAGCCATTGCCTGACTGTACTGTTGTCGTCGTGCCGCCGATCGTCGTCGAAGACGACACACCACCGCCTCCAGCGGTAACTGACGTCGATGACCCATTTCCTGCCGAGCTGCCGCTTTCAATGACGCTACACGTAGTACCGTCGTTGAGCTTGATGGTTTCGTTGGCCAAAGCCGCACCGGCGATGATTATCGCGAAAATCAGCGGCAGGGCGAAGGCGCTCTTATGTGAGAATGATGCCGAGGTCATACCCGGTCCTCCTGAGAGAGGACGGAAGCGCTATGGCTTCCGCCCATTGATGATTAGCAGGAACTGCCGTCCTTTTTAGCTTGGCCAGGAGGGCATCCTTTTTTGATTTTGCCATGATCGTCGCCAGCTGCCCCGGCCGAACTCCCGCCTGTACCGACCGAGCTTGAGGACTGGCCGCCGCCAGCCGAGGTGCCACCGGTTCCGAGCGTGGACGCCGAACCAGAACCACTACCTGATCCCGCAGCCGAACCACCGGTTCCGACAGAACTGCTCGACTGCCCGTCACCGGCAGACGTGCCACCGGTACCAAGCGTCGAAGCGGAGCCCGAACCGCTGCCGGAGCCTGCGGCCGAACCGCCGGTGCCCACGGAGCTGCTGGAGGTGCCGTCGCCGGCAGAGGTGCCGCCGGTACCAAGCGTCGATGCGGATCCGGAGCCGCAATCGGTGCCAGTCGCACAATTCGTACCGCCGGCAGAGCTGCCGCCGGTACCAACGGAGCTGCTGGATGTTCCGCCACCCGCTGCAGTGCCCCCGGTACCGACCGTGCTGCTGGTCTGGGCATAAGCCGACAGGGCTGTACCTGTGAGAAGTGCTGCGGCCAACGCCGCACGTACTGCGATATTCATGCTCATCTCCTTGGTTTTCCTCCAGCTTCTGACGCACATCGCGTTCTCGAAGCTATATGGGAAACAGTAGATAGAGACTGTTGTTCCTACTGCGGGCCGTCAGTCGGACTGAAGGTGAGACCTTGGGCCCAGCTGTACTAACCAATGTCCGAACGAGATCATGCTCCTGAAAATGGTGTAATTGGGAGTTCGACGGAGCCGTACTCTCAAGCATCGAATCAATGAATTTTGCCAATGTTAGATTCCGGCACCACGAGTCCTCCGGACGCCCAGGAAGTTCTGCAACGCGACGAATACCAACCGGAAGCTTTTTATCAGGTGGTGGGCCAGCTAGGGTCCTTTGGAGGATTCCGGAAACGCGGATCCGCTATCCTTTTAAGGTCGCCGGCCTGTGATAGCCCTGACCCTGGGGATCTTGGTATTTGATTAAGCGAGAGCGATCGGCTCGATGCTAGCGCAAAAGCGAGATTTGAGCCCGGAATAAGGGAGACGAGTGACGGACTATATTCGGCGCTATAGCCACCTGTTCTCCCCGGAAAATATGACGGATGGGAGAAGTCACCGCGAGGTCGTCAACGAACCCGATCTCAGTCTGCACTCGCATCGCAAGTTTGCAGAGGTTCGTGGGATGTTTATATAGGTCCTCTGCAATCAGTGATCCACACCCTTGGTGATTGCTCGACGGCGAGGTTTGTATCTTGTCGGGGATAAAGGCATGTGAAACATCCGCCTCACATGCCCTAGATTGCGTACTAGTTAGCAGCGGTCGACATATCGGCGTCCGTATTGGTCGCGGTAGTAGCAGCGGCCAGGCTGCTCTGCGACCCTGCCGATCAAAGCGCCCGAGACACCGCCAATTGCGGCGCCGACGGCTGCGCCGCGGACGTTGCCGGTGGCGACGCCGCCGATGACAGCACCGGTTGCCGCTCCAACCCCCGCCCCTTGTTCGGTTGCCGTGCAGGCGGCGAGAGATGCCGCCATAAGGCTGATGATTACGATGCGTTTCATGGATATCCTCCCTGTTGAACCCACCACGCCTGTCCCAATCCTCGATTGGGAGGCAGTGCCGATGCCCTTGGAAATATGTTGCGGCGACGCTCAAAGTCCATTCCCGCTGGACCTTTGGCCCCAAAGCTCAACCAACGAGCGGCACGGGGTGGCAAATGTCCCGGGATGAATCGAAGCAATTCCAACGCGGGCTTTTAGGCAAAATGAGAGAAAAGCTAGATTTTTCAACAAAGCGACCGAACTTGTTGAAACCTATCCTTCGCCTTCCAACCGGAACCTCGTAGATCGCTCCTGTGGCATAGCAGCGTGACGGTGGGACTGAAGTCTTAGTCTGGAACGAGCCGTGAGCGTTTTACGTTCGAGGGAAGGGAGGTTGGGACCAGGAGCAACGTTATGCAGAACGACCTATGGGAAGCCACTTATGAGATCAGCCTCGATTGTGGCGACCACTTTAAACGCGTTGGCAATAGCCGTGAAGCTTTGGAAGTCTTGATGACCTGCTGGCCCCGACCCGCCGGAAAGAATTTCAAGGTCGCAAAAAAAAGCTTGCCTGGGTGCGCTTAAGGGCAACGTCAGCTCTGTGGTCGCGGCCCAAGCTTTTCTGAGTGCGGCGAAAGAAGTTGGGCTGCTGAGACCTTGAGCGACCATGCCAGAAACATGATGAAGCACCGATGCAGGGCCAGCCGATATCGGACTTTTGACCCAGGAACAAACCCGTCTCTATCGACATTTTGGATAGCGAATTCAGAAGGTTGATGTCCTATGCGCGAACTACTAACAGGTCTCGTTCTAGCTTCTTGTCTCCTGCCGATTGCAGCGGCTGGGATGCGGGTGTCATCCTACTTGGCGGTACCTTTTGCGCCGCATCGATTTGCTGATATTTATGGCGAGCCACTGTGGTCGCCCGAGGTACGGCGGGTGGATTCCAGCTTGCAGGCTTACGAGAGGCTTCCCGCTGTGTTGCCCGAGAATACGCTCGTGGCCGAAGCGAAGTCCGAGCAGCGCGTGAATGTGCCGCTAAGCCCCACGAACAAACCCGATGTGACCGGGGCCCAGGTTGCTTTCCTGTCCGAAACGCTATCCGCCAAGGCGCAGGAGTGGTGTGGTGCTCGGTACCGCTCATATAATGCTGCCGACAACACGTACCAGCCATATGGGGGCGGGCCGCGGCGCGCCTGTGCCGCTCCGATCGAAGCGGCCTCCGTCCCCGTTCAGCAGGTCGCCGACGGCGGTGCGAGTGAGCCAGACGTCAACAAGCGGTGGTGCATGGAGCGATACACCTCATATCGAATAGAGGACAACACGTACCAGCCTTTTTCGGGTGGTAGGAAGGTGTGCTCCGGGCCGATATCGGAGTCGGCAAAGAATTCGATCAGGAGTGCTACGGACACTACTGTTGCCCAGTTCAAAAGTCTCCTCGCTGGAACCGGGGATACAGGACCTCGGGGCATCACGACGCGAGTTACCCTCAACCGGGAATTCGTCAAATGCGCACAAAAACGCTCGTGCCATACCCGTACGGGAGGCCGATGGCGAGCAGCCAGGCGATGGGTTCCGTTCGACGTATTTGCGTGAGATGCCCGCAGCGAAAGTTCAAAGACGAAGTTCAACTTTGATGGCTTGTTCTTCCTGTTTGATGCCATTCACATGACGGCCCGTGCTTCGCCGACGAAGCATGGTACCGAACTCGCAACCCTGACGCGTTCTACGAGCAGATGTCCTGAGCCGGCAGGGCTCTACCCGATGACAAGATCACAGAGGGCGGAACAATCAATTCGATTAGAAGCAAGTTGATTTAAGTGCCATCTGGGCGCCAGACGTTCCGGCGAATACATAGGCAATAGCCGCCTCTCTTGGGAGAGGCCGAGACATGAGGAACCCTTGTATATCGTCGCAGCCCAGACTTTCCAGCGCTTCACGCTGTTCGGTCGTTTCAACGCTTTCCGCCGTGATTTTCAGCCCCTTTGCGCGCGCCATGTCAATCATCGCAACCACAAGCGCGCGGCTGTCGCTTCGATGCATGTCGTCGATGAAAGACTTGTCGATCCTCTCCGCCGGGCAGCGCCAGCGCGTCGGATTGGCCCGGGCATTATTCGGAAATCCTTTCCTCGTTGTTCTCGATGAGCCGAATGCGAGCCTCGATGCCGAGGGAGAGAATGCCCTGACCAATGCCATCACGACCATGCGGCAGAAAGGATCGATTGTTGTAGTTATCGCGCATCGTCCCAATGCGCTCGCGGCTGTCGACCACGCGCTTGTTCTTGCACAAGGCAAGGTGACGGCGTTTGGACCCCGCAACGAGGTCTGCGCAAAACCACGATGCGTGCTGTCGGAGAAAAAGCATGATTGCTCAGACGCCCAGTATGGCGGAACATTCGATCCGACAGATTTCCCGTCTCGCGCTTTTTGACTGTGTCGCTGTTGTGGTCGGCGCCGGCGGATGGGCCGCAACAGCCGAGCTTTCTGGTGCGGTCATCGGGACCGGCACAATCGTTGTCGATGGCAACGTCAAGCGCGTCCAGCATAAGGAAGGCGGCATCGTTGGTGAAATTCTCGTTCGCAATGGGACGAGAGTGGAGGCCGGTGATGTCCTTATCAGGCTCGATGACACGCTCCCGCAGGCCAATCAAGCGATTGTTGCCAGTCAGATCGATCAGATGACGGCACGTCGTCTGCGCCTGATCGCCGAGCGGGACGATCTGAAAAGCATGAAGCCGCCTTTATCGGGCTCTGGGTTACGGCAGGATGGTGGCGAATATTTTGCCGCGGAGGAGGCACTGTTTCAGGCGAGAAGTCGAACCGTCGACGGGCAGGAATCCCAGCTACGGGAACAGATCGGTCAGCTCGGTCAGGAGACCCGCGGCCTGACCGTGCGACGCGACGCAAAATCCGATGAGCTGGACTGGATCGAACAGGAACTGACCCGCGTGCGCAGCCTGACGAGCCAAGGGCTCGTCCAATTCACCAGATTGTCGGAACTTCAACGTGAAAAAGCTCAGCTCGAGGTAGAGCGTGGTCAGTTCATCGCCGGAATTGCCCGCGCTTCGATCAGGGTAACCGAAACCGAGCTTCAGATCCTGCAGGTCGATGAGGATCGACGCACGGAAGTTCTGACCGAGCTGCGCGATGTTGAAAACAAGCTCGCCGAGCTAACGCAGCAACGGGTTACCGCAGAAGACGAACTCAGCCGTATCAATATTCTATCACCGCAAAAGGGTGTGGTTCACGAACTCGCAGTTCACACCGTCGGCGGTGTCATCCCGTCCGGGGAAACCGTGATGTTGATCGTACCAACCCAGGATGAGCTGGTGGTCGAGGCGCGCCTTCAGCCGTCCGACATTGATAAGGTCGCGACTGGGCAACCGGTAACGCTGCGGTTTTCGGCGTTCAACCAGCGAACAACGCCGGAATTGTTTGGAAGCGTCACGACCGTCGCGGCCGATCTCGTTTCTAACCCCCAGACGGGCGAGTCTGGGTACACAGCGCGCGTTCATATTCCACAGGAAGAACTGAACCGCCTAGGCAAGATCGCGCTGATTGCCGGGATGCCGGTGGAAGCCTTCATTCAGACAGGTGATAGATCCGCGCTGTCCTATCTCGTAAAGCCACTCGCTGATCAGATCGCGAGAGCAATGAGAGAAGAGTAGGTTGTAACAGGGGCGCGAAACACCGCATCAATTCAATGCGTTACGCGAATACCGAAACCGTAAGGCGATGATTTCTCAAGTCAATTGAAGTGCGTATCGACAGTTCGAATCTGTTCAAGACCCCAGCGTACCAACAGTGGCGCTCAACGGAAGCGCCACCAGATGAGTTTGCTTCTCGGCCTTGATATTACGCTGGTCTCTTTCCAATCGAAGCGCCGCCATCGACATGCAGTACCTGGCCGGTCATGAAGGCCGCATCGTCGGACAGAAGGAAGGAATCGCGGCTGCAATCTCGTCCGGCCGGCCGAAACGGCGCATCGGAACGCCTGCGAGATAGCGAGCCTCCCCCTCGCTGCCGGGTGCATTGTTGGCCCGGAACAGTTCCGTTTCCGTCGGCCCCGGAGCTGATCCTCAAGGAAAGCATCAAGGTGATCAACGACATTTCGGATCTGCCGCCGAAATGTAAGAAGCTTGCAGCGACCATGGCAACCGGGCAAGTGGTGGCAAAGACAGGCCTTGCCGCGCCCGGCCGGATCAAGGAACGTCCGCTACCGAGCGGTGATGCTGAGAAGGTTCTGAGGAGAGGATATTACTGATGTATGGCAATGAATGGGCCGCAACATTGCAGGCAGCCGTTGCGCTGGACGCCGACCATTTCACCATCTGCCTTGGCGAACTCGAGTATGACGATCATTTCACCGCCATCATCTCTTATGACGGCGAGTTCCCGCAGCCCTGGAGCCGAACCGATGTCCGTCGCGAGATCGTCGATGTCGCCTATCTGGATATTGGTGGTTCTGAGGGCTTCGTTCCCCTCGCACTCAGCAACGAGGGTGACGTCTATGTGCTGACGGAAAACCGCGCCGGTCAGTCAAAAATACCCGGAGCGGGGGTGCTCAGCGATGATGCGGAGGGCTTTGGCGCCGTACGCACGCTGGTAATGGATGGTGCGCGCCAGTATGTCGTTGGCAATAGCCGGCAGCTCTATCAGCGCGACGGGTTGGACGACTGGCAGCGAATTTCGGCGGACACGTCGCATACCGGTGGCTATGAGGCCGAACAATTCGGCAAGGCAATTGCGATCGAAGGGGGGCTGCTCATCGAGGGCTCTCAGCGGCCAATTGGGGAGACGACGGCTGCGGATCTCGATCCGAAGCGCTGGGAGAACATGACTGCGGACCAGTTTCTGGCGATGATGGACGAGGAGGAGACCGAGCGCAGCACGCGGCCACGCCTCCAACGGCTCTACGCATATCTCGACGGCAGCTTCCAGCAACGCTCGGTGCCCGAGGACATCGTGATCAGCGGCATGTATCGCGATCCGGACGGCAGCATCTGGTTGCTTGGGATCAACGGGTTGATCATGAAGAGCCGCAGCGATGGCAATTTCGAAAAACTCGGCTTGGTGTCGGCTACCGCTTGAATACCGAATACAGCGCCATGAATGTGGCCGGTGTCCTTGCATGGACGATCGGTTTCGCAGGGGTCATGGCACTACTCGAATACGGGGTGATCGGAGGCATCGAACGATATGTGACCCGCTGGCGGCGGGTGGCGACGGTTTAAGGAGCGCTTGCGATGGATCAGATCACTAACCGTGCAATAATTCCTCCTATTGATCTGAAGGACGGCGGTCTGACCGTGGAGGGCGTCTCCAAGTCCTATGAGGCCAAAGGAGACACTACGGAAGTTCTGCGGGATATCTCGTTCAATGTGGGTGAGGGGGAAATCCTTGGCATCGTTGGCAGGAGCGGGTGCGGCAAGTCCACATTGCTCAAGCTGATCGCTGGACTGGATCGTGATTTCGACGGACGCATCACGCTGGATGGCCGGGAGGTTATTGGCCCGGGACTCGAACGAGGGGTGGTATTTCAGGAACCGCGCCTTTTCCCTTGGCTGACGGTCGAACAAAACGTTGCGATCTCCATCCATGAAACCCGAATGCCCTCAGGTGAAAAGCAGGAACTCGTCGCGAGCAATCTTGCCTTGGTTGGACTGGCTGGGTTCGAGACGAAGTTTCCCCACCAGATCTCTGGTGGCATGGCCCAACGTGCGGCTCTGGCCCGCGCTTTGACCTCACGACCATCACTCCTTCTGCTTGATGAACCCTTTGCTGCCCTGGACGCTCTGACGAAGATGCAGTTGCAGGATGAGGTCATCCGGATCTGGCAAAGCCGGAAGATGTCGATCGTCCTGATCACACACGACATCGACGAGGCGATCCATCTCTGCGACCGCGTCATCGTGATGTCCCCACGTCCTGGAGAAATCAAGTCCGTCACCTCCGTGGAAATTGCGCGGCCCAGGCCACGAGTGGGCATAGCCGCTGACGCAATCCGATCGCGTCTGATGTCGGATCTCGGGCTTTTCTAATCAAACCGAACGTCGCAGTCGCAGTGCTCTGCTGTTCGCAATCCGCATCATCTCTCAGTCAGTATCTGTCTGTTCGCCTTGGAAATCACTCGATTTTCCCTAGATCAGACATTCGCATGAAACATCAAGGAGTAGCTCATGACGTCAGCTCGCCACATCGTCCTAGCAAGCAGGCCGACCGGTCAGCCAGGACAGGATAACTTTCGTCTGGAGGAGTTCGATCTTCCAGAGGCTAACGAAGGCGACGTCACTGTCAGATCTCTTTATCTCTCCCTCGATCCCTACATGCGCGGCCGCATGAGCGATGCCAAGTCGTATGCAGCGCCGGTTCCCGTCGGTGGCGTGATGGAAGGGGAGGCGATTTCCGAAGTGGTCAAATCGCGACACAATGACTTTGCGCCTGGCGATTTAGTCCGTGGTCGTACCGGGTGGAGCAGCGGTGCCGTGATCAACGGCGATCAGCTTCGGCGCGTCGAGACCCATGGTGCGCCGATTACGACGTCGCTCGGTTCGCTTGGCATGCCTGGCTTCACGGCCTGGAGCGGATTGAAATTCATCGGAAAGCCCAGGCAGGGAGAGATGGTTGCAGTTGCAGCCGCTTCCGGACCCGTCGGATCGATGGTCGGTCAGCTTGCAAGACTTGCGGGAGCCCGAGCCATCGGCATCGCCGGCGGTCCTGAGAAATGCGCTTTCGTGAAGGACGAACTTGGCTTCGATGCTGTGGTCGATCACCGCTCGGACAGCTTCGCTTCGGATCTGCAGGCTGCTTGTCCCGACGGTATCGACGTTTATTTCGAAAACGTTGGCGGGCACGTCTGGAATGGCGTCTTGCCGCTTCTCAACCAGTTTGCCCGCGTTCCGGTCTGCGGTCTCGTCGCTCACTACAATGGGTCAGGTTCCGCCGATACCGACCAGCTGCCGGCGACCATGTCGACGATCCTTAGACGGAGCCTCCTTGTTCGTGGCTTCATTCAGACCGAGTTCGCAGCTGATCATTTTGACGAGTTTTTGAATGAAGTCGGCCCACAGGTGGCTTCAGGCAAAATCAGGTACCGGGAGGACATTGTCGACGGTCTCGAGAATGCGCCAGAAGCCTTCATCGGCATGCTGTCCGGGGGGAATTTCGGCAAGTTGATCGTCAAGATCGCCGAGTAAACTGATCGGAAAAGCCGAGAGGACTGAATGACAAAGATCGCGATTTTGGACGATTACCAGAACGTTGCCATGCAGACTGCGGACTGGTCTGCCGTCCAGGCACGAGCGGATGTCATTGTCTTTAATGATCACGTGGCGGATGCGGAGGCACTTGTCGCCCGGCTGGAGCCGTTCGACGCAATCTGCGTGATGCGCGAGCGAACCCCACTGCCGCGATCAGTGCTTGAGCGCTTGCCCAGCCTTCGCTTTATAGCATCCACAGGCGCCCGGAATGCGTCGATCGATCTTGAGGCCGCTCGCGATTTCAATATCACGGTGTCTAGCACCGGAGCCAATGGCAGCGGCGCGCCTGAGCTGACCTGGGCGCTAATCCTGGCTGCCGCAAGGCAGATCCCTGCCGAGGTGGAGTCTCTTCAGTCCGGAGGATGGCAGACGACAGTCGGTCGTGACCTCAATGGCAGCACGCTTGGCATTATTGGTCTTGGCCGGATCGGATCGCAGATTGCGCGCGTCGGGACGGCGTTCGGCATGAACGTCATTGCATGGAGCCAGAACCTGACGGAAGAAACGGCCCGAGCCGCAGGTGTCACCCGTGTAAACAAGGTGGAGCTGCTTCGGAGGTCAGATTGGGTCACCCTCCATCTCGTCCTCTCCGATCGCTCGCGAGGTGTGGTCGGTCGTGACGAACTCGCTCTGATGAAGCGGACGGCTTGGCTCGTGAACACGTCGCGTGGCCCGCTCGTCGATGAGGATGCACTCGTTGCAGCTCTCACCGACAACAAGATTGCGGGTGCCACCATCGATGTGTTCGACCACGAACCTGTTCAACGTGGGCACCGCCTGATATCGCTTCCCAATGTGATTGCGACACCCCATATCGGTTTTGTCACCGAGCGATCGTTCCGGATTTTCTATCGAGAGACTGTCGAGAACATACTGGCGTGGCTCGACGGTGCTCCGATCAGAACCCTTTAGGACGATCAAGCCGCTGAATATGAGAATCGGCGATTTTCCTGAAGCCCATGCATCACAATAATGGGTCACCGGTTCGAACCCATTCAAGACCCGGGATGAATGGGTCGCTAAACCACCTAAACCCACTGCAAGCACATACTTTAATATCCTATAGATCGCGTGCTTCCTGCTGCAACAACGTCACGAAATATCGGACCGCAGGCGATACAAAGCTGCGTGCGCGATGGCTGATGACGAACTGTCGATGCATCGTGGTCTGCTCGTTCACCAGTTCCACGAGCGGGCGCCGGGCTATCAGGTTTCGCCGTGACATGAAGCTCAGCAAGTCTGTTTCCGCAAGGATATAGGGGGCGGGTACCAGCGGTGCAGCGGTCACCGTTGGCTGAGGGGCTGGCAGACCCTTATCGGCAAATACCTTTTCGAGCCATTGGCGGATAGAAACTGTCGGTGTCGGCAAAACCCAGCCGAACTGTAGCAGTTCGGAAAGTGTCGATGTTCGTCCGGCCAGAGGATGCCCTTCGCGGGCAACAACAACCACCGTGTCCGACAGAAGCGGCGCCGATACGATCAGCCCGTCGGAGATTTCCTTGCGGTCCGGCACGATGATGACGTCGATTGCGCCTGCCCGCAGAGCATCTTCCAATGCGTCGTCCATGCCGACACGGATCAGAACCTTGAGGTCCGGCGCCCGTTCCTGCATTGCGCGACAGACCGACGGCAGGAAAAACGAAGCGATCGAGCCAGAGCAGCCTACGCGCACGGTGCCGGCAATCCCGCTGCTGTAAGACGACACCTCACGACGTATGTCGAGCAAATCCTGTTCAAGCAACTGATACCGTTCGCGCAACAGGTGCCCGGCCTCCGTCAGGGCAATGCCGCGTCCGGCGCGCTCGAATAGATGCACATCGTAAATCGCTTCCAGCCGCTGGATGCATTTCGACAAGGCGGGCTGCGAAATATGCAGTTCTTCCGCCGCCTTACCCAGATGACCGTGTTCCGAAACCTTGAGGAAATAGCGGATGTCGCGGATGTCCATCGATAACTCACAGTTATGAGACGTTGAATATTTGCAAATAGACTTAGCAAAACGCAACGTCAATATTCCCTTCGCCGGAGGAAGAACACCTGCCGGAAAATGATTCAAAATCGGGAGTTATGGATCACCGGGAGGAACCGCAGCTGATCCATAGTCTGGAAGATGGCGACGGAGAGTCGCTGGGAGGAAACTTTGATCGCCAGTTTTGGCTATCTGATGATAGCGTCATTCCTGCTTCTCGTGATCAGGAAACATATTTCTGTATTCGCAGGCCTCGTTGCCGTTTCCATCGTGTTCGGCGGTGCCGCAGCGCTTTGGAACGTCGGGTCGATAGAGCCGATCTTTGGCTGGTTCCGTGATGGCCTGTTCTATACCGTCAACCAGGCAGGCAAGGTCAGCCTCGGCACGATCAACCCGACGATCATGATCTTGTTCGCGATCATGTATTTCTCAATCATGATGAATGTCGGGCTTTTCGATCCGCTCTGCACCTTCCTCATTCGACGCGCCAAGGGCGATCCGCTCAAGGTGCTGATGGTTACGGTTTTCGTCACCTCGGTCGTCACGCTGGACGGCGACGGCACCACGACCATTCTCATCATCACCAGCGCCTTCGTGCCGCTCTATCGCCGCATGAACATGAAGCTCTCCAATCTGGCGATGCTGATCATCCTGCCGACCGGGCTTGGCAACTGCCTGCCATGGGGTGGTCCGCTGGTGCGCGCCGCGGCCGTTCTGAAGGTCGAGGTCAACGAGCTCTTCATCCAGATCCTGCCCATTCTGGCGGTGTCGCTGATCTATATTTTCGTGCTTGCCTATTTCATGGGGAAGAAGGAGCGCAAACGTCTCGGTTACGATCCGAAGTCGTCCGAGCAGCTCGATCCGGCCCAGATCGAAGAGATGGTCAATGTCATTCTCGACAATGACAAGGAACTGAAGCGTCCGCGCCTTTTCCTCTTCAATCTGGCGCTGACCGTCGCAACCCTGGTTGCGGTACTGATGGGCTGGGTCAGCGGTGCGCTTGCCTTCACGATCGCCACGGCCATTGCGCTGGCGGCCAACTATTCCGCTGCCGAACAACGCGAACGCATCACGGCAAATGGTGGTGATGCAATCGCCGTCACCTTGATCATCATCGCGGCGGGCTTCTTCCTCGGCGTGCTCAACGGTAGCGGCATGTCGACTGCCATCGCCGAGACGCTCACCTACCTCATCCCGGAATCGCTGGGCGGCCATATCGGTCTGATCTTCGCCTTTGTCGGTGCGATCGCCTGCTACGCGCTGCCTATCGACGCCTATTATTTCGGGATCCTGCCGGTGATCGCACCGATCGGAGCGAAATACGGCCTGACACCACACGAGATCGGCATGGCCTCCTTCATGGGGCAGGCGATCCGCTACGGCTCTCCGACCGTCGCATGGCTGTTCCTACTGATGGACCGCACGGAGATGTCTTTCGCCGAGTACCAGAAGGAATTCTTCAAATACTCCATCCCGATGTTCTTCATCTTCCTTGTCGTCGCCATTTTGACCGGCGTGCTCCCGATCTGATCGGCGGCGTTCAAATCACAAAAGGACAAAACATACTATGAAAACCATTGGCTTTCTCGGCTTCGGCGAAGCCTCATTCAATATCTCCGAAGGTCTGCGCGACGAGGGTTTGAGCGGTATCCGCGCATTCGATGCCGGCTGGCAGCGCGAGCCTTATGGCGCAGTGGTGCGAGAACGTGCCGAGCGCGCAGGCGTGGTGCTGGAAAACTCCGCCGAAGACCTGATCGGCAAAGTCGATATCGTCGTCTGCTCGATCAGTGCCAACATGGCCGTGCCGGTCGCTCAGCAGGTGGCATCTTCGCTGCGCCCGGACCAGATCTATGTCGATCTCAATTCGGCCGGGCCGGATACCAAGGTCGAGGTCGAAAAGATCATCGCTCCTCATGCCACTTTTGTTGATGTGGCCGTCATGGGCACCGTGCCCGGCAACCGCCACAAAGTGCCGATGCTGGCCGCCGGCAAAGGCGCCCAGGAAATCGCTGAGTATCTCAACGGTTTTGGGGCCAAGGTGACCGCGCTCGAAGGTCCGGCCGGCAAGGCATCGGCTTCAAAAATGTTCCGCAGCATTTTCATGAAGGGCTATGTGATGCTGCTTCTGGAGGCGGTGGTCGCAGGACGCAAGTTCGGCCTCGAAGACGACGTGCTCGTTTCGATCCGCGACACCATCACCGGTGGCGATTTCCTGAAGCAGGTCAATGATCTGATTGCCCGTGGCGTCATCCATGCCCGGCGGCGCGAGCACGAAATGGACGAGGTCATCGCCACACTCAACAGCCTCGATGTCGATGCCACCATGTCGGTTGCCACCAAGAACAAGCTCGCATGGTGCGTAAGCCAGGGTTTCCGTGAGCATTTCAAAGCCCAGCCACCGGCCGATTACCACGATATTTTCGCCGTTCTCGCCCGTTAAGCGCTCCAGAAAGGATCAAAAGATGTCCAATGTCGGATTTCGTATCTTCACCCAAATCAACCGTCCGGAACCGTCGCTGATCGAAGGTTTTCGTGGTGTGCCGGCGGCCAATATCGGCGATTGCCTCAATCGCTCCTCGCAGCTTGATGCCCGCATTTCGAAAATTTCAAAGGGCAATGTGCTCGGACCTGCATTCACGGTAAAAAGCCGCGCCGGCGACAACCTGCTTTTGCACAAGGCGCTGGACATGGCGCAGCCGGGCGATGTCATCGTGTTCGATGCGCATGGCGATCTCACCAATGCCATTACCGGCGAGCTGATGATGCAGACTGCGGTGCGCAAGAAGCTCGGCGGCGTGATCATCGATGGTGCGATCCGCGATCTGGCGACGCTGCGCGAAATGGATCTCCCGATCTTTGCAGCGGGCGTTACGCCGGCAGGTCCCTACAAGGATGGTCCGGGTGAAATCAACGTGCCCGTTTCCATCGGCAGCGTTGTCGTCCATCCCGGTGACATCATCGTCGGAGATGATGATGGGATCGTTGTGGTGCGTCCGGCCGATGCTGCCGATATCGCTGCCAAGGCGCGCAAAAAACACGCAGCCGAAGAAGAGAAGATGGCTTCGATCAAGGCCGGCACGCTCAACACGGACTGGATCGACAAGGAACTGTCGGCCAAGGGCTGCGAAATCATCGACGGCGTTTACCAGTAAGAGGCGCCGAAACAGACTTTTCCCATTTGCGCTACGAATTGCGGATGTTATCAGTTTTTCCGGCGCAGATGATCGACCGATATCGCGTCAATACTCGCGACACCCAGCAGCGCCATGTTTCGCTGCAGCTCCAAGTGGATGATCTCTGCCGTTTTCATGACACCCGGCATTCCGGCGACTGCGGCAAAGCTCTTCTTCCTGGTGGCAATCGCCCCGTCTCGCTGCTGACCTACGAGGCGACCACCAAATAGAACGACGCTTTTCCAAGCTGAAGCTGACCGGAAAAGGATATTCGTTTGGATCAATGGCTCGTCCTTCTGAGCGTCGCTCTAGCCGCAGGTGCGCTGAGCGGACTGGTTGGCACCGGAGCCAGCCTTCTGCTTCTGCCGGTTCTTGTGCCAATGTTCGGCGCGGTCGAAGCGATCCCGATCATGGCGGTGGCGGGTTTTCTCGCCAATCTGTCGCGGGCACTGGCTTGGTGGCGGTCGATCGCCTGGAAAGCGGTGCTCGCCTACGCACTGCCGGGCATGCCGGCCGCAGCGCTCGGCGCCTATACGCTCATCCACCTTCCGGCGGGATGGCCGGAAGCGATGCTCGGCCTGTTCATCATGGCGCTGGTGCCGATCCGCCGCATGGTCACGGCCAGATTTTCAACGGCCGAGATCGGCCATCTGGCATTGACCGGCGCCGTGGTCGGCTTCCTGACGGGGATATTCCTTTCGACGGGTCCGCTGAGCGCCCCGGCATTCCTGGCCTTCGGCCTTGTGCGCGGCGCCTTCATCGCAACGGAAGCGGCCGCGTCGCTTCTCGTCCAGGCCGCCAAGATCGTCAGCTTCCGGGAATTCGGCGCCATGACGGTGACAAACATGCTGCGGGGCGTCGTCATCGGTGGTGCGCCGATGGCAGGGACGTTTCTGATTCGCCCCCTCTTGGCGCGCCTTGGCGATCATCATTTCAGGACAATGATGGATGTCGTGACGCTGGTGTCAGGCGCCTCGCTTCTGGCATTCGGTCTTGGCCATCTGCTTTAGGACGTGTCGCATCTTCGCAACGGTTCGACAAAGCATGTTCTCCCACGAATCCTGTAAACTGGGGCGAGAAACGTACGACATGACGGCGACAGCGAAATTCGGCTGCAAAAACATGACAGTAGCATGAAGGTTTTTGCGCGATGCGCTTGTGGTCGTAGAATTGATCTAAACTATTGAGGTTGAAAGGCTTCTACGACTTTCGTAGCAAGGATGTCTCCTGAGCAAGCGAGCCAGCCTTTTCCAATGAATTTAACATCCGAAAAATTGCCGAACTATATGCTGCCGAACATGAAAGGCTTGAGCGCCAGATTTTCAGGCGCATCGGCTGCAGGGCAACTGCGGGGGATCTCGTTCATGACATCTTCCTTCGGCTGTGGGAAAAGGCGACGCAACGGAGCGGCAGCGATATGCCGGTCGCCGGGGTCGGGTAACTTAAGGTCATTTACCAAAGGACGGTAGGTTGTCACGTCCGCTTCCGGCAGCACGGCTTTCATCCTGTCCCGCGTAGCTATCAGGCGCTCGATAGACAAGGACGGCGTGTTGGCGGCAAGATTTCGGATCCACTCGTCATGGATATCATCGCTCCAGCGCGCTTCGACGAGGCCGTCGAAAGCACACTGAACGAGGACGTTGCGAAGGTGGAATGGATAGAGGACGCAGGCATCATAAACCGCGACGGGCGGTTTAGAGGCCATTGGTCTGAACGAGATCCTCGGTATCTTCGGCAAGCAAATCTATCGCAGCCTGCCGAACATCCAACCTGGATTTTAGCGCGAGCACATCCTTGAGCAAGGCGCGGCGGTGTTTACCGACATAGCGAAACGGCAGATCGCCCCGGTCCATGCGTAAAACAACAAGTGGACGCGAGATACCGAGAACAGCCGATGCCTCGGTCGGGCTTAATTCCTGGTCTTCGGCCAGCACAGCGACGCGTTCGCCACGAAGCAAATGCGCCAGAAGCGTCTCAACCGCCGCGGCGGCGGTTGGCGGAATTGTTAGTGTCTGTCCTTCGCGGCCTTCGTGACGCACGTGAAGTTCCAGTCTGTCGCCCGCAGCGAGCTTCGGCAAAGGCGAAACTCCCTTGCGATCACGATCCGACAATCCGGCGAAATGGACGACTTGGCTAGCCATGAAAATCTCCTTGGCCGCCTATATAACGCGAATGGCCTGTAACTGCAATAACTGAAACTGTTCGTGATGTCATTGACTTCGCGACCATATCGCTTTCGATGAAACACATGTTTCTCAAAGTTATGTCGAGGGGTGCTCAGTGTCGCTGGGTATATCGACCTTAGGCGTCACTCAAGATCGAGTGCCTGCTTGAGTTCATCGATGCGCTTCGAAGCGTCCGCCTTGGTTAGGTCTTCAGCGTAAACATCAGGCTGGTGCGCCTGCTCAGACAACGTTTTGAGGTAGGAGCGTTGCGCTCCGGTCATCGGCTCATCGCCGCTGACCCAATCATCGGGGTCTTTCTGTGTGTTGGACGAAGTATGGGTCTTTGGGTTGTCACTCATGAAAATCTCCTGAATTTGTTCTCCTAACGTTCTTAGTCGCCTGCTTGTTCCGAACCTCGCTCAATCGGTCTAAGGAACTCGGCGATCGATCCTTTCGTTTCGCTCAGGGGCTAGCAAGCTGGAGGACCTGCAATTGCCAACTATTGCCACTGCCGCCTGGTCCATTCCGATAAAGGCGGCCGACCAGTTTGCAAAGGAGGGAAGTGGCCTGACGCGATACGCATCGGTCTTCGACGGCGTCGAAATCAACTCGACTTTTTACCGTAGACACAAGACGTCAACGTTCGCCCGGTGGGTGGAGTCGGTACCGGACAGCTTTCGGTTCTCGGTAAAAGTACCCAAGGAGATAACTCACACCAGAGCGATGAAGGATATAGCCCAGCCGTTCGCCACTTTCTGCGCTGATATTGCGCCGCTCGTAGATAAACGAGGCCCGCTGCTTTGCCAGCTACCCCCATCACTAGCGTTCGATGCCGCCGTACTCGATACCGCGTTTAAGGCTATACGGGACATCGACGACGGACCAGTCGTCATCGAGGCGCGGCACAAGAGCTGGGCGTCGGCAGAGGCGCGGGATCTGCTGAAGAACTATGCCATCGATCGGGTTCTTGCCGATCCGTCGCGGGTATGGCCAGCAGAGGCTTTTGCTGATCCGCCACGATATGTGCGTCTGCACGGCAGGCCGAAGATCTACTATTCGAGCTACAGCGAGGATGAGATCAGGTCATTCACTAAACTGTTGGCATCGGACAGCTGGTGCGTCTTCGATAACACAGCCTCCGGAGCCGCAATGGAAAATGCGCTGACGATGCTCGGTTCGAACCAGAAGCGATAGCAGTCAGTCGCAGGAGTATGGATGGTTTGGCTAGAAGAAGGCAAAGACTCAGGCTTTGCGATGCCGGTGATCGCAGCCATGAGCCTGATGCGAAGGAACAGCTTATTGCGCTGTGAGTGATGGCGAGATGAATCAGGTCGTCACAGAAATCGACACGATCGCCGCAGAAGCCAAGCTGTCGTCTGGCTTGGTCTATGTTCCCGGACTTGAGACCGGGATCACGCGCAAATTGGGCGCTAAAGGGTTCCTATACTATCGTCCAGACGGAAGACGCATCACGGAGGCTGCCGAGATCTCGCGACTGAACGCCCTGGCAATTCCGCCGGCCTATACCGATGTCATTATTTCGACCAATCCGTTTTCTCATCTCCAGGCGATAGGGATGGATGCACGCGGCCGGCGCCAGTATCGCTACCACTCCGATTGGCATGCGGAGCGTGGAAGAGCCAAGTTCGAGCGGCTTGTCGACTTTGCCGATCGACTAGCGGATCTTCGCGTGCGGGTGGAAATCGATCTGCGATCCCGCGGCCTAACAATGGAGAAAGCGCTGGCTACAGTCGTATGGATGCTCGACAACCTTTACATCCGCGTCGGTAACGCCGCTTATGCCGAAGCGAACAAGTCGTATGGACAGACGACGTTGCGCAGTCGCCACGTGAAGGTCGAGGGTGGGAGCCTGAAGTTCCGCTTCAAGGGCAAGTCAGGCAAGGAATGGAACCTCGCTCACAGCGACCGTAGAATTGCCAATGTCGTGCGCAAACTGCAGGAGCTCCCCGGCCAGCACCTGTTTCAATACATCTGCGACGAAGGCGGATGCAGACCAATTACGTCGCACGACGTAAATTCATATATCCGCGAAATCACCGGCGAAGACTTCAGCTCAAAACAGTTCCGCACATGGGGCGCAACCTGCATGGCGGTCGAACGCCTTGCGTCACTTGAGGCCGCAGCAACCAAGCGCGATCTCGCTCGTCAACTCAACGAGGCAGTCGACGCGGTAGCTGCGAAACTCGTCAACACGCGTTCCGTTTGTCGCTCCTCGTATATCCATCTAGCGGTGTTTGAGGATTTTCAAGCCGGGATGCTTCATGATGTGCTGAAGTTGAAGACCAAGAGCGAACGGCTTCAACAGTGGCTGGACGAAGAGGAAATTCGCGTCCTACAGTGGCTTAAAAAGCGTCCTTCTGCTTCGAGCGCAATGTAATCGATATCGGGAAGGTTAGTTTCCCAGTTCCGGCGTTGTCAAAGAATATTTTGCGCCGCTCGCAATGATGGCGGCGAAGACCATGATCGCCGAGACAACGCCTCCAGTTTCTCACACCATTCCAAAGAATGGAGCTCCAGCGGTCTGGCCGACGGCAATAACAAGAAAGGGCACGCCCAACCCCAGCGCCGGGCGTCTGGGATAAATCAAGATACCCCACAGCAGTAGGGTATTGTCATTGCGCCTGACGCTGACAGTCCAGCAAATATGGAAACGCTGCGTTCGCTCAACCGGTCAACCAGAGTGAATGCTAAAACAATGCCGAGGCAATATAATGCTAAAGCTAAGCAGCCGATCCAGCCGGCTGCTGTTGCACTTAGGTCGAGATCAGCCCGAATTGTAGGAAGGCGGCGACAGCGAGACGGACGAAGAAACGTCTCTTATCGAGTGATATTGGTCGTCTCAGGGCAGACTGCGGCGAGCTGCTAGTGGCTGCCCGAAGAGCCTCTGTCCCTGACGAAAGCGCGCTTCCAGATCCCATGCAAGATGATTGCGGCGGCACCGATGAGAATGCCGAGAATGGCCTGCAAGAAAGACGTGGCGAACCAGCTTGTCATCCGCGGAAGAACAACAAGCGTATGTTCGGCGAAGTGTGCAAAAGCCTCGATCAAATGTTCCGGCTGATGGAGCCCCATCTCCGCGAGGCTGTGGACGACAATGCTGCCGCCCACCCACAACATCGCCGCCGTGCCCACCATCGTAAGAATTGTCAGGAGCACCGGCACGCCTTTGACGAGGCCCGTTCCGATGACTCTTCCGACCACACCTCCACTTCGCGTCAGGTAAAAGCCGATATCATCAGCTTTGACGATCAAGGCGACGACACCGTAGACTGCTCCAGTGATCAGAACCCCGACAGCCGCCAGAACTGCAGCTTGAGAGTAGACGGTCGACGTCGATACGCCGGCGAGTGTTAGCGCCATGATCTCAGCCGAGAGGATGAAGTCGGTGCGGATCGCTCCCGCGACTTTGTCGTTCTCCAGCTTGGCCGGGTCGAGCGACGCCTCTGAATCTGAAGAATGACCTGAGGCATGCGGAACAAGGGCCTCGTGAAGCTTCTCCGCACCTTCAAAGCAGAGATAGATCCCGCCGATCATCAGCAGTGGCGTGATCAGCCACGGCGCGAAATATCCCAGGATGAGGCAGATCGGCAGGAGAAAGACCAGCTTGTTCTTCAGGGAACCAAGCGCAATTTTGCCGATGATCGGCAGTTCGCGGGCAGGGGACAAGCCGACGACATATGTCGGGGTGACAGCTGTGTCATCGATAACGACACCCGCCGCCTTGATGCTGGCTTTGGCCGTCTGCGCTGCGACGTCATCGACCGACGCAGCGGCAGCCTTTGCAATTGCTGCAACATCATCAAGCAATGCGATCAAACCGGTCGCCAATGTCTCTCCTATTCGTCTTCAAGTAGAGGCAGCCTACATAGCGCCCATCGCTGCAGTGGGAAGGGATAGTCCAGGCGGCTACAGCCATCCCGTCCTTTTGAAGCGAAAATAAAGGATCGCGCAGAGCGACAGGATTACCACGAGCACGACATAATAGCCGTATTCTGCATGCTTGCCGCCCAAAGTTGGCCGGTAAGCGTCGTTATAGAAGAAGGCTATGTCCGGCCCCCAACCGAGCCACATCTCAAACTTGGAGGTCAGCAGAAGACGGATGGCCACCTTGAGTGCTTCGGGCCATGTCTCGGGCGGTCCAACCGAGCTTTCCGCCCAATTGTGCAGACGCATCATCTGCGCCATCTCGCCATCGCCAACGAATATGTCGTTGTACCGGTCGGAAACGTGTGAGGTCATAGCAATCCCATCGAATATCGCAGGGGCGACTTAGGTCACTCGTCAAGCAAGTCCAGAGCGATCAAGCTGGATCATTAGAGCGTTGTCTTCCGGCGCGGCAGGGGTATGGAAAGCGAATGCCTGCCTTAGCTGTTGGGACCGCTGTTCCGAGCCACCGCTAGCGTCTAATGGCAGCTAGCGGCACGGCAAGTGTGATCACCAAGCCGAGTCCTTTAAATTGTCGCGCGATCTTGCCCATAAGTTGGGCCTCCACCGTCCTGTTGACCATTTTCGTGCCAAAGCCTCTTTTCGTAGGCTCGCCGGGCGAAGGCGGTCCGCCCTGTCTCACGCCAGACGATATTTAGGGTGTCGTCGTCGTGATGGCACTCTAAATTGATGTAACCACTAACCGTAGACAGAGCGCCATATTTCGCTGAGTTCGTCGCAAGCTCATGAATGATCAGGCGAGCGCTGCCGCCGTTTTCCCGTCCACAGAGACTGCGGGATAGGTTCGTTTACCATGCCCTGATCTGAATACTGTGCGCCGGAATTAATCCAGCCGAAGCGCCGCACCGTTTTTAAAGATAACGCAACCCGAGGGTGTAAATGTGTCATTTTGAAAACTAAACGTTGACATAGCACTCTTTATTCGGTAATTCTGCTTCATCGATCTTTTGCTTGCCGAGCTTTGTCTACCGCGCGATTGGCACCGCGCTTTAAGCGAACTTCTCTCTCAAAAATAGTCGGTTTTCCGCTGCGTGGTGCTTGCTTCGCGGTCCCTCACTCTATGCTTTGAAAGGGTTCATCATGACCACTGGCACAGTAAAATGGTTCAATTCCACCAAGGGCTTCGGCTTCATCCAGCCTGACAACGGCGGCGCTGACGCCTTCGTTCATATCTCGGCTGTCGAGCGCGCAGGAATGCGCGAACTCGTCGAAGGCCAGAAGATCGGCTTCGAACTCGAGCGCGACATGAAGTCGGGCAAGATGTCAGCCTGCAATCTGCAGTCCGCTTGATCGATATCTGCTTCCCTTTGACCACGGATGTACTGGCACTGCCGGAAGCAGTTATCATTTTGAGGCCAGGCGGTTCGCCTGGCCTTTTTCATCTCGGCTCATAGCCAGATCGACGACAAATGACAGAGACATACAGTAAATCTCGACAACAGGCTGAGGCTGCCTTTGGCAATATTCAGACGGAGTTCTTCGCCAAGAACAATGCGGCGGAAGAGCTCGCATCGATGGCTCAGGCTCGCGACGCCAAGACAATGAGGCTGCGCGAAGCGCGCCTCGCCAAGGAACGCGCCGACAGAGCATCCGCAACATCCGCACTGCTTGCCAAACGATCGAAGTTCAGCTGAACATCCCAAACGATAACTCAGGATAAAGATTTGAGACACGCCAGAAACAACGAACTCACCGATCGACGCTCGGCTGCTGCAGACGCCAAAGCTGCCCTTCTCATCGCCTACCGCTCAGCAAAGAAGGCGGCCGAGCCTTCACGATCCGCCAGACAGGCCGAGCGGATCTCCCTCGTTGAAGCTCGTGAGGCGCGCCGTGCAGAGCGGGAACGACTAAAGCACGAGGAACAGACCCGGATCGTCACCCTTGCCGCTCAAGAACAGGCAGCCATCGAGGCGGCCGCCGTGGCCGAGATCGAGGCGCGAAATTCGGCCGAAAATGCCCGAATCTCGCGGGTGGTTCAGGACGAGGCCGCTCGCAAGGCTGAGCGCGACCGACGCTACGCCGCCCGCAAGTCCCGCCAGGCTTAGGCCTGTAGGATGGCGGATCTACGCTTCTGCCGATCCAGCGATGCGCCCTCACTCGAGGCGCGCCCGTCATTCAGTCATAACTCCCAAGGACCGCAACTATGGAAACTAACACCAAAGACCTGCAGGCGATCAATACGGCCTGGCAGATTGCGATCCAGGAAATTCTGCGCATGGTCATTCGTGACATGTACCACGGCGGCGGAGAGGCTACGTTCAACGCCCACGTCAAGCGAATTGAGGAAGCTGCCGTCGACAGCATCCAGACAGACTTGAGGCTCCGCGGCACCAGCGAGTGGACGGAGACGCTGGTCAAGGAACGGGCAAGCAATTTCGTCACCACGCTACTCACATCCTTCACATACGATCGCGCATGATTGAAGGTAAGCGCGAATTTCTGCGCACCTTCTGAAGCGCAGCGCTCTAAGGCATGAGGTGTCCACCAAAATAGGTGGACACCAAATCATGGATGAAGATGCTCTTAAATTGCAGGTGCGGCTTGTTGGTCGCGACGGCCGCCGTCGATATGACCCTGCTTCGCGTGATCAGCTCGTCGCAGCGTGTTTGGAGCCCGGCGTTTCGGTCTCTCGACTTGCTCGGGAACATGGCGTGAATGCTAATCTCGTTCGCAAGTGGAAAAAGAAGGCCATGGAGAAGCGTCCTTTGCCTTTGGTCTCGGCATTCGTTCCGGTTCAGATTGCTCCAGATATGCCTCCGACTTCTGGCGGCGATTTACTGATGAGAATGGGCTGGCGGCAATCATAGGAGCGTTGGGTCATGTTCAGACTGGGCGCTGATCTGAAGGTCTACCTGCATCGGGAGCCGATCGACTTCCGGGCCGGCATCAACAGCCTTGCGGTCCTGGTCCAGGAGACGATGGCGCTGGCCCCGTTTGCCCCTGCGGAGTTTGCCTTCTAGCAATCGCCGGCGTGACCGGATGAAGCTGTTGTTCTTCGATCGATCAGGCTGTTCAGGAGATCGTCGCTCGACGCTAATTGTCAGGCGATGGCAGATGTCGAAGTGCCGTTTACCTTTGGCCAACGCCGGAAGAGTGCGCTGGCATTAACACCGCCGAAGCCGAAGCCGTTCGATATGGCGTACTCAGCGTCCAAACGACGCGCTTGGTTCGCAACGAAATCGATGCCGTCGGCTTCAGGATCGGGACTGTTCAGGTTGAGCGTCGGCGGCGCGATCTGGTTCTGAAGCGCCAGAATTGTGAAGATAGCTTCGAGACCGCCGGCCGCACCGAGCAAATGCCCTGTTGCCGATTTGGTCCCGCTAACGGCGACCGTCTTATCGGACCCGAATACGCTCTTGATTGCCCTTATTTCACCAAGATCCCCGACCGGAGTAGACGTCGCATGAGCGTTCAAATGGCCGATCTCCCACGAAGAAATTCCGGACTGCGCAATGGCGATCTCCATCGCCCTGCGTGCGCCGTTGCCGTCTTCCGGTCCAGAGGTGATGTGATGGGCGTCAGCGGTCGTGCCATATCCGACCAGTTCGGCAAGTGGCGTTGCACCGCGCGCGAGCGCATGGCTCAAAGCTTCGATGACAAGCATGCCGGCTCCTTCGCCCATGACGAAGCCGTCGCGTGATGTGTCGAAGGGGCGCGATGCGCGGCGGGGCGATTCGTTGAAACCGCTCGACAGCGATCTGGCGGCGGCAAAACCGCCCAAACTCACGATGTTCATGCAGGCTTCTGTCCCGCCGCAAATTGCGATGTCTGCTTCATGAGATCGAATTAGCCGGGCAGCATCGCCGATTGCCTGGACACCAGCAGCACACGCCGTGACTGGTGCCCCCAGAGGACCTTTGAAGCCATGGCGGATCGAGACCTGTCCCGCTGCGAGGTTGACGAGAAACGACGGGATGGTGAAGGGCGAAAGACGGCGCACACCTCGTTGATCGACGGTGCGGACGGCTTCGGTGATGGCAGGAAAGCCGCCAATGCCGGATGCGATGATCGTCGCGGTTCTCAGCCGGTCCTCGTTCGACGTCGGTTTCCAGTTCGCCTGCGCGAGGGCTTCTTCGGCGGCCGCCAGTGCAAAGATGATGAACCGGTCGACCTTGCGTTGGTCCTTCGGAGCGAGGACCGTATCCGGATCGAAGCCGCCTTCCGGATCCTCAATGATTGAGGGGACGACGCCTCCGATCTTCGAAGGCAGGTCTGCGACGATCTCGTCCGACAGTCGCCGCAAACCGCTTTGTCCCGCAATCAGGCGCGACCATGAGATCCCGACATTCGCACCCAGAGGGCTGACGGCTCCCATTCCCGTAACAACGATACGACGCATCTGTTTTCCACCTTTTGTCTCATTAGAAATAGGCATGCCTTCAGCATCCCGTCCGACAATGCGGTCAGGGCCTTTTGTAAATACATGCAGTTTAAGCAAGTGCCGAAAGAGGCCTCACCCTGTCGGGGCGCTAAACTTTGGCCCTTATCATGCCAGGGCGTTGGACCCGGCTTGACCTTCAGGCGACATCATCGCGGCGGGCAATGCGTCTGACTTCGTCAGCCGCTGCATCAAGAATGCCTTGTGACATGGTCGCGTCTTCCATGATTCGCGATAGCGTCACGGCGCCCACCATAAGAGAAAGGATTGCCATGGCCTTGCTACCTGGTTCGGAACTCTTGCTGTCACCTGTCAATTCATTCAGCACCTCGAAGTGAGCACGAATACCGTCTTCGAAAGGTTGCCTGACCTCAGCGCTTTGTCGGGCCGCATCAGATCCCAACGCTACCAGCGGACAACCTTCCGCTTTTTCTCCTCTATGATCCGAGGATAGGTAGAAGGCCATAACAGCCTCAAGGGGGTCGGCACTGTCATTGGCGGCCGCTGACCATCTGCGTGTGGCGCTTTCCATGGCGCGCCTTGACGCAATAGCGGCCAGATCGTCTTTCGACGCAAACTGCTTGTAAAACGCTCCTTGCGTGAGACCGGCCCCTTTCATCAGATCCTTGAGCCCGATGCCATCGAAACCATGCTGACGAAACATACGGCTCGCGACATCAATGACCCTGTCCCGATTCTCTTCAGCTTGCGCGCGGCTCACTCTCATATCGATCTCCAATTAGATTACAATTGACATCTATATCATAAATAGAGTTAGATCGCAATCTAATTCGTTTGGGTCGCTGGTCAAGAAGAGAACGCAATGAAACGCAAACACGTCCTGTCTGTCGTCGGCCTCGTGGCAGCCGCTGGCGCTGGCGGAGCCTTTTTCATGTTCTACGAACCGACGAGGCAGGAAGCGGTGGCTGTTGATCCGAGGACAGCCTCCCCCTTGGTTCGGGTCGCAGAGACCACTAATATCGGAATGACTGAGCGCTCTTTCACAGGAACGGTCGCGCCCCGTGTCCAGAGCAACCTTGGTTTCCGTGTTCCGGGCAAGATCGTCGAGCGGATGGTCGATGTGGGGCAGCAGGTCAGCAAAGGCCAGGCACTCATGCGCATTGATGAAACCGATCTTCAACTGGCGCTGACATCCAGGCGCAACACCGTCACGGCAGCACGCGCGGTTCTGGTCCAGGCGAAGGCGGACGAGAAACGCTATGCAGCGCTGGTAAAAAATGGTTTGGCAGCCACTCCACAGCGATATGAACAGGCAAAAGCGGCGCTGGATACCGCGACGGCTCAACTCGCGGCAGCAGAAGCCGACGCCAAAGTGGCTGAAAACAAAACCCTCTACACGCTTCTCGTCGCAGACTCTGACGGAACCATCGTCCAAACGCTTGGAGATCCCGGGCAGGTCGTAGCAGCAGGCCAGACGGTCGTGCAACTGGCACAGTCCGGACCACGGGAAGCCGTCGTCTGGCTTCCTGAGACCCTGCGGCCTGCTCTCGGCTCCGAGGCGCAGGCCGATGTCTACGGAGGCGGCAGTCTCAGCGGCAAGGCCAGGCTGCGGCAGATCTCCGATTCTGCCGATCCCCAAACCCGGACTTACGAGGCTCGTTACATTCTCGATGGCGATGCGGCTTCAGTCCCGCTTGGCTCGACCGTGACAATCAAAATCCCTGACGCCGACCGCCAGTCGGAAGTTGCAGTACCCGTCGGCGCTATTCTGGACGACGGCAATCGTACAGGCGTCTGGGTTGTCAACGGCACCACTTCGACTGTGAAGTTCACACCAGTCAAGGTCCGCCAGATTGGCGTGGAGACGGCATTTATTACCGGGATTGAGACTGGAGAGCAGGTCGTTGCCTTGGGCGCGCATCTTCTCAACGATGGCGCAACCGTCAGGATTGCCTCGCAACAAGAGGTGGAAAACTAATGAACTTCAATCTTTCCGCCATCGCCGTTCGCGAGCGTGCCATCACTCTTTTCTTTATCGTACTGCTGGCCGCCGCTGGCGCCTACGCCTTCGTCAAGCTGGGACGCGCCGAAGATCCGTCGTTCACGATCAAGACACTTACGGTCACGTCCGTCTGGCCGGGCGCGACCGCGCGAGAAATGCAGGACCTTGTTGCCGAACCCCTCGAAAAGCGCCTCCAGGAACTCACCTGGTACGACCGTGTCGAAACGACGACGCGGCCCGGCTACGCTTTCCTCACAGTCACGCTGAAGGACAACACGCCGGCGAGCGCCGTCGCAGAAGAATTCTATCAGGCGCGCAAGAAGCTCGGGGATGAAGCCCGCAATCTCCCTCCTGGCGTCATCGGACCGTTCGTCAACGATGAGTATTCCGACGTGAGTTTCGGCCTTTATGCCCTGAAGGCCAAGGGAATGCCGATGCGCGATCTCGTGCGCCAGGCGGAAGTCATCCGCCAGGACCTCCTGCACGTGCCTGGCGTCAAGAAAATCAACATCGTCGGCGAGCGTCCCGAGCAGATGTTTGTCGAGTTCTCCTATGCGAAGCTCGCGACACTCGGCATATCCGGGCAGGATATCGCTTCTGCGCTGCAGCGACAGAACACGGTGACGCCGGCGGGTTCTATCGACACACGGGGTCCACAGGTCTTTATCCGATTCGACGGAGCTTATAACAGCGTCCAGGCGATTGCCGACACGCCGATCGTTGCTGCTGGACGAACCCTGAAGCTCTCCGACCTCGCTGAGGTGCGTCGCGGTTATCAGGATCCTGCAACCTACCTCATCCGCCACGAGGGCGAACCGACGATCATGCTGGGTGCGGTGATGCAGGCGGGATGGAACGGTCTTGATCTCGGCAAGGCGCTCGAGGCTCGGTCCGAAGCAATCGCGCAGACACTGCCGCTGGGCATGACGCTGACCAAGGTCAGCGATCAGGCCGTCAACATCGATGAAGCCGTCGGCGAGTTTATGCTCAAATTTGCCATGGCGCTGGGTGTGGTTCTGTTCGTCAGCCTGGTCGCACTCGGCTGGCGCGTCGGCATCGTTGTCGCACTGGCCGTGCCGGTGACGCTGGCCGTCGTCTTCTTGATCATGCTGGAAACCGGACGGTTCTTCGACCGCATTACGCTGGGCGCTTTGATCCTCGCGCTCGGACTTCTGGTTGACGATGCCATCATCGCTATCGAAGTGATGGTGGTGAAGATGGAAGAGGGCATGGACCGCATCAAGGCGGCCGCCTATGCTTGGAGTCATACGGCAGCGCCGATGCTGTCCGGAACGCTGGTCACGATCATCGGACTGATGCCCGTGGGTTTTGCCAAGTCGACCGCAGGCGAATATGCCGGAAACATCTTCTGGGTCGTGGGCTTTGCGCTCATCGTATCCTGGATCGTCGCCGTCACCTTCACGCCCTATCTCGGTGTGAAGATGTTGCCCAACATCAAGCCGGTCGAGGGCGGTCATCACGCCATCTATGACACGCCGAACTATCGTCGTCTGCGTTCCGTCATCGAGTTCGCCGTCCGCCATAAGTTCATGGTCTGCGCCGTGGTCGGCATTTCCATGGCCGCTTCGGTTGGCGGAATGGGCGCCGTAAAGCAGCAGTTTTTCCCCACATCGGACCGTCCAGAGGTCCTGGTCGAGGTGCGCATGCCCGAAGGCACAAGCATTGAAGCGACGACATCCGCAGTCAAGAAGGTCGAAGACTGGCTGCAGACCCAGCCCGAGAGCAATATCGTCACGTCCTATATAGGGCAGGGCGCGCCCCGGTTCTTCTTTGCCATGGCACCGGAACTGCCCGACCCCGCCTTCGCCAAGGTCGTCGTACTCACGCCAGACGCCCATGCACGCGAAGGACTGAAGCACCGTCTTCGTGCAGCTATTTCGGAGGGTCTTGTTCCTGAAGCGTCTGTCCGGGTGACGCAGCTCGTGTTTGGTCCGTACACGCCGTTCCCGGTCGAATTCCGGATTATGGGACCCGATCAGGACGAACTCTACAAGATCTCAGAGCAGGCTCTGGCGCTCATGAAGACCGTTCCCGATGTTCGGCAGGCCAACCGTGACTGGGGCAACCGGACACCGGTCTTGCGGTTTATCCCTGATCAGGAGCGACTTAATCTGATTGGTCTTTCTCCGTCGGAGGCGTCCCAACAGATGCAGATGCTGCTCACCGGCATCCCCGTCACGCAGGTGCGCGACAATATTCGAAATGTGCCCGTCGTCGCACGCAGTGCCAGCGAAATCCGTCTCGACCCATCGCAGCTTGCCGACTTCTCGCTGATGAGCCGCGATGGCCGTCAGGTGCCGTTGGATCAACTCGGGCACTCCGAGATCCGGTTCGAAGAGCCGATCCTGAAACGTCGTGACCGGACCCCGATCATCACGATCAGGTCCGACATCAACGAGGCGACGCAGCCACCGGAGGTTTCGCAACAGGTCATGAAGGCACTACAGCCGCTCATCGCGTCGCTCCCTGTTGGATATCATATCGAGATGGGCGGCAACATCGAGGAGTCTCTCAAGGCAAACACGGCACTCGCTCAAGTTTTCCCGCTGATGATTGCGGCTATGCTGATCGTCATCATCCTTCAGGTTCGTAGCTTGTCGACGATGACAATGGTGATGCTGACAGCACCGCTTGGTCTTGCAGGTGTGGTTCCGACCTTGCTCCTGTTCAATCAGCCGTTCGGCTTCAACGCCATTCTTGGCCTTATAGGGTTAGCGGGTATCTTGATGCGAAACACGTTGATCCTGACGGAGCAGATCAAGGATAATCAGGCCGCGGGTCTCGACGACTACCATGCTGTCGTTGAAGCGACCGTGCAGCGGACACGTCCTGTCATCCTCACTGCCCTTGCGGCGATCCTCGCATTCATACCGTTGACGCATTCTGTTTTCTGGGGGTCGATGGCCTATACCCTGATTGGCGGAACGGCCGCAGGCACCGTGATGATCCTACTTTTTCTTCCGGCCCTCTATGCTGTGTGGTTCCGGATTACGCCCCCGAAGGTGGCAGTCCATAACCATCCGGTCCAGGATGTCGAGCCGGAACATACGCGGGCGATGGCTGCCGAATAAGGATCTCAGTTGGAACGCTGGATGGATAAGAGATCTGCTCGACTACTCAGGAGCCGTCCTGAACTTGTGGAACTTGAAGTCGCGACGACGCGCGAACGTATCCTGGATGTGGCGGAAAATTACTTTCGCCGCATCGGCTTCCGGAAAACTACAGTCGCTGATATTGCAGGTTGCTTGGGCATGAGCACTGGAAATATCTATCGCTTTTTTCCTTCCAGGATGGCGATAGATGCGTCAGTTTGTGGTCGGTTCTTCATGGAATTCATCCAAGCCGTAAAGTCGACCGCGTGCGTTTTTGGATCGGGCAAACGAAGCTCGAAAAAACTCTGACGCTACTACACCAGATGCGAAAGACAACGTTTGTCGAAGAGAAGCGCGTTCATGAGTTGATGGCGGCGGCGGCAGGTGAAAATTGGGCGATCTACAAAGCGCATAATGATGAAGTTGTTACAATCCTCCGGACCATTGTGATGGACGGGATAGTCTCCGGGGAATTCGAAGTCCAGGATCCCGGGCGTGAAGCAAGAAATGTGATGACTGCCTTCACGCCATTCTATCACCCTGTGCTCGTTGAACAGGAGGTCCGGGAAGGCAACGACACTGAAGCAGGTCTTCGCGACCAGATCGCGTTTTTAATCAAGGCTCTGAGCGTCACCAGAGCTTTTGGGAGTTAATCCGGTAGCGAGCGAAAGGGGTCTAGTGGAAGATGCCTTGGCAATGATAGGCCGTAAATTCGAATATAATCAGGCCCATGGCGGAACAGTTCGCGGGTCTGTGGTTCATATCCGTTGTCTAATCGCCTGTATGAGGTCAAGCAGATTTTAGACGATATATTTCGTTGCCGTGCTGCAAGCTATGCATCACAGTATTTTTTCACGTTTAAGGGGTCGCATCACTATTCCCACAAATTCGTCCGGCGCCGTGGGCACGGTTGTCTCCGCGGTCGACATGCTGTCGCCGCATGATGGGTTCTCGCAGGGCGGGTCTTTGTGAGCAAGTTCACGGATATCGTAGGTCAGGTCGACATCTTCCGAAAATCTGCGGATAGCGTTGTAGGCTTTAGAGAGGGACGTGCCGCCTTTGAAGACGAGATGGTCACCGAGCGCCGTTCCATAAAGGGTCTGCAGTGCCCAGACGACCCACGTGTCCTTTTTCAGAAGATGAATCGGCCGCCCGGCTTTCTCCGCGGCGATTGCGAGAACTTCCCTTCGATCGTCCCGAGACAGCTGCAAAAACTGTTCAGCCATAAGCGGCCTTTCCTAACTGCGGGCAAGCCAGCTGGGAAACTGAGGGGCGGCTGTAACGAGTTCGCCGAACGCTTCGGCGGAAAGCTTCCGCTTGATGCTCGGAAGTGCCTCTTCTGCCTTTTCCGGACCAAGCCATGCCAGCGCGCGCACAGCCAAGCCGGCAGGCTTATTCGCCAAGGCGAGCTGCCAGCGCGGCACGTGCTTCAACTCGACCGTCTGACTACCGACAGTCATGGTTCGGCTGCGGCCGGATGTGAAATAGACGGACCGGATCGGTACCTGAGTGGACAGCCCCAACGCGTTTGCAGCCGCGGCACCATTCGAAACGATCACCTCGCCACGCTGGTGCGCAACGGCTTCGACGGCCTGCTCGACCGTCGGTGGCCGGCTTCCAAAGCGGCTCTTGATTGCCTTGAGATAGATCCCCCGACCGGCCCGAACGAGCTCGCCGCGTTCATAAAGACGCGATAACGCCTGGTCTACCGCCGCTCGGTTTCCCAAATGCAGGAAGGCCTTCGCGGACAGGGCCGTTCCCTCGGGCAGCTGTTCGGCATAGGCCATGATCTGTGCTGTCAGTCGTTGCATGGCAATTCTCCTGTCAGAAATATATGCAGTTTTCTGACAGTTTGCAGTGTGGTGGTTGCCTGCCTTTTCCTATCTGAGGGAAGTCTGAATAGGAAAATTTTCATTCGTCTTCTTCCCCGAATGACCAGGATATACCCATGATTCTCTTTGTGAATCGTGTGCAGAAGTCCAATTCACGACCGTAAGCGGGAGAATCCGCCCGCTTGACTCTTATTAGTTTCGAGAACAAAAAAGGAACATCGCCGTCCTTTCGGACATTAAAACCTGAAACGCGAGCCTGAGGAGGTCCGTGAACGATGTCGCGCGCCAACAGTCCTCGCGTTCTCGAGGACCTGAGAGAGAGAATTGCTCACCTTGAGGGATCAGCGAGCCGAAAAGCCGTGGTCCTGCCCTTCGGTGTGGCCGAGATCGACGAGCACCTGCCCGGGGGCGGGCTTGCTTTCGGCGCGCTGCATGAGGTTGCCGGAGGAGGGGCAGGGACAGTCGACGGAGCCGCGGCCGTTCTTTTCGTCGCGGGCATCGCCGCGCGCTCGAAGGGCAAGGTCCTCTGGTGCTTGACCCGACCTGATCTGTTCTTTCCGGCAATCTCTCAGGCAGGGCTGCATCCTGACCGCGTCATCTTCTGTGAAGCCGATAAGGAGGAGGACGTGCTGGCCTCGATGGAAGAGGGGCTTGCCTTCGGCGGTCTTGGCACCGTTGTCGGCGAACTGGTCCGGCTTCCGATGACGGCCTCCAGGCGCCTCCAGCTGGCCGCGGAGAAGACCGGAACAATGGGGATCGCACTCAGGCGCTGGCGTCGGCAGGCGGAAGCCTCCGATTACGGCCAGCCGACGGCTTCGACGACCAGGTGGCGAGTCAGCGTCCTGCCCTCCGAACCCTTACCCGTCGCCGGCGTCGGACGCGCACGCTGGCTGGCCGAACTGATGCGCGTCAAAGCGGGCGAGTGTGCCGAGTTCGAAATTGGAGCCTGTGATGCCCAGGGCCGTATCTGTCTTCTTCCCCTATCTCGCGACGGAGCGCATCCGACGCACCAGTGGATACAACGTACCGGCTGACCAGCCGCTGGTTGTCGTCGCCAAATCCGGCGCTAAACGCTTTCTCTCGGCGGTCGAGCCGCAGGCGTTGAAGCTTGGTCTGCGCGTCGGCATGCCGGCGAGCAAGGCGCAGGCGCTGGTCTCCGATCTGACGATGATCGATGCTGATCCTCAGGCGGACGCCGCGGCGCTCGAACGCCTCGCGCTCTGGGCGCTTCGGCAATACAGCCCGGTCGTCGCTGTCGACGGGACCGACGGGCTGATCCTCGATACCGAGGGCGCCGATCACCTTCGCGGTGGCGAGCTGTCGCTTATCTCCAGCTTCGTCAACTCGTTGCGGGCGAGGGGGCTGACCGCGCGCGCTGCGGTTGCCGACACATGGGGCGCCGCATATTCGGTTGCCCGCATGACAGGGGCCGAAACCAGTGTCGTCCCGATCGGTGAGACCGCCAAGGCGGTGACCGGCCTGCCGATCCATTGCCTGCGGCTGCCCGCTGATACGATCAAGGCGCTGCGCGTGCTCGGCGTTGAGACCGTCGGCGAGCTGTCGGCCATGCCGCGCGCGCCGCTCACCTTGCGCTTCGGGCCGGAGCTCGGTCGGCGGCTTGACCAGATGTTCGGCCGGCTCGCCGAGCCGATCGAGCCCTTGCGCACCCCCGAGCTTGTCGAGGTCTTCAGGAGTTTCCAGGAGCCGATCGGCGCGGCCGAGACAATCGCTAAATATGTCCGCCGGCTCGTGGATCAGCTGACCGAGAAGCTGGAAACGCGGGGGCTCGGGGTGCGCCGGTCGGATTTGATCATCCATCGGGTCGACAATACCCGCCAGTCGATCCGTGCGGGCCTTGCAAGGCCGGTGCGCGATCCCGCCCGCCTGTCGAAGCTTCTCTGCGACCGGATCGAGGCGATCGATCCGGGTTTCGGGATCGAGCATATGGTGCTTGTTGCCATCATGGCCGAGCCGCTCGAAGAAAAGCAGGTCGCCTCGTCGCTGATCGAGGAAGAGGTCATCGATGTCACCCCGCTCGTCGATATTCTCGGCAATCGCGGCCAGCGCCTCTACCGGGTCACGCCCATTGCCTCCGACGTCCCCGAACGCTCGGTTCTCAGGATTGCGCCGACGGCGGCAGAGACTGGCGCCGACTGGGCCGCGAAATGGCCGAGGCCGTCGCGGCTGCTCGCCTTTCCCGATCCAATCGAGGTGATGAACGTCCTGCCCGACCATCCGCCGGCCGTCTTCACCTGGCGCGGCAAGCGCCGGCGGGTGAAGCGCGCTGATGGGCCGGAACGCATTTTCGGCGAATGGTGGGTTCGGCCGACCGAAATGCAGGCGGTGCGGGACTATTTTGTGGTCGAGGACGAGCAGGGCGAGCGCTACTGGGTGTTTCGCACCGGTGACGGCGTCCATATGGAGACCGGTGCCCATCGCTGGTTTCTCCAAGGCGTCTTCGGATAAGGGGGGCTTCGGATGAGATATGCCGAGCTGCAGGTGACCAGCCATTTTTCCTTCCTGCGCGGCGCAAGCTCGGCGCCGGAACTGTTCGAGACGGCGGCAGCGTTGGGCATCGAGGCGATCGGGATCGTTGACCGCAACAGTCTCGCCGGCATCGTGCGCGCCTGGGAGGCAGCGCGGACAACCGGGATCCGGCTTGTCGTCGGCTGCCGGCTCGATCTCGCCGACGGCATGTCGCTTCTCGTTTATCCGACAGATCGGCCGGCCTATTCGCGCCTCACCCGGCTTCTGTCACTGGGAAAGGGCAGGGGCGGAAAAGGCAAGTGCATCCTCGATCTCACCGATGTCGAAGCCTATAGCGAAGGGCTGATCGCCGTTCTCGTCCCCGACGAGGCGGATGAAGTCTATGCCGGCCAACTGCGGAAGATCGCGGAGATCTTCGGCGATCGCGCCTATGTGAGCCTGTGCCTGCGCCGACGCCCGAACGATCGGCTGCGTCTCCATAATCTATCGAACCTCGCCGTAAGGTACAAAGTGAAGACTGTGGTCACCAATGACGTGCTCTTCCATGAGCCGGGTCGCCGGCAGATGCAGGACATCGTCACCTGTATCCGCAATCACACGACGATCGACGATGTCGGCTTCGACCGCGAGCGCCATGCCGACCGCTTCCTGAAGGCGCCGGAGGAAATGCACCGGCTTTTTCCTGAATATCCGGAGGCGCTGGCCCGCTCCAGCGAGATTGTCGAGCGCTGCCGCTTCGACATGTCTCAGCTGCAGTACCAGTACCCGGAGGAGGCGATCGTACCGGGCCTCGATGCGCAGCAGTCGCTGACGAAGTTCACCTGGGAAGGCGCGGCCGACCGCTATCCGGAAGGCGTTCCGGAAAAGGTGCGCAAGGCCATCCTGCATGAACTAGAGCTCATCCGCGAGATGCAGTATGCACCCTATTTCCTCACGGTCTACTCGATCGTTCGTTTCGCCCGATCGAAGAACATCCTCTGCCAAGGGCGAGGGTCGGCCGCCAATTCCGCCGTCTGTTATTGTCTCGGCATCACGTCCATCAATCCAGAGACCTCCGATCTGCTCTTCGAACGCTTCGTCAGCCGAGAACGCGACGAACCACCGGATATCGACGTCGACTTCGAGCATAATCGTCGAGAAGAAGTCATCCAGTGGATCTACGAGACCTATGGCCGGTCGCGCTCGGCGCTTTGCTGCACCGTTCTCAGGTACCAGACCAAAGGAGCCATGAAGGATGTCGGCAAGGCGCTCGGCCTGCCAGAAGATCTGATCGCCCAGCTTCTCTCGGGCGTCTGGGGCTTTAGCCGCGAAGCGATCGGCGAAAAGCAGCTGAAGGACAACAATCTCAACGCCACCGATTATCGACTGCGCCTGGCGCTCGAGATCTCCGCGCAGCTGATCGGCACGCCTCGCCATCTCGGCCAGCATCCGGGTGGATTCGTCCTGACCCAGGATCGGCTCGACGATCTCGTGCCGATCGAGCCGGCGGCGATGGATGACCGACAAGTCGTGGAATGGGACAAGGACGATATCGAAGTCTTGAAGTTCATGAAAATGGACGTGCTCGGCCTCGGAATGCTGTCCTGCATGGCCCGCGCCTTCGATCTTCTGGCAGTCCACAAGGATCTGCCCATGGGCCTTGCCGATGTCGAGCAGGAGGACCCGGCCACCTACGCGATGATCCGCAAAGCCGAAACGCTCGGCACGTTCCAGGTAGAAAGCCGGGCGCAGATGGCGATGCTGCCCCGCCTGAAACCCCGCACCTTCTATGATCTCGTCATCCAGGTGGCGATCGTCCGTCCCGGTCCGATCCAAGGCGACATGGTTCACCCGTATCTGCGCCGGCGCGAGGGCAAGGAAGAGCCATTTTATCCGACGCCTGAGCTTGAGGCGGTTCTGTCAAAGACCCTTGGCGTGCCGCTCTTTCAGGAATCGGCGATGAAGGTGGCTATGGTCTGTGCCGGCTTTACCGCCGGCGAGGCCGACCAGCTGCGCAAATCCATGGCGACCTTCAAGTTCACCGGCGGCGTCAGCAAGTTCAAGGACAAGCTGATCGCCGGTATGCTGACGAACGGCTATACCCGGGAATTCGCCGAGCAGACGTTTGGCCAGCTGGAAGGCTTCGGCTCCTATGGGTTTCCCGAATCCCATGCCGCAAGCTTTGCCCTGATCGCTTACGCATCCTGCTGGATCAAATGCCATCACCCGGATGTCTTTTGCGCGGCGCTGATCAACAGCCAGCCGATGGGCTTCTACAGTGTCGCCCAGATCGTTCAGGATGCGCAAAAGAATGGCGTCGAAGTCCGGCCAGTCTGTGTGAACAGATCCCGCTGGGACTGCACCATGGAGCCGACAGGCCGGGAAGGGCGCCTGGCAGTTCGGCTCGGGATGCGTGTGGTCAAGGGCATGTCGGAGATAAACGCGGCGCGGATCGTGCTCGCCCGCGGAGAGGCCCCGTTCACATCGGTCGACGACATGTGGCGGCGCTCGGCCGTGCCGACCGTAACGCTTGTCCTTCTCGCGGAGGCAGATGCGTTTCTGCCATCGCTTCGCCTCGAACGCCGTCAGGCGCTGTGGGATATCAAGCCGCTGCGCGACCAGCCGCTGGAGCTTTGGGCGGCGGCTGATGAACGCGAGGCAAGGACGTCGTCCGAATTGATCGAGCCCGACGTCGTGCTGAAATCGATGACCGAGGGCAGGGAGGTTGTCGAAGACTACTCCCATACCGGTCTGACGCTTCGCCAGCATCCCGTAAGCTTCCTGCGCCAAGACCTGAGGAAGAAGCGTATTGTCACCTGCACTGAGGCAATGGCTGAGCGCGACGGTCGCTGGCTCTGGACCGCCGGGCTTGTTCTGGTGAGGCAAAGGCCGGGATCGGCCAAGGGCGTGATGTTCCTGACCCTCGAAGACGAAACCGGGATCGTCAACGCCGTCGTCTGGCCGTCACTGTTTGAGCGCCAGCGCCGGGTGCTGATGACCGCATCGATGATGGGGATCCACGGAAAGATCCAGCGCGAAGGCGAGGTGGTGCATCTGGTGGCTCAGCGGCTGTTCGACTTCTCGGCCGATCTCTCAAGCCTGGGCGAGCGGGACAATGATTTTCCGGTTCCGCACGGACGCGGCGACCAGGTCAAGCATGGTGCCGGTCCAGATCCACGCGAACGGCCGATGCCCCAGGCTCGCGAAATTTACATTCCGGATCTCCATATCGATACGCTGAAGGTGAAAAGCCGGAACTTCCACTGATACGAGGTGTAGAAGAATTGTGACCATAATCATGCGCGATCGTTCGAGTAATGTAATTTGATTGATTGCGATACAGTGCGGATCTAGCGCGCAGTGGGTACAGCCATTTGAGATACGAGTATTGGGCGTCGCATGGATATTGATGAATATTTCGAGAAACTGGTCGCATTGGTGCATCACGCTAAGAGTGTCGGTCTGCCATGCAGGAACTGGTGGAGCAGCGCGATCCGGAATTGCTGGTTCCACTTCTCGCCTTCCGTGAGAGCATTTTAACCTCGGAGGACGAAAGCTGGCTCAATGGGTATCTGACCATCGGTTTTTTCGCCGGTTGGACCCGTCACGAGCGCCTTGCGGCATTTGCGTTGCCCTTCGAAGCGCAGCGCGAGTGAAAAAAGACTGCTGTCCGAGCGCTTTGCGAACCGTACACTGAAAGCCAGCTCCTATTTGAAAATGCTCCTGACCTTTACAGGAACATTCGTCAGCGGCAGGGCGCGACGCGAGATCAGGAACTGATTAACGTGATCGCCACTGCGTCCGTAGACGGCGGGGAAGTCTATCGCGCCGGCAAGGGTTACACAGAGCTCTGCTCCTATTTGTCTCCCGAAATTGTAAACTGGGCTCGTAATGAATGGCCGGATGCGCCCACGTTCATTCGGCTGAATGCGGATCGGTATATCGCGGAAAAGCCGCCTCAAAAGCTTTGGGAATCGGCGATGGTCCCAGCGAACCCGGGCTGGTTTAGCAACTTCAGCCTGCGCAAAGGGATGACGGAATTCGCATCGTATCAGTTGCTTGATCGGCCGATTTCCGACGGTCAGGCAGAATATTGGGATTATCACGTCAAAAAGGTGCGTTGCCTCGAGGTTCGTGTTGAGCGACGTGAAGACAACTACCTCACGATGATGATCGAAGAGTTGCCAGTGCCCTATCCAAACAGCGACGGAGCCAGCAATGACAAAGACCGGACGTGCCAAAGATATCTTCAAGCCGGAATTCCGCTTCGGGATGGGCGGCGTTTCGCTCGGAAACGAGTTCAACAAGATCACCGACAAGGAGGCGCAAGCCGCGCTTGAAACGGCATGGAACGTGGGCGTCCGGTATTTCGACGTCGCTCCCTGGTACGGCCTCGGTCTGGCTGAGCGTCGGTTTGGCCACTTCCTGCACAATCAGAAGCGCTCCGACTATCTTCTGTCGTTCAAGGTCGGCAAGCTTCTCAAGGCGTCAAAATCCAACAGCCACGAGAAGATGTATCCTCTGTCGGATTCTCCGAACGATCTTGTCATCGATTACACCGCGGATGGCGTCCGCCGCTCGATCGAGGACAGTTTTCAGAGGCGTGGTGTCGACAGCCTCGACATTGCTTTCGTCCACGACCTGTCGCCGGATTTCGCGTTTTTCCCGACGCCTTGGGAAGAGCAGTACGAGATCGCCCGCAAAGGAGCGTTTCCGGAGCTCTCGAAAATGCGCGACGAAGGGATGATTAAGGGCTGGGGCGTCGGCGTGAACACACCGATGGCGATCCACAAGGTGATGGACGATGCCGATCCGGACGTGTGCCTCTGCGCACGACAGTATTCGCTGATCGACCACGCTGAGACCATCGACCATCTTTTTCCGGCCGTGCGCGAAAAAGGCGTCTCGCTCGTCATCGGCTCCAGCCTGAATGCCGGTTTCCTTGGCGGTAGCCCGCGCTACAATTACGGCGCGGAGAACTACAAGATCCCACCCGAGGTCAGCGAAAAGCGGGCGAAACTCCGCGACGTCGCGGAACGCAATGGCGTTGACCTTCGCACTGCCGCTATCCAGTTTTCCGCGGCTCCAGATGTCGCCGTTGCGCTTGTCATCGGCGCCGGTAGCGATCGCCAGATCCGTGAGGACTGGAATTCGATGCAAACCAAGATCCCGAACAAATTCTGGCAGGAGCTGAAGTCGCACGGACTTGTCCACAATGACGCCACAACACCGGTGGTGTAATTTGGCCGGATTGGCCGTGACACGGCCGATCCTTTTGACAATTGGTGATGCCAATTCAAAATGCGGTTGATACCGCGGCTAAGCGATTGCTGAGCTTTAGAAGCGTCGCTTGGTCGGAATGACGGGTCATACGTCTGATCCCTTCTAGACCGCAGTGCTCGATCTATGAAAGATATCAGCCACTTTACAGCGTGGCGAGAGCACGGTTGTTGATCTGACCTGCGTAATTGTTCCGGATTTCGACCTTCTGTTCCAACGCAATGATGACGTCGACCGACAGATCCACTCCGTGAAGCCCGGTAATATCCGGAAGGCCGCCTGGAGTGAAGACATTGATCTCGAGGATCTTGTCGCCGACGATGTCTAGCCCGACCAGAAACATGCCGTCTTCTATCAGTTTAGGGCGAACCATTTCCGCCACCGCAAGAATTTCGGATGTGATCTCGGCGGTTGCCGCAGTACCAGCAGCATGCATGTTGGAGCGCACCTCGCCCTTCGCCGGAACACGACGCAGCGCGGCGTAGGCGCCGTCCCGCTGCAACGGGCGACCGTTCATCAGGAAAAGACGAATGTCGCCGGCCGTCGCGTCGGGAAGATAGCCTTGCGCGATCAGGTAACCTTCGCCGCTGACGGCCTCGAATATCTGGTTGAGATTGGCTTCCTTGCTGGAGGCGATCTTGAAAACGTTTTTCCCGCCGGAACCTTGCAGCGGCTTGAGGATGGCGCCCTGTTTCTGCTCGTCGATAAAGGCGCGGATCTCCTCGATGCTTTTAGAGATAAGGGTTGTTGGGCGAACGGCCTCAGGAAAACCCTGGAAATAAAGCTTATTTTGCGCGCGGGCCAGGCCGTCAGGGTCGTTGAGCGTAAGCACGCCGCGTTCGGCCGCTAGACGACCGAAAATGATGCCGGCATGGGCTGCCCAAGGCCGCTCATCAGCGTCCTGAGAGGGGTCATTCCGCAGCAACAGGACGTCAATCTCCTCGATTGGGATCGTATGGATCTCAGCCTGCTCGCCCTGCAACGCCGCTATGAATGTATCTGGCTTCCTGGTCTTGCCTTTTTTGACAGTGGTCGCGCGCACCATCAGGCTGTCATCGGGGCGCAACACGAAATCGCCGGGTGTCAGGTAGCAAACCTCATGGCCGCGGGCGATTGCGGCAAGCGCTAGCGCCGTAGTCGTATAGAATGCGGCCTCATCGGCAATCGAGTTCACAAAAAATGCAATCCGCATCACGCCTCCTGTCGTTGAATCATGTCGAGAGGACGCATGCCGTCTCTGGCGCGTGCCAGTCGGGTGCGGCCGTCTTCGGTTTCGAGAAAGAGGGGACGAACCGCCGGCAGGCGCAGCAGGCCGCGCTCTGCCAACTCCTGCATCACACCGAAATGCGAGGCGGCTATCTTACCCATCCAGAAGGGTTCGAGTGCGCCACCGGTGCGCAGATGATCGAGCAGGGCAAGCAGACCGCGCAGATAGATCGCGTCCTTGGCCAGGCCGCCGCCGCGATAAAGCCGCAGAACGATATTGAACGCGGCCGGCGGCGTAAAATTATGCTGCTCGACAAGAAGAGAGTAGGTTTCGGTAAAGGTTGCTCCGTCCAGCATCGACGCACATCCGACCACCCGTCCGGCAATCAGCCTCAAGCGCGCCGGCGTCATGCCGCCCGACAGGTATTCGGCGAAAACGGCCAGACCTTCTTGCATGCCCTCATATCCCGCAAGGCCGGAGCGAAACAGCCGCAGGCCCTGGGCCGATCCGTTGAAATAGGTTAGCAGGTGGACACCGATCTCATGCGACAGCAGCGGCTCGACCCGAGCCATGTCCATCACGGTGCTGCGTGCGATCAACAAGCGATGGCCAGATACCATGAGGCCGGACGGCAGGTCGTCACGAAGCTCGACGGAGACGTCGAACTCCTTCAGCCGGCGATGATAGGCGGCAATCATCGTGCGGGCACGTCGTTCCACCTGAAAGCAGTCGGCCATCCGGCCCTGTGCCGCCCCGTCGTCGTCACCGCTCGGTTCCGTATTGGTAAGCTGCGACAGAATGATCTGCGCCTCGCGCAGCAGCGAGGGTTCCACCGGACCGTATAGCGCGCGACCGAATTCGACGAACTGCGGATTCTGGCGGGAGGAAAGGAGCGAGAGCTGAAGATCGAGTTCCTGTTGTTTTTCGCGATAAAGCTGGTGCAGGACCGGGTCTTCGAGATGGTCGAAGGAAATCGAAAAGAGCTTCCGTTTTGCCGCCTCGATCTGCAGGGCAAGAGGACGGTACAGAAAGACGGGTTGATGGCCCTCTTGCTTGAACGCTTCGAAAGCCGACTCGGCATTGATCGGCGTGACCGCCAGCAGGAAATCGAATGTCGAGGCCACCTCGTCAATGCTTCGGTCGACACGCGAGACCGCATCCACGAAGGCCCTGCGTCCGAGTGCCCGATGCGTCTTCGGCTGGAGGATTTTTCCGGCTTCGACGACACACGCGATGGCTCGCAGACCCGCGTCGAACAGGACCGACACCAATTGGTCGTGAAGTTCCGGATAAATCTGGTCGCTGCCGGGTTGCCGGTAGACGGGGGCAAACCTGACGGCAAGTGTCGAACAGCCGAGGTCACGCCCCAACGCCTTATCTTCGCGCGCCGGAGGCGCTTCCGCGCGTTCGACTCGCGGCGTTCGAAACCTTGTCTCGCTGTCGCTTATCGCGGCGGAAAATGTTTCAGCCGCCTCCGCCATGTCCGCGCTCGCCCATATAGCAATCTCGAATGGAGGCAGGAAAGGCGCATCGTCGGTCAGGAACCGATCCTGCTTCAACTCGCCGATGTCGAACAGGATGAATGCGCCGAACTGTTTGCGCAGCGGAGCCTCTATGGCCTCGATCACCATGATCGCGGATGCCGCATGCGGAGTTATGAGATAGGACGCGTTTGCTTGTGCGATGTCGCGGGCGGCCGGCTCTGCTCCGTCCTCGGCGATATGGACGCAAAGGAAGGGAAGAGGCCGGTCGATATGCAGCCGTCCTCCGCCGGGCAGGTCGCGCCGGATCGACTTGCCGTGGGCAAGGCAGAATACGATCTCGTCGAGCCAGTTGTCGTCACTGCTGCGAGTTTGCGACGAGGCGTTGGTCATGGCTGGCTCGCGAGCGTCTTCTCGAGTATCGGGACGGCTGTTGCAACGACCTGGCGAAGCTGGTCGAGGACACCAGTATTTGGTTCACCCGTCCATTCATCCATGAAAAACTTTTTAAATTCGACCGCGATTGCGCAGCCCGTTTTGGGAAAATGCTCGTGGATGAACCGGGTCTGTTCTCCCTTGCCCTGGAATGCTACGTTTTCGCGCACGTCCAGAGGGCTGCCATTGATCGTATGCGATCGGAGATGGCCGATGAGTGCATCGACTACCGGCGCCCAGCGCTCGCTGTCCATCGAGAATGTGCCTATATTGATGTCCGGTGCCCGCTCCGGCGGCGTAGGTCGAGCGGCTGGCCCATCACGGCGATGATTGTAGCTGTGGATGTCGAGAACGACAAATCGGCCGAATTGGCGCTCGATACCCTTCAGGAAAGCCAGCAGCATATCGTAATAGGCGTCATGGGTTTGTAGGGAGGCTTCTATCTCGTCGTCCGCAAGTGCTCCTGCCCACACATTTAAACCCCATGCCTGTTCCGGCGTCAGATATATGGCGCCCTCCCGATTGCGGTTGATGTCCACTTCGAAACGCGAGCGATGAAAGACGATGCGATTGGGAACATCGCGAATGGTGAACTCGGTGTAGGGATCCTCCTCCCGTAACCGCTCCTGATGATCCAAGCCGAATAAAGGCTGTAGGTTCAGTCGTGTAGAGTGTCCCTCATGGACCGCAGTTGCGATTACAGGCGACATGCCCCGTTCGATGGTCCACAGCGCTGTAGGTGCAACTGGTGGTGTGATCAGAGTTTTCGGCGAGAATGCCCGTTCGAGCTCGACTTCCGTTGTCGACGCTGTCTTGAAGTGATCGGTAGACCTTGCAGATTGCATAGTTCGTTCTCCAGTGCCACGGGAGAACGCACTTGCCGATCGTTTGTTACGAAGAATAGTCAGAATTTGATCGCCGAAGCGGTTTAGTGGCCGTCCAATCAGATATCGCCGATGTCGGGTGGTTCGATTCCGTTCGAGAGCTTGTCTTAATTTCAGAGTTTTAGGCAATCATAACCAGTCAATACCTCTGGATCCCAGGACTACCGATTACGACCTGGTGTAAACCTTTCTCGTCTCGGTTCCAACGAACGAGCCGTCGTCTTGCGGATCTAGGCTTTCTCCAGCTTCCACGCTGAAGGGCCGTCCCAATGGGCCCTCTGTACCCTGGTGTGTCTTGTCAATATCAGACATCGTAGTTACCTCGATAATCGTCGCGCTGTTACATCGCCGTCGACGGCGTTGAATGTCCGTGTGGTTTCCATTTGTCCCAGTGCTCCGCTCTGTTCATGTCACATAAAGACAGCCGAGGTCGCTACGTCTCGATCCGGACAGGGATAGCCTTCGAGGCAGGCGTTTTGGAAAGTCGATCGTGATGATCGATCGCGTTAAGCACATTGCTTTCCGGATAATAGGCGCCAATCGTACCACGGGGCAGATTATGGGGGGTAATGATCAGTCCCCCGAGTTCCCGCCGTTTTCCATCGTCAAAATCACTGACCAGTCGGATACTTTGTCCGGCAGAAAGGCCCGCCGCCTCGATGTCCTCCTCGCACATCATGACTACGTCGCGTGTCCCTTCAATGCCACGGAAACGGTCCGAATAGCCGTAGATCGTTGTATTGAACTGATCGTTGGAGCGCATGGTTACGAGGCGGTATCGGCCAGCACGTTCTTCGAAGGACAGAGCATTCAGCCGTTCCGGAGTAGTGAACACAGCCTTTTTCTCATCCGTATTCCAAACGCGATCATGTGCATCATTACCCCGAAAAAAGCCCCCCGGCTGAAACATGCGTTGATTGTAGTCTTTGAAGTCCTTGGGATAGCTTGCCTCAATCAGGTCGCGAACCAGTCCGTAATCGGCGGTCCATTCATCCCATTTCAACTTCGGGTTATCGGAAAGCGTGGCCTTGGCGATGCCGGCAACGATCGCCAGCTCGCTCTTGAGGTGCGGCGACGCCGGTGTCCGCTTTCCGATTGAAGCCGAAATATGAGAGAAACTGTCTTCCGTCGTGACTGTCTGAGATCCACTGGCCTGCCTATCCATTTCCAGGCGCGAAAGGCAGGGAAGGATGTAGGCTTGCTTTCCGGGAAACAGATGGCTGCGGTTCAGCTTGGTTGAGACCATGACCGTCACGTCCAGATTCTCCCAGCCCTTTTCCATCTCTTTCTGTTCCGGAACAGCTCGCAAAAGGTTGCCACCGAGACAAACGAAGGCTCTGACCTCGCCGGCTATGAGCCCCTTTACGGCATCGACGATCGTGAGGCCGTCCTTGACTGGGGGATCGAAATCGAAAAGCTTCTTTAGCGTGTCCATCGGTATCAGCTTCGTTTTCTCCGCTACGCCAACGGTTCTCTGTCCCTGGACGTTCAAATGTCCGCGCACAGGACAGCAGCCGGCACCCTCACGGCCGATATTGCCGCGCAGGAGAAGTAGATTGACAAGCATGGCGATGTTGAGAGCGCCTTCCGCATGCTGGGTCAGCCCCATACCGTAGACGCCGATGACCCGCTCGGAGCGGATATAGATCTCGCCTGCTTTGCGGATCGCCTGTTCCGATAAGCCGCTTTCGCGTTGGATGTCCTGCCAGTCTGCCTGCCGGACGCAGTCGATAAAGCGATCGAAGCCGATCGTGTGTTCTTCGATGAAATCCACGTCGAGAACCCGCGGCGCTCCGGCGGAGAGCGCTGCATCGTCGGCCTCGATGACTGTCTTGCAAAGACCGAGGATGACGGCGATATCGCCGCCGGCCTGTACCTGCAGATATTCATCGGAAATCGCGGTTTCGTTGCCAGTCAGCATGTCGAAGGGGTTTTGCGGATTGACGAAGGAGACAAGACCTTGCTCGATAACCGGATTGAAAGTGACGATACTTGCGCCGCGCTTCTTTGCATCCTGAAGCGGGTGGAGGAAGCGCGGGCTGTTGGAGCCAGGGTTCTGGCCAAAAAAGAAGAATGCGTCGGCTTTTTCGAGGTCTTCCCATACGATGGTGCCGACGGGTGAGCCGATAACGTTGCTTAGGCCAACCGATGTCGTCTCGTGGCACATGTTGGAGCTCTGAGGAAGATTGTTGGTGCCGAATACCCTTGCGAGCAATGCGTAGAGGTAGGCAGCTTCGAGACCAGCGTGGCCGGACGAATAGAATACGGTTGCTTCAGCTGTCTGCTTTTTCAACGCCGCGCCGATCTGCTCGAGCGCTTCCTCCCACGTGACTTCGACATAACGATCCGTGCCGCCATCGTACCGCATCGGATGTGTCAGGCGACCGGTCATTTCCAGGTCATGGTCTTTCCAGGCCCGCAGCTCGGAGACCGTATGATCCTCCCAGAAGTCCGGTGTGCAGCGCGCATTGGTCAGATCCCATAGGGTGGCCTTGGCCCCGTTCTCGCAAAATTCGAAAGGGTGATAGTTGGCCGGTTTTGGCCAGGCGCAGGAGACACACATGAAGCCGCCCGGCTTGTTCTGGCGGGCAAGCGCCTCGACCGCGGCTGGTGTCGGCCATGCCTCGCCATAGATGCGCGCGATGGATTTGAGCGAGCCCCAGCCGCCAGCAGGTCCTTTGGATTCTGGATTTGGGATGTGGTCAGCCATGAATGTCTCCCCCGTCATTTATTGCATTCGTGCCTCGGCAGGATGGGTTTGCTACCTGCCCGGGTGAGACTGTCGGTCAGGCTTGCGCCACTTTTCGGTAAGCTGCGTGGTAGGCCAGAGCGAGCAACGCTCCACCGATCACGTTTCCGATCGTTGCAGGAACGAGATTTGCCCCAGTCGCGTGAATATTAGGAAAATGATATAAAATAGAGCAAGCGGTGATTGAGGCCTACCTGCCGTTCACTGGGAAATGTCCGGCACCTAGCAGCAGGGAATAGCGACGAAACTCATCTAGACTAGACCTGGTCCTTAAATGTGATGCCCTGGGAGTCACGCAGCCCATCCTCGGGCGCTTTCTTCAGTTTCTCGCGATCTGTCCGTCACGGCCGGGTCGCTGCGGGTAATATCTGTCTTCTCCTCGATCATCGCAGCTTCTTTTCTTCTCTCAAGATCTTTTGGACAAAGACTCGCGTCTCACCGGTTGTTTGCGGGGTCGAAATTGATGTCCCAATCTTTCTTGGGGCCTTTCTGACCGGGCGGGACCTTGGAATGGAGGTTGTTGTCGCCGAGACTGGGTCGGAGGCCGGGAATGTGGCCTTGAGACCTCCCTCGAGTTCGGATCCAACTTCACGGGACTGCCGGGCTTGTTCTTGTTCAAGAGCCTCGACTGCTAAAGATTTCGGCGGGGTCATCGCTATTCTCCTGGGTTCCATCCACGAACACTCTCTGAGGTGGAAGGTTCCGATCAATTCAATCGTTGTCGGTCAACGAAACCAGCGGCTGTTCCCCGCGTTTGTAGCCGTGACCTTAGGAAACAGGAGATCGCTTCATGGCCGACGATAGCACCACCACCATCCGCGCTACGTTTGATACGCGCGAAGCAGCAGACCTTGCCGTCGAGCATCTGGTGCAGCAACATGGCATTTTGCGCCCAGACATCTTCATCCAGTCTGCGACGGATCGAAACACAACGGGTTCTAAGCCTTCCGGTGGCGACGCGTCGCATGAGGGCGGCTCCCGGGATGACGGCGCTCTCGAGGGTGAAATCGAGGTCGCGGCCGATATCGCTTCTGACCAGATTGCGGCTGTTCAACGCAGCCTCGGTGACGCCGGCGCGATCCGCGTGTCTGGACGCTGAATAGTTTTTGGGGCCGGCATAATGCCGGCCCCACTCGTTTGAGCTCAAGGACTAGCGAGCCGATGGCCGACAACCTCTCGAGATACCGTGCCAAGCGCGACTTCAAGAAAACCGCAGAACCAAGCGGAGAAGTTGATGTCAGATCATCGAACCGCCGGCGGTTCGTGATCCAGAAGCATGATGCCTCTCGGCTGCATTACGACCTTCGCCTCGAACTCGATGGCGTCTTCAAGTCTTGGGCGGTGACCAGAGGACCATCCCTCGATCCCAGCGGCAAACGGCTGGCCGTAGAGGTCGAAGATCACCCGCTCGACTACGGCGATTTCGAAGGCACAATCCCCAAAGGACAGTACGGTGGCGGGACAGTGATGCTGTGGGATCGCGGCTACTGGGAAACGGAGGGCAACCGGACGCCGGAAGAAGCGCTCGCCAAGGGAGACTTCAAGTTCAGGCTGGAGGGCGACCGGCTGCATGGCAGCTTTGTGTTGGTTCGCATGCGTAACGACCGGGATGGCGGCAAGCGAACCAACTGGCTTCTGATCAAGCATCACGACGCATTCTCTGTCGACGAGGACGGTGCTGCCGTCCTGGAAAAGAACCTGAAATCCGTCGCGTCAGGCCGCACGATGGATGCGATCGCATCTGGCAATGGACGTAAGCCGAAGCCCTTTATGCTCAGCGAGGCCGTGGTCGAAGCGGATGCCGTCTGGGACAGCAGCCAGGGTCTGGCGGCCGAGGAGCGCAAAGACGGCCGTAACATCAAGCCAATAGCATCGAAGAAACCGACCTCGGTCGAACGCCCTTCATCGGCCATGCCGGACTTCATTGCGCCCCAGCTTTGCGAGACGCTGGATCGCCCACCCTCCGGCAAAGGCTGGATCCATGAGATCAAATTCGACGGTTACCGGATCCAGATGCGGGTGGAAAACGGGGAGGTCACGCTGAAGACGAGGAAGGGTCTCGACTGGACGAAAAAATGGCCGGCTATTGGCTCAGCTGCGTCCTCTATTCCCGATTGCATCATCGACGGCGAGATCTGCGCGCTCGATGAAAACGGCGCGCCTGACTTTGCAGCCCTTCAGGCGGCGCTATCGGAGAACAAGACGGATGAACTGGTTTACTTCGCCTTCGATCTCCTCTTTGCCGGAGATGAGGATCTGCGCGACTTGGAGCTGACCGAGCGAAAGGACAGATTAGCCGCTCTTCTCTCCATGCTGGCGACGATCCGCTTCTTCGCTTCGTCGAACATTTCGAGACCGGCGGGGATGCGGTGCTGAAATCCGCCTGCCGTCTGTCGCTGGAAGGCATTGTTTCAAAACAGGCTAAGGCGCCTTATCAGTCCGGCCGCTCCAAGACGTGGGCTAAGTCGAAATGCCGCGCTGGCCATGAAGTAGTAATCGGCGCCTATGCCAAGACCAACGGCCGGTTCCGCTCGCTGCTCGTCGGCGTCAACCGCGGCAATCATTTCGTCTATGTCGGCCGGGTTGGCACGGGGTATGCTGCAAAGGTCGTTGAGACATTGTTGCCAAAGCTGAAGGAGGTCGAGGCATCGAAGTCGCCCTTCACCGGTATCGGCGCGCCGAAGAAAGCCGCCGATATCGTCTGGCTCAAGCCGGAACTCGTCGCAGAGATCGAGTTTGCCGGGTGGACCGCCGACGGTCAGGTGAGGCAGGCAGCATTCAAGGGGTTGCGGGAAGACAAGCCGGCCGACGAGGTCGAGGTCGAAACACCGGCATCTCCGGTCGAAAGCGAGGTGCCCGATCCGGAAACCGACAAGCCGGCGCCCAAGCGTTTTCGCAAGGGGGCGAAGGTGGACGTGATGGGCGTCATGATCTCCAGTCCCGATAAGCCGCTTTGGCCGGATGCCGGCGACAACGAGCTGGTCACTAAGCTCGATCTTGCGCACTATCATGAGGCTGTGGGCGCATGGCTGATCAACCACATCAAAGGTCGGCCCTGTTCAATCATCCGCACGCCGGATGGGATTGGTGGTGAACAGTTTTTCCAGCGCCATGCCATGCCGGGGACATCCAACCTGCTTGAGCTTGTTACTGTGTTCGGCGACAAGAAGCCTTACCTGCAGATCGACCGGGTGGAGGGGCTGGCTGCGATTGCCCAGATTGGCGGCGTCGAGCTTCATCCGTGGAATTGCGAGCCCAACCAGCCGGAAGTTCCGGGTCGGCTGGTGTTCGATCTCGATCCTGGCCCCGATGTCGAATTCTCTACCGTTGTCGAAGCAGCTAGGGAAATCCGTGATCGCCTGGAGGATCTGGGCCTCATCAGCTTTTGCAAGACGACGGGCGGAAAGGGCCTGCATGTCGTCACGCCCTTGGCGGTGCCAAAGGGCAAGAAGCTAAGCTGGGCGAGGCGAAAGGCTTTGCCCATGACGTCTGCGAGCAGATGGCTCTCGACAACCCGGAACGCTATCTGATCAAGATGGCCAAAAACCAGCGCGAGGGGCGCATCTTCCTCGACTATCTGCGCAACGATCGAATGGCGACGGCAGTGGCGCCGTTGTCACCGCGGGCTCGCCCTGGTGCGACAGTCTCGATGCCGCTTACCTGGACGCAGGTGAAAGCCGACCTAGACCCGAAGCGATTTACGGTGAGGACCGTCCCGAACCTGTTGAAGAAGAGCACGGCCTGGCAGGATTATTGCGACGGGCAAAGGCCGCTGGCCCAGGCCATCAAGCGGCTGGGGAAGCTGACAAAAGCTGTCGCTTGATCATAAAGTCGCCGGTTTACGCCACAGCGTGGTGAGAGCTCCGAAGGTCCCCTGGACAGGATCAGTATCGGGCAGGGGCAGGCCTTCGATCTTCGACAACATTTCCTCAGTCGCTGCGGACGTTTGGATGTCGGCGTGTTGACGGGGTGGATAGGCGCCCACAACTTGAAAATCGGCGGATGATCCGAGGTTTTGATGGCCCGTTCCCGCGGGCAAGATGAGGCAGGAGCCTGCCTTCAAGGCAAACTCACGGCCGCCGGGGCCGCCGATAAGTAAGGTAGCGCTGCCGGAGGCGACACCCAGCACCTCGTGGGCACCCGAATGGTAATGCTGGTAGGTGAACACGCCATTCGTCCAGATGCCCGCCCATCCATTTCTTGCAAACAGGCTTTCGAAGCCACCATCAGGGATAGGGGCGTTATAGACCAGCACTGGAAGCTCTTGGTTGTTAGGGACCCAGTCGCTAGCGTGAAAGGTGACGGCCTCGACATCCATGCACTGCATCCCCTATTTCGTCGGCTCATCACTTTCGTCGTTCAAAGATGGTAGGAAGGTCTCGACATCTCGCCGATCCCGGTCGGACAATGAGGCAATTTTTGCCTTCCAGAATGCGTCGGCTTCAGGTGGATCCCCGTCCCAGTCGCGCGAGGATCCAAGGTTGTCGTCAATCACCGCGACACGGCGCCCGCCAAGGCGCCGGTACTCATCGGCGAGTTCTTTTGATGCATTATCCATTTGGTTTCCTCCCTATATTCGGTCCTCGTCGAACTGTTCAGCGCCTGGCAGTGCAGGCAGCCATGGCTCACGGCGCTTGATCCAAAGCTCGTAAGTGGGCGCTAGACCGCTCGGTGCATCCTGTAGGCTTCCGAGCTTGATTTCGGCTTCCTCGGCATCATAGGCAAACAGCCGGGAGCAGCAGCATCGGCAGAATTGGCGCCCCGCGTATTGATCCGTCTCACCGGACGTCTCAAACGCGGAAGCGGGCCAGATGCCGAAAAAGGTGAATGCCGAACCGCTTTCCTGCCGGCAGTCAGTGCAATGGCAGATTCCGACGCGTATCGGCTCACCCTCGACACTGTATGTCACCTTGTCGCACAGGCATCGGCCCAGTCGTTTGACCATCACTGCTCTCCTTAGAATTGCCGCGGCATGCCGTAGGTGTTGGTCTCGTGGCCGGCAGCGAGAGGCGCAACCAACCATTGCAGGCGTTGCGCCTCAAGGATCTTCGTCGATCTTCCGCTGGAGCTCGACGTCGGTCATCGCATTTTGCTGATCAAGCAGATATCGTTCGACATCTCCTCCGCAAGCTTCCTTGATTTGGGCGACCGTAAAACCTTCAGCCTCGCCGCTCACGATCAGGATTTTCGCCTGATCGCGAAACTCTGCCTTGTTCTCATGAAACCCGGGTGAGTTGATGATCTCCTGGATGCGATCATCCAACCAGTCGTTGATTTCTGCCATCCCGATACTCCTTACATCGAATGGGATCTGGCGCGGATGAGCGTCATGGCAAGCGGGCAAACCTTTTTATCAGCTGGTAGACCGATCCTTTAATCGTGATCGGGTGAAAGCACTGGCGATTGGAGGCAGGGAAAGCACGTGTGACATTGATCGCCATCGGCGCTGATCAGACGATCGCACCCCATTGCAGCCATCCGCCGCAACCGGGCAAAAGTCATCCCCGCGCCATGCTTGCGGACAAGGACCTTTCGCTCGAGCGCGTCTGACCGTCCACATGTCCGGCACTCGACCTTGATCATTGGCTCCTTTACCTGCCTCAGCGTTGTGGCGAGATCGAAAACCGGAAAGTGATTAGGCATTCAAATGAATGCCCTGCCAGATTCTGGAAGTGAACGTGGCCCTCTCGAATTTTCTTTTTGGTTCCCGTGTGGCCGACCGCTAGCCATAGCCGACTGATTCAAAACCGGAATCTGCAAAATCCCTAGAATCATGAGACTGTATTCCTATTTTTCACCCGCTTGACTCCTCCTCCGTAACGGAACGGATGCAGAACATCAACCGTTCTGGCGGCATGATGTCGTCCTACTCCAATCAACGCGAACCGGAAGGATTCCGCGACCGATGTCGGCTGTCCGCGCTAAGCCCATCGCAGGGAATTTCCGAAGCAATGAATGCTCTTTTTCTCAAGATCGTTTCATCGCCACGCCTCACTAGTTAAACGCGTGAAGGAAGCCGCTGCTTATCGATCCGAAATTGGCCGTTCGCCCTAGGGCAAAACCGAGATTCATTTCCCATCAAGAGCATGATGAGCAGTGTCTGCGGTGGTCATGCCTAAATAATATGTAAGCTGGGGCATGCAGATATGTCGCTGAACTGTTTTGGTCTTCGAGCTGATAGGATCAAGCGATGCCAAATATTATGAAACGAAGATCGCCCGAAAATCATTGACATTGGTCAAGGTCGGACCGGTCCTGATCAGATCGCCAATTCCTTCAAAGAACGAGTAGCTGTCGTGCGCGGCCAGATGCCGTTTTGCATCAAGTTCGATTCTTTCTGATCTTATCAACGTGTCCGGAGACACGATAGCACCAGCAGCATCCTCCGTACCGTCAATGCCATCCGTATCACCTGCAATTGCCCATATGCCGTCGGTGCTTGCTAGTCCGATGGAGAGGCCGAGCAGAAACTCGGTGTTACGGCCGCCGCGCCCAGGTGCACCAGCTCCGATGGATACGGTTGCTTCGCCTCCCGACAGGATAACTGATGGCCCATCGACAGGTACCCCTCTGCTCCGTGCGGAGAGTGCAATGCCAGCCATGACCGTACCCATTTCGCGGGCTTCACCCTCTAGAGCGTCTCCAAGGATCAGCGTTCTGACACCAGCGGCCTCTGCTACGCGTGCAGCGGCATAGAGGGCAAGGGACGGCGCTGCGATAATCCTAACGTCGCTTGTCAGATCGCCAGGCTTCGGTGTTTCAAGACTTATATCAGGCGCAGCTTGCGCGCGCGGCGGTAACTGAATGTGTCGACGCTGCAGGATATCTCGTACGCTCTCAATCGTCGATGTATCAGCGACGGTGGGGCCGGATGCAATGTCGGAGGGGTCGTCGCCTGGCACGTCGGATATCACCATGGTTACGACCCTTGCCGGTCGTGCCGCCATCGCCAGCCGCCCGCCCTTTACCAGCGATAGCTGCTTTCGCACAGCGTTCATCTCGCGGATGGTTGCGCCGCTCTTCAGCAGTGACTGGTTTACCGCTTGTTTGTCAGCCAACGTCATGTCTGCCGATGGGGACACGAGCAGGGCCGAGCCGCCACCTGAAATCATGGTAATCACCAGATCCTCCTCGGACAGCCCCTGCACAGCTTGCGCGGCCAGCTTCCAGGCTCATTTCGTCCGGTACTGGATGCGACGCTTCGACAATGCGAAGGCGGCGCCGGCACCGCGTGCCCGTACCGTGTCACGACAATGCCGGATACAGCCACGTCCGGCCAGGCTGCATTAAGTGCTGCTGCCATTGCAGCCGATGCTTTGCCGGCCCCAATGACAATGCATCTGCCTGACGGTTTCGGGGGCAGGTTACGCAACACCGCCGCAGACGGTGAGGCGCTTTCGACTGCAGCGTCAAACATCCGGCGCACAGAGTTCGAACCGTTTGATCATTCCACGACATAATCAATTCTGCCTTATAACTTGCAGCATCGGTGGCTATTGGGCCTGAACGGTGGGGCGGTCTTCGCCCCACCGTTCATTGTACGGACTAGATCGCCAACATTGCTTGATGCGACGGCAGGCACGCCGAAGTTACGCCGCCAGGCAGAGATAGGCCGCGCCCGTCCAGGAGAAGCCGAGACCGCCACATCCCTCACCGGTGATTGGATCGAAATATTCGGCAAAACCCTCGGTCTCGATGGCGCTGACTGTGCTTGAGCGTAGAGATACAGCCATGTCGGCCAGTCCGTTGCGCGTCAGTCCGTCGATCAGCAGCCAGTTGATGATCGCCCAGGATGGGCCGCGCCAGTAACGCTTTGCTTCGAAACTTGCGACGAATGGCTTGGTGGTCGGAAACGCTACCTTCATGCCATCCGACCAGAGTTTCATTTCGGCTGCCGCCGCATCGGCCATGCCCTTGTCCAGATCGAGCGCAAGGAGCGGAATGAAACCGGCATGGGTCGGCGCTTCGATATCCTCGTTTGAGATTAGATCGCGCGATACGAAACGGGAAAGCTTCGGCCGCCACTGTGCCAACAGGGCTTCGCGGGTAAGCGTGTTATAGACGGCCAGTTCCTCAGCCGCCTCATCCAAACCGAGGATGCCGGCAAGATGTACCAAGTCCTCTCCAGCCTTGAGCAGGATCGCGGTGGTCTGGACTTCGGCAACCTTGAACGGGGCCTTTTCCCACTGTTTTGCCGGCTCCCAGCCGCAGGCGGCATAGGTATCGACCAGATGGATGAAACGGCGGTAATCTTCGTCACGCGGGCGCATGGCGGCATCGACATGGCCGGTATCCTTGCGCACGACGGCGGTGTCGGTCGTGGTCGGTACGCGAGCAAGGGCGATATCCCAGGCGGGAGAATTGTCGCTGCCGCTTTCCCACGGATGAAGCAGGGCGACGAGGCCGGTGCCCTCGGGATCGCGCGCGGAATACCACCAGCGATGCCATTTAAGGCCGGCATGGAAAAGGGCGAGCGTGCGTGCCCTGGCGTTTGCGGTACCGGCCTTTTCCGCGGCTTCATGGACGGCCCGCAGCGCGATGCCAAAGACCGGGGGCTGGGTAATGCCGGATGTCGGGATCGTATGCCCGGTGCGCCAGACGCCGGGGCCGGGGAAATAGGTGTCGCTCGGCTGGTGGAAGACGATATGCGGGATCATGCCGTCTTCCCACTGGCCCTCAACCAGTCTTTCCAGTTCACGATAGGCGCGGTCGATGTCATAGGTGGCGAAACCCATTGCAACGAAAGCGGAATCCCAGTTCCACTGAAAGGGATACAGACGATCGGTTGGCACGGTGTAGCCGCCGCGATCATTGGCCGCGAGGATACGGTAAGCCTCGTCAAAGTGCTTGGTCATTTTGGAACTCCAGAATTTTAAGCTGCTGCCGGATAAGAGACGCCGCTCTCGGGCGACAGCCATGTCAGACGTTTGGGGTCAAGGGTCAGGCCGACAGTCTCGCCGTTCTTCACGGTTTCGGTGGCGGGCAGGATGACACGGGCCGGCTGGCCGAAAATGCTGCCGGTGAGGAGCAGGTGCGAGCCCATTGGTTCGGCGACGCGAACCTGCATGTCCAGTCCCTGCCCGCTCTGTGCCCGCTCGACGGCTTCGCCACGCAGGCCAAGCACGATCTCGCCGCCCTGGGCAGGAACCGCAAATTGCTGCGAACCGGCAGCGACCTGCCCGTTGGTTACCGGCATGGTGATGAAGTTCATTGGCGGATTGCCGATGAAGCCGCCGACGAAGCGGGTGGCGGGGTGGTTATAGACCTCGACCGGTGTTCCGACCTGTTCGATACGCCCGTCATGGACGACGGCGATACGGTCCGACAGGCCCATTGCCTCCGTCTGGTCATGGGTGACGTAGATGGTCGTGGTACCGGCCTCCTGCAGCACGGTCTTCAGTTCGGTGCGCATTTCCAGACGCAGGAGTGCATCGAGATTGGAGAGCGGCTCGTCCATCAGAAGCACGCCGGGTTCAACGGCAAGCGCGCGGGCAACCGCGACACGCTGGCGCTGGCCGCCGGAGAGCTTGTTGGGATAACGGTCGAGATAGGGTTCGATATGCAAAAGGCCGGCCGCCTTTTCGACCTGCTTTTTAACACGAGCATCATCCGCCTTCTGCATGCGCAGGCCGAAGGCGACGTTTTCGTAAACGGTCATGTGCGGAAAGACGGCATAGTTCTGAAACACCATGGCAAGGCCGCGATCCTTCGGTGGCAAGCCGATGACGGATTTTTCGCCGATAAGGACGTCGCCCGAGGTGGATGTTTCCAGACCTGCGATAATGCGCAAAAGCGTGGTCTTGCCACATCCGGACGGTCCGAGCAGCGAGACGAACTCGCCGTCATTGATCGTTAGCGAGACGCCTTTGAGCGCCTGGAAGGCACCAAAACTCTTCTTGATGTTTTCGATGACAATGTTGGCCATGAGTTTACCTGCTATTTTGAAGAGACGCCCCAGATCGCAAACAGGTAACGCCTGACCGCGAAGATGAAGACAACCGAGGGGAGGATGAGCATGAGGCCGCCGGCAAAGCGGTAGTGCATCGGACTTTCCGATAGCACGGTGAGCAGATAGGCAGTTAAAGTGCGATGCCGCACGGTAAGTACCGAGGCTGCAAAGACCTCATTCCATGAGATGACGAAGGCAAAGACAGCTGTTGCCACCAGACCGGGCAGGGCAAGCGGTGCAACGACCTTGAAGAAGGCCTGGATGCGGGTGCAGCCAAACACCCAGGCAGCCTCTTCCAGCTCGCGTGGGACGCCGAGAAAGATCCCTTGCGTGACCAGTGCCGCGAAGGGCAGTGCCAGAACGGTGTGGATGAGGCCGACACCGAGGACCGTGTCGTAGAGGCCGAGCCGGATATAGGAAACCGTCAGCGGCAGGGCCAGAATGGCGAGCGGGAAGGCTCGGGTGAGCAGAACCAAAAGCCGGTAGCTGTCCTTGCCGCGGAAATTGTAGCGCGCCAGAGCATAACCGGCCGGTGCGCCGAGCGCGATCGACAGCGCTACAGTGATGCCGGCAGCTCCCAGCGAATTGAGAAAAGACTGGAAGACGCCTTCCGTCCTCAGGAACAGCAGGAAGGGCTGTAGCGAGATATCGGTGGGCAGAAAATTCTTCGGCCACTGATAGGCGCCGGTGCGGCCGCCCAGCGCGCCGAGCGCCACCAGATAGATCGGGACGAGAACCCAGGCGCAGAGCGCAACGATGCCGCTCCAGAATAGCAGTCGTCGGGCCGAGATGAAACCGGCAGTGCTGGAAGTGTTCATGGTGTTGCTCATGGCAGACGCTCCGGATCGACCTTGACGGCCTTCAAATAAACGAGGGTAGCGGCGAGCGAGATGACCATGATCAGCACCGCATAGGCGGCGGCAACACCATAATTCTGGTTCTGGTTCTGCCAGTTATAGGCCTCGCCGACGAGGACCGGGAAATTGCGGCCGCCGAGCGCGTAGACGACGGCAAAAACTTCGAAGGCAAGGACGGTGCGCAGGATCAGTGCCGACTGCAGGGCAGGGCGGATCAGTGGCAGGGTGATGCGGGTAAAGCGGGTCCAGGGGCTGGCGCCGAAGATTTCGGCCGCTTCCTTGAACTCCTTCGGCACCTGGTTGAGGCCGGCGACGATAATGATCATGACGATCGCGGTGCCGCGCCAGATCTCGGCAATGGCGATGCCGATAAAGAGGGCGACTGGTGTCTGGTAGGTGAGCCAAGCTGTCTGCCGCTCGATCAGGCCCATACCGAAGAGGATCGAGTTGAGATAACCGGTATTCTGCAGGATCGACAGCCAGACCATGCCGGCGGCGAGATCGGAAATGCCGAGCGGGATGGTCCAGATCCACAGGATCGTCTCGCGGCCGCCGTTCATCTTGGCGACCATCGAGCCCATAGTCAGCGCCATGATGATCTGGATCGGCACGACGGCGAGCGTCAGCACAAACGTGTTCAGCACAGAACGACCGAAATTGAGGTCGGTCACCATCGTCGTCATGTTGGCAAGCGACGGCGTGCCGTTGTCGGATACCGCCAGCCACAGCGTCTGCACTAGCGGTACGACGAACAACAGACCTAGAAATACGACGGAGGGAAGGATCAGCGCGTAGGGGATCCAGCTTCGGCTTTGGGTCATCGGTTACCCTTTGTTTTTTTGAATTTTGCGATGAGCGGCGAAAGGCCCTCACCTTAGCCCTCTCCCCGCGAGCGGGGAGAAGGTGCCGGCAGGCGGATAAGGGGCTGCCATGCTATCGACGGGCCGAAGCCCAGGCAGGCCGAAACCATCACTCGACCGGGCAGGCGCCGTCACTTTTGGCGTCGGGGGCCCAGCAGGGGGCCTTGGTGTCGGCCATCAGCTTGGTCATGGTATCACCCTGTATCTTCAGGACGTCGGCAACCGGCTGGTTCTGCAGGATGATCCGCTGGAAGGCGTCCATATAGACCTTGTTGAACTCGCCACCCTTATCGCCGAGGCCGACCGGCAGCAGCGAAATCACGGCATCCGGTGCGCTCTGGGTGGCGGTGACGGCACCGGCAAGCAGGGCAACACCCGGGTCAAGATCTTCCGGCAATTGCACATTCAGGGTCGGGAAAAAGCCGACGAGCGAGGCCGTCTGCAGCTGCACATCCTGGGTGGCGAGGTGTTCGATAACGGCGGTGGCGTTCGCCGCGTCCGGTGCGCCCTTGGGGATAGCGAGGCCGGCGACGACCGGCATGTAACCGCGGCCCTTCGGACCAGCCGGTGCCGGGAAGACGACGTAATTGTCCGGCGAGCCGGATATGGCGTTCTTGAGGCGGGCAACGTGATCCCAGGCAACCATGACTTCACCGGAAGCCAGCGGCTCCTGCATGAAATCGTAATTGGTCGAGTTGGGGCTGACGACGGTCCATAGTTCCTTCAGCTTTTCCCAGCCGGCTACGGCATCGGCGTTTCTGAAGGTGCGCACCACGCCGCCGGTAAAGGACGGGTAGAAATAGCCCTGGAAAAAACGCGGCATCAGGCCTTTCGGTCCTGCCGGGAAGCCGATCTGCGGCGCGCCGGTTTCGTCCTTCATCTTGTTGCCCCACTCGATCAGCTGATCATAGGTGAGCTTGTTGATGTCGGCGCCTTCAGGCAGGTATTGCAGCGCGTCCTTGGTGGCGGCCATGACATAGGTTGCCTGCATCCACGGGATATATTGCTGTTCGGTCTTGCCGAGCTTGCCGAGATCGATCAGCGACTGCGGCATGCCGGCATCTGCTAGCTTCTTGGCCAGATCGTCGAGGGGCTCGAGCATCTGCTTGTCGGCAAGCGGCGATAGTTCACCGTGCAATGCGCCAACGAGGCTGATCGTGTGCTTGCCTGCCTGACGTTCTGCCTCCATGCGGACGGCAAACTGTGGCGGCTCCTCGACCACGTAGTCGACCGGCTTGTCGAGACCGCTCAACAGCTCCTCGCGCACCGCCGTCGCCTCCTCGATCGGGCGGAGCTGGGTGGACAGGAAAACCGTTTGCGATTGGGCCTGGCCGGCGAAGCCGATGGCGGTCGATGCCAGGATGGCGATGGACAAGAGTCCTTTCATTACTTTTCCTCCGGGTGTTCTCTGTTAAATGAATGTCAGGCCGCAATCGGCGGCAGGCGGTGGCTGTCGCGATCGACAAATTCGATCGCATGCAATTCCTGCAGCGCTTCGGCGGGTTCTCCGGCGATTGTGCGCAGAAGCAGCGAGGCGAAGCTGCGGCCGAGATTGCCGCCGGTCATGCGCATGGTGGAAAGTGCCGGGCTGGTGAAGGCGCCGATCGGCAGGTCGTCATGTCCGACGACGCTGATGGACTGTCCACCATCGACCTCACGCAGCGCCCTGAGCACCCCGATCGCCATTTCATCCGTGGCGCAGACCATTGCCGTCGGTCGATCCGGCTGTCCGAGCAGGGAAAGTGCGGCTTCGTAACCGCCCTGTTCGGTCGGCATCCGTTCGACATAGAGATCGGTGGCAAGCCCGCATTCGGTCATCGCGGCCTCCCAGCCCTGACGGCGGACATGGGCGAAAAAATAGTCCTGCGGGCCGCCGACATGTCCAATGCGGCGATGGCCGGCGCGATGGAAACGCATCGTCGCGGCGTGAAAGCCGGAAAATCCGTCGCCATCGATATAAGGATGCTGGATCGCCGATTCCGTCCGCCCGTTGGTGACGAAGGGAAAACCGCGTGACTGCAGAAATTCGACTCGTTCGTCATGGCGCTTGGTACGCACCAGCAGCATGGCATCGACCCTGTGGCCATCGACGAAACGGCGGCACATGTCGAGTTCGCTCTCTCCGTGAGGAACGGGCGCGATCACTAGGTTGAGGCCGGCACCGGCCAGATGTTCCGCACAGCCCGACAGCATGTCGAGGAAATGCAGCGGGCCGATGTGGCCGGGTTCGCTTGGAAGCGTTACTGCCACGAGTTCGGCGCGCTGCTTGCGCAGACGACGGGCCGAAGCATTGGGGCGGTAACCGGCCCTGTCGGCGGCTTCCTGCACTCGCTTTCGGGTGGCGGCCGATACGTCGGAATAACCGTCGAGCGCCCTCGAGACGGTGGTGATCGAAAGCCCCAGCGATTGGGCGAGTTGCTTGAGATTGGCCAAATTGTCCTCCCAGACCGCCGAAGAGTTGTCCAAAACGTTTTGGAAGTCAACCCGAAACGTTTTGATTGTTGGTTCCGATGCTTCAATAGCCATCACGGTCAGCTATGCATCGTCGTCGTTCACATCATTCGAAAAGCCTGCCGCACCTCCTCCCGCGGCAGGCTTTTTCGTTTCAGGGCTTGTCCTCGATGTCGAACACTGCGGCATTGTCCTGAACCTCGCGCAAACCCTTGTAAGACGCGTGGCGAAGGTTGCCGTCATCGGTCCAGCCGCGAAACTCGATCTCGGCAATCAAGGTCGGCTGTGCAAACACGAGGTTCTTTCCCTTCATCGGCACGACCGGCTGTTTCGTCTTCAGCTTGTCGAGCGTTGTCTTGAGATAGACCGCATCTCGTTCCTTGAACCCGGTTCCAACTGAGCCAACCGAGATCCAGCCTGAGCCGCGCCGAGCGGCGATAAGCAGGCTTCCAATTCCGCCGCGCGCGACGCTCGACTGTTCGTAACCGACGACCATGAAACTTTCGCTTTGGATGCATTTGATTTTCAGCCAGTCCCCAGTTCGGCCGGAGTGGTAGGGTCTGTCACGATGCTTGGCGATCACGCCTTCAAGACCCAGGCTGCAGGCATTCGCAAGAGCCTCGTCCGGATCACCGGAAACGTCTTCGGAAAACTGGATGGCGCTATCGAAGCCATCAAGAAGGTCACCGAGCAGGTGCCGGCGCACCGAGAGTTCCGTTCCTGTCAGGTCATGCCCATCGAAATACATCAGATCGAAGGCATATAGGATCGCTTCAGTCGACGCCCTCTTTCCGCCACGTCCTCCGAGCGATTTCTGCAGTGCCCCGAAATCCGACCGGCCGTTTCCATCAAGGACAACGGCCTCGCCGTCAAGGATCGCGCTGCGAACGCCAAGTCGCTTTGCCGCGTCAGCGATTGCCGGAAATCTGCTCGTCCAATCGTGACCGCCTCTCGTGATGATCCTGACGCCGTCCGGCTCTACATGGACTGCGAGCCGGTAACCGTCCCACTTAACCTCATATATCCAGTCGGGTCCGGTAGGAGGGGAGGATTTGAGGAGCGCCAGACAGGGCTCGATCCGGTTAGGCATCGGGTCGAACGGGAGGTTGGGTTGGGCGGGGTCTCGTCGACGACGCGGCTGCGACTGGGCAATCTGGTCGCTCTGCAACAGTGGGCTGGTGCGACGCTTCCGGGACTGACGCATTACGGAACTCCCTTCCATGTGACGCGACTCAAGTTCGAGCCACGGAAATCGTTCCGGCCGACCACGCAGTTGGACTTATTTGCTTGGATCGGTTACGGGCGAAGTCTTCGGCCGGTTTGGCACCTAAGCTGTGGAAATCGTCGCCCTCTAGGCTCATCTATCGCAGTTCCTGCTGACAGTTGATCCCAACTGGAGAAAGCTTTGATCTTTCAATTGAACGAGGACTGTTATGACGACAACAAATGAAATCGCCGACAAGATTGCTTCTGAGCATAGCCTGACAAAAGCTCAGGGCAAAGCGGTAGTCGAGGCAGTATTCGCTGCTATCACATCAGCAGCAACGTCCGGTGCCGAGACGTCGATCCCGGGATTTGGAAAGTTCAAGGTTAAAGATACTCCGGAGCGCGAGGCCCGAAATCCAGCCACAGGAGCAATGATCAAAGTCGCGGCCGCAAAGAAATTGACCTTCTCGCCGGCAAAGGCATTGAAAGATACGCTCAACAAGTAAAGTGGTGGCGGCCACGCCCTTGGAGCGCAGGCCGCCATACGTCGGCGCTGAACGGTCATGGCGGACGGACCAAAAATCAGGCGAATTGTAGGGTGGCAGGTCTGTATCCGCTCGAGGGCACGGTAGTTCGTTGAGCCCGCCAAATTGTCTCTCACAGAAATTGAACCCGGATCGTTTTGAGTAGAGGATCTCTCCAAAAACGTTGCCGCGACGCTTGCCACGCCCATGCAGACCGAGCCGGAAACTCCATTCTTCCAGAGCCCCAAAAGTCTCAAATCATTTGATGACGGACAACCGGTGTAGTGGCGCTTCTGGCGTTCATTCCCGTCGCGCCATTCGTCGATCTGCTGACCAGGGGTTGGCTCACCACGCTCGTCATGCTGGCGGTTGGCTTCTGGGAAGGGCGGCTGGTGCGCATAAGACGAGAGGCAGCAAGCCGCAGGCAACAACTTGAGGACTCGGTGCATCTAGGATGCTACTTGGTCTTGAGATCCTAGCCGACGGTGCGACGGTACGCGTGGTGATGGAGGCCGCAAGGCCCAAGAGTCCGGCCCAGTGTTGTCTCGTTGCAAGCCTGCCGCTCGACGGCATCTTTCTCGATCTGCATGGGGCCATGGTGGCTGAGCATGTCGATGACGGTGAAGGGGAGCTGCTTTCCCGTATTCGCCGGGCGATCGGTTACGATGTTCCCATTTCCGTATGCCTCGATCTGCACGGAAACATAACCGAGCAGTCGATGACCGATGCCGACATGCTTGTCGGCTATCGGACCTATCCGCATATCGATGTGGCCGTGACGGGGCGAAGAGCGGCCGAACTTCTTGACAGGTTGAGGAGAGCGTTTCGCCAAGGCCTACCGACAGATCGATTATCTCATCCCCATCTCCTGGCAATGCACGATGGTGGAGCCTGCAAAGTCCATCTATGCACTGGTCGGCGCATTGGAAGAAAAGCCCGACATGGTGTCCATGTCCTCCTTCTTCGGTTTTCCCGCCGCCGACATAGCCGCCTGTGGGGCGATGTCACGGTAACGCCTTGTGAGGAGCGGTTGCGATAGACGCACGTGCATGACCATCTCGCCAGTCAGTTACAAGCGCCATCGCTTCCCACCCCAGGTCATCGCCCACGCGGTCTGGCTCTA
>Ga0268255_10000080_pt1 | contig 78485 bp, 94 predicted proteins | sample AgamicOrMarz_FD_200256 | JGI IMG/M metagenome (GOLD analysis project Ga0268255, IMG submission 200256) | Agave microbial communities from Guanajuato, Mexico - Or.Ma.rz (v2) (version 3) | ecosystem: Host-associated > Plants > Phyllosphere > Phylloplane/Leaf | place: Guanajuato, Mexico...
AGCCCGGTGCCCGGTAACTCTCTACATCTATGACGTGACGGACGGCACGACCGCGCAACACTTTAGCTTAGCGGGGCAGCGGCTCTTAGAATCCGACAGCGAAGCGGATTAATGAGTTCACGGCCTAGTTCATCGCCGTCCGCAATCGATGCACTAGCAACTGATTTTCAGAGAATATCTTAGTCTTTGATTGTTCGAGAATTACGGGCCGGTGGTTCGGCTCCCTTCAAGTGCTTAGCTAAACACAATTGGTTTGCAATCGCCCCGAAGCAGTCATCCAGTACCGCCCCTTTGACCAGGCCACTCTCACGTCGCCATGTGCCGATCCCATATCTGCATCAGTGCTGTCACAGCTTCGTTGATATCGCCGCCATCAGCACCGTCCCGTGCTTCAAATGCGATACCCATCAGAAAAGTATGAAACAGTGTCGCCAACCCACGTACATTCGTGGTGCTGACAAGCTCTCCTGCATCGACTGCACGCCTGATGCAGGTTTCGATGCCCGCACGATTTCGCATCCGGTCGGCTACAAGCACATCATCTACGTGCCGATTTTCGGGCGCACAGTTGTTGGCTCCAAGGATCATCAAGCATCCTGGCGGGTGCGTCTTGTCGGTTTGCATCCTTGCTGAAAGCCTCAGAGCCGTCTCGATAGCTTCGCGTGGTGGCAGAGCCTCATTCTTTAGGCTTGCAGTTACGCGCCCGTAGGAGGCCTGATAGCGCAGGACGACCTCGTCGAAGAGGGCTTCCTTAGACCCGAAGGCCGCATAAAAACTTGCCGGAGAAATGTCTCCCATCGCGGCTTTCAGTTGATTGAGAGAGGTCGTCTCATAGCCCTGCTCCCAGAATAGGATCATCGCGGCATCCAGTGCCTTGTCTCTGTCAAACGCCCTTGGCCGCCCAGTTCGAGCCATATCGTGCCTCCGTAAACTTATTCTGTACTACTCGATCCAGAATATCTTGCCAAGCATGTTTGATGTAGATATCTGGACTGCGTGATCCATATATCAAGGTGCACGAACTCGATGAAAACTACCGAACTTGAAAATGATACCGAACGATTGCCGGTTGCTGGCTTACTCGCATTGGCGATGACTGGCTTTATCTGCATTCTCACAGAGACGCTTCCCGCGGGGCTACTGCCGCAAATCACCGAGGGCTTGGGCGTTTCTCCATCCCTCGCTGGCCAGATGGTGACTGTCTACGCCCTCGGTTCGCTGCTAGCGGCGATACCTTTGACCATTGCCACAAGCAGTTGGCGGCGCAGGACAGTCCTGCTGTCCACCATTGGTTGAGATCGGTACGCACATGACCGGGCTCAACGACGTTGACCTTGATGCCGAAGGGCGCCAGCTCTGTATTCAAGGTGCGCTATGGCCTAGCGATTTTCCCCGCGTCGCAAGGATCGAAACGATTGCCAGGACGAGGACGGCGGTACCGTAGGCATGGGCTGTCATCGGCAGGCCAAACACTGGCGCCGCCAAGCCGGCCATGATTGCCGGTACCGAAAAGGCGAGATAGCTCTCTACGAGAAACGCCGCGAACAGACCGGCGCGTTCATGCAGCTCGGCGAGCGGCAGGACGATCTTCAGTACATTGGAGAACACCGAACCAAAGCCGAGGCCGGCTATCGCGGTTCCTAGGAAAAGCAGGGCAACTGACTGCTGTTCGATGCCGAGTATCGTCACGACGACGCCTGCCATAAGGCCGTTCGTTCCAGCGAACAATGCCTGTCTAGGAAGAAGATTGCGGAACACAAAGACGGAAGCGGTTGCGCTGAGCATCAACGTTGCAACGACCGCGGCTCCAACATAGGGCGAGTGAATGCCGGTGACTGTAGCCACCAATGACGGCATCAGCGAAAGGTAGAATCCACCGAGAGACCAACATGCGACGTTTACCGGGCTTACCTTCAAGAGGGCGGCTCGAGCACGACGCGGCACATGGACGTTCGGCTTCAAAGCGGCCCAGGCGCCTGGCCGCCGAGTGGCGGTTTCCGGCATCAGCGGTAGCGTCGCGATCCCTGCAATCGTGATGACTAGCAGAACAACATAGACGAGCTGGGTTGGATACGGCGCATAAGTGACCAGCAAACCACCCGCAAGCGACCCAAGCATGAGACCTATAAACGCTGTAATGCTGTTTAGCAGAGGACCGTGACGCGTGTCGCTATCGAGAATGGTGGCACCGAACGTGGGAAAAGCGACGCCGGCGGCGAATCCCTGGACAACTCGTCCCGCAATCAGTGCGCCGCCGCTATCGGCAAAGATGAAGATTGTCAACGCCAGTGCATTCAGGATCAACGCCAACAAAATCAGCGGTCGCCTTCCGAGGTGATCTGAAAGGCTGCCGAAGGTCAGAAGGGCTGCCAGGAGTGCGAAAGCGTAGGAGCCGAAGATCAACGTGATGGTTGCCGCCGACAGCTGATAAAGCTCCTGATATAGGTGATAGAGCGGCGTTGGTGCGCCGCTGGTCGCCGGCAAAAGGACGGCGCCGATGAACCCGTAGGTCGTCATCCGCTTCGAGGCTGAGGGCAATTGCGTCATCTGACACCTTAATGCTAAGACTTTGCTTTAAGGTGGTGTAGCCTACTAATGACCTTAAAGCAATATCTTTGCGTTAGCGGTCAGCCCGCGGGTAATGGAGAGTATGATGGCAAAGGAAATGGTCAGGCAGGGCGGGCGCAGCGCGCGTATCCAGACAGCAGTGCACGGCGCCGTCGAGGAACTTCTGAAGACGATGGATAGAACCGAGATAACGGTTCCGATGATCGCCGAGAAGGCCGGCGTCACCCCGTCGACCATTTATCGCCGCTGGGGTGACCTTGCTGATCTTCTGGCCGACGTCGCAGTTGCGCGCATGCGACCGATCAGTGATCCTGATGATACCGGGGCGATGGACACAGACATCGAAACCTTCATCCTGCAATATGCCGAGGAAATGTCGTCCCCGGTCGGCCGACAGTTGCTGACCGATGTACTGTCCAGCAGCGAAAGTGCGGCCGCCGCATGCTGTAGCTTCACCTCCATGCATCTGGAAACCCTCCGGCTACGTGCGCTTGCGCGCGGCGAAGACGGCTTCGACCTCGACGAGGCCGTGGACCTGATCGTGGCTCCGATCGTCTATCATATTTTGTTTGGTGACCGCGTCCCGACTGCAAGCTATTGCCGCCGATTGGTGGCACGGTTTCTCACGACACAAGTAGCGGCAAGAGTTTGAAGCATGCCGTGTCAGGACGCTTTGCCACCGCGTGGCCAGCCAAGCATGGTCGCTTACGTCGAGCGCTCGTAGTCGATGATTCGAGAAAGCAGCCGGCCCGCAGTGCTCAGTGCTGTCGGTCACGCTCATTCAACGACCTTGGGGATCATCATGCTAATTCCACGATCAAACCGCCGAATTAAAGACAGGGTCGCGGGTTCGTTACCTTTCAAGACCTTAGCAAGACGAAACTATGAATCACGCCCAGCCCTTGAGAGCTCTGCCAGAGTAGTAGCTAGGCGTTGTCGCTCGATAAAGTGGGATGGTCGCTGCACCTAAATGAGGGACTTCGCTCAGATCCGATTTGCGGATTTCCGGCGGCTCGACAAAGAAGTCTTCTCCCAAAGTTTCAAGCGATCCCAATCGCTCAACAATTCGGCCGAGCAGCCAGTCGGGAAGCGATCCCCCGAAAACGATGGCCGATGGATCGAGTGTCCTTGCAACGGTGAGAGCCAGGCTCCTCAATTGATCGGTTGCACGGTCCAGCCACTCCAGGACTCGAGGATGGTCGGCATAATCTTCGGTAATGTCGCTGAGCCGTCGTATCGTCGTACCATTCATCGCAAGCATCTGACAAAGGTCCTGCCCGGAAGGTCGGCTACTGGATTTTGGAAACAACCCGCCAAATTCTCCGGCATTGCGGTTGCTTCCCCGATACAAATGTCGCTGTACGACTACGCCACCACCGATCCCGTAGGTCAGCCAAACCATGGCGAAGTTCGCAAGGTTACGCCCGACGCCGTAATAGAGTTCGGATAAAATCACCGCCTTGCCATCGTTCTCATGGTGCACCGGGTAATCGAAGAACGGCTGAAAATCCTTGTCGACATCCACGTCGTGCCAGCCGGCAAATTGCGGTATCTGAAACACATGTCCGGGATGGCGAGAGAAATGTCCCGGAAATGAAAGCCCGCATCCGAGAATTCGTTTTGCATCGATTTTTGCCTTGCGGATGACCTCTTTTGCGCCTGGCTCGGCAATGCTCATGATGTTTCTGAAACTATGGTCGTCCAGATCCTGGCGGATCTCCGCCCTTATCTGCCCATTCAAATCGGCGACACAAATCCTTAGGTCGTCTGGGTTAAAATAGACGCCAATGGTGAACAGCCCGTCAGCGTCTAACTCCAAATCCGTGGAAGGCTTGCCTCTCCCTCCGCCATGCCGACTTGTTTCGGCTTCGCGTATCAGGCCTGCTTCGAGCAGGCTCGATGTCAAGCGGGTCAATGTCGGCGCAGATACATCCATCTCGCGTGAAAGTTCTGTGCGAGACATGCTTCCACGGCCTCGCAGCATCTCTATGAGCCGACGTTCGTTGTAGCCGAGATTGATCAACCGTGTCCCCTATTCGACCTCTGTTGGAGGCTTATCCCAGATCGGGCCAAGTGACATCAGATTTGTTTGTCGAGGCGTACAATGCCACGGCTATTCACAGCAGAATATGGATTAAAGCCTCACCGATTCAGTGCTTTAAGACATTTATGACGGTTTCATGAAAACGCGCTTGACTTATTTAGTTACGTAACGAAAATTAAATGTCGACGGATGCGCGTGATCTGAACGCTCAGCGAAAAACAAAAATAACTTCGCGCATGACGCCAACGGGAACTAAAAATCTGGAGGCCATTTTGGGCTATTTTCGTACTTTTCTGACATCGCTTGCCGCTGGCGCTGCGATGCTCACGTCGCTGACCGTCGCTCACGCAGAGGGCACCGTCGTTGTCTATTCAGCTGCACCCCAGCAGATGATGGATGAACTGTTGCCGGCATTCGAGAAGAAGACCGGCACCAAAGTCGAGTTGGTCAAGGCAGGCTCGGGCGAGCTTATGAACCGCATCAAAGCGGAGAGTGGTAAACCGGCAGGCGATGTTATCTGGAGTGTCGACGGTACCGTGATCGACTTCTCTGCTGCTCTTTTCCAGCCTTACGAGCCGAAGGAAGCGTCAGCAATTACTCCCTCGCTGTCGCCGAGCAAAAACTGGATCCCGTTCACGGCGGTTGTGACGGCGTTTATCGTCAATCGCGACGCATTGAAGGGCGCGCCTGCTCCCACCTCCTGGGAAGACCTGACGAAGCCGGAATACAAGGGTATGATCTCTTCCGCCCGTGCTGACCAGTCGGGCTCTGCCTACATCCAGCTGTCGACCGTGCTCCAGCTTTTCAAGCCGGAAGACAAGGCTTGGGAAATCTACAAGGGCATTCTCGCCAATACCGTATTCTCGACATCATCGGGCGCTGTGCCACGCTTCGTCAATGACGGTGAGCAGGCAATCGGCATCACGCTTGAGGACGCGGCGCTTCGCTACAAGCTCGGACAGGCCCCGGTCGATATCGTTTATCCGAAAGAGGGCACTGCTATCGCACCTGACGGCATGGCCTTGATCAAGGGCGCGCCGAATGTCGAGAATGGCAAGGCCTTTATTGACTTCATCGTCTCCAAGGAAGGCCAGGAAGTCGTTGCCAAGCACGGTCGCCGCCCTATCCGCGGCGACGTTGACGCCAACTCGGTTCTGCTCCCGCTGTCTGACGTTCCAGACGCAAAATATGATTTCAAATGGGCTGCAGACAACCGTGACCGCGTCATGAAGGCGTGGAACGACGTGATGCTCGACATCCAGTAATAGTCGTCAGGGTATGGCCTCGTGGCCATGCCCTGAAACCCTTTTCCAGAATTAAGTTCGTTTGTCCGCAGGATTAAATCCTGTCGGTCCACGGGGATCCTTTATGTCCGCAGTCGAAATCACCAGCATCCGCAAGAGTTACGGCGCCACTGTCGCACTGTCGGATATCAACATAACAATTCCGTCGGGCTCGTTCTTCACCCTGCTTGGGCCGAGCGGCTGCGGCAAGACAACGCTTCTTCGCACGATTGCCGGTTTTCATCAGCAGGATAGCGGCATCATCGCAATCGCAAAGCAGCAGATTGAAAACGTTCCGGCCCACAAGCGTGACGTCGGCATGGTGTTTCAGGACTATGCAGTCTTCCCGCATATCAGCGTTGCCGATAACATTGCCTTCGGTCTGAAGCAGCGCAAAGTGGCAAGATCGGAGATTGCGAGCCGGGTTGCCGATATTCTCGATATCGTCCAGTTGAAGCCATACGCAGCACGCATGCCGCATGAACTGTCGGGCGGTCAGCAGCAGCGTGTCGGCCTTGCGCGTGCACTCGTCATCAATCCGCAGGTTCTGCTGATGGATGAGCCGCTTTCCAATCTCGATGCGAAGCTGCGTGTCGATCTGCGTCGCGAATTGCGCGCGATCCAGCAGTCTATGAATATCACGACCATCTACGTGACACACGACCAGGAAGAGGCCCTGGCCATGTCAGATATCGTTTGCGTCATGTATGGCGGCGTCATTCAGCAGGCCGCCGCGCCTTGGGATGTCTATAACAGCCCCGCCAATAGTTTCGTGGCGTCCTTCGTCGGCGCAAACAATTTTCTGGCTCTCTCCATCGATGGTACGCAGGCGGCAATTGCCGAGACATCGGTAGCACTGCCACAACTGTCTTCGGTTCAAGCCGGTGGAAAGATCGTTGCCGCCGTTCGCCCTGAATATATCGTCGTCAATCCCGCCAATGATGAGGACGATCTGGTTCGATTGCCGGTCAAGATCCGCCAGGTCAGCTTTACGGGTCGCGAGATGGCAGTTGCCGCCACCCTTGCGTCGGGTGAGGAGATCGAAGCTGTCACCAAGCCCACCTCCGACATCATCGCGCTTCATCCGAACGACGAAGCTGTATTTGCCTTCCCTGCCAGGAAAGTGCAGCTGTTCGAAGACGGCGTCACGGGAGCGAGGTTGTTCTGATGACTGCAGCTATCGCAACCCCGAGTTTCTTCACAGGTCGTCTCAAGCGCCCGGGATTCTGGACCGTTATCACGGCACTTGCTGTCTTGCTTCTGGCAGTCCTGCTTCTGCTTCCAATCGCAAATGTCCTTGCGATCAGCTTCTTCGATGCGACGACAGGTAATTTTGGCCTTTCAAACTACGTGCAGGTTTTGACGCGCCGCTTCTACACGGCAGCACTCTGGAACACGATCGTCATCGGACTTCTGGGCATGCTCGGCGCCTGCCTTCTCGGCATTCCGCTGGCGTTCTGCACATCCCGCTATCGCATACGCGGCCGTGCGGTCATTGCCACATTCGCAGTTCTGGTGCTCTGCGCTCCGCCGTTCATCGGCGCCTATGCCTGGATCATGCTGTTCGGCTCCAATGGTGCCGTCACCAACATCCTTTCTTCAATAGGAATTCCGGCTCCGACCATCTATGGCGTTCCGGGCATCGTGATGGTCTTCAGCCTGAAATTCTTCCCTTATATCTACCTGATGACGGAGAATGCGCTGAACACGATCAACAAGTCCTATGAGGACGCAGCCGAGAACCTGGGCTGCACTGCTTTCCAGCGATTTTACAAGGTAACTCTTCCGCTGATCTTTCCGGCGGTCAGCACCGGAGCCATCATCTGCTTCGTCCTGTCGATTGCCGATTTCGGAACGCCGGCCATTCTGGGTCGGGGTGTGCGTACATTGGCAACAATCGCCTACACGCAGTACACGTCGGAAATGGGTGGTACGCCAACCATGGCGGTGACCGTCTCCATGCTGATGATCGCGATCTCGATGATTGCGCTCCTCCTGCAGCGTCGTATTCTTTCAAAGCGTCGTTACGCCAGCGCCTTGACCAATCGTCCGGGCAAGAAGGCCATGTCGCCTCTAAAGTCGATCCTGGTGCACGGCTTTTGCTATCTCGTCGTCTTCATTGCCATGCTTCCAGCCTTCACCGTCGTCTACACGTCATTCCTTGAAACCAGCGGCCCGGTCTTCACCGGTAATTTCGGCCTGGGAAGCTACGAGCGGATCCTCAGGGACTCACCGCAGGCGATCTACAACAGCTTTGTTTTTGCCCTTGCTGCCGTCGCTTTGATCGCTGTCGTTTCAGGTCTGTTGTCCTTCATCGTCGTCCGTCGTGACAACTTCGTTTCCGGTTCGCTCGATCTGCTTTTGATGGTGCCGTATCTCATCCCCGGCGTCGTCATGGCGATCGGTTATGTTGCGACCTTCCAGCACCCACCCTTCGACATGACCGGTACGGCGCTGATCATCATCCTTCTCGTGTTCATCCGCCGCCTGCCTTATGGCGTGCGATCGACGACATCGATCCTTCGGCAGATCAAACCGTCGATCGAGGAGGCTGCCATCAATCTTGGTGCCTCTCCGGCCAAGACGTTTGCGTCGGTCACGGTGCCGTTGATGATGCCCGGCCTGATCATCGGCTCGCTGATGAGCTTCATTACCGCGATCAACGAACTCTCCTCGACGCTCATTCTCTATACGTCGCGGACGATCACCATGCCGGTCCTTATCTATGTGCAGGTCATCGATGGCGAGTTCGGCACAGCCGCCGCTCTCTCCACCCTCCTGCTTCTGTCGACCGGGTTGTGTGTGTTCACCGTGTTCCGCTTTTCGGACCGCAAGGAATCCGCCTTCGTCTGATCGCGCCACGTCGCTGACGTTCCCGACCGGCACCATCTGGTGCCGGATGGGAGGACTGTCGCTCAAAGGAATACAGTTTTTATGAATATCGAAGCCTTTTCACGCTCCAAGTACAAAACGGCCACAAAGCCGGGAGACGACGTCATCCTGATCGAACCAGATAGCGTTCTGGCGGTCTTTGATGGCGCGACGGATCCAACCGGGGCCTTTTATGACGGAGAAAGCTCCGGCCGGATCGCCGCGCGCAGCGCTGCACAATGCACGGCACAATTGGCGCTCTCAGGCCAACTGCAAACGGCAAGCAGCCACGAGATTTTTCAGTCGCTGAGCGACAGTGTCCGGAATGCAGCAGTTGAACGCAACATCGCCCACCCGCCATCGACCACCGCAGCGATCGTTGTAACGACGGCCGATCACTACCGCCTTCTGGCGCTTGGTGATACCGGCATCCGCATTAACGGCAAGACCGTCTATCAGCACCACAAGCTCATCGATACCGTCAGTACCGCAGCCCGCATAGCGGTCCACGGTATTCTGTCGGCGAAAATGGGAGATGCAGACGAGGCGGAAATGGCGACCCGCAAGGTTATTTTCGATGGTCTCGATGCTGCCGTGGAAACCGGACGTCTGACGGCGGAAGACGTGGCGAGCGCTATTGCTGCGGCCGTCGCTGCAGCCAAAACGCCCCATGATGTTGCGGCTAAATTTCTGAAAGGTGGAATTCGCACTCAGTTCCATTATGCGAACAGCGTATGTGACATGGGCTATGCCTCGATCAACGGCAAGGACATCATAACGGATGGCGTCACCGACATCCTGCTGCCGAAGGCCGAGGTCGAGAGCATCGAAATCTTTTCCGACGGTTATGTGTCAATTCCGGCGGATGGCATTCATGCCAGCGACTGGGAACGGGAATTCGAGCGGGTCGAAGCCGTCGACTTTCACAAGACTGGGGCATTTCCGGCAGTGAAGGGCTCGACATCGTTCGAAAGCTGCGACGATCGGACGATCGTTTGCGCCATCCCACCACGCGCGACAAATGCCTGACAAATATCTTGATGGCGTTTTTCGCCTCGAACAACCGCCATCCCCAAAACAGAAGCTAACAAGGAAATCGGTCATGCGGCCAGAAGAGAGTGCGACCTGGAGCGAGATTTTTGCACAGCCGAAAATCTGGGCGGAGTGGGGTCCTGAACTTGCCATCAAAGCCAAGGAAATCCGCGGCTGGATCCAGGAAAAACAGATCACCGAGATCATTTTCGCTGGAGCAGGTACCTCCGCCTTCATCGGTGACGCATTGAGCTTTCCCAGGGCAAATTCCCTCCGCGTCCGCGCGATTCCTACGACGGACATCGTCGCATGCCCTCACGACTGCCTTAGAGACGACCCGCAGCTTCTCGTCGTGCAGTTCGGTCGTTCGGGCGATAGTTCCGAAAGCGTCGGCACCCTCGACCTTCTAGATCGTCAGTTCCCGAAGGTTCACAGGCTGAATATCACCTGCAACCCGAACGGTGCTCTTGCCACCCGCCCACCGGCCGGAACCGGCGAACAGAAGGTTATCGCGCTGCCCGAAGCCACACATGACAGCGGCTTTGCAATGACATCGAGCTTTACGACGATGTTGCTGTCGGCGCTGGCTTGCATGGACGGCACTGTCGATGCAGCTAAACAGCTTTCGACGCTGTCCGAGAAAGCCGGCCATCTGCTGCCGATGCTGCAGCAAATGACACCTGCACGCCCGGATCGGATCATCTTCCTTGGCTCCGGCGCCCTGAAAGGTGTTGCTCGCGAGTCGGCGCTGAAGGTTCTGGAACTGACCGCCGGCCAGACGATGACCTCGTGGGATAGCACGCTCGGTTTTCGGCACGGACCGAAGGCAGTCATCACCGGTCAGGACCTCGTGGTCGTCATGATCCATCCCGACCAGCACACCTCGCTCTATGACTGGGACGTCGCACGCGAGATCAAAGCGCAATATCCCGAGGCCACGGTTCTGACATTCGGTGGAGAGGGATGCGACGTCGATCTGCGCGCGCTGGGAGACGCATGCTGGGAAGCGCCGCTTTACGTCCTCGCCGCCCAGCTCTGGGCCGTCTTCTGGTCTGCCGAGCTTGCGCTCAACATCGACAATCCGTTCGCCGGTAAGGGCAATCTATCGCGCGTCGTATCGGGTGTTACGCTTTACCCGGTGCAAGCATGACCTACGGCGGCATCGATGTCGGCGGCACGAAAATCGAGGCGCGGCTGTTCAACGAGGAGTTCGAGACAGTCGAGCTGCGTCGAATTTCGACGCCGAAGGAAACGCTCTCCGCCTTCATCGATGCGCTTGCCCAACAGGTTCAATGGCTGGAGACACTTTCCGGACAAGGCGGCACCTTGCCGATCGGCATTGCAATCCCGGGACTGATCGATGCCGAGACCAGACGGGCATTTACGTCGAACCTGCCGGCAAGCGGCCATGACATTCCTGCACTTCTATCCAGGGCAATCGGCCGCGAGTTGCCGATGATGAACGATTGCCAGGCCTTCGCACTTTCCGAAGCCAATGGTGGCGCTGGCGACGGGTTTGATGCCGTTATCGGATTGATCATGGGAACCGGTGTTGGCGCTGGCCTGACATCAAGCGGCGCTCTCACCCGCCGGCGCAACGGATCGGCGCTGGAAATCGGCCACCTCGGCGTGCCTGCGAGACTGATACAGGCGCGTGGGTTGCCGCTCTTTTCCTGCGGTTGCGGCAAGATTGGTTGCTTTGAAGCTTACGCCTCGGGCAACGGCCTTGCTGCCCTCGGCCGTTTTCGCAAGGGGTACCCGGTCAAGGCAGAGGAAATTGTGGCCGAGGCCGTGGCTGGACATGCCGAAGGCTCCACGATCCTGTCTGAGTGGGCTGAGGTCGTGGCCGAGTTGCTTCTGCTCATTCAACTCGCTCACGATCCCGACTGCATAGTTCTGGGCGGTGGACTTTCGAGTATCCCCGACGTGATCAGCCTCGTCGAAACGCCGTTCAAGTCCATCCGTCTCGGCGAGATGCGCCTGCCGGTGATCCGGGTGGCAGTCAACGGCGACAGTTCCGGCGCTCGCGGGGCGGCTATCATGGCCGCCCGTATAGGAAATTAGTTCGACAGGAGATTTGTGATGCGCCAGCTCATAGCGGCGGATTTCGTCTGGCAGGCGGAAGAATTGAACACGGGGCTTGTCGCCGAAATCGAGGGGGGCGCGCTGGTTGTAATTCGTCCGTTGCAGAGCGGAGAGACGCCTGACCGGCTGGTTCATCTACTGGCACCGGCGCTGACCGATCTCCAGGTCAATGGCAGCGGCGGCGTGATGCTGAATTCGGAGCCGAGCGCAGAAACGATCGAGCATATCGTCAAGACCCAGCGTCAGCTTGGCACTGGCTGGGTGATGCCGACGCTGATCACCTGCGAAACCGCACGTATGCAGAAGACGGCTGCTGCGGCACGTGAAGCCTGGGGAATGAATGGTTTTCTTGGCCTCCATATCGAAGGGCCGCATCTCAATATTCTGCGCAAGGGGACACACAACCCGGCGTTCATCCGGCCGATGGAGGATGAGACGCTGCAGGTCCTGGTGGAGCTGAGAGCAGCCGGTGTTCCGGTCATGCTGACGCTTGCACCCGAAATCGTGCCGAACGATACGATCCGACGCGTCGTCGACATGGGTGTCATCGTGTCCGCCGGACATACGGCTGCGACGGCAGCGCAGACGCGCGAGGGGCTTGATGCGGGTGTTTCGTGCTTCACCCATCTATATAACGCGATGCCACCGATGGAATCTCGAGAACCCGGGATACTTGGTGCCGCGATCAACTCAGAAGCGTTCGCCGGGATAATCGTCGACGGCCACCATGTAGAATGGTCGATGGTGGCGCTTGCCTGCCGCGCACGGCCGATCTCGGGGCGCATGTTCATGGTCTCGGATGCAATGGCAACGATCGGTGGGCCGGATCATTTCGAGCTTTATGGTGAAACGATCAGTGTCCGCAACGGCGCCCTGATCAATCGTGCAGGCTCTCTCGCGGGTGCTCACGTCGATCTGGCGACCTGCCTCGCCAACGCCGTGAAGCATGTCGGCCTTTCTCTCGAGGAAGCCTATAGGATGGCGGCGATGATCCCTCTCGATGCCATGCGTCTCGACCGTCCGAGCCTTCGACCGGGGATGCCGACTGCAGAAATATTGGCTCTGGATAATGGCCTTACGCGTCAATTGCTTTAGCAACCGATGAATTCGCAAACAGATCTAGTTTTTATGCAGGATGTGAACAGGGCATGGCAATTCGGACAAATGTTGCAACCACGAAAAACTTCCAGACTCTGACCATCCTTCCGACAGCAGAAGATGCTGCCGATGCGGTTGCCTCTCATCTTCTCTCGCAGGTGAGATCGAAGCCCGACAGCGTGCTTGGGCTGGCCACGGGACAGACGCCGCGGAGGGTCTATGCGAAACTGATCGAAGCCTTCGAGGCTGGAACCGTATCATTCAGCAAGGTCAGAACCTTCAACCTCGATGAATATTGCGGGCTTCGTGGCGATCATCCCGACTCTTTTGCCGCCTTCATGTGGCGCGAACTCTTCGGCGGCGCCGATTTTGACCCTCGCAATATAAACCTGATTACGGGCGATGCCGAGAACGGACATCTGGAGGCGGCGCGATATGCCTCGCAACTGAAAGCCTGCAGTGGCGTGGATGTTCAGCTTCTCGGTCTGGGAACCAACGGTCACATCGGGTTCAACGAGCCGGCATCCGCCCGGGACAGCCGTCTGAGAGTGGTCGAGCTTTCAGCTGAAACATTGTCAGCCAACAAACCCACACTTCTGCAGTTGGCACAGGTGCCATCCAAAGCCATCACAATGGGTGTTGCCGACATTCTCGAGGCCCGCGAGATCATCATGCTTGCTACTGGCCCTGCCAAGGCAGATGCGGTGCGAGAAAGCCTTGAGGGTGCACCGAGCACCGCATGTCCTGCCTCGCTGCTGCAGCAACATGCCCGAATACACTGGTTCCTCGATGAAGCAGCCGCCACTCAGCTCTCAAGGACCTGATTAATATGCCGAAGATAACGTTCTGCAATCAGCCGGCCAGCCTCACTCAAACCAAACGGCATCTGTTCTTGCCGGAAGACTATCGCCGTGAAGTGGACGCCCATTGGGCTCAGATCAACGCTGAAGGGAAGTTTTTCAACGGCCCCGTCCTCGTCGCATCCCACCTGACTATTGATCAGGCGCCCCCTGAAATCGAGGTCTCCGCTACCGATTACGCGCACTATCTGTACGCAATGTCCGATGCAGAACGCGAGTTCGCCTGCCGCGCGGTTTTCTCCGCGGCTGTCGTGATCACTCGTGACAACCATCTCCTTGCCGGGCGAATGGCCTCTCATACGTCGTCGCCAGGTCAGATACAATGCGCAGGCGGCGGGGTCGAACTCACGGTCGATGGAACGTTGAACCCGGGCGAATGCTGCCGCCGAGAGCTCGCTGAAGAGCTTGGTGCCGGGTTTCTGGAATATCAACCGCTGTTTAAACCCCTCTGCATCAAGACGGGCGGCAGGCTCGAAACCGTTGGCCTAATTTATCTTGTTCTATTCGATGGTGATGCCAGCCAGGCGCAATCACTTTTTCGATCACATCGGGAGGGACAGCTTGCACATGGTGAAGAGCCCGAATTCGATACCTTGCTCGCCATACCCCTCGATCCGCGATCGGTTGACCAATTTCTCGCTCAACAAGGCGACGCCATAGTCGATTATCTGGCTACTCTTTTAAGCGAGCATCGCGACGCGTTGCTGGTGGATGTCCCGTAGGCTCTCTCTTTTTTATCCACTCGCGCAAAGCAGGCTTTCGAAACGCGACGCTGCCAAACAGCTCTGCTGCGTTCTCCCGAACTTCATAACAATTCGAAAGAAAAACCATGGCATCCTCTGCGCTGACATCGCTACGTTCAAGACACGATCGCGGTGAGAAATACGGAATAACCTCGGTGTGCTCTGCGCACCCGGACGTCATCCGGGCTGCATTGGAGCTAGGTTGCCAAAGCGGCCGCGAAGTTCTCATCGAAGCCACCTGCAACCAGGTAAACCAGGACGGCGGATATACAGGGATGACGCCTGCGGATTTCCGGGGTTTCGTAGAGAAGATAGCGGATAGCGTCGGATTCAATAAGGATATGCTCATTCTGGGTGGAGACCATCTTGGCCCGAATCCTTGGAAGCATCTGCCCGCAGCCAGCGCCATGCAGAAGGCGCTGGTGATGATCGCAGATTATGCCTCCGCCGGTTTTACAAAATTGCATCTGGACTGCTCTATGGGTTGCCAGGGTGAGGCCGTTGCCCTTGATGACGAGCTTGTGGCTCTCCGCGCTGCGCAATTGGCAAAGGTTGCAGAAAACAATTGTGAGACGCCGCCAGTATACATTATCGGCACGGAGGTACCTGTCCCCGGAGGAGCTTCGCACGTCGTTGATAGTCTTGACGTCACTGATGCGTCGGCCGCACTCAAAACTTACGAAATTCACCGCAAGGCATTTCAGGATCAAGGAGTTGGTGCCGCCTTCGATCGAGTCATTGGTCTCGTCGTCCAGCCGGGCGTCGAGTTTGGCAGCGCCAATGTTGTGGCCTACAGGCCAGAGCTTTCCCAGGAGCTTTCGAAGTCATTGACTCAAATGCCGAACGTGGTCTTCGAAGCGCATTCCACAGACTATCAGACAGTGGACGCACTTTCGGCTCTCGTAACTGATGGTTTTTCAATCCTAAAGGTGGGGCCGGGGCTAACCTTCGCATTGAGGGAAGCGCTTTATGGGCTCGATCTGATCGCTGCGGAACTTGATGGGGGGACACCAAAGCTAAAGGATGCGATGGAGATGCTCATGGTAGAAGAAGAGGGCTATTGGGCGAATTATTACTCTGGCGACAAGCTTGAGCAGAAACTGCAACGTCACTTCAGCTATTCGGATCGAATTCGATATTATTGGGCACATCCCAAAGCGCAAAACGCAGTCACTGAGTTGATGCTTCGCCTGGAAAATCAGATCATTTCCGAGACGCTTATAAGTCAATATCTTGCGCCACTTGTCCCAGCTGTCAGGTCGGGCGAGGTTGAGCCCAATGCCGCATCAATCAAGCTCGGATACGTAAAACTCGCCCTTAACGAGTATGCCAGAGCTTGCGTTTGAAGTACTAAGGCGATTTCTGAAAGCCGTATTTATGCCGCTTCCGGAGCAGTAATATCTTTCTCTTCCTGCAGAGGGCGCCTCGTCAGGCGCCCCTTCGTCACAATTCGTAGGCAGCAACGACAATCCCCTTTACCTGGCATAATTGCTGATTATGCAGTGAGCATTGGCATGGGGTGCCCAATGAGTTGGCTGAGCGATGCAGGTACGACGCATCTATGACTGCGTGTCAACGCCGGAGCAAATTAACGCCAGGCGGCGGAGTAAAACCAGGCCACTATCGGCGCGCGCATGAGACCTCCGGGAGGGCGTAGCCCGAGCGGGGGTCTCATGCGTACGTGGCGATTTTCAAGGAGGGTTTAGCCGGCCTTTCTGGCGCGGCTTTGGGCGAGACGATAGCTGTCGCAGTTCATCTCGAGGATGTTGACGTGGTGGGTGATGCGATCGAGCAGTGCGCCCGTCAAACGTTCGGAACCCAAGGTTTCCGTCCATTCGTCAAACGGTAGATTGCTGGTGATCAGGGTGGCTCCGCGTTCGTATCGTTGCGAGATTAGCTCGAACAGCAACTCCGCGCCGGTCTTCGACAGCGGCACGAAGCCCAGCTCATCGATGATGAGAAGCTGGTATGCAGCCATTTGCTTCTGGAAGCGAAGAAGACGCCGCTCATCACGTGCCTCCATCATCTCGCTGACCAGGGCGGCGGCCGTGGTGAAGCCGACGGACATGCCCCTCTGGCATGCGGCCAAGCCGAGACCGAGTGCGACATGCGTCTTGCCCGTGCCACTTGGCCCGAGAGCGATGACGTTCTCGCGTCGCTCGATCCACTCACATCGGGCCAGTGCCAGCACCTGCATCTCGTTGAGCTTGGGGATGGCGGCGAAGTCGAAGCTGTCCAGGCTTTTGACGACGGGGAATTTGGCCGCCTTGATGCGGCGCTCGACCTTGCGGCGATCCCGTTCGATCATCTCCCTTTCGGAAAGCCGGAACAGGTATCCGACATGATCGGCACCCTCTGTGGCGCATAGCCGGGCCAGCGTCTGGTACTCGCGTTGGAAGGTCGGCAGCTCCAGCGTCTTGAGATAATGGGCAAGCAGGATCTCTGATGCTTCGGTACCCATGCCGCTTCTCCCGCATCCGATGACAGGAGGCGCATGTACGCCTTCGCCGATGTCGTCTCGACCGTCGCCTTCGGCAGGTAGGGATAGATAGACAGGTCCAGTCGAGGCGGCCGGCGCTCCACCCGGCATAGGATCAGGTGTTTGACGGCGTCGAAGCCGATAGCTCCGAGCTGCAGGGCCTGCTTCACCGCCGCATGCAGGTCCGCAAGGTCGAAACTCTCCAGAAGACGGAGAGCCTGCACGTACTCACGTCGGCCATGCTTTGCCATGCGGCCTTCCATCAGCCGGCGCAGCGTGGCGAATTCCTCTGGCAAGTCCCACCCCTGGAGAGGCGCTGCCTGATCCAGCGAATTGATCTTTTGCTCGATCAGCGGCAGGTAATGCACAGGATCGAAGATGACGTCTTCCCGTTCCCAGCTCCGGGGATGGCGGGCGATGATCTCGCCACGGCAGCCAATCACCACTTCGTCGACATAACCCCGGACCCAGACATCCTGATGGCCGTAGGAGCGGACATTTAACAAATGGTATTGCCGCAGCGGCGAGCATTCGGGGGGGCCAGGCTTAGGTCACCAGATTTCAAATCAAGCATCATGAGCCTCATGCTAAAGGTTGCAGATGGGATTCGGGGTTTTCATTCACCGGTCAGATTCGATTTACGACGACAGCCTGGCAGAACAATACTAGTTCCCGGGCCAGTATCTCGGTCGTGTTCAGGCGTGTGTGGGTGACTGGATCGTCTACTACGAGCCTCGGAAAGTCGCAGCGACTGGCGGCTATTTTGCTGTCGCCAAGGTTGAAAGCGTTATTCCTGATCCGAAGGCGCCCGGCATGTATCTGGCGCTGATCGAACACGGTAGTTATCTCGACTTCATCAATCCCGTTCCGTTCAGTGGACCAGACGGTGTCATAGAGCGAGGCGTGCTGAATGAAGAGGGGCGCATTTCGGGCAGAGCGCAGGCTGCGGTCCGGCCGATGTCCGCGGCAGATTTCAACCGCATCGTATCGCTTGGCGTAGACGAGCATGAGCCTGAACTGCCTCGGCTGGATGAGCCGGGGGTGACGCATGCTGTCGATGGATTTGCATATGAAGCTCAAGCGCCGTTCATGTTCGAGCAGGAGCGCGACCAGGTTATGCAACGCTCGTCGCGGATCGTTCGAAATCGGCTGTTTCGCCGGCACGTTCTTCACGCCTATGACAAACGATGCGCCATCACGGGATTGAAGCTCATCAACGGTGGTGGCCGGGCGGAGGTCGATGCCGCCCATATTCGGCCGGTGGAAGCGAGCGGGCCTGACATTCTTTCCAACGGAATTGCTCTTTCGGGCACCGCACACTGGATGTTCAACCGCGGTCTGATTGGCATTTCGGACGATCTCGATATCCTGATATCGCGTCAGGCGAATGATCCTGACAGCATTCAAGGACTCCTCAACAAGACCGGGAAGGCCATCGTGCCTGGCCGGGTCCTACGAGCTGCCACATCCCCAGTTCCTGAGATGGCACCGTGAGAACTGCTTCAAGCAGTGAGCACCAGGGTGAGTCTTCTGCGGTTTTTCGTCCCGATCGGTTCTATTTCAGCCCGCTGGCGCCAATAATCCTAGAATCATCCCGATCGGTTCTTTTGGCTTCATTTCATGCCGTCTGATGATATGATCATCCCGATAGGGGTGATTATGGAAAAGATCAAAGATACTAACAGCCTCGGCATGCTGATCCGTCAGGAGCGCAAACAACAAGGCTTAACCCAGGAGCAACTTGCCGGGGTGATTGGCGTGGGCGTACGGTTTCTGCGTGAACTCGAGGCCGGCAAGGAGAGCTGCCAGATTGGCCGTGCGATGCAAGTCCTGGCCGGTCTTGGTCTTGTTGTTTCGGTCGGGCGTCGCCAGGGCCCGCGATCATGACCCGGGTCTTGGACGTCTATTTTCGCGACACCAAGGCGGGCGTACTCGGCCGACTTGACGACGGCCTGCTGACTTTTGCCTACGATGGCGCGTATCTCCTGGACCAACGATCGCGTGCGATCTCGTTCTCGATGCCCCTGAAAGAAGAACCCTTTAGTGATCAGGTGGTGCGCCCGTTTTTCTCCGGTCTCTTGCCGGACGAAGGCGCGCGGCAACGCCTGGCTGGCGCGCTCGGCCTTTCGGCAGGCAACGCCTTCGGGCTACTGGAAGTTATCGGGGGCGAATGTGCAGGTGCTCTGTCCCTCCATCCCACCGGGACAGCGCCCCGACCCTCCGGCCAATCCCAAGCCGAAATTCTCACTACGGGACGTCTGGATGAAATTCTCAGCAGGCTGCGGACCCGGCCTTTGCTTGGCGGAGACGAGGGCATTCGCCTATCGCTCGCCGGCGCGCAGGATAAACTGGCGGTCATTGTCGATGGAGATTCCATTGCCTTGGCGAGAGATGGTCGACCAACGACCCATATCCTAAAACCGGTCATCCAAGGGCTAGAAGGCACGGTGGAGAACGAGTATTTTTGTATGCGGCTGGCTGCCCGCCTCAAGCTGCCGGTACCCCATGTCGAGATACGCCTAGACGGGGCGACTGCCTTTCTCCTGGTGGAACGGTATGATCGGACGAAAGCTGCAGACGGCATCATTGAGCGCCTACACCAGGAGGACTTTTGCCAGGCCCTTAGCGTCCCGCCGGAGCTGAAGTATGAGGCCGAGGGCGGACCTGGGACAGGACATGCGCTCGGGCTGATCGACCAGGCCTGCGCAAGACCTGTCGCGGATCGGTTGCAATTCATCCGCATGCTGATCTTCCATTATCTCGTCGGCAACGCCGATGCCCACGGCAAGAACTACGCTCTGCTTTACGGCTCCGATGAGCCGGATCTGGCACCGATCTACGATGTCGTTTGCACGGCTGTTTATCCCCGCTTGTCAAAGAGGCTCGCCATGAAGATTGGCGGCCGCGATGTGCCTGACACGATCCAACTGAAGCATTGGGCGACCCTTGTGCCCGAAACCAAATCTTCCCAGCGCATCCTTGTTCGCGATCTTGCCCAAATGGCCGAAAGGATCGTGAGCGAGGCCGATGCCCATGTTGCAGAACTGGCCGACGAGGGGATCAGGCACCCCATCTTGAACGCAGTTCGCAAGGTCATCTCAAGCCGGGCTGGTTTGCTACAGAGAGCCGTGGAGCAGGTGTCTTAAGCAGTGGAATGGTCTCGATATCCACCGCTTTGTCCTTGGACAAACGGGTCGGTGGTTCGAATCCTTTCAAGAGCTTAACCGCCGATCGAAAATCTGGCTACATTTTTGGGGGGCCATGGTCCTCCTGATCAACTTGTGTAGCGAAAGGCGCGATTAAGTGGTCTCGGGTCATCATCGGCGGCCGGATTTTATCCAGATGAGGGAAGGTGGTTCATAGTGAAGTTTAAAGCCAGCTCGTAGGCCGTGCTTCGTCCTCCAGCCTCTCCTTTTCGCAGGATGCCTTTCGTCATCAGGTCTGCAATGTCGCGAGATGCAGTGTCTTGGGATGCGTTCGTTAATTTCGCCCACTTTGTCGATGTGAGCTTGCCCTGGAAATTCCCCTCTAACAGCCGGTTTAGGACCTTGGCTTGCCGCGGATTGAGATCGCTTTCAGCATGCATCTGCCAGAAATCATTTTTCAGCATCACGTTGTCGAGTGTCAGGATAGCCTGGCCAACAGCATCGCCTAGACGATCTATGAACCACTCGATCCAGCTCGTGATGTTGAGGCTATCTTTGCTGGTAATTGATTGCAGGGCTTCATAATACCCGGCGCGGGATCGCTCAATTGCTGCAGACATGGAATAAAGCCGCTGGGCGCCTCCGCCACTGCGTGCAAGCGTCATGTCGGCGATTGCGCGAGTTATGCGGCCGTTGCCATCGCCAAAAGGATGGATGGCGACGAACCAGAGATGGGCGATGGCTGCTTTGATGAGGGGATCCACATCATGCGCTCCGTTAAACCACTGAAGGAAGGCTAACATCTCAGCTTCCACGCGATCCGCTGGCGGAGCAACATAGTGGACTTTCTCGTGTCCGAATGCACCGGAAACAATTTCCATATCGCCGCCAGAACCGTCCCGCCAATCGCCGACGCGAAGTTTATGGCCCCATTCGTTGCGGCCGGTCGGAAAAAGGGCGGCATGCCATTGAAACAGTCGCTCTGCCGTCAGTGGCTCAGCGCAATTGATCGTGGCATCGAGCGTGATATGGACGATTCCTTCAACCGACCGATTTGGCGTCACAAACCCATCGATATTGATACCGAGTCGTCTGGCGAGCGAGGATCGAACCTGTTGCTCATCCAGCTGTTCTCCCTCGATCGCTGACGACTTGACGACGTCGTCCGTTAGCGCGCGTAGAAATGTTGCCTCCCGTGTACGAAAACCAAGGCTCTCGACGCGGCCAATAAGACGCCCTTGGTCAAGGCGGACAGCCGCAATGCTTGATGTAAGGCGATCAATCCGCCACTCAAATTTCGGCCATAGGGCGGACTGCCAGATGTAAGTCATAACCCACGATAAAGCCTATCTGCGGAGAATAGCAAGATTTATCTCCGCAAAAAAGCGGAGATTGTCGGCCGTAATCTCCGCACTGCTGAAGCTCGGCAAGCGAAAACAGTCCTGTTTACGCCGCGCTAGTTTAACGACTCTGGCTAAGAGGACTGATATTCGCTGATCAAATCCTCGTTGAGGCAGTCAGCAAACAGTCTGCATAGGAAAATGCAATCGGATCAGGGATCTAAGAAGATCGATGAGCCTAAGCTTCTGAGATAATGCACGTTTCCATTCGTATGTCGCAAGTTCGTACCCGTTCAAGATGAATGGACATCACCCCCAACCTTCCTCTTGCCGGCAAACGAGCGCTTGTGACCGGTGCGGCACGCAGCATCGGTGCTGCCATCGCGCTGAAGCTGGCGGAAGACGGCGCTCACGTTGCGATTACCTACGAGAAGTCGGCCGAAAAAGCGCAAGCTCTCGCCGAAGAGATCCGGGCTCTGGGTCGCAAAGCGGTTGCCATCCAGGCCGACGCGGCCAGGCCCGATACCGCGACCGCCACTATCGACCGGACTGTCACAGAACTCGGCGGCCTCGACATCCTGGTCAACAATGCCGGCGTTCTGTTCGCTGGTGATTTTGCCACACAACCGTTCGAAGAGATCCAACGGCAGCTGGACGTCAATGTTCGCGGCGTCTTTTTGACGACACAGGCGGCGCTCAAACACATCCCAAATGGTGGCCGCATCATCAGTACCGGCAGTAACGCGGGCCTGGCTGTCCCGTTTGCGGGGATCGCGGTCTATGCAGCGACCAAATCGGCACTTGAGAGCTTTACGCGCGGTCTCGCTCGCGAACTGGGGCCGCGGGAAATAACCGTCAATCTGGTTAGGCCGGGCCCAATTGACACCGACATGAACCCTGCCGATGGCGCACTGGCACCTGCTATCCTGCCAAGCCTGTCGATTGCCCGCTACGGTCGGACCAGAGAGGTCGCAGAGGTCGTGGCTTTCCTCGCTGGGCCGGGCGCAGGCTATATCACCGGCTCGGGCATTCTTGTCGACGGCGGCATAAGCGCCTGAGCGTCAGGCGACGCGAGACCTGTCGCCTGTGAAGTTCGTCTCATAGCGAAATTGGAGATATACATGAACTATACGCGCCTTGGAAATACCGGCCTTGAGGTTTCGCGCCTCGGCCTTGGATGCATGAGCTACGGGGAGCCCGATCGCGGCAGCCACGCCTGGACGTTGCCAGAAGAGCAGAGCCGGCCATTTATCCGCAGGGCGATCGAACTCGGGATCAACTTCTTCGATACCGCCAATGTCTACTCGGACGGGACGAGCGAGGAAATTCTCGGCCGTGCGATCAGAGACTACGTAGCCAGAGACGACGTCGTCATCGCCACCAAGGTCAACGGCCGAATGAAGCCTGGACCAAATGGCGCCGGCCTCTCCCGAAAAGCAATTTTTTCGGAGATCGACGCAAGCCTGAAGCGGCTGGGCACCGACTATGTCGACCTTTACCAAATCCATCGGTTCGACCATCAAACCCCGATCGAGGAAACCCTGGAAGCCCTGCATGACGTCGTCAAGGCAGGCAAAGCCCGTTACATCGGCGCTTCCTCCATGTACGCGTGGCAATTCTCCAAAATGCTTTCTGTCTCACAGGCGAACGGATGGACAAAGTTCGTCTCAATGCAGAACCACCTGAATCTGCTTTACCGCGAGGAAGAAAGGGAAATGCTTCCGCTCTGCAAATCGGAGGGTATCGGCGTCATTCCTTGGAGCCCGCTTGCGCGCGGCCGCCTGACCCGCGACTGGAGGGAGCAAAGCGAGCGCTCCCAAACCGATGAGTTGGGTAACGGCCTTTACACTCGCACGACAGCGGACGCCGACCGACGCGTGGTCGAGGCGGTAGCAAAGATCGCGCAGAAGAGGGAGGTACCACGGGCACAGATTGCACTCGCATGGCTCCTATCGAAATCCAAAATCTCGGCGCCCATAATCGGGGCGACCAAATTGCATCACCTGGATGACGCTGCCGCTGCGCTGGGCTTCAGGCTCACCGCTGAAGAAATACAAACCCTTGAGGTCAACTACATTCCCCACTCTGTGGTGGGGTTTTTCTGATCGCTTGGCGTTTTCGCCCGGGTCGCCGGGAGCGTTTACCCACGACTGAGACGCTTCCTAACCATCAAATATTCGCTGGTCTTTGAATCCAGCTTACGCAGAGAAGGAATGAATATGTTCGGAATAACACCGCTCGGCTGGCTTCACACGTTAGGAAGCCTTCCTGCAATACCCGCAGCCGCCTACATGATTTTTCGATTTGGACGTATCAAGCCGGACAGCGTGCCAGGATACATCTATTTCGTATGCATGCTGGTCGGCAGCTTGACAATTTTCCTCGTGGCTAAGGCACCTGTCAGCCCTGCGATCGCGCTTGTTACCTTGCTGTGTCTGCTTGGTGGCTACGCAGCCAACAAGCTCGTCTTTCTGGGGCGCCTTCGGAATTATATCGAGACGATACTCTTGAGCCTGACTGTCTCCTTGCTGATGGTCCCATCTGTTTCCGAGACCTTGAGACGCGTGCCCGACGGTCATCCGTTTGTCGCGGACCCAAATTCGGTTGTGTTAAAGGGTGCCGTCGGGACCATAGCGGCCATTTTTGTATTGGGTCTTGCGGTTCAGATCTATAATTTGGCCCGTCTCGGCGATCGTGCCCGGTGAGATAGGGTTTGCGCGCATGCCATAGTCCTCGCTACATCAGGAAACGCGTCGCGCGAAGATCTGCAGGTCGCCTCAGCCACTTCATGTCACATCCCGCTCGTCCATCTCAGATCCTTCATTACGCAAAAAAACTGCGGAGCGAGCCTTCAACCAGCCATCGAAGATAGGGGAAGACAGTTTTTTTCGATAAACTTAAGGACGGCAGCGTAGGGCATGGGCCGGCCGTAAAGGTAGCCTTGGGCTGTCCGGCATCCGAGTGCAAGTAGAGCATCTTCCTGAGCACTCGTTTCGATGCCTTCCGCGACCGTCTCAAGGCCTAGGTCGCAACCCAGACCGATCAACGCTTTTGCGATCGCGGCGTCACGAGGCTTATCTAGAATGTGCTGAATAAATCCCCGGTCAATTTTCAACGTGGTGAGCGGATAGCGCTGCAATGAGCGCCTTGCCGGAGTAAACAACGTGACCATTGCAGTTATTGCTTATGATGCCCTCGGTTCGGCGCCGGTGCATGTCGGCTCTCGAAAGAGGCGGAAATGGCCTTAGCTTCGCCTGTCCTGGGTGACGGCGGTCCACCTCCCATCAAGAGCGCGAAAAGATTTCGTCAGTGCCGAAGCGCAGGAGGTGGCTGCTCCGCCCCGATTGCCCGCATGGGCGGCGCAGACGCCGATTGGCTTTTCGTGATGCAAGAAGGATCGGGGCGCTCCTCTCGTCGACCTCTTCTGGCCATGTCGCTTAGAATGTTGGTTAGATGGAGTTGGTCCTCATCACGCACCTCTCACCAGCATAGTCCCTCAGGACTTATCACTGACCGCGCCACCAATTCGGTCTGATTGGTGACTTTCTTCAGAAGGTGCGTTCTTTGCAGCGGTGAAGCTTGCGGCAGCTGCCATGACCATAGCGAAGATTGCGAGAGCCGAGACGCTTCCACCGACATCCCATAGCAGCCCGAAGATCGGCGCTCCAACGGTTTGACCGATAGCAACAATGAGAAACGGCACACTCAGCCCTAGTGCAGGGTGTCTGCTGTAGATCGATACACCCCAGATGAGAAGGGCACCCGTTGCGACGATGTAGCCTAAGCCGAACAAACCGAGAGCGATGAAGGCGAGGGGGGAGTAACCAATCGCTGCTGCAAGGATCGCGATGGCTAAACCCATCACTGCGACCGCAAGGCGGTAAACAAAAGGAAGTCCGAGATGCTGCACAAGTGACCCCGTTGATGATCCTCCTATGCCGACCACTCCGAGTACAATCCAGCTTAAAGCGATTTGATACCTGGAGAAGTCCACTTCATCCTGCATTACGTTTGCGCCGAATGTCCATACTGCGGTGCTAGCAAAGCCGACGATGAACGAGCCAGCCGTGAGATTGTGTGCGCCCGGAACCTGAGCGTCACCCCAATGCAATTTTTCTGCGACGTTTTTGCTGTTTCGAGGCGGGATCGTCCAGGAAAGCCAGAAAGTTATTATTAATCCGAGACCAGCAAACGCCGCATAAAGCGCGCGCCAGCTACCATAAAATGCGAGCGCCGCTGCGCCTGAAATTACTATCCCTACTGCAGTCCCCGAATTGATGAGGCCATTGGCCTTGTGCTGATCAGGATGAGAAAGAGTTATTGCCACCGCTGATGCGAGCGGAGGTGACGTCAATCCGGTGCTAAGGCCCCCAAGTGCCATGCCGAAGCCTAGGCTCCAAACTGACCACGACACGGCGATTATTGCCATTGCGACAGTCGCGCACGAGCCTGCCAATACGGTGATGTATCGCTCGCCGAACCGGTCGACTAAGGTGAACGCCAAAACAACCCCGAGGCAATACGATGCAAAGGCCAACCCGCCGATCCAGCCACCTGCCATTGCACTCAAATCAAGGTCAGCCCGGATCGAAGGCAGCAGAAGGCCATACGCAAACCTCGTCAACCCGTAGGTGAGGGCTGTGAGGGCGAAGGCCGCAGCCACCATGTTTGCGCGTCCGATCATGGCCTATGCTCCAGACGTGCTCGTACCAAAAGCGCCGCTGCCTCTTTCGCGGTCTCAAGAGTGATTGGTCCTCTCAAGCTTAACAACGCCGTCGCGCCTTCAAACAAAAGCGAGATCTGCATTGCTAGATCCGCGTCAGGACTACCGAGTGCTATCTCCACACGCCGTCCGATTTCAGTTTCAAATTGTTGTTTATGATCGTGGACGACGGCGGTGATCTCCGCGTTTACGGCGGCGTATTCGCCGTGGGCGCGCAAAAACATACAGCCGGAATTAATATGATCATCTGTCCACCTACGCTGGATATCGAAAAGCTGCCCTACAGGGTCGGAAGGATCCGCCTCCCTCAACAATGCCATGAAGGCGAGATGCCTGTGCTTTAGGACCTCAACCACGAGACCATCCCGAGACCCGAAATGCTTATAAAGGGTTCGTGTCGATGCTCCCGATTGGGCGAGGATTTTGTCGACCCCAATTCCGCGAAACCCTTCGGCTTCGAACGCTCGCTCCGCGCCTCCTATAATCGCTTGCTGCTTTTTCATGACGTTGATGTAAAGCGATCGTTTTACATGTCAAGTAATGGTTAACAGCGAGGTATTATTTTGACCTCCATCGCTGCAACTAGAAAAGTTGGCGGCATTAGGGACCGGGAGATCGGGCCAAGATCGAAGACTTCGATTGATCTATTGCGGTTAGGCATATGTGGGTACGGAGGTTGAGGCCACACTCCGTGACAGGTGACGGCTGAACCGAAGGCGCCGCGCCGATAGTCTATCGTGCGCGGTGATATTTCGTTCACGCACGGCCTTCAGAGCCGGGGTCGCTGTTGAAGATCTGGAATGACTGTCATTTGAATGACTGGGTCGAAAGTGCTATATAGTTCAAGAGCTCTCTTAGGTTAATCTTATCAGGAGGGGCTTGATCGCCGGCCGGCTCAGTGGCCAGCGAACTTGCAGCCGAATACTGCTGCGTCTCCCGCCCCCATTAGGTGACGTTCGCGACCAATCAACATCCTGAGCCAGCCCCACTTCTCGCCATGCAATTCGCCTCAAATCTAATCGTCGGTATAGATCCGGTGCATTGTCTCCGCGGCGGCTTTCTCGACAGGGATTTCGAAAAATATGTCCGGATTGCTCGCCAAGGCCCGGAACGTTCGCTCGATCAAGTCGTCTTTTTCGGGGCCAGTGAGATGGTAACGTGCCGCGTAGCGGCCAAGTAGCGTTCGCAATATCCGCATGTCGCTTTCGGAAAGATCCCGGCTTCTTCCATCCATGTCTTCCTCCCTGATTTCACCGTTTGTGGATGCCGGCCCGTATCTGCTTTCTTGAATGTGTCAGTGCTTAACTCGGAGAGATAATTTCGAGGGTCTTTGACATCAAGGAGCCGCTTCAACTGCGGCATGTCACATCGCGCATTAGCGGGTCGGCACCTTGATTATCATCCTCTAAAACACACCTATCGGCTTGGAGCTCTTGTCTTTGGAGGAAAGATGGTAGCGGAACCCTATACGGCCGACGATCCCGAAACCCGCCTGGCGCTGTTCGACTTTGCCTTCGAGAACGCCCCCATAGGGATCGCCCTGGTCGATCTGGAGGGACGCATCATTCGCGGCAATGCCGCTTTCGCCAAGCTTCTGTCACTGCCTTTAGAGAAGGTGCTCGGGACGCATTTCAGGGACTTTACCCATCCAGAGGATATCGAGGCAGATCTGATCCTATTTAAGCAGGTCCTGCAAGGAAGGCGGGACGGCTACACGATCGAGAAGCGTTACCTGCGGCCTTTCGGAGAGATTGTCCACGTCCTGATCCACGTGGCCGCGATGCGCGATGCTCAAGGGCGTGTCGTACGCTTCATTTCGCAGATCGAGGATATCACCCGACACAAGGACCATGAGCGTCAGCTCGCCGAGCGCGCAGCGCAGCTTGAGCTCGCGCTTGAAGCCGTCCGTGGCGGCTTCTGGCAAATGGATATCCTCACAGGCAAATTCGAGACCTCGGATCGACTGGCTCAATTCATCGGTGGGCCCACTGCTGCGCGGCTCGACCTTGAGCGCTACGTCAACAGAGTCAACGTGAACGACGGCGCCCAGGCCGATCTGACGCCGCTAATTGCCGGAAAGCTCGATCAGAATGTTGCCGAGTATCGTCTCGACACCGTTCATGGCGAACGTTGGATGCGTTGTGATCGGCGGCTGTTGCGTGATAGCGACGGGCGTCCGGTCAAGATCGTCGGAATGGCAATCGACTTTACCGAAGATCGACGCCGGATCGAGATGCTGGAGGAGACGGCGCGCACGGACGCGTTGACTGGGCTGCTGAACCGTCGTGGGCTGTCGATCGAGTTCGCGGCTTTGCAGTCTGCCGAAGGCTTCGCTGTCCTTGCGCTCGACCTCGATGGGTTCAAGGAGGTGAACGATGCTCATGGTCATGCGATGGGAGATATCGTCCTGCAGACTGCAGCTGCGCGCTTGACCTCAGCCGTCAGGGACCATGATCTCGTGGCACGGACAGGTGGGGATGAATTTGTCGTGGTCGTCGCGGGCGATCGTTCCGTAGGAGAGGCGGCGGCGGAGCGAATTCTCGCGCGGATGAGGGAGCCTATTGCGATTTCCGATGAAATCGCCGATGTCCGCGCGAGCATTGGGGGAATTTGGGCGGGTGAAAAGCGTGACATTTCCGAGCTTCTTAGGGAGGCCGATGCGCTTCTTTACGATGCGAAGGCGGCCGGCAAGGATGTCGTCAGATTTCAGTCGGCTTCCGGGGCGATGCGTTGACGTGGATCAGCATCTTCGCCCACACCTCCAAACGTATCCGCTTGATTGGGCGTCGGTTCCGGTGCGGGAGGGCCAGACCTTGATCGCTGTGCTCGGCGGGCTGTAAGGTCGTTGTATCGAGACCTGAGCTCTGACATCTCGTACTCGCCGCTGATCCAAAGATCGACTAAGGCCAGAAATTCGGGGTCACTGTCGATAGGCATTCCCCGCAATAGTGCCTTGGTGCGCACCCGATCAAAAATCGTTCGCCGTCTGTCGCTGTCGGTCGCCAACCTACATCTCCGGTGGTGTTGAGAGCGTCTAGAGGAAGACCGAGAGACCTTCCGTACTGACGACATAGATGAACTCTTCCCATGCCTCATGGGCAGAAGCGAAAGATTCATTCCATTCGGTGATCTGGTCTTCTAGGCTGGTTACCTCCATCCGCCAATCATCACTGCCTGAAGGGCGGAAGATTTCCACAAGGATGGTGATGCCGCCTTCAGTGTAACGGCCGGAGAGCTCTGAGCATTTGGATGCGGCTGATGTTGGTTCATTGTGTCACTGAAGATATTGGCGCATGGCCGATAATATGTTTTGCCTACGAGCTTGTAAGACGAAAGAGAACTCAGCTGAGCTCTCCCGTCTCAGTGTGGCCGTTGTGAACGTCTCGCGGACCCGGATCCGTTCAAGACAAATGAGGTGGCTGCCTCAGGGATCCTTGGAGGTGTTCATAAGTGGGAGCGGCACGAGGCAGAAGCCTCGATGCAACGTCGAACTCGATATCAGGTGTGACTTCCGGTCAGACTGTGCGCTCCCACATTTCCTGTGCGGCTGAATGCGGGAAGCGTCTGAGCAACAGAGCTGGAACAGTTGACCATGCCGCGAGTTCCTGACGGGCTGACGGCGGATGATTGCTCTGACGAGATCAGGGCTACGACCGACCGCAAATTGGGAGAGACCGCAGATGAAAGGTCTTACTTGGCATGGCAGCGGCGACATACGCTGCGAAGCGGTAGACGATCCGGTCACCCAAGACGATCGCGACGCGATCATCAAGGTGACCAGCTGCGCGATCTGCGGGTCGGATCTTCACCTCTACGGCGGTTTCGTCCCCGGGATGCATGCGGGGGACGTGATGGGCCACGACCCATGGGTGAGGTGGTCGAGGTCGGCCGGGGAGGCTTCCAGGCTCAAGGTCGGTGAAGGTGTGGTTGTGCGCTTCACGATTGCCTGTGGAGAATGTCGGCAGTGTAAATGGGGTCAGTTTTCGCTTTGCGAGCGTTCGAATCCATCCGGCGCGATGCAGGCCAAGCAAATCGGTTATCCAACGGCTGGGCTGTTCGGTTATTCCGAAAATGTACGGCCGCTTCCGGGGCGGACAAGCGCATTATCTTCGCGTTCCTTATGCCGATGTTGGCTCGATTGTTGTCCTAACGGCCTGATCGACGACAGGTCCTGTTCCTCTCCGACATTTTTCCAACCGGCTACATGGCCGCCGAAAACTGCGACATCAAGCAAGGGCAGACGGTTGCCGTATTCGGCTGCGGGCCGGTCGGCCTGTTTGCAATCAGATCGGCTTTTCTGCTTGGCGCTGAACGGGTCATTGCCATTGACACCGTGCCGGAACGACTAGCCCTTGCCCGAGCTTCCGGTGCGGAAACGCTCGATTATACCGCTGAAGATTTGCAGGAGCGTATTCTCGCGATCCCCAATGGGCTTGGACCGGATGCCGTGAGGCAGTCGGGATGGAAAGCCATGAGGCGGGTGGCGTGATGGAGACCCTCCAGACAAAGCTGACGTCAACCGAACGGCCTTACGCCCTCAGCCAAGCGATCCTCGCCTGCCGGCCTGGCGGGACGGTTTCGCTCCCCGGTGTATTCGTGGGTCCAGCAGTTCCAGCACCTCTTGGAGCCGTCGTGGGCAAAGGTCTAACGCTGAAGACAGGCCAGACCCATGTGCAACGGTATCTCGAGCCGCTGTTGAACCTGATTGTGGAGGGCAAAATCGATCCGTCTTTCCTCATCACCCACCGCATAGGCCTCGAAGAGGGACCGGAGGCATACAAGACTTTTCGGGACAAGGCGGACGGCTGCGTCAAAGTTGTCGCCCGGCCGAATGGATAGCTCGCGGCATGGCGTCTTCCATTCAGTTTGTGCACGCGTATTTGACGCCATCTGGAGAGCTGGGATTTTTTTAGCATCGGTGAAATGCTGCCTATGCAAAGAACCACCCGGGCCGGAGGAAACATGTTTCCGCCCGGCCTCGGAGTCTGAAGTATTAAATCATGATCTCGCCGCCGGTGACCGGAATGACGGCGCCGGTCATATAGCTCCCAAGCTCGGAAGCTAGGAGGACATAGGCGCCAGCCAGTTCGGCGGGTTGGCCGGCGCGGCCGATCAAGGTCTGTTGCCCGAACTTGGCGGCTTTTTCAGCTGGCATCGTTGACGGAATAAGGGGCGTCCAGATTGGGCCAGGAGCGACGGCATTTACGCGGATGCCTTTTTCAGCGAGCATTTCGGCAAGGCCGGCCGTGAAGTTGGAAACGGCGCCCTTGGTGGATGCGTATGCCAGAAGCTGCGGCGATGGCTGTCGCGACTGGATGGAGGTCGTGTTGATGATCGCACTTCCAGGTTTCATATGCGAAGCGGCGGCCTTAGCTAGAAAGAACGGCGCATAGATATTCGTTCGGAAGGTCGTGTCCCACTCATCAGCAGATATATCGGCGATATCACCGTAGGTGCGCTGAAAAGCAGCGTTGTTGACCAGGATGTCGATCCCGCCGAGCTCATCGACCGCGCGCGCGACAAGCTCCTGGCAATGGTCTTCCGATGTGATGTCCCCGGCGATGACAAGCGCCTTACGGCCGGCGTCCTCGACCCATTTGGCGGTGTCGGCCGCATCGTCGTCTTCGTTGAGATAGGAGATCAGGACATCGGCGCCTTCACGCGCGAAAGCAATGGCGACGGCCTTGCCAATCCCGGAATCGGCGCCGGTGATCAGCGCCACCTTGCCCTCAAGTCTTCCATTGCCGCGATAGGATTTCTCGCCGTGATCCGGGACGGGTTTCATTGAAGCGGTTTTGCCCGGCGGCTCTTGCTGCTGTTCCGGATAGGGTGGGTTCGGGCGTCGGCGTTCTTCGGTCATGATCTTCCTCCAGTTGAATGAGGAGGCTTAACCGTTGGGATCGGTAACTGTTCCGTGATCTATCCGCGCCGGTCATCCGCACATCTTTGTCCAGGACATTAAGGGTCCAGAATATCCGTTAGGAAGCTGCCGACAAACTTTGCTTCATTGGACAGACTTGTCCGTCCTTTTACCAATGCAATCTCGGACGCTGGCTGATCGTCGAAGCCGTCAGATGGCCCAAGTTGCCGGTGTTCGGTTAGCACCGCGTCGGAAGGTAGCAGACTGATTCCGAGGCCGGAGGCAACCGCCGCCTGCACACCCATCAGTCCCTGGCTGGTATAGGCGATCCGCCAGCGACGACCGCTGCGCTCGATCGCGCGGATGGCGCGATCCCGGTATATGCAGCCGACGGGAAACGCCGCGAGTGGAACCGGGTCCGTCTCGACCGAACGGGTGGCGCTCTCCACCCAGACCAACTCTTCTTTCCAACTCGCGAGACAGGCCCCATCTCCAGGCTCGCGCTTGATCAGCGCGAGGTCAATTTCGCCCGCATCCAGCAGGCGCCGGAGCTCCGTGCTCCAGCCACTAACCGTGTCGAGCCTTATGTGAGGCGATGCGATTGAAAATCCCGACAGCAGATCGATGAGGCGCCGCCCGGCAAAATCTTCCGGAACGCCGAGGCGAACGGACCGCGGCGCCAGAGGTTTTCGCATGACCTCGGCGGCCTCATCTGCGATGGCGAGTATTCTGCGCGCATAGCTCAGCAGTAACTCGCCGGCTTCCGTAGTTTCAACAGTTCCGGTCGATTTGTCCCGCCGCAGCAGTGAGGTGCCTAAATTGACCTCCAGCTTCTTGATCTGCTGGCTCACCGTCGACTGCGTCAAGCGCACCCGTTCGGCCGCCTTGGTGAAGCCGCTGCAATCGACGACGGCAGCAAAGGTTTTCAGAAGATCCAGATCGAACCCGAAGCGCATTTGATTTCCCAATGAAGATGATGATGAGATTTAATTTCCCAATCCACGCAGGTTTTGTCAATCTCGGGAAAATCAAGGAGAAAACGTATGACCCTGACTGGCCCCAAGCCGACCTGGCTGACCTTTGATTGCTATGGAACCCTGATTCAATGGGACGAAGGGCTGCTTGCTGCAATGGGCAGAATACTGTCCGCAAAAGGTGGCGATATCGATCAGAAGGCATTTATCTCGATCTACGATCACCATGAACATTCGCTGGAGGAGGGGCGTCCTCACCGCACGTTTGCCGAGGTCTGCGCCCTTGCCCTGGAACGGGCGATGGCCGAATTCGGCCTTCCGTTTGAGGTAGCGGATGCCAATATCCTGACCTCGTCGATCGGCAAGATGCCGCCGTTTCCGGAGATTGTGGCAACCCTTGGAAAGTTAAAAGATGCAGGTTTCCGCCTGGCGATCATCTCCAATACTGATGATGCCATCATTGCTGGAAACGTGGCCCAACTTGGTGGCCACATCGACCGTGTCATCACTGCGGAACAGGCCGGTGCCTACAAGCCATGCAGCCAGATCTTCCATCATGCCTGGAAAAGCCTCGGCACCAGCATGGAGGATCTGGTGCATATTTGCGCCAGTCCGCATCTGGATCTTGCAGCGGCGCGCGAGCTTGGCTTTCGTACCGTTTGGGTCGATCGTGGCACCGGCCGCAAACCCCTGGAAGATTACCGCCCGGACGAAATCGTCCCGACGCTCGACAAGGTGCCTGCCATCCTTGCCGCAGCGGGCTGGATGGAACGATAGGAGACTAACATGGCGCATGAGCTGAATGTTTCGAAGACAAATCCTGCACTACGGCACAATCGTTTGCTGGACACCGAAGAGATTTGGCAAGCACGGGGCGACCTCGCCGCTTGCCTTCGCATGGCAGCGCGGCTCGGCCTTGAAGAGGGGATCTGTAACCACTTCTCGGCTGTTGTGCCCGGTCATCCCGACCTCTTCATCGTCAACCGCCTGGGTTGGGCGTTTCAGGAGGCGACTGCCTCGTCATTGCTGATCTGCGATTTCGAAGGCAATGTGGTTGCCGGGGATGGCGTACCGGAGGCAACCGCGTTCTATATCCATGCGCGGTTGCACAAGATGGCGCCGCGGGTCGGTGCTGCGTTTCACACCCATATGCCGAATGCGACCGCGCTCAGCATGGTCGAGGGTGAGCCATTGGTCTGGGCAGGCCAGACGGCGCTCAAGTTCTACGGCCGTGTGGCGGTTGACGAGAACTATAATGGCCTTGCTCTGGACGAAAGCGAAGGCGACAGGATCGCCGCCGTCCTTGGAGACAAGGATATCCTGTTCATGAAAAACCATGGCGTGATGGTCTGCGCGCCGAACATCGCCGAAGCCTGGGATGATCTCTACTATCTCGAACGTGCTGCCGAAGTTCAGTTGAAGGCAATGGGTTCAGGCCGCAAACTTCTGCCGGTCGTGCCTGCTGTCGCGTCTGATGCGGCGCGGCAGATGCGCGAAGGGGACCCGGAAAGTGCCAGAATGCATCTGGAAAGCATCCGTCGGGTGCTGGACCGGCAAGCGCCGGAATATCGCGATTGATCGGATAAGAAAGGCGAAGCATCAAGCATCTTGAAGTGCGCATTTCCTTATTTTTCTCCGGGTCAGGGCGTCCCTTTCAGCAGCGGTGAATCACCCAGTGTCACGACCATATGGTCGATGAAGGCACGGACGCGGTGGGGCAGGGGACCACCACCGACATAGACGGCATGGACCAGTTCAAGATCGCGTGGATTGAAGTCTTCGAGCAGTGGAATCAAACGCCCAGCGGCGATGTCGTCGGCCACATGAAACAGGCCGACGCGGGCAATGCCAGCGCCGGCCAACGCCATTTGCTTCATCGTCTCGCCGTTGTTGACGACGATGCTGCCTTTGACTGGTTGTGCGATGTCCCGGTCGCGGTCACGAAACGGCCAGGACGGTCTTGCTCGCCGAAAATTGAAGGTCAGGCAGTCGTGCTGCGCGAGGTCCATAGGCGTTTCCGGCGAACGTCGGCGCGCCAGATAGTCAGGCGAAGCACAGACCACGCGCCGGCTCTGTCCGAGCTTGCGGGCGATCAGGCCGCTGTCCGGCAGGTTTCCCATGCGGATAGCGACGTCGGTCTTTTCCGCTACCAGGTCGACAATCCCGTCGGTGAAGGAGAGGTCGACGATCAGGTCGGGATTGCGGGCGATGAACTCCGGAATGGCCGGTGCGACGAACATCGTTCCGAACGGTATTGTGGTATTGATCCTCAGCCGTCCACGGACCGCACCGCCCGTTGCCTCCTGATCCGCATCGTTCAGTTCCTGCAGAATCCGAAGCGCCGCATGGTGATAGGCTTCGCCTTCCTCGGTCAGCGTCAGAGCGCGGGTCGTTCGCACCAGCAGGCGCGTGCCGAGCCTTGTTTCCAGACGGGCGATCAACTTGCTAACCGCTGATGGTGTGATGTCCAGGTTACGGGCGGCGGCGGAGAATCCCCCATCCTGAACAACGCGGGCAAACACCTCCATTTCGCCGGAACGTTCCATCAGAATGCGCGGCATTGATGATCCTCATTCACAGGTGCACGTCTTTTACAGGCAATAGTATCTCCGAGGCTTAAATCATAAATTGTCTCCAGCAACAATCTGGAGACACGTCATGGATCTGCAAATCAACGGAAAGACCGCCCTTGTAACCGGCGCCACCGCCGGCATCGGCCTCGAAATCGCCCGCTCTCTCGCGATCGAAGGCGCGAGGGTTGTCATCACGGGCCGCGACCGCGTCAAGCTCGACAGCGCGATCGCTGCCGTCAAAACTTCCGGCGGATCTGAGATCACAGGCATTCTGGCAGACGCGGCCAGCGCCGAGGGTGCCGCGATCATCGCCAAGGCCGAACCGTTGGTCGATATCCTCGTCAACAATATCGGCATCTACGAGAGCAAGGCCTTCGGCGACATCACCGACGCCGACTGGAGCCATCTGTTCGACGTCAATGTCATGAGCGGCGTGCGCCTGTCGCGCACCTATCTGCCCGGCATGCTGGAGCGCAATTGGGGCCGGATCATCTTCATTTCCAGTGAGTCGGGTCTCGCCATCCCTGAGGACATGATCCACTACGCAACGAGCAAGACGGCTCAGCTGTCGATCTCGCGCGGATTGGCGCAACTGACCCGCGGCACCAATGTCACGGTCAATTCCGTGCTTCCGGGACCGACCCGCTCGGAAGGCATCGAAGCCTTCCTGCGCAGCCAGGCAAGCGATCCTTCCGCACCGATCAAAGAGATCGAGGCCGAATTCTCGCCACCGCCCGCGCGGCTTCGATCCTCCAGCGCATGGTGGAGGCGGAAGAGGTGGCAAACCTCGTTGCCTATCTCGCCAGCCCCCGTTCATCGGCCACGAACGGTGCAGCCCTTCGTGCCGAAGGCGGTCTCGTCAACACCATCGCCTGAGAAAGGCACTACCCATGTCAAACACGCCTCTGACCATCATCGCCATCACCACCGCCAAGCCCGGCAAGGAGGCGGCGCTTGGCGCTGCCCAGGAAAAGCTGGTCGCCGAGACGCTGGCCGAAGACGGCTGCCTCCGGTACGAGTTGCACCAGTCGCTCGATGATGGACGCGTGCGCATCTTTGTCGAAACCTGGCAAAGTGAAGACCAATGGCGCGCCCATATGCAGGGCGCCGTCCTGCAGCGCTTTCAGGCGAGCGGCGTTGGCGACTATTTCGCCGACTTTGCGCTGCACCGGCTCACCAAGGTCGCTGGCTGAGAAGCAACCGCCTTTCCCTTCCCCAATAACTTTCGGAGCTAGACCCATGAAACTTCTGCGCAGCCTCGCCGTCGCTCTTGCGCTCGGCGCCAGCACCTTAAGCGCCCATGCCGGAAACGTCCTGATCGTGCTGTCCGATTACGATCGTCTCGATCTGAAGGACGGCAAGGTATTCAAAACCGGATTCTACCTCAATGAATTGATGCAGCCGGTGAAGGCCTTGCTCGACGCAGGCCATGAGGTCACCTTCGCCACACCCAAAGGTATGGCGCCTTCCGTCGACCGGACATCCATCGACAAGATGTATTTCGGCGGTGACGAAGCGGCGATGAAAGCCAGCGAAGCGCAGCTGTCGGAACTGGGCCTGATGTCGAGCGACAAGTCGCCGGTCATCAGCCTCGCGCGGGTCGAGCAGATCGGCTACGACCATTTCGACGCGGTCTACGTGCCCGGCGGTCACGCACCGATGCAGGATCTTCTGGTGAGTTCCGAACTCGGCAAGCTGCTCACCTGGTTCCATGAGAATGGCAAGACGACGGCGCTCGCCTGCCATGGTCCCATCGCACTGCTGTCTACGCTGCCGGACGCACAAGAGTTCGTGACAAAGTTCGAGACGGCGGGAACCGCAAAGGCGCAAACTGGCTGGATCTATGCCGGCTACAAGTTCACGGTCTTCAGCAACCAGGAAGAGGAAATGGCCAAGGGACTGCTGGGTGGCGGCGAGATGAAATTCTATCCGCAGGATGCGCTCACACAGGCGGGCGGTCAATTTAGTCAGGCTGATGCAGCTTTCTCCGCGCATGTCGTAACGGATCGCGAGCTGATCACCGGCCAGAATCCCGCATCAGCCCCGGCTGTGGCCCAGGAACTGCTGAGCCGATTGAAGTAGCATCTGCCGATGTCGCCTCAATAGGCGGGATTACGGTTTCACTGCAATGTGGTTAATTGCCGTGTTCGCTGGATTAGTTCTGGATTACAATGGTCGCACAATTATGTCACCATTGTCCTCCCTCGAAATCAGGCTCTGCATTCTGCGCATAGCTGCACTGCAGCAAAGTCTATTTCGTGTGCAGCGAAAATTGGTATTGTGGTTCTCATCGAAGCAATGCATCTCCTCCCGCAGAGCTTCGATTTCAGACGGCCCACTCCTCCTCCCAAGGGGCGTCTGTCAGAACTGCGGCACTCCTCCTCCCAGCCGTTGTTCGGTTCTTTTCGAAAGCCTGCCGCACCTCCTCCCGCGGCAGGCTTTTTCGTTTTGGGACTGGCTGATGAGAACCCGGGATCGAGCTGCTGTCCTTGCCCTTTTTTCGCTGTTGAGCGACGAAAAGGTGATCTCCAGCCGCACCGGACGTCTGAACGGAAGACCCAGGCGAGATGCTTTTCATGATGGCCTCGAAATCAGGCGGCATCGCAAAGATCATCGCCGACATTCTCCCGTACTCGGTCGCGAGTTTCTTCCGCATATCGGCCGTCGGCACCAGCCGGAAACTACCGGGTACTGCCCGATCATAGCGATGGTCCGGTGCACGGAACATCAGTTCCTTATGCTGCCGGCACGCTTCGCATACCCGAGCCTATGGAACTGGCCCCGAAGAGTCCAAGACGTTTCGATATTTGTGTCCGCCCGGCCCAGCGGGCGTTCGAACACAGCAAACCCGACCTTTCCGATGTAAGTGTTTTGCGCCCTTTCAATAATGGAAAATTGGCCAAAATCCATCAACTGCCGGCGCCCGGCGTCGCGTAAGAGCCGAGTCCATATTTCACTGCGGTTAAGCTTCCCCAGGTGGCGCGACACCGGCTCTTCCGAGAACATCTCAACCATTGGGTGGAAATCCGCGAATATCGGTAACCGAAGGGACAGGCGCGGAGACTCGATCAGGCGAGATTCGTTCTTTGAAGGGCTCTTCTCATCGTTCCAAGCGAAATAACGCAAGCCCTACTTTGCTTAGTCGCCGATCGCAATTTCGATGGCGATAAGGTGCCAGGATCACACATGCCGATCTTTCAAATAGTAGGACACGCGATCAGGTTTGAGGCGGAACCTCGAGGGTCTTAGCGAGGCGCTCAAGTTCGACGGAGTAGCAAAAGAACCCGAACAGCACCAACAACCAGCGTGCCAAGCAGCACCGCTTGACCGAGTGGGGCAGCGCGTTGATTTCCGGCAAGTGCCGAAAAAAGATGGTTGAGAACAGGACACCACCGAACAGGAAGGCCATGCGCGCGGCGAAGGAAAACAGATGAGATACGAGGATAGAGCGGAACGGGGCACGGACCTCGACCCAACGCATTCTCGCCCAGTAGCTCGCCTGCTGAACCAAAGCCGTTATGAGAATCGCAATGAACGTAGACGATGGCACTTGTTGGCGTTCGCCGAGATGGGTGACGACGGCGTAGAAGATCGGAAAGATCACCAAGAGTAGATATGCCACTGCCAGAGACTGGAGCACCATAAGTGCCACGTAGGCGATAGTATTTTTTTGTCGATCAGTCATGTTCCGCTTGGCCAGCCCTCTGGAAAAACTGACGTCCTTCTGGGTCAATGATCAGCCACGGGTGCTATAATCCCTAGACGCCCAGCCCATTGACAATCAGCTGAATTGCGACAGCAGTTAGCAAGATCCCGAAGACGACCTCGGAAACGACCATGCTCGCGGTTTCATGTGTTTGGATATCTTTTCGGTATTAGTGAATACGATGTAGTCAAAGGCACCGACAATCAGGATCAGAACGGCGACCGTTCTCATTCCCGTTGCCGACAGCGTCCCCACATCCACCAAGGTTGACATGCTAGTCACCACCACACGCAGTCGCTCGATGATCAACGGCGAAATGTTTACCGGTGAACGAGCCAGGGACGCGGCCTTTGCCGAAATCACCGTCTCCATCCCACCGGCAAATGTGCGCAAAGTTGGTGAGGTGGCATGGCCGAAAAGACTCCCATCCAATCCAGCCACGGACTTTGCGACTTTGAAGGCGGAGGAAATCAGCCGAGATGATGCCAGAAAATGGCTGAGTGCTTCCGTCAAGAGGAGCCGGGACGGTAGTGTGCTGGTCTTCATTCACGGCTTCAACAATCGGTTCGAAGACTCGGTCTATCGCTTTGCCCAGATCGTTCACGATTCTGGCGTAGCAAGCGCGCCGGTGCTGGTCACATGGCCGTCCCGGGGAAGTTTGCTCGCGTATGGCTACGATCGGGAGAGTACCAACTACACGCGCAATGCCTTGGAGTTGCTCTTCCAATATCTCGCCAAGGACGCGCAGGTGAAGGAAGTCTCGATCCTTGCTCATTCCATGGGGAACTGGCAAACGAAACATCGTTTGCGTGTGTTGCGCCCATCTACACCTGCGGCGCTGATGCGTCCATTGGTTCTCCGAATGGGACCTGGGGCCTATCGATGACTTTGCAACTTCGCCGGTTACCGGCATAGTTTCCCCTCCGCCGGTTTATTAAAGATGCGCTTAGGCAGAAAGCGCTAATATTGCGATATGTGATCATAGAATGTGTGCGGAGGGCAGTTAATAGGGACGAAGCGTGGAACCCGTTTTGTGCCGATCTGGCGCGACGCATCGGGATCCCGACATCGCAAAGAGGATGGTCATGCAGGACAAGTGATAGACGCTGCCATTTTCAAAATCTCTCTAGCTCCACAGAGCCGCAGGCCAAAATCGGGATGACCAACTGAAATAAATGAGGGATATTGATAGAAAACGTCGCAATTTCAACACTTCCGGGAAGACTGTCTCCCACATAATGTGCGCCATTACTTCGAGTCCTTTCAAGAGCGGGCACGCCCGCGCTGCTTCTCATGTTATTCGTCAGCATTGCCCGCGCGGACTGCTATACGGCTTTCGATCGATATCGAATTTACACATGAGGCTGAGTTTCATCGAATTGCAGGATGTAGCGATTGGAAAACGGCGAAACTGATCCAACTCCAGCCGCTGACGGCTATAGTTGGGCCACTCGGTAGGCACGAACATGCTCGATGAGCGCGCGCAGCTTGGGCGCCATATTCCGGCGATTGGGGAAATATAGGAAAAACCCTGGAAAGGGCGGCAGATAGTCGTCCAACACCGTGATCAACTCGCCGCGATCGATGTATGAGCGAAAGGTCTCCTCCAACGCAAATGTAATACCGCCACCAGCGAGTGCGGTCCGGACCATCAGATACAGATCGTTGGTGGTGATTTGCGGCTCAACGGCAACGTCGATAGGAATTCCATCTTCCTCGAACTCCCATCGGTAAGGCGCAGCACTTGGAGAGGGACGCCAACCGATACAACGATGACGCACCAGCTCCCGAGGATGCCGGGGCGCTCCGTGGACTTCGAAATATCGCGGTGTCGCGACGACCACTTCTCTCTCTTCTTTGGTCAGTGGAACCGCGACCATATCCTGCTCGATCACATCACCCAGCCGGACGCCCGCATCGAAGCCGGCGTCTACGATGTCAAAGACGTCGTCCGTCACCGTGACGTCGATCGTGATGCCGGGATGGGCTTCAGCGAAGGACGCGATCAGTGGGCCGGACAAAAACTGTTCGGCAATCGATGTCACCGCGATCCGCAGCAACCCGCTCGGCCTTGCGTCGCCCGCTACATTCTCGAACGCAGATCTGACCTCTGCCATTGGTTGGGACAGTGTTTCGCGGAAGCGGTTGCCCGCTTCGGTGAGCCGCACGCTACGGGTCGTGCGGCTGACGAGCGCGATGCCGCAGATATCCTCGAGACGTCTGATCGCTTGGCTCACGGCGGAGCGAGTAACACCCAACCGGTCGGCCGCGGATCTAAAATTTCCTTCTTCGGCGACGGCCAGAAACATAGGCACCAAGTTAAGATCGATATTCATTGTCGTATCTCGCTAACCAATCTCGTTAGCGGAAAGGGGATACAGACGACAATCGAATTTGTCTACCTATTGTCCGTGGCCAACGGTCGCCATCGCGGCAGGGCAGGCATGAACAACCGATCATCGAAGGGATATTCTCATGACACATATCAAGATCAGACTCGCAGCAGCAGCTTTGGCTCTTGGGTTCTGCGCCGGACCTGTCGCTGCAGAAGATAGCGCGTGCCCTCGGGAAGGCTCCGAGGCTCCTCTCGCACTTCATGCGGACTGGATCATGAAGGGTTGGGAGCGACATGAAGGCGATGGCAAATTCGTGTTCGCAGAAAAGCTGAACACGTATTACGATCTGGAAAATACGAAAGGTGTTTTCTACGACAATTTTGCGCCCGGCAGCACACAGCTCTTTGATAACTCGGCTCGCTACGGCGCCAACTGGGAGGCGTTGCAGAACGCCGCTCGATCTGTCCGCCACGGATTGACTGGAGGTCATGACGCGATCGTCGGCGAGACAGTCGCTTCGACGACACTCGGCTTCGTTGGCCGCATCGATCGCCTTGACGGCAAGGTGATCGCTTTCGATGGCCGCTCGCAGTTGGGCTGGGAATGTACCGCTGGCAAATGGAAAATCCGCCATGAACTGAACTACGCTTGGGTCGTCGAGCCCGAGACCATTCAGTCTTTCCTAGGCAAGACGGAGGTGGCCCAATGACCGCCGCAACGCCTTCACACCCTTATGTCGGCATGTGGGAGACCGCAGACGGCCGCATACGGCACCAATTGCTCCCGAACGGCCGCTACGACGAGGCGCGTGGCCGACGCGAAAGTGCCTATCAAGGACGATACGAGGTGTCGAGAGACCACATCGAGTACTGGGACGATACCGGCTTTACTGCCAACGGCGACTTTGTTGATGGCGTCCTGTACCACGCCGGCATGGTTCTCTATCGCAGGCGGTAGTCAGGTCATGATATCGCCGGCAGACCCTGCCGGCGTGCTCGATCTTTTTTCAATGGAGTAGACCATGTGTGGCGATACAGCAGCAGTTACATTCATGCGAGCACTGCCGGGAGAGGGAGCAGCCTTGCGTTCGCTCCTTGAAAAAGATGCTCTTGGAGGCTTTCCGAATAGTGCCGCGAAGCCCGAGATACTCACTTGCGACGTCGATGTGGACTTCATTTGTCTCAAAGAGTCGGATGAGACCGGTTTTATCTTCCTATCGGACGAAACCAAATGCTGCATCGCATCATTAATGGTGGTTGTGGGCGGAGATGTGAACCAGGACAGGTTCCATTGAGCCCTTAGGCAACCTTCGCAGCTGCTCGTTTTAAGAGAGGTCCGCATTGGAAACCATCGAACCATCCCGTCAAATCGATTTGCCGCCGATCCCGGCCGTTACCGGGAAGCCCATTTATCCAGCGGTACTCGTGCCTGAACTGGAGGAGGTTATTGCAAGGCCCGAGCGGACGTCCCCGCTCGGGCTTGAACAATATATAGCCGGTCGCACGCTTGTCAGTGGCGATAGTCCGGCGTGGAATGACATGTTCGTGCAGGTCTATTCCCGCCTGAACAAGCAGGAGCCATTTCTTGTTCCCGCAGTCGCTGAGCCCCTGATCGTCTGGGTGATGTCAGGCGAAGCGGTAGTTGAGGAGCGTGACCTTGACGGGGAATGGGTCGCTAATACGGTCACAGTTGGCGATTTTTTCCTGACCCGCTCTCCCACCCCATATGAGATGCGCTGGCGCGCTATCGGCGACGCGCCTTTCCAGGTTATGCATCTTTATCTCTCCGTTCCGCTGTTCGAGCGCGTCGCCTACGACGTGCTGGGCTGCGCCGCCCCTCCTGCACTTCGCGACATTTCCGGGGGCAAGGACACGCAGCTGTCGCTCCTTCTTTCCGTGATCCACCAAGAGCTCACGTCTGAGGGGAAGGGAAGCCAGCTGTTCATTCAGGGCCTCGCCCAGACCCTTGCCGTGCATCTCATCCGGAATTACGCCGCCAGTGAAGCTCCCGACGATCGGCAGAATGCGCTCCCCGGCTTTAAGCTCCGTCGGGCCTTGGCCCACCTGGAGGAACATCTAGCCGAGCCGTTCAATCTCGCCCAGTTGGCTGAGACGGTCGGCATGAGCGAATTTCATTTTAGTCGTTTGTTCAAGAAGGCGACCGGGCTCTCGCCCTCGCGCTACTTCATTCGCCAGCGCGTTGCCCGGGCACAGCTTCTTCTGCAGGAGACGGATACCAGCATCATCGAGATTGGCATGTCCGTCGGCTATTCGAGCCCAAGTCACTTCGCCCAGGTCTTCCGTCGCGAAACCGGCCTGCCGCCGAGCCACTACCGGCGAGGTTAGTTTTTGACCCGTCGCGATTTCGAGCAAGATCGCAACAGGTCGAGCAAGGTCCCGAGAGAAGGATGCCGACGATCGGCTTAAATTCCTCCTTGTCAAAACGAAACGCCCACCGCGGTGGTGGGCTTTGAGACAAGGAGTGAAGACAATGACCAACCTCAACGGAAAGATCGCATTGGTCACCGGCGCATCGAGTGGCATTGGCGCTGCGACCGCTGCAAAGCTTGCTGAAGCCGGTGCCAAGGTCGGTATCGCTGCACGGCGCACCGACAAGCTCGAAGATCTCAAGAAACAGATCGAAGCGAAAGGCGGCGAAGCTCTTGTCATCGAAATGGACGTGGTCGACACGACCTCGGTCGATGCGGGCGTGAAGAAGCTGATCGATGCCTATGGTTCGATCGACATCCTCGTCAACAATGCCGGTCTCATGCCCCTCTCCGATATCGATCAGTTCAAGGTCGACGAGTGGCAGCGGATGGTAGACGTGAACGTGAAGGGCCTGCTCAACACGACGGCCGCCGTTTTGCCCCAAATGATCAAGCAGCATTCCGGCCACGTGTTCAACATGTCGTCTATCGCCGGTCGCAAGGTGTTCAAGGGCCTGTCGGTCTACTGCGCGACAAAACATGCGGTCACGGCTTTCTCTGATGGCCTGCGTATGGAAGTCGGTCAGAAGCACGGAATTCGCGTGACCTGCATCCAGCCAGGCGCAGTTGCCACCGAGCTCTACGACCACATCACAGACCCGGGCTACCGCAAGCAGATGGATGAGCTGGCCGGCCAGATGACCTTCCTCCAGGGCGAGGATATCGGCGACACCATCGTCTTCGCAGCCCAGGCCCCGGCCCATGTGGACGTCGCCGAGCTGTTCGTTCTGCCAGTAGAACAGGGTTGGTAACGGACCGGCCCTGAAGGGTCCCTGCTTTGTCGCAGGGACCTCTCAAGGGAGATTGTCATGAAGGAATTACCCGCATCTCAAGCATATCGCGTCCTGGAACCTGGCCCGATCGTCATGGTCTCGACCAGTGACAACGGCAAGCCCAACGTGATGACGATGGGCTTCCATATGATGATCCAACACGACCCGCCGCTGATCGGTTGTGTGATCGGGCCCTGGGATCACAGCTATCAAGCTCTCCGGAAAACCGGAGAATGTGTCATCGCTGTGCCCGGTCTTGATCTCGCCGAGACCGTTGTCGACGTCGGGAACTGCTCGGGCGACAGGGTGGATAAATTCCAGAGGTATGGTCTCAAAACGCGACCTGCCAAGGATGGATCAGCCCCGCTCCTCTCAGACTGCCTGGCCAACATAGAATGCCGGGTCGTCGATACCAGGCTCTCGGATCCTTACAACCTCTTCATCCTTGAGGCGACGAGGATCTGGATCAACGAGAACCGAAAAGAGCGTCGAATGATGCATCACCGCGGTGACGGCACGTTCACCGTCGATGGCGGCACACTCGACCTTCGAGATCGGATGGTCAAATGGCGCCATCTCCCCTGAGAGGCGCCGGGCCCAAAATGCACCAGCACCCCATTTAGAAAGGAAGAAAACTATGTCTGCTTATCTCATCGTTGATCTCGACATCCACGACATGAAGGCGATCGAAGACTACCGGTCGAAGGCCTTGCCGCTCGTTGCTAAAGCTGGTGGCAAGCTGATCGCAATCGATGAAGCCCCTCTGGAACTGGAAGGCTGGACGGCCACCAACATGCTCATCATCGAGTTTCCTGACAAGCAAGCGATCAGTGAGCTCTTCGCATCGCCGGAATATCCACCTCTGGCCGCACAGCGGCAGGCTGCCGCCGCATCGCGCATCATAGCAATCAACGGAGTCTGAAAAGAGCAAGGTCACGACAGCTCCCGCAAAGACGCGGCAGATCTTTTCCAGGCATGCCGTCACTATGCGGGTGTTGCCCTAACCGAGGAGACCTGAAATGGCTGAACTCACCAATGTGGCCTACTTCACCGCAAAGCCGGGCCGCTCAGGAGATCTGGGTGACGAACTGCTTCAGCTCGTCGCTCCGTCCCGAAACGAGGAAGGCTGCCTCCGTTACGAGATCCACCAGTCCAATGGCGTTCCCGACGTGTGGATGGTGCTCGAAGACTGGCGGCACGCCTCCGACTTCAAACTGCATATGAGCACACCTTACGTCGAAGCCTTCATGGCGAAGGTCCCGGACCTGTGCGTCGAAGACGTGGAAATCTGCGGCTACCAGCAACGGTCCCCGCAGGCCTGAAACAGAAAGGAGTATATGAAATGAGCACGCAAAACCCTAAAGTCTGGCTCGTCACCGGATGCTCTACGGGCTTCGGTCGCTACATCGCGGAACACTTGCTTGAGGCGGGTGAACAGGTTGTCGTCACCGCCCGCAAAACCGACAAGATCGCGGATCTTGAGCAGAAGGGCGATGCCCTGATCCTCCCGCTCGACGTCATCGATCGGGATCAGTGCCAAAAGGTTGTTGACGCTGCAGAAGCGCACTTCGGACGCATCGACGTTCTGATCAACAACGCCGGGATCGGTTTCTTCGGTGCTATTGAAGAAACCGCCGACGCCGACGCCCGCCGCCTGTTTGATGTCAATTTCTTCGGTACTGCCAACACCATTCATTCGGTGCTTCCGCATATGCGAGGCCGCCGCAGTGGTACGATCGTCAATCTGACATCGATCGGCGGCCTGGTTGGCTACACGGGCGTGGGCTACTACTGCGCAACGAAATTTGCGGTGGAAGGATTGTCGGACACGCTCCGGAAAGAAGTCGCTCCTCTCGGCATCAATGTCATGACGGTCGAGCCGAGCGCCTTCCGGACGGAATGGGCAGGCTCGTCAAACGAGGTCTCCGCATCCCTCGACGACTACGATGGCACAGCAGGCGAGGCACGTCGGGCTTACCATGCATCGGTAGGCAAACAGGCTGGCGACCCGGCGCGTGCGGCGAAAGCCATCCGTCAAGCCGTGCTGGCTGAGCAGCCTCCGCACCATCTTCCCCTCGGCAATGACGCCGCGGACGCAGCCCTGAAGAAGGCAGATGACCTGAAGGCAAACGTTGTTGCCTGGGAAGCCTTGTCTCGTTCCGCCGACTTCCCGGCGAAGTAACCAATCCAATCAACCCAACACGGAACCAACACTACCGCGGCTTTCGCCACGGAGATTGAAGGAGTGTGTCATGTCAAAACGATTTGAAGGAAGAGTAGCTATTGTGACCGGCGGGGGTTCCGGTATCGGCGCCGCCATTGCCAACCGTCTCCTTGAGGAAGGAGCGTCCGTGATGATCTCCGGCAGAACCGAGAAGCGGTTGTCGGAAGCTGCCTCGAAGATGCCCGCCGACCGCAGTGGCATCTTTGTCGCAAATGTTTCCTCACGGCCGGACTGCGACGCCCTTGTTGCCGCAACCGTGGAGCGCTTCGGCCGCATCGATACTGTTGTCAATGCTGCGGGCATGAATCTTGTCGGCACCATCGAGGAGACGAGCGATCAGGATTGGGACGACTGCATTGCCTCGGACCTTTCCGGCGTCTTTTACATGAGCCGTGCCGCGGTTCCGCATCTCAAGGAGACCAAGGGTTCGATCGTCAACATCGGCTCCGTCTCATCCCTTGGTGGCGGCTGGAGCCATGCGGCCTATAATGCTGCAAAGGGTGGGGTTGCGAATCTAACCCGCTCAGCGGCCTGTGACCTCGGCAAGTTCGGCGTCAGAGCAAACACAGTGGCACCCGGGCTTACTGTCACGGGAATGGTAGATGCCATCATGGATGACGACGCGCTTCTCGAAAAGGCGTGGGACCGGATCCCGTTGCGACGGGCAGGCCAACCTGAAGAGATTGCCTCGGCGGTCGCTTTTCTGGCCAGTGAGGAAGCTGCTTGGATCACCGGCATTGTCTTGCCGGTCGATGGGGGCCAGACCTGTACGGATGGCGGTCCGGAATGGGGTAAGTAAAAACGCGAGAAGCCCGGACCATCGTCCGGGCTTTTCCTTTGATCGGGTGTTTCGCTTAGCGGCGAGCGTCGAGGCTGTAGCGACCCGCGCCGAACGCCACGACCTGCAACAAACCACCGGCCATTGCGATGTTCTTGAAGAAGTGGATGAACTGGTTCAGGTCGCTGAGGTTGTTGTGGAACGTCAGTGCCGTGGCAACGCTGAACAGGGCATGGATCAGGGCGACGATGCGGGTCTGGAAGCCGAGGATCAGCGCGATGCTGCCCAGGATTTCGGTCACAACGGCTGCGCCGTAGGACAGGGGCGGGAATGGCAGGCCGACCATATTGATATAGCCGAGCGTTTCAGCTGGATCAGAGATCTTACTGATACCGGACAGAAGGAAGATTGCCGCTAAAAGGACACGGCCAACAAGGGGTGTTACACCGTGAACTAGGGCAGACTTGGAAAGGGTTTCAGCGCGCTGAGCGATGACTTCGGAATAAGACATTGACGTTTCTCCTTGAGTTGTGGGGCGTAGCCACCGTGGCTGCGTCGTGAGGAGAAATTGCCACCATCCGAGCGAACGAAAAAGCTGGATAATATCGCAGATTATCGTCGAAAAAATCGAACGATGGAGGCAAAGAAAAACCCGCGCTTTCGAGGGCGCGGGTCCGACTGGAGGGTCGTGGAATTCAGATGACGGAAAGAAGTCCTCCGTCCACCAGCAATGCGGTGCCCGACACATAGCTCGACAGATCCGAACCCAGGAAAGCGACAGCATCTCCGACTTCCGCCGGTTTGCCAAGCCGGCGAAGCGGCGTCCTCTGGCGAAAGCCTTCGGAGGCTTGGGCGATACCGGGGCTCGTGCGAAGAAGCTCTGTGTCGATGGTGCCGGGTGCTACCGCGTTGACACGGATGCCATCCGGTCCAAGGGCGTCGGCCAATGATTTCGCCATCAGCACCACACCGCCTTTGCTCGTCGAGTAGGCAACCGTGATGCCGGCGCCAGAGATCCCGCCCATGCTCGCCACCAAAACGATACTGCCCTGTTTGTCCAGCGCCTTCATCTGACGGGCAGCTGCCTGGGCGCCGAATAGCGGGCCATCCAGATTGACCGACATCAGGCGGCGGTAATCGTCTTCCGGAACATCTGCGCCGTCCGTCTTCAGGGTGATCCCGGCGTTCGCGACCATGACATCGACGCCGCCAAATTCTTCGGCTGCCGCGACCAGTGCGTCGTTGTCAGCCTTGCGGCTGACGTCTGCTTTCACGAAAACGGATTTGGCCCCCAGTTTTCTGATCTCGGAGGCAGTTGGTTCACCGCCTTCGCGCGGTGCTTCCACCACGTCCGAGACGATAACTGCTTTGGCGCCATGTTCGGCAGCCCGGATGGCGATTGCACGCCCAATGCCGCTCGATGCGCCGGTTACAATCACGACCTTGCCGTCGAGAATGTTACTGTTGCTCATTGTGGTGATCCTTAATGTTCCGGCACTTTGGGGGCCGAGGAGGGCAGGGCGTCGAGTTGCTGCAGAAGATAATAGAGGTTGGCGACACCCCAGTGTTCTACGATCTGGTCGTTGCGAATGCGCATGGCATCGACAGTTTCGAACTTGATCTGGCGGCCCGTTGGCGCGATCCCAAGGACGACGCCCTTATGTGTGCCGTGATAAGTCTTGAAGGTGGTGACGATATCGCCATCGACCGCTTGCCAGTGGATCTCGGCGTGGAAGTCCGGGAAGGCTTCCCGCAGCGCGTGATAAAGGCGACGCGCTCCTTCCTTGTCTGGCGTCCCGCCCGGCTGCGGCGTGTGGTCCAAAAAGTCGTCGGCGAAAAGCTCGTCAAAAAGCTCGAAGTTGCCGCCAGACTGCACTTCGAGTGTGTTGCGGCGGACGACTGCTTTCAATGCTTCAGATTGGTCTGACATGGGATTTTCCTTTTAAGGTTCGGTGTCAGAGTTCAAAACCACCGATCGTCATGCCGCCGTCGACGGTCAACATGTGTCCGGTGACATAGGAGGCAGCGTCGGAGGCAAGCCAGATTGCTGCGGCCGCGATTTCCTCCGGCTTGCCGCCGCGTTTGGCAGGAATGGCGTTCTGAGCGAGTGCCGCAAACGCCGGGTTCTGGTGGCTGTTCGCAGCGACCATGGGCGTTTCCGTCCAGCCGGGCGCAATCGCGTTGACGCGGATGCCGTGCGCTGCATTCTCCATTGCGACAACCCGGGTCAGCCCATGCACGCCGTGCTTGGAAGCTGCGTAGGCACTCATGCCTCCGGGTCCGGTCAAAGCAGCAACCGAAGCCGTGTTCACGACCGAACCACCGCCACTGCGCCTGATCAGAGGGATCTGGTACTTCATCCCGAGAAAGACACTCTGGAGATTGACTGCGATGACCCGCTGAAAGTCTTCCAACGGATAATCTTCAATACGTTTTGCAGGGCCGGTTATCCCGGCATTGTTGAAGGCCGCGTCGAGCCGACCGGATGCGGCATCGATCTGTTCAATCCATCCGACGACCTGAAGTTCGCTCGCGACATCGAGCTCGGTTGTGAATGCCCGGCCATCTTCGGCGCGGATGAGCTCTGCCGTTTGGGTGAGACCCTCGGCATCGCGATCAGCCAGATGCACTGTCGCGCCGTCGCGAGCGAGCCCAAGTGCTATCGCTCGACCGATCCCAGAGCCTGCACCGGTGACCGCGACGACCCTGTTTGAGAAAAGCGAGAACATGACTTCTCCTTGCCAGCCGATCGCAGTCGGCTGGTCTGGGTGGAGCTGAGTTTTAAGAGTGAGTTAGGCGGGTTTAGTTGCGGGCAGCGACGAGTGCTGCGGCTGTGCGGGCGACGATTTCGCCCTGATGGAAGGCACCGGCGAGATCGATCTGCGAAGGCTGGCGCGACCCGTCGCCACCGGCAACTGTCGTTGCCCCGTAAGGAGCGCCACCAACAATTTCTTCACTGCTCATCTGGCCCTGATGGCTATAGGGCAGGCCGACAATGATCATGCCAAAGTGCATGAGGTTGGTGATGATCGAGAAAAGGGTGGTTTCCTGGCCGCCGTGCTGGGTGCCGGTCGATGCGAACGCAGCGCCCACCTTGCCGTTGAGAGCACCCCGTGCCCACAGGCCACCGGCCTGGTCGAGGAAGGCCGCCATCTGCGACGACATCCGCCCGAAACGTGTGCCGGTACCGACGATGATCGCGTCATAATCCGCTAGTTCCGCGACTGTCGCAATCGGGGCGTCCTGGCTGATCTTGAAATGAGCCTTTTCGGCAATTTCGAGTGGGACAGTTTCCGGGACACGTTTGATCGTAACGTCGGCGCCGGCGCTTCTTGCGCCTTCAGCGATTGAGCCTGCCATTGTCTCGATGTGGCCGTAGGACGAGTAGTATAGAACGAGAACCTTGGTCATTTTGCTTTGCTCCGTTGGAGTGGGTGAATTCGATGGAGGCAACATCTGCTTTTTCATCATTCGATAAAAGCTGCATAATTTTGTCCATTACGTTCGATTTTATCGAGCGATTCCGTTGTCGAAATCAGTTTTGCCTTCCCTGAGGAGTGTTCAGTCTTTCAGCAAGTTGAGCGCGACCAGCGCCTGGCCGAAATGCTGAAGTGAACCGGAGGCTTTGAAACTGCCAAGGTCGGACGGCGCAAAGCCCAAACGAGCGATCAGGTCCGCTACCTTCTTACTGGCCTCTGGAAAGTTACCTGATAGGAAGAGAACGCGCCTTCCGCTCGCTTTCACCGGATCGGCAGCCAGGACAGCGGCCGGGAGGGTGTTGAACGCTTTCACGAGCTGAGCGCCAGGGAAGAGATCGGAGACAATTTCCGAAGACAGCCGGCCACCAAGGTCACGCGGTTTGAAAGCAGGAAAGTCGATAGCATTTGTCGCATCGACGATCGTGCGGCCATCCCACGCAGTCTTTCTGCTGGCGACTTCCGGCACGGCGTCGTAAGGCACGGCCAGGATGACGACGTCCGAGTTAAGAGCCTGATCGAGCTCGACCGCTTTCACTTTAGCGCCAAACTTGTCCGTGACAGGCTGAAGCGACGCCGGACCGCGTGTGTTGGCGATAACGGCGTCAACGCCTGCAGCATGGAAGCGTTCAGCAAGTGCAGAGCCGATCGCACCAGAACCGATGATTGCATAGGTAGTCATTGTATTGCTCCTTGATCAGATGGGGTTTCAGTTGAAGTTGTCGGGGAGGGGAATAAACTCGTCGTCGCCCGGCACGCCGGGGAATTGTCGTTCGCGCCACTGGTCGGCAGCATGGCGAATGCGCTGTTGATCCGTGGCCACGAAATTCCAGCGGATGAACCGTTTTTCAGGAAGCGGCTCGCCTCCGAATGCGAGAAACCGGGCTGGCTCGTTCGCCTTCACCACGATCTCCGCGCCGGGCTTGAACACGATAAGACGATCCGGGCCGTAGGTTCCGTCCTGCCCGATGATCTCGATCGTACCGCTGACGACGAAGATCGCTCGCTCGATATGCTCACCGTCGATCCTGTAGCGTGCTCCAGCCTGAAGCTGGATTTCTGCAGAAAAGAGGTCAGAGAAGGTGCTGGCAGGTGAGCGCCGTCCGTGCAGCGTGCCGGCGAGAAGCTTCATATCGATGCCCTCACCATTGATCGTCGGCAGTTCATGGGCGCCGAGGTGCTGAAAGAGTGGTGCAGTCTCTTCCGATTGTTTGGGAAGAGCGATCCAGCTCTGCAGGCCCGTGAGTTTTCCCCCGTCCTTGCGAATATGGTCCGGCGTCCTCTCCGAGTGGACAATGCCGGAACCGGCGACCATCAGATTGACTTCCCCGGGGCTGATCGACTGCACGTAGCTTTCGCTGTCACGATGCAGCAGCTCACCTTCCAGAAGGTAAGTGAGTGTTGAAAGGCCGATATGTGGGTGAGGGCGGGTATCAATTCCCTCACCAGCACCGAACCGCACGGGTCCGAAACTGTCGAGGAATATGAATGGCCCGACCATTTGGCGCATGGCCGCAGGCAGCGCCCGGCGAACGGAGAAGCCTCCGAGATCACGGGTCGAGGGCAGGATAACCTGCTCGATGTCAGCGTTAGACAAATAGGACATTGTCAGCTCCGGCGGTTGAATTCGATGCAATGAAGGTAGGCCCCCTAGACGTTTCGGAAAACTCAGATAATTTCGGCGAAAACGTTCGAGGAATTAGAAATGTCAGACCCAGGCCAGCCGACGCTGGATCAGCTTAAAGTCTTCATTACCGTTGTAGAGACGGGGAGCTTCGCGGCAGCTTCCAGGAAGCTCAACCGCGCGACATCTGTGATCAGCTACACGATTGCCAATCTCGAAACGCAATTGGGTGTCACGCTCTTCGACCGGCTCTCAACGAAGAAGCCGCAGCTGACACTGGAGGGGCGGACGGTCCTCGCCGAAGCTAAGAGCGTTGCCCACGGCATCGATAATCTTCGAGCCAAGGTGAAGAGTATGCTTCGCGGCGTGGAGCCGGAGGTCCACCTTGCGCTGGATGTCATGCTACCTGCCGCCCGAGTCATGGACGCCTTGAAAGCCTTTCGAAAAGAGTTTCCGAGCGTATCACTTCGTCTTTATGTCGAAGCTTTGGGTGCGGTCACGCAGATTGTTCTCAACCGTACAGCAGCGATCGGCATCAGTGGCCCGCTCGATGTCGAGATCGCGGGCCTCGAGCGCATCGGTGTAGGTTTTGTCAAACTCATCCCGGTCGCTTCACCGGATCATCCGTTAGCTGGCGGATCTCACCCTCCGGGCGCGGCGCGAGGACATATCCAATTGGTCCTGACCGACAGATCGCCTCTCACTCAGGGCCACGAGTTCGCTGTTGTCGGGAACCATACCTGGCGCCTCGCGGACCTTGGCGCCAAGCATATGCTGCTCAAGGAAGGCATTGGCTGGGGCAACATGCCTGAACCAATGGTGAGAGATGATATAGAGACAGGGCGCTTGGTGCACCTTGATCTTCCTGACTGCAAGGGCGGTCCTTACCGCCTTCAGGCTGTTTACCGAACGGACACACCTCCAGGACCGGCCGCCCGCTTTCTGATCGACCATTTCCAGAGCCAAGATATTGATGATCCGATAGCGGCTGGTTAGACTTTGGGAAAAGACGCGACCGAACAGTTTTGGCGTGTCGATGCAATTACAGATTACCGCCCGCATCGCCCGGGGACGCAATGTTGCCGTCAACGAGATGGCGTTTCCGCTTGGCTGTCGTAGGTCAACTCGCGACCGCGAGATAAAGCGCAATACTTTTCATCGTCGCGACCCGCCGGACTGCCACAGTGAGGGCGGTGCTCAGCGCGCAGCGCAAATTCCCATTTTTTCAGGCGCTTAGCGATATGTCGTAAGGTCGAAGGTTCGCATCCATTAGCCGGAAATTGGTCGTGCAGCGCCATCAGCTTGAACTCAGGCGTTGTCTGTCCAAAAGCGGTGCATAGTTCATCTCTCGAGAATCTGGTCGGGTTTACGACCGTGGTATAGCTTAGGTGCGTCCGCCGCCCGTTGTAAGGCTGCCGTCAGACCTGGGCTATGCCTTCGCCGACAGCGAGCTCTGCACCCGTCGTGAAACTGCTTTCTTCGCTTGCGGGAGGGATCGTGTTCGACACTGCATCCCGCACCCCTGCGAGCCGCTCGGAAACAGTTTTCTCATAACGAGCTTACATCGCTATCGCTCAAACCTGATCTCCGCAAATGGCGTTACTGGCAGCAAGGACACCCTTGCCGGAAGAACAAGAGACCGGCGATGAGACCGGCCTCTCGAGCGTGCGGTGCCAGTACATCCATGGTCACCGAACAAGATCAACCCAGTTTCGACCTCAGCATGTCGAGATGGTCGATATGCTCCTTGATCTGCCCGCGGGCCAGCTTCGTCACGCTAAGATGCTCCCGGTTCTGACCGACTTTCAGGTAATCCTCCTGGATCGCCAGCAACTTCTTGTGGCCGTCGAGCTGTGCGGAGATATACACCTTGTACTACTGATCGCCAAACTGCTTAGCCGAGGGCATGCTCGATCCGTTCCACGTGATGCTTGGGCACCACGGCATTGTCCTCCTCAGCCGCAGCAATCTCCACAACCGTCAGCCCGGTCGCAATTGCGAGCTCTTCTAGGTTGTAACCCTTAGCGAGTCGGGCGGCACGACGGCTTGCTGCAGAACTGCTCAACGATTTCACAATCTGATGCATGTCTTGATCTCCTTGAATTTGCCAGGAAATGCAGGAGGGCCTAACGAGTTCCGTGCTACTGTGAAGCGTCGCGGCCACCCTCCAGCCTAAGCCGGCGAAGGCGCTCAGTTTTTTCCGCGCGCAAACGGCGTTCCTCTTCAGCCGCATCGGCCGCAACCTTGTTGGTGTGTTCAAAAATCGCCGTGCGTTCTTGCACGGTCAGTTTGTTCCTGAGCCGGCTTACCATGACAATCATCCTTGAGTGTTTCCTCATAGATGGGTGAAAGGGAGATTGCTCACAATAGGTCGGAGCTCGCCGTCTGCTATCGTACAGGCGCTGTTCGCGGCCTTGTCTCGTCAGTGCCCTGGAACCACATTGGGGGATCAAGGCGTCGTGTATACAGCAAAGTTAAATGATTTCACGCTGATCGATGGCCAGTTCCGCCCAAGAGCACACCAATGTCTCGCTCGGACTCTCGGAGAAGCGCGTCACCCTAGTTGGAGAGGCGCACCATCATCATTCTCAAGTCTCCGAGCTCATCGGACATTGAATACTTCGGCATACGTTCAAACATGCCCAGATAGTCCGGAACTCTCAGGGTCGAGCAAGGTTTTCACAGACGTTCATCATGTGGGAACATGTCCAAAAAGGAGTTTTATGACGTCTAATGCTACCGGAACCATCATCGATGGAGACTCTGACCTGTACAGCGTTTGCTTTGAACATTGCCTGAATGAACAAGGTTGGCGGAGGATTGCTGAGAGTAACCAGCAAATATGCCCGGTTTCAAGCTACTGAAATTCAATATGACAGGAAGCTCGCGACAGCAGCATCAGTCAATCATGATCCGGCTTGACATGGTCCGCTTACGCCAGGAGCCTGCGATGAACCCCATACGGACGGAGTGAAGGAAATGGCTCAGTCGATTGTGGAGTTGCGTAATGTGGTGGGTACGGAAGCAGCAGTCGGCTGGGCTGGTGGCCATACCATCGTGGTCGATAGGCCGGAAGGCAAGGCCGGTGGATTGGGCCTCGGCTTCAACGGCGGGCAACTGCTCGCTCTGGCAGTAGGAGGTTGCTATTGCAATGACCTCCGATATGTGGCGCATGATCTAGGTGTCGAGATCGGAGAAATAGCAGTGACGGTCCACCTGGAACTGGACGGTGCGCCTCTTGTCGCCACCAACGCCGTCCTCTCCGTAAGATGCACGACACTGGATGGCTCCGATCCTAAGACCCTGATTGATCATGCATGGTCGATCTGCACGGTAGCAAATTCTCTCCATCGTGGCGTCCCGACCACGCTCAAGGTCGCCTGATAGCTCGCTGGCTCGAGGGCGCTGACCCTCGCCCGGCGTCGATGGACGGCTGCCAATAGTGCGGAGGTGACGGTACCTCTACGGAGAGGCTAACCGAGCTCGCAAACGGCGTCATTCGTGAAGGCGCTGGCATTTTTGCGAATTCAGTCCTTTCTTATGAGCTCACGCCCAATGCGCTTGGGGGCTTCGCTGCGTAGAACGATCGCCGAGGCAAAATATGACTGAGCTCATCCATCTTAAATGAAGTTCCGCAGATCGAGGTGTACCAAGTCGAAAGTGATGAGGAGCCTGGTGGTGTCGGGGAGGCAGGGATCGCGGCGGCGGCGGGCGCGCTGGGCAATGCGATCTTCTCTACTAGGGGACGACGGCTTCGCTCGCTTCCTGTGATCGAGCATCTGACGTAAACGCTTAGCGCGCCTTCTGCGAGAAGATTGCCGCACCAAGGAACAGCGCTCTTGAAAGCTTTGGCTAGTCCAGCAGCGTCGGCGATGCTCCCTGTATTCTACGGCATCCTCTCGCGCGGATTGCCGTAGAGCACTCGACCTCAGCGGCTACCTGCGCAGGGGGCATTATGTCGGTTGGGAAGTTCTGGTACGAAACAGCGGTAAGAACCGATAAATGGCCAGCGTGCCAACTGACGTAGACCGGCCGTCAGACGTTGCTGGGAAAGGGCCGCCGTGCGCCATCGCCGGGGAGGCCTCGATGCCAGTGCCGAAGCCATTTACGAGAATGCGCCCGGCCAGCATTTCAAGACGTGGCAATAGGCGGCGCACCTCAACTTGGTCGTCGCCATCCAGTTGGGTTGCAATGTTAAGTTTCTCTTCTAACGCATCAAGAATTGCATCTAACTCACTGAAATCTTTGCAACGGACTACTTGCGGGGATTACCCAGCGCTCAGTACAAGAAGAAATCGGGCATCGAGCCCGCTTTCTTCTTCCGGCAACGATACGGAGAGGTGGGGTCTGCTCAGAATGACGAATGGCGCCGTGGGGAAGTACCGGCTTCAAGAACTTCGCGGCCCCCTCCAATTTTCAGGAGCCACCCTGAAGGAGGCCGCCAGAAAATCGGTTCCTCCGCTTGCCGCCTGCGGCGGTCGCTGAAGCGATTCTTGACCCCGCCATTTCCTCACGCCCCGCGGCGTCATCTTTCTCAAACGTCAAGGAGATGACGATGCTGCTGGAACAACTCATCGAAGAACTGCGCGCCGAGTTGCGAACGCGGTCTACAAAGATGAACGCGAATGGATTCTCAAAGAGCTTGCTGACGCTGAGCGCCAGCTTGCTGAGAAAGAGGCTGCACGCGATGCCATGGTTTCCGCAGAGCCGCCCCTATTGGCCGGCTCCCGCTTTGCCTCAACGCGGGTCATTGCAGCTATCTAAGAATACCGTACCCTGCCGCAAAACCCGGGGATACAAGTGTCGTTTTAATCGGGACTATTGCGAATTCAACCCTTCTTTATGAGCTCACGCCCGATACGCTTGGGGGCTTCGCTGCGTAGAACGATCGCCGTGGTAACCGAACCATAGCGGGCAACGGCATCGACGATGCTTTCCAGCTCGGCTGGTGAGGGCACGATCAATTTGAGATGGAAACAGTTTTCTCCAGTCAGTCTGAGAACCTCAATGACCTGCGGCATCTGCGAAAACTGCTTCAGGCCCGTTTTGATGTATTCATGCGTTGTGCGCCGGCGGATGATCGCCATCGTTCCAAGCCCTATGGAGGCCGGATCGATGACAGCCCTGTAGCCGGTGATGATACCCCTTTCCTCAAGCCGCTTCAGACGTTCTGACGTTGCCGGCTGAGAGAGACCGACCCTTCTTCCAAGTTCGGAGACGCTGATACGTCCGTCGTCCTGCAGGATTTCGATCATGTTCGTCGCAAACGTTAGGATTTGCGACTTAAGTCGAAATCGTGATCAGCTATAGCGTGGCGGCAGAAGCCGCCAATATTGGGCTTAGGGGCACTCGTTTCCTAGCGTCGGCTCACTTGTTGAGCGTGTCCTTCAGCGCCTTTGCAGGCTGGAAGGCAAGTTTCCGCGCCCAAAGTAGCAGCCGCCGTAATGGACGCGAAGACGGTCTCGACAATCGTCTTCGCCTGCACTTTGGTCCTGTTCGGAAGCGATCTTGCCGGCGTTTCATTGGTCGTGGTCATGATGGTTTCCTTGTTAATGACGGGAACCCCTTTGAGCCGACCCGGCGATTGTCATGTGCCGATGCTCTGCGAAGCGATGCCCCTGACGGTGTTTCCACGTCTTCTCACCGCGCGATAACCTCGTTTGCTCTTCTGAAGCACCAGTTCGAGAAAACGGGATATAGCTTCCTTCTCCGTGCCAAACATTTCTGTCATCTCTTCACCTGCCTTACCGATCCGTCCGCATGTCCGTACCAACGCGGTTTCTCCGAACAGGGTTTGCTGGATCGCAATACGGCGCGGTGCGGTAGCAGTATGTGGCTCTGGTGCTTTCGTGATCGCCTTCGAGGACCGTCAAAATCCTCGCCCGATAGCTGCCGTCCACCGTCGGAGCGTCGACAATCGGCATTCGCGCGAAGCTCACGCCGACGATATACGATCGCGCTTGTTCCCTTCCGAAGAGTAGACGTTCCAGGCTCGACAGTCAGATGACCGATAAGCTTTGAGTGCCGTCTCTCTATTCATCCAACAGGTCAATAAGCCCCACGACGCTCGGTCATCTAATTCGGATATGGAAGGCCGCGCGGAGACGAGGCGCGGCCTTCCAAACACAGCGCCTGGGGCAAAGCAAATCCCCCAGACGCTGTCTGCCGCCCCCCTGGAGGTGAGGAACTGGCGAACAGATCATCGTCACGCAATAATTTGCGAGAGCCCCTCAAGGCTTTTTGCAAGCATGGAGAGCCCCAGTATGATAAGCAGAATGCCAGCTCCACGGTTTGCCAATGAAAGTACCTCGTTGTTTAGTCGCTGTCTCAACATCGACACCGCAAGCGCGAGCAATGACCACCACGCTAGTGAGCCGACAAACACCCCGATCGGCAAAAGCCCACCTGGAACTGCGATCTGGCTGGCAAACGCGGTGAGGCTGGCTGCACATAGTACGGGAGTTACCGGATTGAGAAATCCAAAGCAGATCGCGCCACAATAGGTGCGTCCGAAGCTGGACGGCGTCCTACCCTGCGCGACGAAAATGAGGTCCCGGCGCCAGAGCCGAGAGGCAAAATACAAAAGGAGCAATCCTGCCCCAAAGCTTAGGAGGCTGTCGGCTCCAGGCTGGCTCATCAGTGCCAGGCCTCCCAGCAGTGCAATGCTGCTATATGCGAAATGTACCGTCGCGACACCGACCCCCGCCGCGATCCCGGCACGTATCCCCTCACAAAGGGTCCGTTCGACACACATCATACTTGTAGGCCCAAACGGTATTGCGATTGAAAGCCCAGCACCCGCACCTGCTATAAGGCATGCCATCCCACTCATGATTTCCCCCAACCTTGCACGGTGGAGTAAACCGGAGCTTGCGGGACTTTATTCGCACCGGTCAGAAATTTTCTTAAGACTTGCCAGCAAGCCGCTTTCGATAGAGTTCGGCGAAGGTTGTCAATTCACCGGGATTGAGATCTGAGGCGGCCCAATAGGTCAGGTCGCCTTCTGTCCAGTTTACGACATTGGTTCCGTTGAAAACGTCCTGGGCGGACATTGCCCGTCTGGTGGAATCTGTGACCGTCACGCTGATCGTGTGCTGCCGGCGCCTGTAAACCATGACCGGAACCGGTGTGCGGCCGATAATATCAATGCGCCCACCGACAAGTGGAAAGCCCTCGACAGAAAAATCCGGTGCGGTCGGCGCAATGGTTGTCTTTCCATTGAACCAAGGTTTGACGACATGGCCTTCCGATGAGGCGATGTCGAAGGGTTGGGGAGCGATCAATCCCCTCAGGTGTGCGGCGAGAATTTCGTTCTCGATTGTGGATCTAGCCATTGTGTCGCCTGTGACGCGAGCCAAATAATTTCCACCGAGACCACCTCCAACAAGCCCAATCAGCAGCGAGGCTGCGATCGCCCAGCGTGCGTTGGGTGTGTCTACCTGCTTCAATCCCGGCTCTTCGGCAGAATTTTCCTGCGCATTACCAACAGTCAGTTCCGGAGACATGGAAGCTAGGATTGTGCCGCGCAGCCGCTCTGGCGCGGGTTCCCCTGGAAGGACATCGACAAGTGCCGATGATAGGCCAGAAAGTTTGCGTGCGATCTCGGCAAGCTCCGGTTCCCGCTCCAGCCGTTGCTGCATTGAAAGCGTCTCGCCGGGCGACAGTTCGCCGTCATGGAAGGCATTGAGCAGCAGGAGCGTCTCGTTGTCGATCGTCATTGCTCCGTCTCCTTCATACGCGACAGAAGCGACTGCCTTGCCTTGGCAAGACGCGACATGACCGTGCCGATAGGTATGTCGCTGATGACGGCAATCTCCCGATAACTTAATCCATGAAACTCACGCAAGACCAGCGTCTCTCTGAGATGGAGAGGCAAAGTTTCTACGGCTTTTTGTAAATCCGCCGATCGCTGCTTGGCAAGAAGCAGGTCTTCTGGGGTTGGAACGGCGCTGTTCATCAAACCGCCAGTTTCGATTTCCTGCAGGGCGACTGGTGAAAGATCCTCAAGGAATACGAGCTTTCCGGGACGGTGACGTTGCAGCCAGGAATAGGCAACGTTACGAACAATTGTCAGAAACCAGGCCCTCGCGTTACCTTCGGCGAAGCCCTCAATCGCTCGGTACGCCCTGATGCAGGCCTCTTGCATCACATCTTCCGCATCGGTCGCACTGCCTGTCAGCCATCGTGCGAGGCGATAACCCTCGTCAATTCTCGGCAATACGATCTGGGCAAAACGCGCCTTGGCCAAGGTCGTCATCGGTTTGCGGAATCAATGAAAGAACGCATTGCATTGGCCTTTCGGTCAAATAGCGGCACCTGACAAACTGAAATGGCGCTGAAATTTTCACTGGAGTCAATGCGAATGTGGCGGCGTGGTTCTTCGGTCTTGATGACTGTAGCGCGTCCGCATGATAGCAGTTCGCGCATCAGGCATTAGGAAGATTAGGTTTGCTACCCAGTTTGATATGTTTTCCGACGATCTTCGTGGTGAAACCGAAGCTTCACTGCGGCAGCGAGGCAAACTGCCGGCTGGCCGACAGATGACGGAGGCGGACATGGTCGCGCATCTTTCAGCGTCCGGACGCTATCGCATTTTGGAAAAGCTCGTGCCGCGCGTGACGACGGACAATATCCGGCCTGGTTTTCCTCTCAAAGGTGTCATTCTCGACACCGAGACAACAGGCCTCAGTTACCGAAGCGAGGAAATCATAGAGATCGGTCTGATCGCCTTTACCTTCGACGAGCGGGGAGGGATAGGTGACGTGACTGGCGTGTATGGCGACTTGCAGCAACCCGCGAAACCAATCCCGACCGAAATCACCAGGCTGACCGGTATTACGGACGAAATGGTTTCGGGTCAGATGATCGACATGCGGGCTGTACGCGCGCTGGTCGCTCCGGCCGATCTCATCATCGCTCACAATGCCGGTTTCGACCGACCGTTCTGCGAAGCTTTTTCGTCGGCATTTTCCGACAAGGCTTGGGCATGTTCGAACTCGGAGATCGACTGGTCGGCGCGGGGCTTCGAGGGCACCAAGCTTGGCTATCTGATTGGCCAAGCTGGTTATTTCCACGACGACAAGCTCTCATTCTCGACGCCGCTGCTGCGGATGATGGAAGTGTAGGGCGTGGAATTGACGTAAAATTCAACTTTCGAGCAGGCGCCGGCTGAACTGGTGACTTTGAGCTCGGCACTATAGCTTGGCTTCGACCCACCTGATTTCAGAATTTCTATTCGGCCGACGCAGCCACCGGTCGGCTTTTCAAACTTGCATTGAGCTTGCGCATTCATGGCCGTCATTAATACGAAAGTGATGCCCAAGCCCGCGGTGATCGTCTTCATCTTCTTCTCTTTCGGTACTGGGAGCCGGCTGTCGGGCTATGTCGAATTAGGGATGCATTCTGATCTCTAGTCGTTCATCCCCCATTCGGGTGATGTCGAGGGTCTCGCAGCTGTTCATCCAACGCCAGTTAGGCATTCCTCTACATGCTGAAATCCAGTTCCGGCTGATCCTCACTGTCGCCATCGTCTTGGGCGCCCGTGAGCGATGAAAGGGTCACCCCGAGTAATCGCACCGATCGCCTGAACGGATAGACCGTCTTGAGCAGCTCCGAAGCTGCATCGAGAAGATCTTGGCCGGTTGAAAAGGGCAGGGCACCGGTTCGGCTTCTGGTGGCCTGGTTAAAATCCGAGTATTTTATCTTCACCGTTACCGTTTTGCCGGAGATGCGTTTGGCCTCGCAATAGGTCCAGACTTTGTCTGCAAGCGGCTTCAATTCGCCGGTCGCACGGTCGATATCGTCGATATCTCGACTGAACGTGTCCTCGGCGCCGACCGACTTGCGCATCCGATCCGGCTGTACCCGGCGATCATCGATGCCACGAGCGATGCCATAGAAATAGGGGCCCGACTTGCCAAACTGCTGAGTGAGGAACTGCAACGACTGAGCCTTCAAGTCCGCGCCAGTTTCGATGCCAAGCTTATGCATTTTTTGTGCTGTAGCCGGTCCGACGCCGTGGAATTTCTCGACGGCAAGCCCCTCGACAAAGGCGGGACCATTCTTGGGCGTGATGACAGCCTGGCCGTTTGGCTTGTTGAGGTCAGACGCCATCTTGGCCAGAAACTTGTTGTAGGAAATGCCGGCGGACGCGTTGAGCCCGGTCATTGCTTTGATCTTGGCTCGTATCTCCAGCGCGATCTCGGTTGCAATCGGCATCTGTTTCAGATTTTCGGTCACGTCGAGATAGGCTTCGTCAAGCGACAGCGGCTCGATTAGCGGGGTGTATTCGGCGAAAATTTCCCGGATCTGCTGCGAGACAGCACGATAAACCTCGAAGCGAGGCTTTACGAAAATCAGCTTAGGGCATTTGCGTGCGGCGGTAACCGAGGGCATTGCCGAGTAAACACCGAATTTCCGTGCTTCGTAACTGGCAGCCGCAACGACGCCCCGTGCGGCAGCACCGCCCACCGCCAGCGGCTTACCGCGAAGGTCCGGGTCGTCTCGCTGTTCCACCGACGCATAGAAGGCGTCCATGTCGACGTGGATAATCTTCCGGATGGCGGGGGAGGTCATAGCGTCCACCGATCCCTCAGCAACTGGTGAGCACTGGCATCACGCTCGACGCTCCTGGTGATCGTCATGCTCGTCTTCTTCGATCGGTCGGCATTCGCCGCCCGGTCCCCAGACGGTGTCCCAGTAATCGGCCTCGGCGTCCGCAAGCTCCTGATCAAACTTCGGATAAGGACGGGTTTCATCGGGCAGTTCCACCCAGGCGGTATCGTAGGCAAGCGATGTCCCGACCTGCAATTGAACTGCTTTAGATTCCGGCCGGTCACATGTCTCATAAAGGTACTTACCGAATTTCAGGAGCAGATCAGCGGCGCCCGGCGAAAAGTAGTAGACCAGCGGCTCCTCTCGGCTCCGGTAGAATGCGGCGACATCCCAGTCGAAGCTTTCCAGATGCGGCAGAAACAGCTCCAGATAGTGATGCTGGACAGCCAGATGGAAATCACGTTCCGACATCGACGATTTTACAGGGTCGAGTTTGAGCCATCTCATGTCCGTATCCTCCCAATATCGAAGAGAACAAAGTAAGAACAATTGCCGAAAGAGTCAAATAATTGGAAGGCCTCCTCAGGACAGCTTCGGTCACTATAGCATTGGTTGCTCGAGGGGCTCACCGTCTTTCGCAGCGATCGACGAAGCACAGGCTCGCGCGACGGGATGATCTGGGAGTGCGCCCGCAGTCGCGGCGTAAGCGTTTTTGCCTCATCCCAAGGGCTTTTCGTCAAGACCTCGACGTCCTCTTGGGTCAGGAGAAGCATCGGCATGGGTTTCTCGTGGATTGGTTGGTGGGATGAAGCGCTTGCCATTGAACTCAGGCAGCTGAACCGGTCACGGCTTCGGCGATGTTTTACTGATAGAAGGTAACCGCTGTTCTGATCCCACGTTGTCCTCGCCGCCCTGATCTGTGATCGCCTATCCAGGGACGATCAACGGGAGTTTCTCCATTGAGAGTACATGGGTGGTTCTCACGACCAGGAATCCTGGCGTGAGGTTCACCGGCACTGGCCGGACGAGTTAAAGGCGCGGATCGTTTCGGAAGCCTTCGGCCCGGCGCGATGGTTGGCCATTCAGGCCCAGTTGCTTTCGGATCCTCTGATGATGTTGACGAAGCCAGCGTATCCACGCTGCCGAACCGCTCCTTTGCCAGAGCAATGGTTCGCACGGCGGTCTCCTCCATCGAAACATCGCCCTCCAGCGTGGCGATCTCGCTTCCAGCCAGATCATGCGCCGAGGGGTTCTTGTCGGTAGCGACGACACTTACGCCGCGCTGCCGCAGTAGCTTTACGGTCTCGCGCCCGATACCACGGGCTGCGCCGGTTACGATGGCGACCTTGCCACAAAGGCTCCAGCTCTGTGGAATTTCGTTTCGTTCGGATGTGTTCGGCATGTCAGGCTCCTTATGGAAGGCAATCGTACCGGACCTCAACAAACTTCAGAATATCATCAAAACTAACAAAACTTGTTAACCCAGCCACATAATGGTAACCAGAGCCATGACCGCTCATCTTGCCAGCCACGAATTGCACCAACTGCGGGCCTTCCTGGTGGGGGCGAAACATTTGAGTTTCAGCAGGGCCGCGGAAGTGCTTGGCATTACGCCATCGTCTCTGAGCCAGACAGTCCGCAATTTCGAGGAAACAGTGGGCTCCCAGTTTTGCACAGGACTACGCGCAGCGTGTCCCTGACCGAAGCGGGCACCATCCTTTTCGAACGCGCCAGTCCTGCCGCGCTCGAACTGAAAGCGGCGGTCGAGCAGGCCCGCAGGGCGAGCCTATCAATCTCAGGCACCGTTCGCGTTCACGCAATCCGTTCAGCCTCCCGCAAATACATCGAGCCTATCCTGGCGCGTTCAGCGAGCGTTACCCGGATGTCGTTGTCGATCTGACGGTGGACGACACGGCGACTGACCTGGTGGCGGGAGGCTACGATGTGGCTTTGCGCGTCGGGGAAGTGATCGAAAGGAACATGATCGCTGTCCGAATCGGGCCCGAGCTAAGGCAGGTGGCCGTAGCTACACCGGAATATGTTGAGACCCACGGGCAACCGGAGCATCGCCGCGATCTTCTCCAACACCGATGCATACGCTGGCGCTGGCCAGGTCGTTCAACACCCTATGCCTGGGAGTTCTTCGAAAACGGCACATGGTTCGACGTCGTTGTCGATGGCCCTCTTATCGTAGACAGCAGGGAAGCCGCGCTCGGCGCGGTTTTGAACAGCATCGGTATCGGTTTCGTCATCGAGGACACGGTCACCGAACTGTTTCACCAGAAGCAGCTTGTTAAGCTGCTCGATGAATGGAGTGCGCCTTTTCCTGGACTCTACGTTTGTTATCCCGATCAGCGACATATGCGAGCCGCTCTACGCGCCTTTATCGATACCGTCCGATCTGAAGCTTGACGTCGGCACCACGTTTAGGGCCGAATCCTACTTTTCAGTGGTGGTTATTATGCCGAGCTTACCAGGCGGCTTCACCGGTTCATCGGTACGCGGCTCGTCTCAGTTTCAAGGCCATTGGTAAGCTGGCCGGTTTCCAATTCGACCGAAATGCCTGCCTCTACGGCAGCCTGAACAAATGCTTGTCGCACTATTTCAGTTCCCAATTGACCTTGCAGGCAGTGGAAGCAAGCCTTTACTGCTTCATAAAATCGATCCCCTTCATCGCCTGGCCAATCGGTAAGCAGCTCCTCGGCCGCTTCTTCGACGGAACTGATGAATGTCATCAATTCCCGTCTTGAGTTTCAACCTGACGGGTGGGAAGTCGTGCGGCATGTTTTGTTTCAAGACGCAATCTTTCTGTTCATCTTGCCTTACGATCAAGGAGCAATAACCATACCAGTCGGGAATGTGGCTCAGAACGCGTCACCCGCATAGAACCGGTCGCTATCATTGTCGGGCCAATTACCGAGAAGTTCATCAGCGGCATCCTCAACGCAGTTGATGACGACATCGTTCGTGCCGGGATCGACGATCAGCCTGATTGGCTGAAAGTAATGCAACTCGTCTTTTTCCAAGACATTCCCTCGATGCAGATAGCGTTAGAAAAACTCCATTTACGAGAGAGTGGCCCTCACCGCTGCGTTCCGATGTCTTCGCCCAATGGACCGGACAGAAATCCTAAACCAGGCCCCTCAAATCCAAGCGTTTGGTAAATACTCGCACACCATGTGGGGCTTGGATCTTGGCAAAGCGGCATGTACCAAGCGTATTACAAACAGGGCAATCTAATGCAGAAACATTGCAATGCCGAGGCTAGACGCCGCATCGAAAACGCCCCAAATATCGGAGGTACCCGGAGGCGATCGTCCTCATACTCACATCGCCCCGAGCCCAAGGGTGAGTTCGACGGGGCTGAAAACCAGTTCAAGTCGTTTGGATCAGGAAGATCCAAAATCCGGCACTAGCGATCATCGTATGCCAAGCACGATTACTACTAGACTGAGCCCATACCTGAATTCGGCGGGATGTCTTTTCACGTGCCGGTGCTGATGCCGTAAACTGCAATCCCGATCCACACGAAAGCTGCGATAGCTGCTAAAATCGCCAGGAGCGTCAAAGCAGAGCGTCCGAAAACCGCTTTCTGCTGCTGCTTTGCTACTGGTTCTGTGTGGTTTTGTAGGCTTGGCACATCTTGTGGTCGCATAAAGGCCTCCTGAGACAACGGTAACAAGAGACAAAGCTATTAGTTCCTTGTTCTCGCTTCGCATCGAGATGAGCGGGGAAACATTGTTACTCTCCGGAAGTTCGCTTGTGGTAGGGCGCGATAGCGGAAACAACCAAAATGATGAAAGCTCTCACGGCAGTAGCGCTATCGATTGGCCTTACAACATCGGCCGATGGCGCAGAGTTCGAGTGGTGGCAATAATAGCGGTAACGGCGGAAAAAGCAGCGGAACCAGCAGCGACAGCAACTCATCCGGCAGCAACAATTCGGGCGGCAGCAACACCGATGGCAATCGAGGGGCTGATCGGTGTGGCTCGAACACGAACTGCGGTGCTCCGGGCGGCACTCAGGGCGCTGCGCAGTCTGAACAGAACAACAACACAAGTACCAACCCCGGCGCCGGACAGGCGGGCACGCCCTGCTGAGACCGGGCCGGCAACGCTCAATACGTCCAAACGGAGCCTTTGTCGGGTCGTCAATGTCCATAAATTATGAGGAGCGGAGGAGGCGGCAGGTAACCGTCGCCATTCCTCTATCAGCGGCAGACGCAGGTTGTTTACATCATTTGGATGGCTGCATCGCATTCGGTTGATGCAGCAACATGTCAATTGGCTAGAGAAAGTCGTTGAGAAGAGACTAGCCTCCCTTGTATCTCGACCACCGATATAGTCGCCATATTTTCAGATAACAGATTACGGAACTGGGCACACAAATAGCCACTCGTGTGGTTCCGAGGGGCAAGCAAAGACTGCAATTCAACAGCGCGCTAATAATGCCTCCTGATCATGAAGCCACGCAAAGTTGCAATAATCTATAAAAGGTACCGTACGAACACGACGCTATCAGGCACATGACATGACACCCTGACATCACGGGAATCATGCAAGCGTCTCGCTCGTCGGGTTCTGCTACGCGATCCATCAAAAGGAAGGGGACCAGGGTTACGCGCGTATCGCGATCGGCGTTTGCAGCGCCGTTCAGGCAGATGCCCGCCCAGCTGCTGATACTGGCTTTCGTGGGAACAGACGTACTGGTAGATTGTCTCATGTCTCATGTCTCATGTCTCAGCCGGGCGGCTGCGCCACTGACAGGCCGCAGCCGACCAGAAATCTGTTCCGGCGACCAGCCGTCATTGAGGCAGTCGACAACGACAGCACATTGACTGAATCACGCAACGGCTTGCGACATCCGGGCCGCCGGTCAGATGCCATTCCATGCGCCGTGACGTGCCAGTATCCTTCCGCGATCGGAACCTCGCAGTCGTGCCGGAAATTCTGTCGCAGCTTCCGGCAGATCGTCGACCGGTCGCGAGGAAGGGTACGGTGATCTCAGCCTGACTAATATTCTTCTCATGCATCCGCGAAATGATGCGGCGTTCGTCCAAACTCAACTGCACAAGAGGGGGCGGGCCATTCCATCCTCCTGAGACCATGGCTATATTTCACTTCGTTGCATTTGAAAATGGTATCTGCCCGGCTCTCAATCTTGGGGTCGTAATCAATGATGTCCATCCACCGGAACATAGTTCGAAGTTTACGCTTTTGCTTCCGATACAGGAGGTACCGATGTCTGATAGCAGCAGTAAGACCATCATCGCCACTTTCGAAACGCGTGAAGCAGCGGATCTTGCTGTCGAGCATTTAGTTCAGCAAGTTGGTGTGGATCGAGCGGACATTTTCGTCCAGCCCGTTGGAAAGGATAATTCTTCTGGCTCCGACATCAGCGGCGGAGATGCTCCAGCAGTGAACGAAGACGGGCGCGGCGACGCTCAACTTAGCGGCGAGATAGAAGTGTCCGCTGACATATCCGCGAACAAAACTGCCGCACTTCACCGCGCGTTCGGCGATCTTGGGGCTTTACGCGTCACCGCCAAGTGAGGAAGGCTCTACGATTGACTGATTACTCCGCGCTAGTTGCGACCAGGCGCTTCCCTTCGTCGGTAAGGACAAGATAGGGCGAGCCGTTGACAGCGATCTCGCGGACGTAGGCGTTTCTCTCAAGACCAGCAACGGTGGAGGCGGCAATACGCTTGTCGCCGACCAACCAACGCTGCTCAAACGTCGCTGATGGCGGTACCGGTTGATCGCCGACAAGGTATCGATGGAAGTTCTGGAAAGCTGCTTAATCCCCGACGTCGTCATGACGGCTCACTAAGTAGTTCTCTCTATGTTCAGATGATGATTTCCAGTTGAGCTTTCAAGACCGCGAACATCGGCCGCCTAATTTGTTGGCTTCGGAACAGGAAGAAAGCATCTGAGTTTAGTCGGCACAACAAAACGGAGCGACGTGATGACTGAAGATCTGAAAAAGGGCGACCATGTCTCCTGAAAAACCAGTCAGGGTGAGACCAAAGGTAAAGTCGTCAAAAAGCAAACTACCCCGACGAAAATCAAGGGTCATGAGGTAAAGGCTTCGAAAACGGATCCTCAGATGATTGTGGAAAGCTCGAAGACCGGCGCGAAGGCAGCCCACAAGCCGAGCGCTCTCAAGAAGACGTCATAGGCGAGCTAAAGCCCTCAACTTTCGCTAGTTCAAAAAAGTAGTGGCGCGGATCGCCTTCGATAATCATTTTGCCGATCATCTGCCCGTGTTTCGACCGGCGGAACACATCGACAATCGGCTGCCGATCATAGACCATTGCGGCGGTTATAAGTTCGTCGTCCATACGCGATTGGAGAAAGGCTGTGGTCCCCCGGGCACGGAGATGGGGCGTAATATGCGGGAACAAACTACGCGCAAACGCTTTTCGCCCGGTACTCGCGAAACCGAAAGTCCACCGTATCGGAAAGTATGCAGGGTCTATAGCGATGAGCTTGCGGGGCGCTTTTTCGAAGAGAAGGGCGTCGGCCCGCAGATTCTGGTGGAAGCATTTTCCAAACCACCCAAGGTTTTCGAGAACACCGCCCAGTGGATGCCCGGATGGGCAGCCCGATCCTCTCCAAAGGCCAATCATTTCGGCCGTGTCGACCGGCTCAAGCGTTCTGAACCAGTCCAAAGCTTTTTCATTGGTTATCGAAAGCTCGAAGGTGCCCATCATTGAACCCTACTTTTGCGGCACGTCTAGCTCGATCATCACGGGCGCATGGTCACTTGTATGCGGCCAGCTCCTTGGTCTCCTGCGCACTGAAGCTGATCTCAACCAAGGCTCAACGGCCGGTGATAACAAAAAATGGTCGATGCGGAGCCCTGCGTCGCGCTTGAAGCTATTCCGCCAGTATTTCCAGAACGTGTAAATCCGCTCCTCAGGATGTAAATGTCGGACCGCATCGGTCCAGCCCTCCTTGATCAGGTCGGCATAAGCCTTTCGGACCTCCGGGCGGAAGAGAGCGTCATCGGCCCAGCGCTCCGGCTTATACACGTCGAGAGTAGTCGGCATGACGTTGAAGTCCCCGACAAGAAGGGCAGGGACGTCAAGTTCCAAGATATCAGCAGCATATCTTTGAAGCCGCTCAAACCAGCGCAGCTTGTAGTCGAACTTCGGCCCAGGGGCCGGATTGCCGTTCGGAAGGTAGAGACATCCTATCAACATGCCGTCAATGGCAGCCTCTATATACCGACTTTGCTGGTCGCCCAGCTCGCCAGGAAGGCCGCGCCGGGTTATGAGTGGCTCCGCTCCTCTGGCCAAAATAGCGACGCCATTCCAGGATTTCTGACCGTGCCAGGCAGCACCGTAACCGGCACGGCCAATTTCCTTTTCTGGGAACGACATGGATTTCAGTTCCTGCAGGCACACGACGTCCGGCTTGTCCTCTTTCAACCAGCGAAGCAAGATTTCCAGACGGCCATTGATGCCGTTGACGTTGTAGGTCGCGATCTTCAGATTGGCGTCCACGAGATCAGTGTGTGATTTTCGGTGGTGTCTCTTGTTTATCGAGATCACCTTTACTCAAAGCGTCGTTTTGGTTTACCGTTGGCTTGCCGCCTCGTGTTCCAAGCCCAGTAAGCTCGATCATTATTCGCTTGGCCTGTTCGACCACGTCTTCTTGGTTCGACAATTTGTGCTCGCGGACCTTTACGGAGACGGCCTCGCCGTCATCTCCAAGAAAATCTACAATCCAATTACCAGCGCCTTCATGCTGGACTCGCGTGTGCTTTAGGTTCATCGCCTTTATCCTAACGTGACTAAAGGGCCTAGTATGACGGTTACTTCGGGAGCGATATGCGACCGTTTTCCTCGCCGTCCCAGTATTCGATTTCGATTGCCGAGACTTTGATGAGCAAGATGCCAGGAGTGTCGATCCCTTCCGGGAACCAACTGTCGAGGTCGCTCACCCAATGAGCCTCGAACTGGGACTTGTCGTTTATCAGTATGGCGTTGCCGTCGACCGCTATGAAAATGCCGGGCTTGCCTAGCAAGCCGGGCGGTGCTGTGAAAGTCAGCCCGACGTGAGAGCTGTGCTCGATGTGGCGAATCTTTCGTGTGTCTGCATAAGAGAAAAAATACGAGTCGCCGTCGTATTCGACATCACCATTATTGCTCATCGGACGGCTGCTGAGTGAGTCTCCATTGGGAAAGGTGTTCAACATGCAGAAGTCGATCTTCTGCAATTGCTTCGAAAGCTCTTTCAAGGTCTTCGTTGACATGACTTCCTCCCGGGTTCGTTCAAAAACCCGCCTCCGTGTCAATCGTTCCGCTAGCTATGCAATTCGCCGGTTCGCTCGTAGGCTCTCGCATTTCCTATTCATTCGGGTTTTCTTAAATATGTTCGCAAATACTCCTTGGTTGGGGCTGATCGAAACGGGCGTGGACGAGTTGGATGATCGACAACGATGGAGCCTGCCATGTCCTCGCGTAACGTGCTGGTAGCAGAAGATGATATCCTTATCCGGTTGATGTTGGTGGATGCCCTAACTGACGATGGCTATTTTGTCGTTCAAGCAGGCACGGTCTTGGAAGCTATTGCAGCCATTGGCCGAAACCCCACCTTCGACGCGATGATTACCGACGTCGATATGCCCGGCTCTTTAACGGGGCTCAATCTGGCCGCCATGGTTACGAGCGTGGCGCCTCGAACGGTAATCATCGTTGCCTCTGGTCGTGATGTCAGTGATGCCGTTGATCCGAGATGGAGTTTGATGCCCAAGCCTTACAGTCTTGATCGGATACTGGCGCTCCTTGAAAGTCATCTTGGCGGCCAGGCTCAGGACGGGGTTGTCGCTCAGGCGATCTAGCGGCGCTGCGTTGCATTGGACGAATATCTCATCGAGCGCAGCTAAATGACAACAGTTCTTGGTATCGATGCCGCATGGACCTCCCAGGAGCCTAGCGGCGTAGCGCTGGTTATCAACGATGCCGAGGGGTGGCGACTTCTCAAGCTTGCTTCCTCATACCAGGCATTCCTGGTAGAAAATTCCGCAACGACTGCCAGATATCGCGGTTCAGTTCCTGACCCCCACGCGCTTCTGGCGAAATCTTTCGCGATAGCTCAGCAGCCGGTCACTATCGTCGCGATTGATATGCCCCTGTCAACCGCGCCAATCATCGGGCGCAGGGCATCCGATAATATGGTTTCATCGGTATATGGTTCACGGCACGCTGGCACCCACACGCCGAACGCCCTTCGTCCTGGCAAATTGAGCGACGACCTGACGGCTGGGTTCGATCGGGAAGGGTACCCGCTGCTTACATCAGAGGGAAGGTTGCCAGGCCTCGTCGAGGTGTATCCTCATCCAGCTCTGATCGAATTGTCAGCCGCCACACGCAGGCTTCCCTACAAACACTCGAAATCTCGCAAATACTGGCCCGATGACACTCCGATGGCCCGCCGTCTGAAGCTGTTCGAAACTTGGGAGCGTATTGTCGTGCTTCTGGAGACCAGAGTGAAAGGCGTAGCCCCAGCCTTGCCTTTACCAGACCTCAGCTCCAGAGCGTATGAATTGAAGGCGTTTGAGGATGCTTTGGACGCGGTTGTGTGCGCCTGGGTAGGTACATGCGTTGTAGGAGGGACGGCGACAGCTTACGGCGATGACAGATCGGCAATCTGGATACCAAGTGTCTGACCGCTTAAGACTATCAGGTGTCAGATTTGAATCTTTAATATCGGTCAAGCATTTGAAAATGGACCTATCGCACTACGTCAGTTGTAACAGTAATCGGAGCCTTAAATGAAGCAAGCTGACAAAATTGCGAAAAGAGACGAAACGGATCGGGTGGCCTATGAGATCCTCGATAAAGAAGCAGAGGCGCGAGAATTGAAGACGGAGCGGCTTCGACTGCTGAGATTGTCCAGGGATGCAGACCAGCGCCTGGCCGATGGCGAAGATAAACGCTGAACGGAAAAAGGCTCGGAATAATCCGAGCCTCGCTTCGATGATCAATGGCTGTTCTTGTGGCTCTGCTTGCCAGCATTCACATGCTGTTCGTGAGACCCGCCTTGTTTGCCCATGGATGCTGACGATTTCTTATTCGAGGTTCCTGCATCGGCTTCCGCTGCAGCCTTGGTAGCAGGAGTTTCTTTGGCGGAATTAGAGCCCTTATGGCTCTGCTGACCTGCCTTGACGTGCTGCTCGTGCGATCCACCTTGATTTGCCATGATGTACACTCCCTATTTATTTTGTTCGAGGCACACGCCTCGAAAGATCGAACCGGCATCGCCTGAAAGCGTTCCCGACTTTTCACTCGCGAGTGGAAACTCATCCCGGCATTGTAGCTTCGTGCTACACCAGCGCGACTTGGTCTGGCGGAACAGCCATTAATCTCTGGAGTTAAAGCCCACGGATGCGTCAGTGATTGCACAAGGTGAGCCGTTCATGCGCTACAACGCGAAACTTGGGGTCGTCAGTTTGTTTGAGAACGAAAAAGCAGGACACGCCAGTGCCCCTGATCACCGTGGCTATTTCATAGCGCATCGAGACATTAAAGCGGGAGAGAAGGTCGAATTCGCACTGTGGGCAGGCAGGCCAAACAGTCCACGTTCGTTCGGCGGTCGACTGACAGACTTTCAGAAAGATGCGGCTTCGACTAGACCTGATCCGGTTGACTTGTTTGGTAACCCCCTGCCAGCTCGCGATAGACGGTGACGTTCCTTTTTGTTCGCACAACCGAATGCCTTTAGGTCGGCCCCACAGAATGCCTTGCGAAAACCGGCAGCGAACATATAAAGCGCCTATCTCGGCACCACTTGAGCGACGGACCGCGATCCTTGGACAAGCAGCGAGCCGGAAGCTGGTCGGCGAGGGGTGTGCCAATGAACGCAGCATCTGTTACGGACATCACGCGACGCCCGCTGGGTTCTGTCTCTCGTGTCTCAATGGCGACCCTGATCACGTCAACGTCCGCTGCCCCTTCGGACTCTGCCTCCTCCAGGATGGCGGTCGAGTTGGACTTACTGCCGGAGTAGGCGACGATGGAGGCATTCGTATTGAAAGCCAGTGCCACCGAAATGCATTCATCGGGCGAGAGATTTGTAGCCTCACCGGTCATGCTGTCCTATCGATGCCCTATCCCAGAGCTTTCGCCATGCCTTATCAGCCCATAAAAGTGGCACCAGCCATGATGACTGAGATACTCAACCTTCCAGACCACTTGGTCGTACATGCCAGGCTGTGCCAAAATCCCTGATAGGTCTTGGACGATGTCCTGATAGTTTTCCCTGTCAACATTTGCCATTCACAGCCTCGTGCTTGGGTAGCTATCCCCGGTCAGTGGAGCGCTGTGCTCCTCCTGAGCGAGATCGTTAAACCTTGGCGTTATCACCAGCCTCGCGTAGGCTGAGAAAGCGGGTCGTGAGGGCTGGAAGGTTTTGATCAAGCCACTCCGCCATAGCTTTTTCTTCGGCGAGGTTTAGTTTGAGCCTGTTCGCTCCAGCATTGTAGCCACCTGTTTCCGCGATAGTGATCAGCGATTTGTATGCGGCGATCTCGAAGTTTTCGAACGCGTAGTTTGCAAACGAATTCTTGAGTATCTCGTCACCAGCGACCGTATGGCCCATCGCAGCCATCGTGCCAGTGAAAGAAAGCGCAATATCCTTAAGCGTTGAGTGATCTTCGTCGAGGCTAGATAGGATTTCCTCGATACGTGCGATCTGGCCTTCGGTTTCTGTGATGTGCTGCTCAAGCCGCGCCGCCACATCTGGATAGTTCTCGATCCGCTTTACCTGCGGCTTCATGATGCTCAGTGCCTGCGTTTCCATGGCGTGAGCATTCTTGAGGCCAGTAATAAAAATCTCTCGGGTAGCATTGTCTGACATCAGGTCCTCCTTCTTGGAGGACCGATAACCAATAAGTTTAGTCATGGTTCCTGGCTCAGTAGGAGGCGCCGGACAGGCCACGCCACGCACTCGCAGGAACCGGCGCTTTGCGCCACGGTACCTATCGGGTGCATCGCAGACTTTCCAATCGGACGGGCCTTTCGACCTGTTCGAGATCAACCAGGCCTTTGAGGTTGTCGCCATGCAACCCCAAATCGAGACTGGCGTGCAGAAGAAATCAAGGCTTTAACGCCTCCAATGTCATACGGTTGGTACGGTAGTGGAGGGTAGATCGTGTTCACGGTTCGTGCGATCGTCGCCTGCCATCCAGATAGGAAAATTGGCTGCACCATGACGGCTGAGATCAAAAAAAGTCTCTATTCGACTCCGCTCTCCAGCCTCACCGATGCTGTGGCGCGGATTAGCCGTGCTCGTAGCCTAGACGATGTGATTTCAACAGTTAGATCAACTGCTCGCTCTTTGATCGGATGTGAGGGTGTTGCCATCATCCGTTTGGAAGGAGAGCTTTGCCACTACGTTGAAGAAGACGCGGTCGGTCCTCTATGGAAGGGGCACACTTTCCCAGCCTCGGCATGCATCAGCGGTTGGGCGATGTTGAACCGCCAGACGGTCGTCGTGCCAGATGTGTCTAAAGACGAACGCATTCCGTACGAGCTTTATGCGTCGACCTTCGTGAGAGCTGTGGCGATGGCCCCGATCAAGGTCGATGACCCCGTCGGAGCCATCGGCGCGTACTGGTCCCAAACCTACGAGCCCAGTAATTGGGAAATCGAAGCTTTGGAAGCGTTGGCGAGTGCGGCGGCGACCGCTGTTGATACCCTGCAGCTGATCGCTGAACTAACGCGCACGTCCGGATCAACCTTAAACGCCAGTCCGACGGAAACCTCCGTACAATACGAGGCAGACATAGCTCGTGTCACCGATATTGCAGCCGTCCCCCGCATCCTTGATGTGGCACTGCGGATGACTGGAATGGGTTTTGCTGCCGTTGCTCGGGTCACCGAGGATCGTTGGATTGCCTGTCAAGTTCTCGATCACGTTGGCTTCGGACTGAAGCCTGGCGGTGAGTTACCGATTGAAAGTACACTTTGCGATGAGATCCGAGATCATCGGCAGCCCATCGTGTTTGATGACGCGTCTGCCGATCCGAGATATTGCGATCATCACACCCCTCGGATCTATGGTCTCAGAAGTTACATCTCTGTGCCGATTGTCCTCGCCGATGGCCACTTCTTTGGAACACTGTGCGCGATCGACCCAAATCCGGCGAAAGTAAATAACCCAGAGGTACTGGGCGCTTTCCTGTTGTTTGCGGAACTCATAGGGCATCATCTTCACGCGGGCGACAGCCTAGACCGGACGCGAGCAGCACTCGATGTCGAACGCAACCTTTCGGAGTTGCGTGAGCAGTTTATTGCGGTTCTCGGTCACGATCTTCGCAATCCGATCGCCGCTATCGATGCTGGGACCAACAAACTTCTGAAAGACGGTTGGACTAACCGAAGCCCACACATACTCGGCCTGATGAAGGCGAGCCTGGGGAGAATGTCCGGTCTGGTCGACAACATCCTTGATCTAGCTAGGGCGAGATTGGGTGGCGGAATAACGGTCACGAAATCCACAGGCGACGTGGCCGCCAACCTCTACCAAGTTGTCGAAGAGATTAAAATCGCTCATCCCGACCGGGAGATAGTCACCAGCCTCGAAATACCGCACGAAGTAAGTTTTGATCCGAGCCGGTTCGCTCAGATGGTCTCCAACCTGGTCTCAAACGCGATCACCCATGGCGCCGATGACGAGTCGATTTTCATCGACAGCCGGATACTCTTAGGGGAACTCGAAGTTCGGGTCAGTAATGGCGGCAGACCGATCTCTCCGACCGACCTAGATAAACTCTTCATGCCATTCCGTCGCGGTGGTGCGACAACTGATATGGAAGGCCTGGGCCTTGGGCTCTTCATCGCTTCCGAGATCGCCAAGGGGCATGGAGGCAGGATATCCGTAAGTTCGGACGACACTGAAACTGCGTTTACGTTCAGAATGCCGATTTGAAGGGGTAAACGCGCTAGGTGGCCACACATCCCGTGTTGACCGCCACCGGACAACATCAACGGGAACCCCTAAAGCTCCCGTCGTTCGATTCCGACGGGTCGTAATTCACATCCCAGTCTTTTCCAGCTTTCTTACCAGGTGGATCGCGGTGGACCGTAGCGTCCTCTGATCCAATGATAACGGTCGGCTTCGCGCTGTGGACGCCTGAAGCTTTTCTATCGGCCTGAGAGGGCGCGTACTGGCCCTTTGCGTCATCTTCCGGGTTCGCCATATCAATCATCCTTTGTTTTGAAAGCATCGGACAGATTGGTCTTCTTCGGGTTAGCGTTCGTTTCGCCTACCGCGTCTTCTGTCCGGTCAGGATCATCCGCCGCTTTCTGATACCCACGCGGAGTATTTTCTTGCGGCCCTTCCCAGCGCGGGGACTGACGGGTCGTACCAGCTGCTCCGTCTTTTGGCTCTGTTGCGCTCATGATTTGTTCCTCCGTAATGGCGGTAAAACAATCGCTGGGGAGGATCGTTCCTGTTCGTTGCCAGACGTAGCCCGCAGTGACCCAGTACGGCGCCACTCTATAAAAAGGAACAAGCCGGATTATCGTCGGTTACTCGCATAGTAATCGAGATCTGTGCGAGGAAGTGATGGACCGTAAAAGAGTGGTGGAAGTGGCAGTCGAGTCGAACGGTGGTCTTGTCCCAGTTGGGGTCATGAACCTCGATCAGGCGTTAGCGCTGCCGGACGAAATCGATGCAAAGATTTCGCATCCCGAGAAGGCAGCTGGCGCTGACGATTTGTGCGTTGACCGCCGCGAGCTGATTTCGAAGGCCCGCCACAGCAGATGAGGTGTCTAGTCGACAATGCCCCCGGTTTCACTTGCCATCAGCCTGATCTCGCTTCTCGTGCACGACCACC
>Ga0268255_10000081_pt1 | contig 78280 bp, 74 predicted proteins | sample AgamicOrMarz_FD_200256 | JGI IMG/M metagenome (GOLD analysis project Ga0268255, IMG submission 200256) | Agave microbial communities from Guanajuato, Mexico - Or.Ma.rz (v2) (version 3) | ecosystem: Host-associated > Plants > Phyllosphere > Phylloplane/Leaf | place: Guanajuato, Mexico...
AGGTCCGGACCGTTTCCCGCCGCCGGGACCGCGACGAGTTCCAGCCGGTTGATCTCGGCGGCCAGTTTGAATCCCGGATAGGTCAGCGAGTCCACGGCCACCACGTCGCCGGGCTCCAGCAACGCCAGCGTGGTCGTCGCCAGTCCATGCTGTGCGCCGCTCACGAGCAGGACTGTGTCGGGCGTGGCGCTCAATCCCGCTCGGGCGAGGTGGCGTGCGACGGTCGCGCGTTGGTGCTCGCGGCCGCCGTGGGGCTGGTAGCGCAGCAGCGCCGCCAGGTCGCCGGCGCCCGCGAGGTCGCGCAGTGCCGTCCTGAACGAGGCAACCTGACCGGCACTCGCCGGATAGTTGAAGCTCAGATCGACGGTGTCGGCGTCCCACGCATGCAAGTCGATCCCTTCGCCACGGGGCAGCGGCTCTTTCACGAACGTACCGCGCCCCGTTTCGCCGCTCACGAGGCCGATCGACTGAAGTTCGGCGTAGACGCGCGTGGCCGTCACCAACGCGATGCCTTCGCGCGCGGCGAGTTCGCGGTGGGTGGGCAATCTTGTTCCGGGCTGCAAGCGGCCTGCGCGGATCTCGGCCGCCAATCGATCGACGAGATGTTTGTAGCGGAGCTCGGGCATCGAAATGTATCCATGACAATTATTTGATTGTATTGATACCCGGATCTACGATGCAAATACACCCCTATTCAGCGAGCAAGCCATGCATATCGCCATTCTGACCTTCGACGGGTTCAACGAGCTCGACTCGCTGATTGCGCTCAATATTCTGAATCGGGTCAAACGGCCTGGCTGGCGGGTGTCGATAGCGAGCCCGTCGTCGCATGTCCGGTCGATGAACGGTGTGGTTGTCGAGGCGCAAGCGTCGCTGGAGGAGGCAAGGGACGCGCAGGCCGTGCTGGTGGGCAGCGGCGTCCGGACGCGGGATGTGGCGGCGGATACGGGGCTGATGTCGCGGCTCGCGTTCGATCCGCAACACCAACTGTTGGGCGCGCAATGCTCGGGGACGCTGATTCTCGCGAAGCTCGGGCTGCTCGACGGCGTGCCTGCCTGTACGGACTCGACCACGAAGCCGTGGGTCGAGGAGGCCGGCGTCGCAGTGCTCGATCGGCCGTTCGTGGCAAACCGGAACGTGGCAACGGCGGGGGGATGTTTGTCGTCGCAATACCTGGTGGCGTGGGTGATTGCGCGTCTGGAGGGCGTTGAGGCTGCGCGCAACGCGATTCACTACGTGGCACCCGTGGGTGAAAAGGACATCTACGTCGAGCGCGCGATGGCGAACATCGCACCGTTTCTTGCCGATGCCGGCGATCGGCAGCGCCAATCAATCGTGAGTTGAGCCGCCTCAAACCGGTTCGCTCATCAGGTCCGGTATCGGATAGTTGCGCTTCAATGTGCCCACGACGATCACGATAAGCAAGCATTGCCAACGTGGCAGTTGGCATGGGCCGCGCGATCGCGCGAGGCAGTGGTCGGCCATATACGGCCAGTCACGATAAACGCGGTATCGCCACCCCGGTTCCCGTTTTCGCGCGATAAGCCGTCACCGCACACTCAGGCTTTCTGGACTTCGGTGGGCGGCGGAAAGTCGAACTGCGCGGCGAGTGCCATTCCATAAGCGAAGATTCGATGATCTCCTCCCAAGGCAGCGGTCGCCCTTGCTGCAGCGGTCAGCAACAGGTTGCAGGCAGCTCGCATTGTCTCAGTGGCTCCGAGCCGATCCTTCGGGCCGGACAATGTCAAGGCGCCCGCAAGTTCGTTATTTGGACCAAGCACAGGGGCTGACACGGCCGCAGTGTCTGGATCCCGTTCTCCATAAGACAAAGCCCACAACCTTTCGCGCACGGCATCGTGACTTGCCCGGGAGGGTTTCGAAAACGCGATGAGAATCTTTCCTGACGCACCGCGATCGATTGGAAAACGCTCGCCTTCGCGGATCGACACACGTACCGACCGCGACGGCTCGACCCGATGTAAAACGACGCGATAGTCACCTTGACGTACATAGAACGATGACGTCTCTCCGGAGTCCGCAGAAAGTTGCCGGAGTACCGGCTCAATGACCTCGCGGATGTGAAACGACTCCTGGAATATCTGCGCGAGTCTGAGCGGTTCAGGACCAATCGAGTAGTTGCCGTCCTCAAGTCTGCGGATGAAACCGCCACGTTCCAATGAACCTATTAATCGCAAGATAGTGCTTTTGTAGAAGCCAGTGCGTCGAGCGATTTCCGCAAGGGAAAGCGCACGTTCGCCGGGTTGGAAAACTCCGAGAATGGCAAACGCCCGGTCTAGTGCCGCCACGCCGCCTTTTTCGTCATCGTTCGAGGGCATTCCGAATACCGTTCTGTTAGACAGAACCATCCTAGACACTCGCTTGCCGCGCGTCAATTACGGAAGCGTCACGGGTGAAACCTTGCGAGCCATCAGGCAGCAAGTCACGGCCAACAGCGGCGCTGGGCCGTCCTCATACCTGCAGGCTCGATTGGCGCCTACGGATCGATGGATCCAGAAACGCGTTAAATACCTCACCATCGTTCTGTCTAACAGAACAATATTCCGTTAAACAGATCGGTCTGGCGGGTTTACCCGCTTGATCAGCCCACGCGTCCACCGTATAGTTTTCAATAACAGAACGGCGTTCTCTTAGGCAGAACGAAAAGGAAAATATCGTGGATGTCTCTCCCTCTTTTCCAGTGATGATCAGCGAGGTTGGTCCGCGCGACGGCCTTCAAAGCATCAAAAGCATCATGCCAACGCAGGCGAAGTTGCGGTGGATCTCGGCACTCGCCGCAGCGGGGCTCAAAGAAATAGAAGTGGGTTCGTTCGTGCCAGCAAGACTGCTGCCCCAGATGGCTGACATACGGGACGTCGTGGCACACGCCCTGACTATTCCCGGTCTGCACGTTGCCGTCCTTGCACCGAATCTTCGCGGTTGCCGGGCGGCGTTCGAATCCAGTGTCCACAAAGTGACCTTGCCGGTATCGGTAACCAACGAGCATTCGATGGCCAACATCCGCAAGTCGACCGGCCAGATGATCGAAGAGGTCCGGCAGATCGTCGCGTTGCGAGATGGTGAGTTTCCGGGCATTGCAATCGAAGCCGGCGTTTCAGTGGCCTTCGGCTGCACGATCGCGGGCGCGGTTAGCGACGATGAGACGATTCGCATGTGTGCGGCGATGGCGGAGTGCGGTGTCGATGAAATCGGCCTGTCGGATACCAGCGGCTACGCGAACCCTACGCAGGTGCGTCGTCTGTTCCGCCGTCTGCAAAGTGAGTTCGGCAGCAAGGCGGGTGGTGCCCACTTTCACAACACACGCGGGCAAGGCTTGGCCAATGTAGTGGCGGCACTCGAGGCGGGGGTGAAGACGATCGACTCCAGCCAGGCCGGTCTTGGCGGATGTCCATATGCTCCTGGGGCGACCGGCAACATCGTGACCGAAGACCTCGCGTTTCTCCTCGAATCCATGGGACACGACACCGGGATTGACATTGATGCTCTCGTAGCAGCGCGCTCGATCCTGAGCGAAGCCCTGCCCGGAGAAGCTTTATACGGACACGTTCAGGACGCCGGCCTTCCTAAGGGATTCAAGTATGCCGACGGCCGTAGCCCGAGCGCTGTGCAGCCCGACGGCTGTCTGAAGGGAGTTGCGCAATGAATGATCTGCAGCAAAATCAATCGCTGCCGTATAGCGGCGTCCGTGTGATCGAGATGACCCACATGGTGATGGGTCCTACGTGCGGGATGGTGCTCGCAGATCTGGGAGCAGAGGTGATCAAGGTGGAGCCGATTGCTGGCGACAGCACGCGTGCCCTCCGAGGTTCCGGCGCAGGCTTCTTCAGCACTTTCAACCGCAACAAGAAAAGCATCGCCGTCGACGTAAAAGATCCACGTGGGCTGGAAATCGTGCACAAGCTGCTGGGCAGCGCCGACATCTTCAGCGAAAACTTCAAGTCTGGAACTATGAACAAGCTGGGGCTCGATTACGCCGCGCTGTCGAAGCTCAATCCACGCCTTATCTACGTCTCGCACAAAGGATTTCTCCCGGGGCCTTACGACCATCGCACGGCACTGGACGAGGTCGTGCAAATGATGGGCGGCCTCGCATATATGACGGGCCCCGAAGGACGTCCGCTGCGCGCTGGGACGAGTGTCAACGACATCATGGGCGGCATGTTCGGCGCCATCGGTGCGATGGCCGCACTCGCTCAGCGTGAACGCACGGGCCATGGTCAGGAAGTGCAGAGCGCGCTGTTCGAAAACAACGTGTTTCTCGTCGCGCAGCACATGATGCAGTTTGCAGTCACTGGCAAAGCCGCTGCGCCGATGCCAAGCCGCATCTCGGCATGGGCCGTCTATGACGTGTTCTCGGTCAAGAATGGAGAGCAGATATTTCTTGCAGTGGTGTCTGACACCCAGTGGGCGCTCTTCTGCGATGCGCTCGGGCTGGATGACCTCAAAGCGGACGAGCGGATCGCCACCAACAACCAGCGAGTTCAGGCGCGGGAGTGGTTGCTGCCCCGGTTGCGCAAGCACATGGAACGGTTCAGCGCGGCGCAGATCAGCCAGATTTTTGAGCGGATTGGGCTGCCTTACGCCCCGATCACCAAACCCCAGGACTTGTTTGACGATCCGCACCTGCTCGCCACCGGCGGACTCGCGGACGTCACGTTGCCGCCGGATGCAAGCGGAGCCGGAGAGCCTGTTAATACGAGAACCGCACTGTTGCCCTTGACCCTTGCCGGCGAACGGCTGCGTTTGCGCGCTGCGCCGCCGGCGCTCGGGCAGAACACGCAGGCGCTTCTCGAGGAGCTCGGATACACGGCCGACGATCGGAGGCAGTTGGCTGAGGCCGGCGTTGTCCGATGTCAGGAATGGCAGCCGGGCGATCAGGCGAGCCCATCCGCAAACGAGCTTGCCAGCGCCTGAGCCGCTGTACGCAACAAATCACCCGGCCGCGCCAATTCTTGCAGCGGACCGGCGAAGTTATGGAGACGACAATGACATCAATTTCCCCCGGCATGGTTTCCGACAGCCTCAACGCCAGTTCGATCGAACAGCAGGCGGTGCGCAAAGCAGCGTGGCGCTTTATTCCACTGCTCGCGCTCGCATACTTTTTCAACTATCTCGACCGTACCAGCGTTGGCTTCGCCGCTCTGACCATGAACAAGGATCTGGGGCTCACGGCGACCCAATTCGGCTGGGGCGCCGGCATCATGTTCGCGGGATATTGCATCTGTGAAGTCCCGAGCAACCTTGCCCTCTATCGCTTCGGCGCGCGACGCTGGCTTGCCCGCATCATGATCACGTGGGGCCTCATGGCTGCCGCGACCTCCTTTGCTGTGGGACCGAACAGCTTCTATGTGATTCGGCTGCTGTTGGGAATTGGTGAAGCGGGCTTTTTTCCCGGCGTGATCTTCTTCCTGGCCCTGTGGTTTCCCGCTCAATATCGCACCCGCGTGCTGGCGTGGTTCACCGTCTCCACGCCGCTTTCTTCTCTGATCGGCGCACCGCTTTCGACGTGGCTGCTCCATTTGGATGGCGTGTTGGGGCTGGCAGGCTGGAGGTGGATGTTCATCATCGAAGGATTGCCCGCGTGCGTTGTCGGCTTTCTCGTACTCAAGATGCTCGCAGACCGACCTGCCGATGCCAGATGGCTGTCACCCGCGGAGCGCGACGCTCTTCAGGGCGCGTTTGACAGGGAAGGGTCTTCTAGCCGGAAGGAAAAGCACTTCGGTGCCGCACTCAGGGATGTGCGTGTCTACATTCTCGCGCTGATCTCCTTCGGTTTTACGATGGGATCGTATGGGATCGGCATCTGGCTGCCCCAGATGCTCAAGGCGCACGGGATGACCGTCGCTCAGACCGGATGGCTCTCTGCGGTGCCTTACTTCTTTGCCACGATCGCACTGCTGTGGTGGGCCAAACGTGTGGATCGCCGTGGAGGCGCCATTGCGAACCTTGCTGCCGGCCTGCTTATTGGTGGCGTGGCACTTGGTGTATCGACCCATTTCCACCAACTCGGGCCTGCAATGGTCGGCGTAACCCTGGCACTCATTGGCACGATTGCCGGACGAACAATCTTCTACACATTGCCCGCTCGTTTTCTATCGGGACAGGCAGCGGCTGGTGGCTTCGCCCTGATCAATTCGATTGGCGCATTGGGAGGATTCGCCGGACCATACCTGGTCGGCTACCTCAAAGACAGTTACGGCACCTTCACGGCCGGAATGATGGGGCTTGCGATCGTGCTCGGCATCACGACTCTGTTGACCCTATCGCTGTATGCGTTCAACCGCGAGAAATGACTATGGACATGATCCATTCACGAGGCAGACGCAGGTTCCTCGCGGTTGCCGCTGCATCGGTTGCGGCCTCCGCCATCGACACCAGGTATGCGTTCGCCGCAGAGGACACGCGCAACATGAAGACGACCAGCAACTATCTCCCGGTACGCCCGGAATGGCTCGCGTCAGGAACTGAAGCCGCGATTGAGCCGGAGATGCCGATTATCGACGCGCACCATCATTTCTACGAGCGTCCCGGCTGGATCTACCTGCTCGACGACTATCTGGTAGACGTTCGCTCCGGGCACAACATTACGGCGACCGTATTTATGCAGGGGCTCACTCGCTACCGTCAGACGGGGCCGGAGGAGCTAAGACCCGTGGGAGAAACGGAGTATGTCGCGAACGCCGTTAGGGCGCTGCCCGCCGGTTCGCCACAGGTCGCAAAGGGCATCGTGGGTTACGCGGACCTTCGTCGCGGCGCTGCCGTGCAAAGCGTTCTGGACGCCCATATTGAGGCAGGCAAAGGGCGCTTCCGGGGCGTTCGGCACCTGGTCACCTGGGACGCGGATCAAACGCTGGTCAATCCGCTGTCTGCGGTTCCGCGCGGTCTGTTGCTTGACCCAAAATATCGTGAAGGTGTCGCGCAGCTGGCGCCACGCGGCCTGTCATACGACGCGTGGCTGTTCTTTCCCCAACTTCCGGAACTATACGATCTCGCAAAGACTTTCCCTGACCTGCCGATCATCATTAACCATTGTGGCGGGATCGTGCGCATCGCCAGCTACGCGGACAAGCGAAACGAGGTGTTCGAAACCTGGTCGCGGTCCATGCGTCAACTGGCACAGTTGCCGAATGTCTATGTCAAGGTTGGCGGCATGGGGATGCGGATCAATGGCTTTGACTTTGAAAAGGGTGAGCGACCGCCGTCCTCTGTTGAACTAGCCGAAACCTGGAAGCCGTGGATGCATACATGCATCGAGGCATTTGGTGCGAGCCGTTGTATGTTTGAGAGCAATTTTCCTGTCGACAAAGGCTCGTACCCGTACAGCAACGGCTGGAACGCCTTCAAGCGGCTGACTGCGCAAGCCAGCGTTGGTGAACGTGCTGCGCTCTTCGGCGGGACGGCATCCACAGTGTATCGGCTTGCTTGAGCGAAGTGCGAAGCACGAGCGACGAGGTGAATCCGGCGATGCGCATTCGACAATGCCGCTTCGTCCCGCATCAAAAAGAAAGCGCATCAACCGGGCCCACTGCGTCCAAAAAAAGCGATCCACCAAACACGCAGAGAGCCCGGCGCCAACCCCAGCGCCCCCTTAAAATGCGCTCTTGATGACCCCTCCGTCGGCCCGCAACGCAGCTCCCGTCGTGGCCGACGCAAGCGGACTGGCGACATAGGCCACGAGCGAGGCGACTTCCTGCGGCGTGCCGAATCGCTTGATGAGCGATGTGGGACGCACCTTCTCGAAGAACTCCTTCTCAAACGCTTCGAACGACTTGCCGTCGGCCTTGGCAAGAGACTCCACAAAATCGCCCACGCCCCGCGACTTCGTCGGTCCGGGCAGCACGCTGTTGACCGTAATGCCCGTGCCCGCAACTGCTTCCGCGAGTCCGCGCGCGACCGCCAGTTGCGCGGTTTTTGTCATCCCGTAGTGGATCATCTCTGCGGGAATCTGCACCCCGCTTTCGCTCGAAATGAAAATAATGCGGCCCCAGTTGGCCTTTTTCATCGCGGGCAAAAACAGGCGGGCGAGACGTACGCCGCTCAGGACGTTGACGTCGAAGAAACGCTGCCAGTCCGCGTCGGGGATCTCTTCAAACGGCTTCGGCTCGAAGATGCCCAGGTTGTTCACCAGGATTTCTACGTTCGGATAGCGTCGTGCGAGTTCTTCTGCCGAAGCGGCCGTACTGAGGTCGCCCGCGAATCCCTGCACGTCGGTGCCGGTCTCCGCTTTCAGCTGTGCGACCACGTCATCCACGGATGACTGCGAGCGGCCGTTCACGATCACACGTGCGCCTTCCTGCGCCAACGTGCTCGCGATAGCGAATCCGATGCCGGCTGTACTGCCGCTTACGAGTGCGAGTTTGCCTGTGAGATTCAAGTCCATGAGTGAATTCCTTTCCGTGGTTGAAGTAAGAACGGCGGCATCGAAGCTTTGATGCCGGATGCCGCCAAGGGGTTCACGTACGTGTAATGGATGCGCCACCATCGACCAGTGAGGCGGTACCGGTCACGAAGGACGAATCGTCCGACGCGAGATAGAGCACCGAACGCGCCAGTTCTTCCGGCTTGGCGACGCGCTTCAGCGCATGCAGTCCGGTCACGAATGCCTGCGATTCGTCGCTGTCGTTCATGCCGCGATACATCTCCGTATCCACGGCGCCCGGCAACACCGCGTTGACGCGCACTCCTTGCGCGCCGTATTCGGCGGCGAGCGCCTGCGTCAGGCCAATCAGTCCGGCCTTGCTCGCGGCGTAGGCCGCGGTACCCGGAAACGCGAACGAGTAACCGACGAACGTCGACGTGAAGATGATCGATCCGCCACCTTGCTTGAGCATTTCGGGTATCTGGTATTTCGCTCCGAGGAACGCACTCGTTAGATTAGTCGCAAGCGCGGCGTTCCAGCCGGCTTCGGAAATGCCGGTGCTCGGGCCCATCTCGCCCAGCGTACCGGCGTTGTTGTAGGCGATATCCAGACGGCCGAAGCGCCCAACTGCAAGTTCCACCAGCGCCTTCGCGAAGTCTTCCGATTGCACGTCGCCCGCCAGATATGCGGCTTCGCCACCTTCGCTTGCGATCTCCGCAGCCAGCGCTTCGAGTTCCGCCGCGCGCCGGGCGGCAATGACCACCTTGGCGCCCTCCTTCGCGAACAACTTTGCAGTAGCGCGGCCAATACCTGCACTGGCACCTGTCACGATAGCGACTTTTCCGATCAAGCGTTGCATGTTCTCTCTCCTGATGCATTCGGCCAGTGCCCTATGCCTTGGCCCGTGGAAGCAATATAGGCTTCAGTCCTGATAGCGGAAAGGCCAAAAACATGGTCGTATCAGTCAGCTTTTGTGAATGATCGGAGTCGAGATGGACCGCTTGCGCGCTTTTGAAGTTTTCGTGACCGTAGTGAGCCGCGGCGGCTTTGCGCGCGCGGCGGAAGTGCTAGGCACGTCGCCCGCCAACGTGACCCGCTATGTGAACGAACTGGAAGCACACCTGGGCACGCGTCTGTTGAATCGCACGTCCAGAACGCTCTCTCTAACCGAGGGCGGCGAGACGCTGTACGCCCGCTGCAAATCCATTCTCGACGATGTCGCCGATACAGAAGGGCTGGTGTCGTCGGCGTCGGTGCAGCCCCGCGGACGCCTGCGTATCAACGCGCCTGTGAGCTTCGGCATTCAATATTTGGCCCCGCTATGGCCGGAGTTCATGCGGAAGTATCCCGGCATCGAAATCGACGTTGGTCTGATCGACCGCGTCGTCGATATCGTCGATGAAGGCTACGATCTCGCCATCCGCATTTCGCGTGCTGGTTCATCGAACCATGCAGCCCGCAAACTGGCGACATCGCAGAACATTCTGTGCGCGTCGCCGGACTATCTGGCTCGCGCGGGAGTGCCGGCGACGCCAGCGGACCTGATGGAACATCGCTGCATCGGGTACACGTATGCAGCCACCGGCGATGAGTGGCAACTGATCGATGCTGGCCGCAAGACCCACACGGTGAAAGTCGACTGTCACATGCATACGAATAACGGCGATACGGCGCGCGCAGCAGCACTCGCCGGACAAGGAGTGATCTGGCAACCCACATTCCTGATCGGCAACGACCTACGTGCAGGCACGCTCGTTCGCGTGTTGCCCGAGTATTGCCTGCCTGAGATCGACATACTCGCCATGTATCCGAGCCGTCGACACCTGAGCGCCAGGGTGCGGGTGATGATCGACTTCCTGGTCGATGCATTCGGCGGGACGCCGCCATGGGATCGGGACGACGAAAGCCGGACAGCCGTCACGTCGAGGGCCAGTTGAAGGCGCGTCTGGAACCGGCGTCCGACACATGCGGACGATGACGGTCCGCTGCCTCGTCATTAGCCCATGGCCATGAAGCATGCCGCGCCTCAACTGACGACGACATTCATTGGGTTGGGAGGTCTCGATTACCGCGGCCATCGCTTCCGGGAGACGACGGCGAAGCTCACCGCGATCGCCCCTCCTTTAGCGTGGCTTTCGTCCGCCTCTATAAGGTCAGCGAGGCGAGAGCGACGGGAGCGGCGCTCGTGACCGGCCGAACAGCGCGGCGTCGAATCAGGTTCTCCCGTGTCGTCACCTGCCGTGACATCTGCAGGCATAGGCCCGTGAAATTGACGCCTGGAGTTTGTCAAAGCCATTTGATAGTCGCTCGCTGAAAGCTGTACTCGCATTGAACAACTCGGCCATCGATTAGTAAAATGAATGATTTGATCGATACGATAACGGCAGAGAATGGAACTGAAGCTCTTAAGGACGTTTTTGTCCGTCGTCGAACTGCGTCATTTCGGGCGGGCGGCGGACGCTCTGCACATCAGCCAGCCGGCGTTGAGCAAGCAGGTTGGCGCACTCGAGGCGAGTCTGGGCGCGAAGCTGTTCGAACGGGGTCGTCACGGCGCAGAGTTGACGCGGTTCGGAGAAACCTTTTTGCCCGACGCACGCGCGCTCGTCGACGATGCGGACGAGATTCTCGCGCGTGCGCGAGAGGCAGGCAGCGGCAGGCGTGGGCAATTGCGAATCGGTATTTGCCTGTCGGTGCTGACAATTGCGCCGCAGATCATCGCCGACTTCCGCCAGCAATATCCGGGTATTGCGATTGCATTGACCGATCTGTCTTCCGATGAGCAATCTCGCCGCATTCTGTCGGGGAAGCTGGATGTGGGGTTCATGCGGGTGCCGTCGGTCGAGGGTCTTTCGTCGGTTCGCGTGATTGACGAAACATTGGCCTTGGCGTTGCCCCCCAGTTTCGAGCGAGTGCGTTTGCCTGCCGATTTCGGCAAGCTGAACGAAATGGGTTTTCTGGCGTTGCGGCGTGGGCGCGGGCCCGGACTCGCTGCTCAAGTCGACGCCTGGTGTCGCGAACAAGGCTTTGTACCCAATGTGACGCAACAAGCCGATGATGTGCAGTCCGTGTTGGCATCTGTTGCCGCAGGCGTCGGCGTGGCATTTGTGCCGTCACGTGCGCAGCATTTGCTCCGGAACGCTACCGTCCTGCCGCTGCGCGGAGCGCACGCGAAGTGGCGTGTAGGGCTTGTGTGGGCGGATGCCCAAAAGAATCCAGTTACATCACGATTCGTCCCGTTCGTGCGCGCTGCGCTAAAAAACCTCTAACCGTTCTTCCCGGCGTCGGCCTTGTATCGCAACTGACTTTCCTGCGCATCGAATTTTCGATCAGTCGAGCTGCGCGTCAACCCGAATTCCGCCCGACCGTCCCCCGATTCCAGAACCAGTTTTCTGGGCCTTCGCGCCATGGCCAAACTTCGCCCGGTATGCGGCCGGACTCGTGAGCGCGATACGTCGGAAATGCCGGCGCATTGACTCCTCCGAGCCAAACCCTGCTAACTCGGCGACGCGGCCAATGGGTAATGCTGACTGTGCCTCGAGCATCTCACGGGCCACACTCACGCGTTCACGCACGAGCCATTCGTATGGCGCCATGCCGGTGGCGTCATGAAATTGCCGCTGCAACGTGCGCGGACTCATCGCAGCCCGTTCTGCAAGCGAGCGCAGCGTATGCGGCAAAGCGGGATGCTGGCGCACCCAATCCATCAATTTCGCGAGGCGCCCGCTGTCGTCCTGCGGCATTGGACGCGGGACGAACTGCGCCTGTCCGCCCTCCCGATGAGGCGGCACCACGAGCCTCTGTGCAACCCGATTTGCCACCGCTCCACCGTAATCGCGTCGCACCAGATGGAGCAGCATGTCCAGCCCCGCAGCGGAGCCCGCCGATGTGATGATCTGTCCTTCGTCCACATACAACGCATCGGGCTGCACTCGAACTTGCGGGTAGCGCTGCTGCAGTTTCGCGGCGTATCGCCAGTGGGTCGTCACAGTCTTGCCGTCGAGCACGCCGGCCGCTGCCAGCACGAACACGCCGGAGCAGATCGAGCAAAGACGCGCTCCACGGCGGTAAGCATTGCGGATCTTCTTAAGCAGCGCCTCGGGCGGCAATTCGTCCGCATCGCGCCAACCTGGCACCACGATGGTATCTGCGCGGTCGAGCACCTTGAGCGTGTAGGGCGCAGAGACCGTGATGCCGCCCGCGGCGCGGAGCGGGCCTGGCTCGCTCGCGCAAACCGCGAATCGATACCAGTCGACACCGAGCTCCGGACGCTCGAGGGCGAACAGTTCGGTCACGCAGCCGAATTCGAAAGTACAGAGCCGGTCGTAAGCCAGCGCAACGACGAGATGATTGTCCATGGCGTGATGTTACCGAAGATTGACGATTGCGCCACTTATCCGGATCGCCGCTCGACGCCAGAATGGGGCTCCTGGATCAAATCGCCAGGCGCTATGTTCATCCGAGGATTTATGCAGAGTTCAAACATGTCGACTACCAACGCCGTCACCGCCGTGCCCGCAGCGGACAGCGCAGTCGCGCTTGCCCACTTCCGCGCGACGCTGCAATTCGAGACCGATTGCTCCGATGTCGCCAGCGCGCTCGCCGGCGGCACGCCCGGATTCGTGCTGCTCGATGTGCGCAGCCCGACGCTGTTCGCGCGGGGTCATGTGCCGGGCGCGGTCAATCTGCCACACGGCAAAATAGTCGAGTCCAAGTTGGTGAACTATCCGCCTGAAACGGTCTTCGTCACGTACTGCGCGGGTCCCCATTGCAACGGCGCTACGCGTGGTGCAATACGGCTTGCTTTGCTTGGGCGGCCGGTGAAAGTAATGATTGGCGGGATCACCGGATGGCTCGACGAAGGCGGCAGCCTCACTGTGAGCGAAGTGGAGTAGTGGCGTTTCTAGCTCGCCGTCAACGTTAGCTCCCGATTCGGAACGGACGACGCCTGCCCACGGCATCGTCCGACTGCTCCGAATCGCGTGGCGCGGTCATCCACTTCAAAGCCGTGCGTGTCCTCTGTAACCGCTCCTCAATAAGCCCGCTACTCGCGTCGCTCTCATCACCAGTCCATCGCCGATTGTTGTCGTCGAGACAACATGGTGAACACCTTCGCAGTGCTAGTGGCGTTCGCCGGCCCTACCTACAATGCGTCGCAGGCTCGGTCGAAAGGCGAGCAACCGAAGCGCGCGAGATTCGTGGTCGTGCTCGTGAGCCGCACCGTGCGGCTTACCCCACTTAATCAACAGGACTATTGAAGATGAGCGAAACAACCCGCAATGTGCAGCCCGTGATCGCCGGCCTTGGTAAAGAGGGTGCAGGCGAACTCGTGTCTTCCCGCTATGCCGTGCGCGTGGGCGATGTCGACGTCGTGCTGATCAGCGACGGCGTTCTGCCGCTGCCGACCTCGACCATGTCCACCAACGTGAGCGAAGCAGACCGCAACGAATGGTTCGATGGCCGCTTCCTGCAACGTGACATGTTCGACTGGGCACTGAACGTCGCACTCGTGCGCAGCGGTGAGCGCCTGATCCTGATCGACTCCGGCGTGGGCGATGGTTTCGAATACTTCTCTCGCGCCGGCCGGTCGGTGATGCGCCTGGAATCGGCTGGCATCGACCTGGCTGCAATCACCGATATCGTGATTACGCACATGCATATGGATCACGTCGGCGGACTGAACGTTGACGGCGTCAAAGCCAGGCTGCGCCCGGACGTGCGCATTCACGTATCGCGCGCCGAAGTGGAGTTCTGGAAAAATCCGGACTTCAGCAAGACGGTGATGCCGGAAACGGTTCCTCCCGCGCTGCGCAAGGCCGCTGCAAAGTTCGTCAAGCTATACAGCGAAAACATCGTACAGTTCGATCAGACCGTGGAAGTGGCAGCGGGCGTATCGGCACGCGTGACGGGTGGCCACACGCCGGGGCACTGCGTCGTGGACGTCGCATCGAACGGCGAGAAACTGACGTTCGTCGGCGACGCGATTTTCGAAGTCAACTTCGACAATCCGCAATGGCAAAACGGCTTCGAACACGATCCTGAAGGAGCTGTGGACGTGCGCATGTCGCTGCTGAACGACGCCGCCAGAACCGGCGCTCTGCTGGCCGCAGCGCATGTCGCGTTCCCGTCGATTGGTCATATCGCAAAGAACGGCGACGGCTTCCGTTTTGTGCCGGTTCAGTGGGACTACTGATCGATAACTGACTATCGATCGTCGTCGTATAGATTGCAATGACGGGTGGCGGAAAACCGCCGCGAGTTCACGAGACTTGCGGCGGTTTTTGTGTAGAACGGACCCGTGACGGACAGGACGCGCCGAATCTTCACACGATAAACGATGCGCGTGGTGCGCCGATCAGGCCTCAAGCGCTTTCGCGATCGCCCAAAGCCCCTGAGCATTAGCAATGCCACGCCGTTAGTAAGCATATCTGATCAAGCAGCGGCACAACCGGAACCTCTGCGCGTCCGAGCGGTCAATATCAGATGTCGCCCTTTTATCAGGGGATGCCAAATGACTGCCACTCAACCGGGGGCTGCGCCCCTCTCCGAAGAGGACGCGCGGCGGCAGCTGCGTCGCGCCGTCGTTGCCAGTACGATCGGTACTACGATCGAATGGTATGACTTCTTTCTCTACAGTACGGTTACGGGTCTCGTTTTCGCGAAGTTGTACTTCCCGCAATCGGACCCATTGGTCGGCACACTTCAAGCTTTCTTGATCTACGCGGTCGGCTTCATCGCGAGGCCGGTCGGTGCTGCCATTTTTGGACACTATGGCGATCGAATAGGGCGCAAGGCTACCTTGATCGTCACGCTCCTGCTGATGGGACTTGCCACATTCGCCGTGGCATTTGTTCCGACATACGCGTCGATCGGCATCTGGGGCGCCGTGCTGCTTACCGTGCTGCGCTTCATTCAAGGCGTCGGCGTGGGCGGAGAGTGGGGCGGCTCCGTGCTGATGTCGATGGAATGGGCCCGCACCAATGCGCATCGTGGCTTCGTCGCATCGTGGCCGCAGTTTGGCGTACCCGCGGGGTTGTTCCTCGCTAATCTAGCCGTGCTGGCAATGAGCGCGATTTCGGGCGACGCCTTCGTCACCTGGGGCTGGCGTGTGCCTTTCTTTCTGAGCATCCTGCTGGTTGGTATCGGGCTTTATATCCGGCTGAACATCCTGGAGACGCCGATCTTCGCGAAGCTTCTCGCTGAGCGCAAGATCGAAAAGACACCGATGCTCGAAGTCCTGCGCCGCCAGCCGAAAGACATTCTTCTTTCGGCCGTGGCGCGTATGGCGGAGCAAGCGCCGTTCTACATTTTCACGGCCTTTGTCTTCACGTATGGCGTGACGACACTCGGCGCGTCGCGCGATCTGTTGTTGACAGCGGTGCTGGCGGCTTCGGTGCTGGAATTCGGCACCATTCCACTGTTCGGCCATATTTCCGATCTTATCGGACGTCGCCGCATGTATATGATCGGCGCCGCCGCAGCGGGCTTGTTCGGTTTCGTCTATTTCGCCATGGTCGACACCCGCAATCCGACGTTGATTTTCCTGGCGATCGTACTCTCGCTGGTTCCGCATTCGATGATGTACGGCCCTCAGGCCGCACTGATCGCAGAGTCGTTCACGGGGCGGCTGCGGTACAGCGGGGCGTCGCTCGGTTATCAGCTGGCCTCGGTGATCGCGGGCGGTCCTGCGCCGCTGATCGCGACCGCACTATTCGCTTACTATCATTCCGGCTACGCAATCGCGGTTTACGTGTTCGTTTGCGGAGTGCTCAGCCTGTTCGCCGCTTCGCGACTCGGCGACTACACGAACAAGGACATTTCGCAGGAATACGACGAGCCGCGCTCAATGGGCGACCGGGGGCACGGTCATCGTCACGCCTGACTGTCAGGTGCGGCGCGGCAAAGCCCGCCGCATCGTATAACTCGCGCTTTGCCGCCGGTGAAGCCGTCGCTGCGCTGCCGGTTTCCGACACCACGTAGTGTGAAGCGCCAGCCCGTGCGTCTGTGAGATCATGCGAATCCCCATACGGATTGCGTTCTCACATGCCGACTTCCGCGTCCACCCACGGTAGTTCACTCTCGCTTGGCAGCGTCGGCACCATCCTTGCCTCGATGTTCTGCTTTGCAGTCGTCGATGCGCTGGCCAAGTCGGTTGCGCTGCAATATCCGGCCAACGAGGTCACGTTTTTCCGTATGCTTTTCGGCCTGTTTCCCGCCATTTTGCTGTGTTACGGAGGAAGCCGGCCGCTGTCCGACCGCTTGCGGAATATCGACGTTAAAGGGCAGACCACGCGCGCGATCGCACTCCTCGGCGCCTCGGCTCTGTTCTTTGCCGGCCTGCCTTATGTGCCGCTCAGCGAAGCAGTCGCGCTTGCCTATTCGGAGACGCTGATCGTCATCGTGCTGGCCCCGCTAATGCTCAACGAGCGCTTGACGCCACGCGGCGCCGCAGCCGCAATTGTGGGTTTTCTCGGTGTACTGCTCGTGGTACGGCCCGGCGGCGCGCAGACGTCCTGGCTAGGGCCCGTGATCCTGCTGGCAAGCGCGTTTTGCGGTGCGCTCTCCATCGTCCAGATCAAACGCATTCGACCGACCGACGACTCCGCGACCACCGTTCTCTTCTTCACGGCAATGGGCACCGTGGTCATGGGTTGCACGTTGTTCTTCAAGTGGCGCACGCCTTCGGCGGACGCACTCCTCGTGATGGCTGCACCCGGCGTCTTCGCGACCGCCGGCCAGATGCTGATGACGGTAGCCTTTCGCCGCGCGGATGCAGGCGCGCTGGCTCCGTATAACTACACGAGCATCGTCTGGGCGGCGCTTTTCGGCTATGTGCTGTGGGGCGAAACGCTGGAGCTTCTGTCGGTGGCCGGCATATTGATGATCGTAGGCAGCGCCATCGCGGTCGCGGTACGCCGCAAAGCGCCCGAAGGACCTCTCGCCTGATGCGATGGCCTGCGGGCGCCGAATCAATGCAACTTGCGGCTACCCGGCGAATCGCGCTGCCGATGCAATTTGCACGAATTCGCCGCGATCCGCCGCTACTTTCCACTGTCGCCCGTCAAGCCACCTTGTAGCGCGGCGCCGGCGTATTGGTCGACAACAGCGAGAACATCGCGCGGCGCGCAGCCTCGTAGTCTTCCCACTTCTCAACCGCGTGCAGTGACGGAATGGTGATCAGCTCGCCGCGATCGAAGCCGACCAGTGCTGCGTCGACCATGTCGTCGGCGGACATCACGATTGCCTTGTCGAGGTTTTCCAGCGGCAGGCCGCCCGTTTGCCAGAACTCGGTCGCGGTCGCGCCCGGCAGAACCGCTTGCACCTGAATCCCCTTGTCGGCCAGTTCGTGCTTCAGCGACTGGCTGAAGGCCAGCACGAACGCCTTGCTGCCGCCATACACGCCGTTGAGAACCTCCGGCGCAATAGCCACGATGGACGCAATGTTGATCAACGCCCCCTTGCCACGCGCGACGAAGCCGGGCACGGCCGCATACGTGAGCCGCGTCAGCGCGCTCACATTCAGGTCGATCATGCGCTGCATTGCATCGACGTCGCTGTCGACGAGCGGCGTATGCGTGCCGACACCGGCGTTATTGACCAGAAGCGTAATGCTCGCGTCCTGTTTCAGCTTCGCTTCGACCGCTGCGAGCCCCGCTTTGTCGCCCAGATCGGCGTCCAGTATCTCGACGCTACGGCGCGTTTCGGTCGTGATTCGACTGGACAGCGCGGCGAGGCGTTCGCGGTTACGGGCGACCAGGACGAGATCGTAGCCGCGCCGCGCGAGGCGGTCCGCGTAGATTGCACCGATGCCCGACGACGCGCCCGTAATCAGTGCAGTGCCCTTGTGTGCTTCAGTCATGATGTCACTCCTTTGCAATGAATCGTTGATGGTGTGAACGAATTCTGTCCCGCTTTGACGGCGACGCAAATGACATATATGGTTAGGTTTCAGGACATACACTTGGACGGAGAACGGACATGCACCGCGTGGGATATTTGCTGAGCGACGGCTTTCAGGTCATGGCGATCGCCACGCAAGCTGTTTTTGAATACGCGAACCTCGTAGTGGGCGAGCCGTTCTATCAGGTGGAGAATTTTTCGCCTGCGGGCGGCGAGGTGCGTTCGTCGCTAGGTATGACCATGAGCACGAGTCCGCTCAAATCGCGCCGTCAAACGGATACGTGGGTCGTTGCAGGCGTGAACGATCCGCTGGCATCGCCAGCGCCCCAAGACGTGCTCGCGTTCCTGCGCAAGACCGGGCCGCGCGCGCGGCGCATCGGCGGTATTTGCACAGGCGGCTTCGTGGTGGCTGAGGCGGGTCTGTTATCGCAGCGTCGCGCCACGACACACTGGGCGTACGCGCGTGAAATGCAGAAACGCTTTCCCGACGTTCGCGTGGAAGAAGACCGCATTTATATCGTCGACGGTCCGATCTGGACGTCGGCCGGCATGACCGCCGGGCTCGATCTCGCGCTTGCGATGGTCGAAAAAGATCTTGGCGCCGAAGTGGCGCGCTCCGTCGCGCACAAGCTCGTCATGCATCAGCGGCGCTCGGGTGGCCAATCGCAGCATTCGGAAATGCTCAACCTCGCGCCCAAGTCTGACCGCATTCAGAGCGCGTTGAACTACGCGCGTGAGAACCTGAGCCGGCCACTTACCGTCGATGAACTGGCCGATAAAGCGAACCTGAGTCCGCGGCAGTTCAGCCGTGTGTTCACGCTCGAAACGGGGCAATCGCCCGCGCGTGCTATTGAAAGCCTTCGCCTCGAAGCCGCGCGCCTGATGATCGAGCAAAGCCGGCATCCGCTCGACGTCATTGCGAAAGAGACTGGCTTTCGCGACCGCCGCCATTTGCGCGAGGCGTTCATACGCGGGTTTGGCGTGCCGCCGCAGGCGGTGCGTCGCGAAGTGCGTGGTGCAGCGTGAAAAAGACCGTGGTTCGCGGCGCAAAAGCAGAGCGAATCAGCTGACGTCGCCCGTCTCGCGTTGCGGACGGCGCACTGCGCGCACCTTCCCGCTGTTTCCGCCGCCGCAAAAGAACTGCCCGCTGCCATCGGATTCGAGACCTGACACCCCCACGCCCTCGGGCATGTTGAGGCTTTCCAGTACCTCGCCGGTACGTGGGTCGACGTGCCTCAACTCGCTTGCATCGTCTTCCCAGGTGCCGTGCCAAAGCTCGCCGTCTACCCACGTGACGCCCGTCACAAAACGGTTCGACTCGATGCTCGAAAGCACGACGCCGGTCTCGGGATCGACCTGATGGATCTTGCGCTCGCGATACTCGCCGACCCACAACGATCCCTCGGCCCACGCGAGTCCCGACGCGCCATTGCCTCCCGGCGCAGGGATGCTCGAAAGCACGCGGCCGGTTGCCGGGTCGATCTTGTGGATGCGGCCCGCGGCAATCTGGAACAGATGCTGGCCGTCGAAGGCTGTGCCCGCATCGGCGGCGATTTCGATTGCGCGCAGAGTCTCCCCGCTCGCGGGATCGAATGCGTTCAACGTCTTGCCCGTTGCAATCCAGACCTGCTGGCCGTCGTAGGTGACGCCAGCCACTTGCTGCACGTCCGGGAACGGACCATATTCGCGGATGATAGTGGCGTTCGATCGATTCATGCTGCCATCCTAATTGAGCGTGACGGGCGAGGGGAGTAACAACGTTGTCGCGAATCCAGACGCTGGCGGGGCCATCCAGCGGCGCGCCCGGCCTCGGCCGAACGACTGCGCCTTGCCAACGGCGGCGAGCGAATCGAGTGTGCGCTGCACGGTGCGCTGGCTTGCGCCGAGTGCGAGCGCGAGCGCAGAACTCGACCACGACTCACCATCCGCGAGCAGCGCCAGCATGGCCGCATGAGTCTCGTCGACGGGCCGCGCGAGTACCCGAACCTCTTGCCCGTCGCGCGGCGCCAATGCAAAGCCACGCGGCGTCGCGCTTATATCGGCCAGCGTGCCAAGCACCGTGCGAAGCCGGCCGATTTCCACCCGCAGACGCGCGCGGTGCGAGTCATCGGCATCTTTCGTTCTGAATGCGCGTGCGATCAGCGTGTCGCGCGATACATCGGCGGGCCATGCTTCGGCAAGCTGGTACGCGAGATTGAACAGTACCGGACGCCGTGCCAGCGAGACAGTCGTACCGGATTTCTGCACGACATTGCGACAGGCGTCGACCACGAACGCGTTCGACATTAACAGTGCTTCGACTTCATCGAGCAGCAACAGCCGCTGTTCGCCTCTTTCGATCAGGCGCGCGGCCGGCACGTTCAACGTATTCGATGCGCTTTCGACCTCGGCGATCAGCGCGGGAATCTCGGCAGCCCGTGCCGCGTGCCTGGCTCGCGTGAACGCGGCGCGAGCCTTGTTGGCCTGCAAACGCCGTAGCGCGATGCTCGCCACCATGAGCTGGTGTGCCGCTCTGAGCACGGGCGGCAAAGGCGCGGAATCGAATGTGCCGAGCATGCGCTCAGCCTCGTCGATATGTCCGATCAGAACAAGCCTGCGAACTTCCAGATAGCCCGCATGTGCGGCATTGGCACGGTCGCCGTGTGCTTCGAGCGTCGCGCGCGCAGCGCCCAGCGCTTTCGCTGGCCAAGCAAGATCGCGCGACGCCAGCGCGATCTCTGCCTCCGCCACGACACATCTCGCGCGGGCCACAGCTTGCTTCGAACCGAACGCACGCGCCGCGCTCCGCACGAGCGCCTTGGCGCGGATGAAGTCGCCCAGTTGCGCCATCGCGATGCCGCGAAGCGCGAGCGCCGGCGCGTCGCCGCGTAACGCAACGCGCTTCAATGCGCCGAGCGGATCACCCGCTGCGAGCGCCTGAGCGGCGGCCTTGATTAGCGGGTCCATGCTGATTGAAATCGCGCCACACTTGTCACTCCCACCGTCCGGATTCCCGACACTAATCTAGCACGACCGCTAACCAGTACGTCGCATCGAAAGCGATCGAGCGACGAGGAAAACCGAACGGAGAGAACCATGACCACGACACATACGACCGGAACACGCGAGCAGTGGCTGGCAGCGCGCATCGATCTGCTCAACGCGGAAAAAGAGCTCACGCGGCGCAGCGACGAACTGGCGCGCCGACGCCAGGAATTGCCTTGGGTCCGCATCGACAAGACATACCGGTTCGAGACGGAGCAGGGCGTCGCATCGCTTGCCGACCTGTTTGGCGGACGCTCGCAGCTTCTCGTCTATCACTTCATGTTCGGGCCGGACTACAAGGCAGGATGCCCGTCATGCTCGTCGATCGCGGATGGTTTCGACGGCATCGCGATTCATCTGGCCAATCACGACGTGGCGCTGACGGCCATATCCCGTGCGCCGCTCGCGAAGCTGCAGGAGTACAAGCGGCGCATGGGGTGGACGTTTCTGTGGGCTTCGTCGGCGGGCAGTGACTTCAACTTCGACTTCAACATCTCTTTTACCGAGGAGCAACAGCGCGAGGGCACCGTCGAATACAACTATCAGCGCGGCCGTCATGCAATGGACGCCGTACCGGCGCGGGAGCCCGTCGCGCAATTCGCGGCGACTTGCGGTACCGACGCATCCACTTACGCGCGCGACCGGCCAGGACTAAGCGCCTTCGTGCTGGAAGACGGCGCGGTGTACCACACGTATTCCACGTACGCGCGTGGACTCGACGGCCTGTGGGGCATGTACCAATGGCTCGACCGCGCGCCGAAAGGCCGCAACGAGACGGGCATCTGGTGGCGCCGTCACGACGAGTACGCAAAGCGCTGAGGTGCATGATGAAGCCCGTGCACGCAAGCCGATGCGGTGACTTCGCGACGCAATACCTCGACATGCGCGCTCCTCGTTCGCGCGCATTCTTTTACGGTGTCTGTGCGTTGTTGTTCGCAGTCTGCGCGGCGGCAACTGTCGTTGCATGCGGGTCCATGTCGACCATGGACGACATGCCCATGCCGGGCGGCGGGGCCATGTCGATGACGTGGATGCCCATGTGCGGCCGTTCGTGGCCGGGCGTGGCGGCACGGTTCGTCGGCATGTGGGTCGTCATGATGATCGCGATGATGCTGCCGTCGCTCGCACCCGTGTTGTGGCGATATGACGAGGCGCTTCGCAGAGCAGGGCGCGCGCGCGCAGCACTTATGACGTTGCTTGCCGGCGTGGGCTATTTCGCTGTGTGGGCCGCGTTGGGTACAGCGCTGTTTGTGTTCGGCGCGACGTTAGCGGCGCTTGAGATGCGCATGCCCGCAGTTTCTCGCGTTGTTCCCGTCGCGGTCGGCGTAATCGTGCTCAGCGCGGGCGCGTTGCAACTCACGGCGCTGAAGGTGCGTTATCTTCGCTGTTGCCGTCACGCGGCTCAATCCGGCTTTCATGCACTGCCTACGCGCGCGGTCGCCGCGATAAGATATGGTGTGCGGCTAGGCCTCCATTGCTGTGCGTGCTGCGCAAGCTTGACTGCGGTGCTTGCCGTGATCGGCGTGATGGACCTGCGTGCAATGGCGGCGGTCACGGCGGCTATTACGCTCGAACGCGTGGCGCCACACGGCGAATTCTTCGCGCGGGGCATTGGATTTGTGGTGATCGGCGCTGGCTCGTTTATGCTCGTGCGAGCCGCCTCGCTCGTGTAAAGACTTGTATTCGACATCAGAAGAACTCACTCGATGACCCGATACGTTGCTTTTCTGCGCGCTGTGAATGTCGGCGGCACCGGCAAGCTTCCAATGGCTGAATTGCGAACCATGTGCGAAGCCGTTGGCTTCACCAATGTGCGCACGTACATTGCAAGCGGCAACGTCGTGTTCGACAGCAAGCTTGCCGAGGCATCGGTGAAGAGCCGGCTCGAGCGTTGCCTTGAAGAGTATGCGGGCAAGCCGGTGGGCGTTGCGGTGCGAACGAGCAAGGAACTTGCGCAGGTGCTGACCGCCAATCCATTCAAGTCCGCCGCGCCGAACCGGACGGTCGCGATCTTTCTCGACACACCGCCGCCCGCCGACGCGCTGACTCACGCGAGCGGCCAGCGCGAAGAAGAAATGGCGCTCGGCACGCGCGAACTCTACGTGCATTACAACAACGGAATGGCAGACACGAAGCTGAAAATCCCGGCCGCCAGAACGGGAACCGCACGCAACATGAACACGGTTGCGAAGCTGGTAGACATGGCAAATGAATAGCGCATGCGGGTTGTGGCATCGGTGGCATCGGCGGCATGAAAAAGGGCGGCACGCATGGTGCCGCCCTTCTATTAACTGCCAATTTCCAGATCAGCCGCCTAGCGCACCTTGCCCGCCTTCCACGCCGACAGCAACTGCTCGTACTTGACCGTCTCGCCCTTCGGCTTCTCGTTGGCGAGCTTCTTCCACGGCGCGTGTTGATCGGACAACCACTTCGACGGATCGCTTTGCGCATTCAGCTCCGGCGCACACACTTTCATGCCGGCGCGTTGCAAACGGGACAACACCTGGTCCATTTCCTTCGCGAGGTTATCCATTGCGGCCTGCGGCGACTTTTCGCCGGCGACTGCCGTGCCGACGTTCTTCCACCAAAGCTGTGCCATCTTCGGATAGTCGGGCACGTTGTTGCCGGTCGGCGTCCACGCGACGCGTGCCGGGCTGCGATAGAACTCGATCAGACCGCCGTACTTGTCCGCGTTTTTCGTGAAGTAGTCGCTATGAATGTCGGAGTCGCGAATGAACGTCAGACCGACAATCGACTTCTTCAGCGACACACTCTTTGCCGTTACGAACTGCGCATACAGCCAGGCTGCGGCGCGCTGATTGGGCGGCGTCGACTTGAAGAAGGTCCACGAGCCGACGTCCTGGTAGCCGTTCTGCATACCGTCTTTCCAGTATGCGCCGTGCGGCGACGGCGCCATGCGCCACTTCGGCGTGCCGTCCGGATTCGTGACATTGCCGGGCTTGAGCATCGACGCGGTAAACGCCGTGTACCAGAAGACCTGTTGCGCGATCTTGCCTTGTGCAGGCACCGGGCCCGCCTCGCTGAAGGTCATGCCCGAGGCCTCGGGCGGCGCGTATTTCTTGAGCCAGTCGATGTATTTGGTCGTCGCATAGACGGCTGCGGGACTGTTGGTGCCGCCGCCGCGCGACACCGACGCACCCACCGGATGACAGCCGTCCGGCGTCACGCGTATGCCCCATTCGTCGACCGGCATGCCGTTCGGGATGCCCTTGTCGGCTTCGCCCGCCATGGAAAGCCATGCGTCCGTGAAGCGCCAGCCGAGCGACGGGTCTTTCTTGCCGTAGTCCATATGACCGTAGACTTTTTCACCGTCGATGTTCTTCACGTCGTTGGTAAAGAACTCGGCAATGTCTTCATACGCGGACCAGTTCACCGGCACGCCCAACTCGTAGCCGTACTTCGCCTTGAACTTGTCCTGCAAGTCCTTGCGCGCGAACCAGTCGGCGCGGAACCAGTAAAGGTTGGCGAACTGCTGGTCGGGCAGTTGATAGAGCTTTTTGTCTGGCGCGGTCGTGAAACTCGTGCCAATGAAGTCTTTGATGTCGAGGCCAGGGTTCGTATAGTCCTTGCCTTCGCCTGTCATGTAATCGGACAGCGGCACGATCACGCCGTAGCGATAGTGCGTGCCGATCAGGTCGGAGTCGGAAATCCAGCCGTCGTAAATACTTTGCCCGGATTGCATCGACGTCTGCAATTTTTCGACGACATCGCCTTCCTGAATGATGTCGTGCTTTACCTGAATACCGGTGATTTCAGTGAACGCTTTCGCGAGTGTTTTCGATTCGTAGATGTGCGTGTCGATAGTTTCCGACACCACATGTATCTCCTTGACGCCTTGCGACTTCAGTTTGGCAGACGTGTCGACGAACCATTTCATTTCGTCCATCTGCTGCTGTTTCGAAAGCGTGCTTGGCTGAAATTCGCTATCGACCCATTTTTGCGCTTCGGGCATGCCCGCTTGTGCCTGATTCGCAAGGGCACCCGACACGATGCCTGCCACTGCGAGCGCGACGATCCGTCTCCTCTGTTGCATGGTCTTCTCCTGTGTCTTTCGTGCCCCTTGAATCTGGCCGGAGCCCGCTCGGGGCATCAGCGGAACCGGGAGTTGCCAGCCTTCATTGCATGTGTCGACTTGCTAGCCTTTCCACATGATCGCGAGCAGAACGAGCACCGAAGCCACGAATCCCGGCCACGAATTCGAGCCTTCGGCGCTGATGCCGATCCATGCGAGGTTCACATACGCCGCCGCGAGAAGACCGATGAACAGGCGGTCGCCACGCGTGGTCGAGATGGGCAGAAAGCCCTTGCGTTCGGTCGTCGGCGAGCGCAGTTCCCACATCGTCATGCCGGCCAGCATTACGACAATGCAGCCGAAGAAGAGCGCCACTTCGGGCGTCCAGTACATCCACGTGAACATCAGACTCTCCCCATCGCAAAGCCCTTCGCGATGTAGTTGCGCACGAAGTAGATCACTAGCGCACCAGGAACGATGGTCAGCACGCCCGCCGCGGACAACACGCCCCAGTCCATGCCGGCCGCCGACACCGTGCGTGTCATCACGGCTGCAATCGGCTTCGCGTTCACGGAGGTCAGCGTGCGTGCGAGCAGCAGTTCGACCCAGCTGAACATGAAGCAGAAGAAAGCCGTCACGCCGACGCCCGACTTGATCAGCGGCAGGAAAATCTTCACGAAGAAAGCGGGGAACGTATAGCCGTCGATATACGCTGTTTCGTCGATTTCGCGCGATACGCCCGACATGAAGCCTTCGAGAATCCACACCGCGAGCGGCACGTTGAACAGCATGTGCGCAAGCGCAACGGCGATGTACGTGTCGGTCAACCCGACGCTCGAATAGAGCTGAAAAAACGGCAGCAGGAACACGGCGGGCGGCGTCATGCGGTTGGTGAGCAGCCAGAAGAACATGTGCTTGTCGCCGAGAAAGCGGTAGCGTGAGAACGCATAAGCGGCAGGCAGCGCGACGAGCACCGACATCACCGTATTCATCAACACGTAGATGATCGAATTGATGTAGCCCCAGTACCAGGACGGATCGGTGAAGATGATCTTGTAGTTCTCGAACGTCACGTGCTGCGGCAGCGTGGCGAACGTCGACATGGTTTCTTCGTTCGTGCGCAACGAGATCGAGAGCATCCAGTACAGCGGAATCAGCGCGAACAACATATAGACGACGAGCACCAACGTGCGCATCCAGCGGCGCTTATCCTGCATGTTCGTCTCCTTCCGCAGCGGGGCCGCCTTTGCCTACACGGCTCATCCAGTTATAGAGAATGAAGCACAGCAGCAAAATGATGAGGAAATAGATCAGCGAAAATGCGGCGGCTGGACCGAGGTCGAATTGGCCGACGGCTTTCTGTGTCAGGTACTGGCTGAGGAACGTCGTGGAATCGCCAGGACCGCCGCCTGTCAGCACGAACGGCTCCGTGTAGATCATGAAGCTGTCCATGAAGCGCAGCAGCACGGCGATCATCAGCACGCCACGCATCTTCGGTAATTCGATGTAGCGGAACACGGCAAAGCGGCTTGCGCCGTCGATTTCGGCGGCCTGATAGAACGCATCGGGAATCGCGCGTAAGCCTGCATAGCACAGCAACGCGACGAGCGGCGTCCAGTGCCAGATGTCCATCACGAGCACGGTGAGCCACGCGGCCGTGGGGCTCGCCGTGTAGTTGTAGTCGAAGCCGAGGCTATTGAGCCAATAACCGAGCAGACCGATATCCGGGCGTCCAAAGATCTGCCAGATCGTGCCGACCACGTTCCATGGAATCAGGAGCGGCATGGCGAGTATGACGAGCGCCGCGGATGCGCGCCAACCCGAAGCCGGCATCGCAAGCGCGAGGCCCACACCGAGCGGAATTTCGAACAGCAGCACGCAAGCGGAAAATATGATCTGCCTGCCAAGCGCGTCGCGCAGGTCGGGATCGGTCATGATGTTGCGAAACCACTCGGTGCCGACGAACACATGCTGTGTCGGGCTGATAATGTCCTGCACCGAATAATTGACCACTGTCATCAGCGGCAGGATCGCGGAGAACGCGACGCAGATAAACACGGGCACGACCAGCAGCCACGCTTTCTGATTGACGGGCTTGTTCATCTGGCCGCTCCTTCGGAGATGCGTGCGTCGATTCTTTCGTCGTTGCAGAAGAACACCGTTTCAGGCGCGGCGAGGCGCAGCCAGGCCGGTCCGTCGACCACGCGCACATGCGGCTCAAGTTTGGCGTTGAACAGATGGCCGTCGCATTGCGCTGTGACGAGTTGATAGTTGCCGAGCTGCTGCGCGCGCAATACCTGCGCCTTGACCGCACCCGCTTCGCCTTCCTGTGCGAGCCCCACGAACTCAGGGCGAATGCCGAGTGTGAGCGAGCCGTTTGCATGCTCATGCGCGTGTCTTAGCGTGGCGAGTGTGTCAGTGTCCAGAGCGAGCCGTTGGGCGCCGATCTTCACGCCCTCCGCGTCAAGCTCGATTGGGCAAAGATTCATGCCGGGGCTGCCGATGAAGTAGCCGACGAACGCGTGATCCGGCCGTAGAAAAAGCGCATCGGCGCCGCCCTTCTGAACGACGCGACCGTTTGTCATGACCACGACTTCGTCGGCGAAGGTGAGTGCCTCGACCTGATCGTGCGTAACGTAAATGAGCGTGAGCTTGAGTTGCTGATGGATCTTCTTCAACTGCCGGCGCAGCATCCATTTCATGGCCGGATCGATCACGGTCAGCGGCTCGTCGAACAGGATTGCTGCGACGTCCTGGCGCACGAGGCCGCGTCCCAGCGAAATCTTTTGCTTCGCGTCCGCTGCGAGGTTGCTCGCCTTATGCGGCAGATCCCGCGTCATGTCGAGAATGTCGGCCACTTCGTGCACGCGCTTCCTGACTTCGGCTGCCGGTATTTTGCGGTTGCGCAGCGGAAACGCGAGGTTGTCGAACACGCTCATGGTGTCGTAGATCACCGGGAACTGGAACACCTGCGCGATGTTGCGCTCGCGTGCGCCCAGCGCGGTCACGTCGCGTCCGTCGAACAGCACCTTGCCCTCTGACGGCTTGACGAGACCCGACACGATGTTCAGCAGCGTGGTCTTGCCGCAACCGGATGGTCCGAGCAACGCGTACGCGCCGCCGTCTTCCCAGACCATGCTCATGGGTTGCAGCGCGTAGTCGTCGAGCGTCGCCGGATTCGGACGATACGCGTGCGCGAGATTCTGAAACTCAATGCGCGCCATAGGCTGCCTCCGGGCTGGACACGAGCTTCGTATCCGCGCCGAACACAAACAGTTCGTCGGGGTCGATGAATACGTCGAGTTGCGTGCCGAGTTCGATCTGATGCACGCCTTGCAACTGCGCGACGAGATCAATGCCGCCATTGAGCGTGTGCAGATGCAGATAGGTTTCCGAACCGCTCAGTTCGGCGAGTTCGAGCCGGCATGGAACGGCGATCGCATGCGATGTCTTCGCCGCAAGACGCAAGTGCCCCGGCCGGATGCCGATGCGGCATGTGCCGTTCGCAGCGGTGCCACGGCGGATCGGCACGTCGATGCCGATCGGCAGTCGCGCGCTGCCGTTACCGTTCACTTCGCTCGTGAGCATGTTCATAGGCGGATCGTTGAAGACGGCCGCGGCGTCCACGTCGACCGGTGCGTTGTAGACGTCGAGCGTCGGGCCGAATTGCAGCACGCGGCCTTTATCGACGATTGCCGTATAGCCGCCGAGCAGCAATGCTTCAAGAGGTTCGGTGGTCGCGTACACCACGGTCGTCTTGCCGTCCGCGAAAAGCGTGGCGAGTTCCATGCGCAATTCTTCGCGCAGCTTGTAGTCGAGATTGACGAGCGGTTCGTCGAGCAATACAAGCGATGTGCGCTTCACGAGCGCGCGCGCCAGCGCACACCGCTGCTGCTGGCCGCCTGACAGTTCGCTCGGCCGCCGCTCCAGCAGATGCTCGATATGCAGTTTTGCCGCGACTTCCTGCACGCGCCGGCGAATTTCGGCGGGGTCGGTCTTCTGAAGCTGGAGCGGCGAGGCGATGTTCTGAAACACCGTCATCGCCGGGTAATTGATGAACTGCTGATAAACCATTGCAAGGTTGCGCTGGCGCACACTGACGCCTGTCACGTCCTGACCGTCTACGAGCACGCGGCCCGCACTTGGCCTGTCCAGTCCCGCCATGACGCGCATTAGCGTTGTCTTGCCGGCCTGGGTAGGTCCAAGCAACACATTGATGGCGCCTGGCACGAGACGCAAATTCACGCCGTACAGATACGGTTGCCCGCCAGAAACGACACTCACTTGCTCCAGTTCCAGGACCAAATTGCTCTCCTTTCGGGCGCGAGATATGTCTGGGTGTCTGCGCCAGCCGCGGAGCCGGAGCTTCGCGGAGGCGTCAATTGGTTTGCACTCTGATTACACGCAGCAAACAGAATGTCCCTTTTGTTGGTTTGCGTTTAAATCGGGGTTAACCTTACGAAAGGCGGAAATAGAGAACCTTGTCGATTCGGGTGTTCGCAAGCGCGACCAGCAGCCTTCGGTTTGCTCTGGATGCCCAACAATTGGGAAGGCGATTTACGCCGCTTCCCTGTCCGATTTAACCTTTCGACTTAGGTTTACGTAATAATCGGCCACGCTGCCGTTTCGATTCACTAACCATTAAAAATGCGCGGGTCATGGCTTTTAGCGAACCAAGGTCTCCATTTTTCAAGTGGATCGTCTCTTCGGCTCAAAACCTGAGCGCCGAGAACCGGCAAATACTTCTCGCCAATCTTTTCACGCGAACGTGGTCAATCGTGTTCGCGTCGATCTGCGAAATCAGCGTCTGCGCCACGGCCTACTATCTGTATCCAAACCTGCTATATGCGAGTTGGACAGGCGCCGTTGTTGCGCTGCTCATGGTGCGTCTCTGGCTTATCTGGCTGTGTCGCCGCTGTAGTGCGCGGGATTTGCCCACGCCTACCTCCGCGTTTGTGTTCGCAAGTATTCTGTGGAGCGCGTTGTTTGGCTTCGGTAGTTTGCTGTGCAATATCAGCGGCGACGCGACGCTCTTTCTGCTTGGCAATGTTTGCGCCGTCGGCGTTGTCGGCGGGCTGGCCGGACGCAATGCGGCCACGCCGCGGCTGGTCATGCTGCAGATCCTTTTTATTCTCGGTTTACTGGGAGTCGGCGCCGCGCTGTCGCCCGGCTCGGGAAAACTCGTGCTGCTGTTTCAGGCGCCGTTCTGTGCCGCCGGTTTTCTGACCGTTGCGCTGCGCAGTAATCGCGATACGGTCGCGCTGCTGCTCGCGCGCGAAAACAGTCAGCGGCTTGCGCATCACGATAGCCTGACGGGCTTGCCGAATCGGGCGCGCATTAACGAACTGCTGCTGGAGCGCACGGCGGTGGGCTCGTCGCATCGCGAGCCATTGTTTGCCGTGCTGTTGATCGACCTGGACGGCTTCAAGGCAATCAACGACAGCCTGGGTCATGCCGCCGGCGACCAGATTCTCCAGGAGGCCGCGGTCCGCTTGCGCGAAGTGCTGCCTGCCGCCGACATCGTCGGACGCCTTGCGGGCGATGAATTCGTGGTCATTTCAGAAGCACCCGACCCGTCCCGCGATGTCCGCGTGCTCGCGGACAGAATCGTCAAAACCTTGGCCCGGCCCTTCGCGTTGAGTGAGGCGCTCGTGCATATTGGCGCGAGTGTGGGCGTCGCGCTGTGTCCCGAGCACGCGACGACCGGGCCGCAATTGCTGATCTGCGCCGACCGCGCGTTGTATGCGGTTAAGCGCAGCGGCAAGAGCGCGTACGTCATTTTCGACGCGGAGCAGCATGTATCCGACGAAAACCTGAGCCTGCTGCGCAGCGACCTTGAAGGGGCGCTGCGTTCGTTCAGCGGACTGCGCATGGAGTATCAGCCGATTGTCGATGTGGCCAGCGGCTTTGTGACGGGCCGCGAGGCGCTGATTCGCTGGAAGCATCCGACACGCGGCGAGCTGTCGCCCTCGGCTTTCATTCCGACTGCCGAGCGCACCGGCCTGATCCTCGCGCTCGGCGAATGGGCGCTATTGCAGTCGTGCAAGGAAGCGGTCATGTGGCGCGACAAGGTTCCGGTTGCAGTCAATGTATCGCCGGTGCAATTGCGTGAAGAGACGTTTGCGTCGATCGTTGCGGGCGTGCTTCGCAAGACGCGGCTTCCGCCCGAGCGTCTTAACATCGAGGTGACGGAGACGGTACTGCTGAACGACGACGTCGTGACCCGGCGCAATATTTCGCGGTTGCGTGCATTGGGTATCGGCCTCGCGCTCGACGATTTCGGCACGGGCTTCTCGACGATGTCGACGCTCGTGCGTTTCACATTCGACAAGCTGAAGATCGACAGTTCGTTCGTCAAGGAGTCGGTGCATCGGCGTGAGTCTGCTGCGGTCGTGCGAGGGATCGTCGCATTGGCACGCGAGATCGGTATGCCGACCACGGCGGAAGGGATCGAAACTGAAGAGCAACTTGACTTCGTGCGCCGTTCCGGCTGCACACATGCGCAGGGGTTTTTACTCGGCAGACCGGTGCAAGGCTGCGAGATCGCGCGCATCGACGAGAAGCTGCCGGCGCAATCGGTGAATCCGGCCTAGGCGGTTTCATGACTGCGGCGCAATACGGCGCCTTTATCCGACAGTGAGGAACACGTGGACTCGACACTCAAATTCCAGCTACGGCTCACCGTCTCGCCAGAACTTGCCAGTGCATTGCGCGCCGATTCTTCCGGCGCGGCGCATGTCCCGCTTCAACGGATTTTGCATCGGCATAACGCAACCGTAATTTGTCAGTACGACGCATTCGCGGACTACGTGAGCGAGGCGGAGCGGCTCGGCATCGAAAAATATCCGCTCTATCAGTGGACGCGCGAGACGATCGAAAACCCGGAGAAGAAAGCGAAGTACCTGCGCTCGTTCACCGTCTACGTGAATGGCGAACAGATCTACGACAAGCAGACCGCCGATGCAATGGAGACCGAACTATTAGCGCTATGCGGTGAGAGCGGCGCATCCGGCGGTATTGAAAGCGGTATTGAGCGCATTTCGAAGTTCGATACGAATCCAGCCAATAGCCCTCAGCCTCCGAGTCGTTAACGTTTGGCCGGTTTCATTCAACTGTCACTGTTTCGCGACTAGGATCACTGGTCAAGCCGCCAGTCCTTCCTACCCACAAAACATAGACATGTCGAACACAAAAAACGCTAAGGCTTCGCCAGCCGATCAGGGCGCTTCCATCGTTTCGCGTCGCGGGTTCCTGAAGTTCGCCGGCGCATCGAGTCTCGCTAGTGCAGCCAACGCGCTGTCAACGGCGCGCGCCGCAGGCACAACGCCGGACGGCACACCGGAGCAGGTACACCTGACCTGGGGCAACGATCCATCCAATGAAGTCACGGTGTCGTGGGCGTCGCTCGCGGCTGCCGTGAAGCCGCATTTGCGTATTGGCCGCGTTGGAGAAGGCAAACGGATCGTGCATGGCGTGCAGACCACGTACACCGACGGCCTCAACGGCGAAGTGGTATTCAACTATCACGCGCGTCTGCGCGATCTCAAGCCGGACACGAGTTACGAATACGAGGTCACGGCCGATAACGACAGCAATGCGGCGCAGCCCTTCAGCGGCAGCTTCCGCACGGCACCGCGAGGCCGCGCACCGTTTCGCTGGACGAGTTATGGCGACCTCGCCACGCCGAATACGGGCTGGGTGCTCTCGTCGCCGCAAAGCCGGTTCGCCGTGCAGGCGGTCGAGCGCTTTCATCCGCTCTTTCACCTGCTCAACGGCGACCTTTGTTATGCAAATCTGAACCCGACACAGCAGCCCGAAGTGTGGCGCGACTTCGGCAACAACTGTCAAACTTCAGCCGCGAATCGTCCGTGGATGCCATGCCCCGGTAATCACGAGATCGAGTTTCACAACGGCGAGCAAGGGTTCGCGTCGTACCTCGCGCGCTACGCGTTGCCTGACAATCACACGCGCTTTCAGGGGCGCTGGTACAGCTTCCGCGTGAGCTCGGTGCTGTTCATTTCGCTCGATGCCGATGACGTCGTCTATCAGGACGCCGCTGCGTTCGTGGGCGGGCCGGCACCGCTCGTGCCGGCAGCGAGCACCGGCAATCCGCCGATCGAGCCTGGCACGTCCTTTTATGTGCGAGGCTACAGCGGCGGCGAGCAAACGCGCTGGCTGGAGAAGACGCTCCGCCACGCGGCCCAGGACGACGACGTCGACTGGATCGTCGTGCAGATGCATCAGGACGCGTTGAGTTCTTCGAAGACGGGCAACGGCTCCGACAAAGGCATCCGCGAAGCCTGGCTTCCGCTTTTCGACCGTTATGGCGTGGACCTCGTGCTATGCGGCCACGATCACGACTATGAGCGCAGCTATCCCGTGCGCGGCTGCAATCACAACAAGGGCACCGATATCGCCACGGGTCGTCCCGTCGATACATTGCAGCCGAAGCCGGTGATGTCCGCAATATCCGCTGGGGCGTCCACATTCGATACGAGCCACGGCACCATCCACCTGATTCTCGGCGGCGGCGGCACGAGCGCACCGCTCGACGTGTATGGCCTCGACGCGGGCACCGGCCTGCCGCAAGCGCGCATTTTCACGCGACCTAACCGTCCGGTTCCAGGCAGCACGGCGGGCACGTTCGTGCGAGCAAGCGCCGATGCGGTGGAAGACGCAATCTGGTCCGCGCAACGAGACACCGGCACCGGCTACGGCATCGCCGTGTTCGATCATGAGCCGGGCCATCCGGGCGGCGAGACGACCATCACGATGAACTACTATCACGCACCCGGCGCGGACCAGACGCCTACATCGAACTATGAACTGTTCGAAACCATCGAGCTGAAGAAGAAACGCAAGCGCTGACGCGCGAGCCGGGGAGAGGCAAGAAGCAAGGGGAAGAGACGGCGCGGCAGGTTTTGTTACACGTCTTACCGGTACGCGATGAGGCGGTTACAGAAGCCTTTCGAATCGCCGGTTATACTCGCGCCGTCTCATAAAAACCAAAGACCTCTTATGTCGAAGCGAATTCTAAAAATTGTGGCTGTTGCAGCGCTCACGAGCGCGGCGTCGTTGTCGGCTGTGGCCGGCGATATGAACAATGCGCTTGGCGGCGCGCTCGGCGGCGTAGCGGGTGCGGCACTGGGCGGCGCGGTCGGCGGCAGCACGGGCGCTGTGATCGGCGGCGCGGTGGGCGGCGGCGCGGGCGGCGCGGTGACGTCGAACCGCCGCGAGCGCACGGGCGCCATCGTAGGCGGCGCGCTGGGCGGCGGTGCGGGCACCGCGGCCGGCAACGCCATGGGCGGACGCGGCGGCGGCCTGATCGGCGCAGCGCTAGGCGGCGGCGCGGGCTCCGCGCTCGGCGGCAATATCTCGCGTTCGAACTCGTATGCCGACGACTACTCGCGCGATTACCGCTCGGGCAAGAAGCATCATAAGCATCGACATTACGACTAAGCGGTACGCCTGAGTGCTTCGGGACCGCACCGGCAATACATGTGCGGCCCGGACACTCACGCCTTCGAAGAGCCTGACGTAAACGCGAGCACCGCTTCCTTGAAGCTGGCGCTGCCATACACTTCTTCGATCAGGTCGTCATCGTCGAGTCGTTTCTCGACTACGATGCGGCGCAAGCTCTCCTTCACGGCTTTCTGCGTGACGGGCGAGAGCGCCATCAACCGTTGCGCGAGCGTATGCGCCGCTTCCTGCAACAGGCCAGGCGCGCAGACCTGATAGACGTATCCGCAGGCCAGCGCTTCGTCGGCCGTCAGATAGTCGGCGAGCAGCAGCATCTTTTTGACGCGCGGCGTGCCCAACGCCGCCTGGAGCCGCGCGATGTTGCGCGATGAAAGCGTATTGGACAGCGTCTTGGCAATCGGCGCACCAAAGCGCGATGCGTCGCTGCAAACACGGAAATCGCAGGCCGTGGCAAGCGCCAGACCCCCACCCACGGCCCAGCCGTCTATCACCGCGATGGTCGGCTTCGCAATTCGCTCGACCGTGCCGATCACGCGCTCGACGAACGCTTCGTATGCAACGCCGTCGCGACCATCGCGGAAGCCCGTGAAATAGCCGATGTCCGTGCCGGAGATGAAAGACTTGCCGCCGGCGCCGCGCAACAGAATGCAGCGCACGCTGATATCCGCTTCACACTGCGCGACGAGTGCGAGTAGCGCCTCGTACATGTCGAGCGTCATCGCGTTGTGCCGCTCGGGTCTGTCGATCAGGATCTCCGCCGCACCCGAAGGGTCGACGCTCAGGCTGACCAGTTCGCTCATGATGCGGCTCCGTTGATCTCCGCGAAGATCTCGTCGTTATGTTCACCGAGCAGCGGCGGATGGCGGCGCACGGTCGGCGGCGTGCCGAGCAGCTTGACGGGAAAGCCGATGTTCTTGACCTTGCCCTCGTTCGGATGATCGATTTCCATGCACATGTGGCGATGCCGGGCGTGGTCGCTTTCAAACGCTTCGGGATACGAAAGAATGGGACCCGCTGGTATGCCCGCAGCGAGCAATATGTCGACCCAGTCGTTGCTGTCGCGTTTGCCGAATTCCTGCTCCAGCACTTCGATCATCGCCTCGCGATTTTTCAGACGCAGCGACACGTTGGCGTAATCGGTATGATCGATCAGATCGGGCCGCTCCAGCACGCGGCACAGCTTGGTCCACAGTTTCTGGTTCGTCGCGCCCATGACGAAGTAACCGTCCCGGGCCTTCACCGCCTGATAAGGCGCACTCATCTTGTTGCTCGTGCCGAGCGGCGTCGGCGGCACGCCCGTGCCCCAGTAGTCGGACATGTCCCAGATCGAGAAGGCCATGATGGAGTCGAACAGCGACGCGTCGATATGCTGGCCTTCCCCGCTTTTCTGCGCACCGATATAAGCCGACAGGAGACCGTACACTGCAAACATCGCGCAGCCAATATCGGCCACCGGTACGCCCGCCTTGACAGGCTTGCCGCCTTTGTAGCCCGTCACACTCATCACACCGGACATGGCTTGCGCCATCAGATCGAAGCCGGGCCGCGACGCCCAGGGCCCGCTTTGCCCGAAGCCTGAGATGCTCGCGTAGACGATCTTCGGGTTGATCGCCTTGATCGACTCGTAGTCGATTCGCAAACGCTGGACGACGCCGGGGCGGTAGTTTTCCACGATCACATCGGCCGTTTTGGCAAGCTTATAAAACAGCTCGCGCCCCTCGTCGCTCTTCAGGTCGAGCGTGACGGAGCGTTTGTTGCGGTTGAGATTAAGGAAGCCCATGCTGTCGGGGCCCTTCATCTTGAAGCCCATTGAACCGCGGGTCTGGTCGCCTTCTGGCGGTTCGACCTTGATGACATCCGCGCCGAGGTCGGCGAGCATCATGCAGGCGAACGGGCCCGCCATGACCTGACTCACGTCTAGCACTCGAATGCCTTGCAGTGGGAGATGCGCAGATTGCGTCATGTCGAGCTTCCTCCTCGGATAAGTGGTGTGTTGTAGCTCCACTGTCGCCGAGTGCGCAGGCTGCCGCAAGAATCGCCGCGTCATGGCTGGTTTCGCGGTTCGCGAAACCGCCCCGGTGGTTCCGCTAGGCGCCGCCCTCCAGCAATTGAGCCACGACGTTGCGCAGCGTTTGGTCCTGAGCGTGTCCTTCGACGCAGGACAACACGTAGCTACGCCGGGACCAGTCTGCGTCGAGCTCGACCGAAGCGAGCGAATCCTCGGGATGGAAGCTCTGCAGAACATCGGGCGGCATCAAGCCGACGCCGAGACCGTGGCGCACCATGGCGAGCATCGTGTCGAAGCCGTTTACCGTGAAGTTGTTCGGGAACAGCCGCCCGCGGCTGCGATACGCGCGCTCGACCGCGGACAGCACCGCCGAGCCTTTGCCCAGACTCACAATGGGAAGGTCGAGAATGTCGTCGACGCCCACGGGCACCCGCTCGAATGTGAAATGTGCGCGGCTATAGACCAGCACGAGCCGATCCTCCCTATACGCGAACTTGTCCAGATCCAGAAAGCCGCTTTTCTTCTCGTAGATGCCCACGTCGATCACTTTGTCGCGCAGCAGTTGCTGCACGATTTTGCTGTTTTCCTCGACGATTTTCAGCGCGATCCGAGGGTACTTGCGCTGGATCGCGGCGATTTCACGAGCGAGGAACTGAATGACGACCGCTTTCGGCGCGCCAATGATGATGCGTCCGTCGAGCCCATGATTGAGCGCCTGTGCGTCGCCTTCCATGCGGTCGATCAGGTTGTCGATCTGCCGGACATACGCCAGTAACTTCGCGCCTGACTCGGTGATCTCCACGCCGTGCGGCACGCGCCTGAAGAGCTTCGCGCCAAGTTGATCCTCCAGGTCGGACACGCGCCGCGACGCTGCCGCGACTGCCAGGCTCAGCTTGTCGGCAGCGCGCGAGATGCTGCCTTCTTCCGCAATGGTCAGCATCAGCCGGACGGTTGTCGTGTCGAATTTCACTTTGTCTCCACTTGTATCGAACGAGGATGGGCGCGCGCCGCCCGATAGTTTAGTGTGCCGCGGCAGGCGGCATCCGGAACCGGTGCGCCGGATGAACGCCGAGCACCGATCGCTGCATCGACCATGGCGTTCTGACGGTAACGATAACGAAAACGCTATCGCCACATACCGTTTCGACATTGGAGCTCTCGCGTTTGCGTCCGTACACTTGTCATTCAGCATGTGCATACAAGTACAGCGCCACGCTGCACCGCACATGCATACCGACAACGACGAATGGTCTTCAACGGCCATCTTGACGGAGACACGTTTTGGACAAGCCCACCAGTTCGCTCACGGCCGCCGCCGTGCGTCCCGCCCGGTTCAACTTCCGTTGGCATGTGCTCATCTGGTTGCTGATCGGCGGGATTATCAACTACATGGACCGCGCGAGTCTTTCCATCGCAGCGCCGGGCATGATTCAGGAACTCGGCCTGACGCGCACGCAGATCGGCTTGCTAGGCAGCGTTTTTGCGTGGACGTATGCGGTGATGCAATTGCCGGCGGGCTGGGTGATCGACCGCTTCGGCGCGAAACGCGCTTACGCGTTTGCGATGATCTGGTGGAGCGTCGCGACGTGGCTCACCGGTGTGGTCGGTTCGATCTCCGGACTCATTGTGATGCGCGCGTTGCTCGCGGTGGGCGAGGCGCCGTGCTGGCCGACGTCGGCGAAGATCACTGCCGCGTGGTTTCCGGCGAAAGAGCGCGGCTTTGCGACGGGCGTATGGGATTCGTCTTCAAAGTGGGGGCCGGCCATCGCGCCGGCCATGCTCGTCGCGCTGATGGTCGCGTTCGGCTGGCGCTCGCTCTTTCATGTGACGGGTGCTTTCGGTATTGCGTTTGCGCTGCTGTTCCTGATGTTGTATCGCAACCCGATGGACAGTAAGCGTCTCTCCAAAGACGAGCGCGAATACATCGAAGCAGGTGGCGGCGGTCACGAACGGTCGCTCGTCAATTCAAAGCTGCGGTGGCGGTCGCTGTTCGCGCGACGCAGCGTGTGGGGCATGATTCTCGGCTACTTCTGCACGATCTGGCTGTGGAATATCTTCCTCGTATTCTTGCCGCTCTATCTGCTCGACCGGTTCCATATTTCGTTCGCGCAGCTTGGCGTGTATGCGGGCATTCCCTGGGCGGGCGGCGCCCTCGGCGAGATCGCGGTCGGCTATCTTGCGAAGAAGATGGTGGACCGTGGATTCGCGTCGCCGATTGCCGCGAAACGGTTATTGATTGCGTGCTGCGCGGTGGGCGCCGCCGTGTGTGCAATTGCGTTGCCGTTCACTCACGCGTTGAACGTTACCCTCGCACTGTTCACCGTCGGGCTCGCATTCATTGCGGCCGTGGTCGGTTCGGCGTGGGCGCTGGCGGCGGACATTGCGCCGTCGTCGATGATTGCCTCTGTCAGTTCGATCCAGAACTTCGGCGGATATTTTGGCGGTGCGTTCTCGCCGGTCGTCGCTGGGTTCATCGTGGACCGTACCGGTTCCTATGCGCTTGCCTTCATCTCAGGCGGCGCCATTGCCGGATGCGCGGCACTGTTCTACTGGTTCATGGCTCGCGAACCGATTCTGGAGGACGAGGCTGCGTGAACGAGACGGCGCGAGGAAAGGACTGTCTTGCGGGGAATGACAGGCCGAACGTCGGGAGACTGAGTAGCCACCAGGTAGCGTCGACGGCGTCCAGCGAGAAAACCGCCGGATGCCGTTTCACATGAAGATGCGCGCCGAACATCGAGATTGCTGGCGCAGCTCAAAGCGGCCATCCGCTCGAGCAGTCGGCGGTTATTGCGTGCCCGGCTGTCTCTGAGCGCCTGACGCGGGCGTCACCCGAGCCGACTCCTTGACCAGCTGATCGGTCATCGCAGCCGCGACAGGATTCGAGTTGCGCCGATTGATCGGCTCGCGATCCGTCACGGACGACGGCGGCGGTGTCGGAGACGCGGGCGGCGGTGGCAACGACGGATCGAGCTTCGCGGATTCGCGGACGAGCAACTCCGTCATCAAGGCGCCGACATCGCTGGAACCATGGCGACGCAGATCTTCATGGCTCCGCGCGTCGTCCGCATGCTGCGTGGCCTTCGATTTGGCGCTATAGCGCTGAGGCTGCGGTTGCTGTTGAGGCTGCGATTGAGGTTGAGGTTGCACCTGCGTCTGCTGCGCCTGCGGTTGTACGGGCTGGGCGACTTGTGCTTGAGGTTGCATCTCCGCCGCTGGGATATTCGCCACTGTGGCAGCAGGTGGCGCCGTGGCTGCAGGCGTCGTCGGCATAGGTGCGGCCGGTGCGGGCGCCCGCACATCGCCGCCACTCACAATCGTGCCGCTATTGGATTTAGCGCTCGCGTTCGCATTCGCGTCCGGCGAACCAGGACGCGCGATACTGCCCGCAATCACATGGCTTTCGCCGTAGGAGCGCGACTCGGTCGTGTCGGGTGCGGTCAAGGCCGCCTCGGCTGGAGGCGCCGACTTCCTGTCCTCACGCGGATAAAATAAATAGCCGCAGACCACCAGGTCCGCTAGCACCAGACCGATAATCAACGTCTTGCCGGTATTCGTCATATCTAAACTGAAGCTTCATTCAAGGCAGTGTAAGGTCCATGATAAACGACGACTCGTTGCCTCACCGTGACGCACTCGGTTGCAAATCATGCGGGAGCGGCCAGGCGTCGACGCATTACGTGGATCGTACGAAGAGTTTCTAGAGAAGTCGGCTATTTGTCACCCGCCGTTATTCAACGTTTCGGGCCATCTTTTTTAGACGTGTGGCGCTATTTGTAGAGGCGACTACCGGCGCTTTGCTGGTTTTCCGGAGAACCCGCAACGCATCGGGGCAATAAAGGCACGCTGGACATTCTCTGTTACGCTGCTCGACTCATCGCCAACACGTAGAAGGAGCGTCAAATGAGCAAGGGGTATTGGGTAACCACGTATCGCAAGATCAAAGACCCGTCGAAGCTGGCGGCCTACGGTCAGTTGGCGGGCCCGGCCGTGGCCGCTGCCGGCGGCAAGTTCCTCGTGCGCGGTGTCGCGGACGAAGTTCACGAGCAGGGCCTGAAGGAGCGAACGGTGGTGATCGAGTTCCCGTCGTATGAAGACGCAGTCGCCGCGTATGATCGCGACGACTACAAGAAGGCGCTCGCGGCTTTGGGCGATGCGGTGGAGCGCGACCTGCGGATCGTCCGCGGCGCCGAGTAATTCGCTGAGAGTGCGCTAAATAGTGCTGTTCATGGCGGCCGACACCTCGACCGCCGTGACTGCACCTGGCGCAGGGCACAACAGCGCGGTCCGCAAAGACCTATTTCACCGCGCCCAACGCCAGCCCTTTCACCAGATACCGCTGCAACCACGCAAACACGATCGACACAGGCAACGTCGCGCAAAGCGTAGCGGCCATCACGAGATGCCATTCCACCACGTACTTGCCGGCGACCATATCGGTCACCTGCACGGTGAGCGTCTTGTTCTCCGGCGAGCGGATCAGCGTGTACACCACGGCGAACTCATTCCAGGCGTTGATAAACGTGAAGATCGCCGTAACGACGATTGCGGGCACGGCAAGCGGTAGAAACACCTTGAAAACGGCCTTCGTGCGACCGCATCCTTCGAGCCACGCCGATTCTTCGAGATCGCGCGGCACCGTTTGGAAATACGACGACAGCATCCACACAGCGAATGCAATATTGAACGCGGCATAAGAAACGATCACGCCGATTTTCGAATCGACGAGGTTGCCGTCGCCATAAGGAATCATGGCCGCGAGCCTGAACAGGCCGACCACCAGCAGAATAGGCGACAGCATTTGCGTGACGAGCAGGAACTGGCGATACGTTCCGCGTCCGCGAAACGGGAACCGCGCCAACGCGTAAGCCGCCGGCAAGCTCACTGCGAGCGCGAGCAGCGTCGAAAGCAAGCTGATTACCGTGCTATTGCGCAGCGCCACGCCAAAATTCGCGGCTTGCCACATATCGACGAAATTGCTCCATTGCCAATGCACTGGCAGCCAGCGCGCCGGATATACGAAGATCTCGGAAGCAGGCTTCAATGCGGTGAAGAGCATGACGGCGAACGGGAACAGCACGACCACCACGAGCGGCGACAATGCGAGCCAGCACCACAACGAGCGTTTCGCTTTTGCGCTGAGCGTCATGACGGTTCTCCTTCTTTCGCGGGCTGCAAGCGCAGATACGCCATCGAGAATACGAACAGCATGACCAGCATGATGAGCGAAACGGCCGCGGCCTCGCCTGGACGTCCGAGCCTGAAGCCGAGTTCATACAGATACGTGACGAGAATATGCGTGCTGTTGTCGGGGCCGCCTTGCGTCATGACCCAGATGATTGGAAACGAGTTGAACACATAAATGACGTTCAACAAGATGGTCATATTGATGAAGGGCCGCAGCAGCGGCAGCGTCAGCTTGCGAAACTGCTGCCATGCGCTGGCGCCGTCGATGCGCGCCGCTTCGTAGATGTCGCCAGGCACCGATGACAATCCGCCGAGCAGAATCGTCACAGTAAATGGAATCGATACGAGAATGCCGACCGCGATTTCTACCGGAAAAGCGAACTCGGGCGTCGCGAGCCAGTGAATCGGTCCGCCGATCAGGCCGAGGCGCTGAAGTGTGACGTTGACCATGCCGTAGTCGTCGTTGAAGGCCCAGCGCCACACAACGGCGGTCATCGTCAACGAGACAGACCACGGCAGCATGACGATCGTTCGCGCGACGCCGCGTCCATAGAAATCCTGATTCAGCACGAGCGCAACGGGCACGGAAATCAGCACCGTGCCGCCTACTACGAACACGGTCCAGACTATCGTGCGCCTCGCTGCCGCGAGAAACGCGGGATCACCGAAGATCGTGTAAAAGTTCTGCAGGCCCGTGAAATCGCGAATGGCGCCGAAGCGCGACACCTCATGCAGCGATTGCCAGACAATGTTGAAAATCGGATAGCTGATGATAAAAAGCGCCAGCACGAGGCTCGGCGCAATCAGCAACCAGGGCGCTTGCAGGCGTGAAGAAGCGGAACGGCTCATACGTGCTCGATCGTGAGACGCGCCTGCATAACGGAGCGGGCGCGACGGAATGGGCCGGATAGTCGATAACGGTCGACGACAGTCGATTACGGCCAGCATGATGGCCGGAATGCGCGCCGCGCGTTTCTATCCGGCTGCTATTGCAGCCGCGCGGCGCGCGTCCCGTGTGCAGCGAATTACCGCAATCTCACCGCGTAGCGCCGCTCAATGACCGAGCGACTTGTTGGCTTGCGTGGCCGCCGCATTCAACGCGTCAGCAGGCTTGGCTTTACCCAGATAGATCGACTGCATTGCGTCGGTCACGGCCTTCGCGGTGTCTTCCCAACCTGTCACGGTCGGCGCGAAGCGGGCCGTGGGCAGCAGTGCGACGAATGCTTTGGTATCCGGATCGTTGAACGCCGGGTCCGACGATTCAGCCTTGGTGGTCGGCAGGAAGCCCTCGGTCGTCGTGAACTCGACACGCGGTTCCTTCGTGAACAGATAGTCGAGGAACTTCCATGCCGACTTCTTCACCTTCGAGTTCTTGAACATCACGATCGAGTCCGTGACCGCGTAGGTGGCGTGAGTGGTGCCCATCGGAATCGGATCGATACCGTACTTCAGGTTCGGCGCTTCCTTCTTGATCTGTTTGGCGAGGAACGGTGCGGAGATCATCATCGCGACGCGGCCCTGCTTGAAGAGGTTCTGCACGTCTTCGCGGCTATAACCGGTGACGCCAGGCTGTGTCAGCCCCTGATCGATCATCGACTTGTAGAGCGTCGCCGCCTTGATGCCCGCAGGCGAGTTGAACGCCGCCTTGTTGTCCTTGCCGATTACTTCGCCGCCGTTCGTCCACAGTGCATAGTAAAAGTAGACGTCCGTTTCGATTTCTTTGCCCTGCAGGCCGAAGCCGGCAATACCTTGCGCCTTCAGCTTCTTCGACGCCTCGATTACGTCGTTCCATGTTTTAGGGCCGTCGGGATAGCCCACTTTCGCAAGCAGATCCTTGTTGTAGTAGAGCGCTCGTGCGGAAGCCGCAATCGGCAGGCCATAGACCTTGCCGTTGATCTCGCCCGGCGCGAGAAACGGGCCAATAAAGCGGCCTTTGAAGCTTGCATCCATGTAGCCGTCGAGCGGCTCCGCCACGTCGTCCTTCACGAAGTCGAGCAGCCAGCGCGTGCCCACGATCGCGAGATCGGCGTTCGCGTTGCCGGAAATATCCGTCTGGAGTTTCTGTTGCAGCGTGTCCCAGTTCACGTCTTCGATTTTGATGGTCGTGCCGGGATTGGCTTTCTCGAAGTTGCGAGCCATCTTTTCGAAGTACGGCGCGGTTGCATCGCTGTAGTGCGCGACGGTCACGCGAACCGTGTCGGCGTGAGCCGCCACGGCAATACCTGCAAACGCGAGCGCCACGGCAACTTTGCCGAGCGCGAGGGAAGCACGGGCATGCAACGACATTTCTCTCTCCTGTGTCGACCTTAGTCAGTGCATTAGCGCTTCCCAAGGTCCCATCAACGATTGGTGGGATGGTCCGCTGCCGTCGCCGGCCGCTGTGGTTGAATTGTTTGAAAAAATCCTACACGGCTAAAAATGCATTGTCACGTAGGGTCTGCGATATTTCGTTCGCGATGGTTTTGTGCATAAGATGCCTGTAGGCAAGGCATATTCTGCGCGCTGCATGCAGTGCGAAAACCCAATATTCGGGATGACGAAGTGCGACGCGGCTTCCATGCTGTAATAAATTTACAGACGATTTAGATAGACGCGGCAAGCGTGAAAAGCGAGGCGGACATGAATCGTGTGGTGTTGGTGACGGGCGCTTGCGGCGGCATCGGCAGCGTGTTGTGCAAGCGTTTCGTCGAGCAGGGCGACACGGTCCTCGCGCTCGACATCGATGCGGCGGCGCTGGAGCGCTTGACGAAGCAACTCGGCGAAACGCAGGTCAGCCCGATTGCGGTCGATCTGGGCGACGCGGCCGCGGTGCAGCAAGCCGTTGCATCCGCCGTGGAAAAACGCGGACCGGTGGATGTGCTCGTCGCCAATGCGGGCGCAGCCGAAGGTCTGACGCTGGCCACGACCGATGCCGCGAGCTGGCAGCGCGACATTCACCTGAACCTGAACGGCACCTATCACACTGTCGAGGCCGTGCGTTCGTCGATGATCGAGCGCAACAGCGGAGCGCTAGTGCTGATCGGTTCGGTGAACGGTTTGGCGGCGCTCGGACATCCCGCGTATAGCGCGGCAAAAGCCGGGCTCATCAGTTACACAAAGGCCCTTGCTGTGGAATTGGGCCGTTACGGCATTCGCGCGAACATCGTCTGTCCCGGCACCGTCAAGACGCAGGCATGGCAGGCGCGCGTCGACAAGAATCCGCAGGTCTTCGAAGATCTGAAGAAGTGGTACCCGTTGCGCGATTTCGCAACGCCTGACGATATCGCCGACGCCGTGCTCTTTCTCGCGTCGCCAATGGCGCGTGTGATCACCGGTGTAGCGTTGCCTGTAGACGGCGGATTGATGGCCGGCAACCGTCTGATGGCTCAAGAGTTGACGCTCGAATCGCTTTGATAGAAACCGCAAGACGATGAGGAAAGCATGGCAGCAGTGCAACTGAGCGGCATCTTCAAACGCTATGGCGACACGCAGGTCGTGCACGGCATCGACCTTCATATCGACGACGGCGAGTTCGTCGTGCTCGTGGGTCCGTCGGGCTGCGGCAAGAGCACGTTGATGCGGATGGTCGCGGGCCTCGAGGAGATCAGCGGCGGCGATCTCATGATCGGCGGCACGCGCGCGAATAATCTCGCGCCGCAACAGCGCAATATCTCGATGGTGTTCCAGAGCTACGCGCTGTATCCGCATTTGTCGGTGTACGAAAACATCGCTTTTGGCCCGCGAATCCGCAAGGAGTCGCCGGCCAATTTCAAGCCGCGCATAGAGGCTGCCGCGAAGATGCTCAATCTGGGCGGCTATCTCGATCGCCTGCCGCGTGCGTTGTCGGGCGGTCAGCGCCAGCGCGTCGCGATGGGCCGCGCGGTGGTGCGCGAGCCGTCGCTGTTTCTGTTCGACGAACCGTTGTCCAATCTCGACGCGAAGCTGCGCGTGCAAATGCGCACGGAGATCAAGGCATTGCATCAGCGCCTGAAAAACACGGTGATTTACGTGACGCACGATCAGATCGAGGCCATGACGATGGCCGATCGCATCGTCGTGATGAACGCCGGGCGGATCGAACAGATCGGGCGTCCGTTGGAGCTCTACGATCACCCCGCGAATCTCTTCGTCGCAAGTTTTCTCGGCTCGCCGTCGATGAATTTCGCCGAAGGCGTTCTCGTGAACCGCACGCAAGGTTCGGGACTCGCATTGAAACTCGCGGACGGCGGCGAGATCGTGCTCGAAGGCGCGCCGGCTTCCGCGACGGTCGGCGCAAAGGTCACGCTGGGCGTGCGGCCCGAACACATCGAGACAATTACGCAGACACCCGACGTGACAATGCAGGTCGAAGTCGTGGAGCCGACTGGCGCCGAAACGCATCTGTACGGGAAGATAGGCGGCGACACGTGGTGTGTGACGACACGTCAACGTTCGAAGGTCGAGCCTGGTGAGCGCGTCACGCTGCGCTTGCCGGCCGCACATATTCACCTGTTCGATACGGAGAGTGGGCGCAGACTGGTCTGAGCCGCGTGTTGCCGATCGAAGCTGCGACCCACGCGGATTCATTTAACCCTTAAGGAACACCGGGTGTCCGCACCGAACTTGATTCCCCACATCCGCAGCGCACTCGCCAATTTGCGGCCAGCCGAACGCAAGGTCGCGGACATGGTGCTGAGCGACGTCGACTTCGCGATGCGTGCGAGCATCACTGAACTTGCGCAGCGAGCGGACGTATCGGAGCCCTCTGTCACGCGATTCTGCCGCGCGATTGGCGCGCACGGCCTGCGCGACTTCAAGATGCAACTGGCGCAGAGCGTGGCGGGCGGCTTGCCGTATGCGTCGGCGGCAATCGCGCGCGACGACGACGTGCAGACCTTGATGGATAAAGTGGGCGAAGCCGCCGTCGATGGCATCACGCATGCGCGCGGCGCGCTGGATCCTGCGGTGGTCGAAAGCGCGATTGCCGCGCTATCGAGCGCACGGCGCGTGTTCTTCTTCGGCGTTGGCTCGGGTTCGGGGCTGGTCGCGCAAGACGCGGCGCTACGGTTCCTGCGCCTCGACATCGCCGCCACGGCTTTTACCGACGGTCACTTGCAGCGCCTGTATGCGGGCATGATGGAACCGGGCGACGTCGCCTTTGCCATTTCGCATTCCGGACGCAGCACGGAAGTGAACGAAAGCATCCAGATCGCGAAAGAGCGCGGCGCGACGACAATTGCGCTCACCAACGTCGGCTCGCGCCTCGCGTGGCTGGCGGATATACCGTTGCTGTTGCGCGTGCCGAGCCCGATCGATCCGAATACGCCCGGCGTCTCGCGGCTCGTGCATCTTTGCATCATGGACGCGCTGGCAATCGGCGTCGCGCTCAAGGCCGGGCCGAAGACGCTGGAGAAGATGCGGCATGCGAAGGCGAGGCTGTCGTCGCATGAGCCGCAAACCGGGGACTAGGCGCTCAACCTGCTCCCATCCACCCAAATCTTCGCGACAACCTCAACGTCGCCGCACACAGCGTTTGCGCGGGTTCGCCCGTCGCGTCGCTGTCGAAACTGCCGCTCGGTCCCATCAACGCGAGCACGAGGCAGATGCTGCCGGTGTGGTCGAACACAGGCGCGGCCAATGTGTCGATGCCGGGCACCGGCCGGCTCAGCGCACTGTCCATGCCGCCCGCGCGAACTTGCGCGAGACGCTCCCGGTACGCTTCCTTCAGCTTTGCTCCGTGCTTGTCCGCTAGCGCATCGGCAGCGTTCGAGCCCGCCAGCCGCAAATGATCCTGCGTGAGCAGACCGGCACGCACGTCGTCCGCTACATAAGCGGCGAACACGCGGCCGATCGCCGTATTCACCAGCGACATCACCGTGCCCACCCGCAGGCTCACATGCAACGGCCGCGCCGATTCTTCCAGCCGCACGACTGTCGGTCCAAGCGGACCGAGCACCGCCATCGCGACGCTCATGGCCGTCGATGCCGCGAGTTCGACGACTTCAGGCTCCGCCTCGCGCGTGGGCGAGAGTCGCTGCAGGCCGATCAAACCCAGTTCCAGCGCCAGCGGCCCAGCGGCGAAACAGCCGGACGCGTCGCGGCTCAGCAAGCCGATTTTTAGCAGACTCACCAGATGCGGGAACGCTTTCGCCGGCGGCATCCCGGCCGCAGCGGCGAGATCGCGCAGCGTCAACGGCCGCGCGGCGGCGACGAGTGCCGCCAGCAACTCGCCGGTGCTATCGAGCGACTGGATGCCGCGCTGCGGCTTCGCATCGGCGGAAGCGGGCGGTAGGGAAGAGGTGTCGGTAGGCGCAGTCACGGTGCGGTCGATGCAAGCAGGGAAGATCCGGCGGCGAGTTCACCGCCGATGTCGCGAGCCGTTGCGAGCAACGCGCGAGCGACGGGACCATCGGCGGTCGCGTCGATTGCGCCAGTCGAGCCGATCACCGTCAACGCCAAGGTTAAATGACCGTCCGGATCGAACACTGGCGCGCTCAGGCTGCTGATGCCCGGGCTCGGCGCGTCGACGCTGCACTCCAGACCGCGCGCGCGAATCTTGTCCACCGCCGCCTGAAAAGCGGCGTCTTCGCCCGGTTTGGTGGACATGCCCGGCGCAGCGCCCGACTGATTCGCCCACATCGTGTCGAGCGTCTCGCGCGGCAGATAGGCGCAAAACACGCGTCCCGTGGACGTGGCCGGCAGCGACATGACCGTGCCCACATGCAGATTCACATGCAATGGAAACCCCGCATGTTCGTAGCGGACAATGGTCGGCCCCTGCGGCCCCGCAATGCAGATCGCGACGCTAAATCCGATTGCCTCGGCCAGCGCGGCCACGCGCGGCACGGCGGCACGAAACGCCGGTTGATTCTCCAGATGCAAGAGGCCCAGGCGCAACGACAACGGACCCGGCTCGTAGCGGCCGGTGAGTTCATCCCGCTTGATGAGGCCAAGGCGGCTCAAGCTGACCAGATACGCGTGCGCCTGCCCCGGCGCGAGTTCGGCGGCGGTGGACAGGTCCGACAGTGCCAACGGCGCGCGCGCCCGCGCCAGCGCGAGCAGCACCCGGCCGCTGACTTCGACGCTCTGAATGCCGCGCTGCGTCTTGCCGCTGTCTGTCGTCTGGCTGCCGCCCGAGCCTTCGCCCGCGGATGGTTTCGCTGCTTTGCCCACGCCCGTGTTCGTCCGAAAAAGCGTCCATGTTAACCGAAGCCCGGCTGCAAACCCTGCCTGTTCACACCGTCATGTTAGACGTTCGAGCATTTGCGTATAGCGATAGATTTCGCTATTGACAAATAAACTGACGCGGCCATAAGATGCATTCACCCCGATACACCGGCGCAGTCATAGAGTCAAAAACGGGGCGAGACAACCTCCAATACCGTCAGTTCGCGCCAAGGCGCGCCGCCGGCCGTCTCGCCTCACGTCCAACTTTTGAGGGAGACAAGTATGGCAAAGGCATTCGCATCTCAGGCCGATCTGGAAGTCAAGAAAGTCACGTGGACGCAGTTGTCCGAGAACGCCTACGCCTACACGGCGGAAGGCGATCCGAATTCCGGCGTGATCATTGGCGACGACGGCGTGCTGATCGTCGACACCACCGCGACGCCGGCCATGGCGCAAGACCTCATTGCGAAGATTCGCAGCGTGACCGACAAGCCCATCAAATACGTCGTGCTTTCGCACTATCACGCGGTGCGCGTGCTCGGCGCGTCGGCGTATTTCAAGGAAGGCGCGCAGGAAGTGATTGCGAGTCGCGGCACGTACGAGATGATCGTCGAGCGTGGCGAAGCGGACATGAAGTCGGAGATCGAGCGCTTCCCGCGTCTCTTTGCCGGCGTCGAAACCGTGCCGGGCCTGACGTGGCCGACGCTCGTGTTCGAAAAGGAAATGACGCTGTTCCTCGGCAAGCTCGAAGTCCGCATCGCGCATCTCGGCGCGGGTCACACGAAGGGCGACACGGTGGTGTGGCTGCCGTCGCAGAAGGTGCTGTTTTCAGGCGATCTCGTCGAATACGACGCGGCATGCTATTGCGGCGACGCCCAGCTCGAACAGTGGCCCGCCACACTCGAAGCACTGCGTGCGCTCAATGCGGAGAAGCTGGTGCCGGGCCGCGGCCCAGCGCTGACCACGCCGGAAGATGTCAACAAGGGCCTCGATTACACGAAGGATTTCGTCACCACGCTGTTGCAGCAAGGTCGCGAAGCCGTCGCACAGAACCTAGATCTGAAGGCCGCGATGGCGCACACGCGTAAAGCGATGGACCCGAAGTTCGGGCACGTGTTCATCTACGAACATTGCTTGCCGTTCGACGTCTCGCGTGCTTTCGATGAAGCGAGTGGCATCACACATCCGCGCGTCTGGACTGCGCAACGCGACAAGGAAATGTGGGACGCACTGCAAGCCTGATCTGCATACGAATAGAAGCGAATAAAAGCAGGGAAGCACAGCCGAGCCAAGCGGAGAAGGACGGAGACACAAGATGAGCATCGACTACCAGAGGCTGTCGTTCGAATACCGGCCGTGCCGTGAACAGAGCGCGCAAGACATGCACAGCGGCGCGGAGCAGCCGGCCTACCCGGTGATCGTGGTTGGCGCGGGCCCGGTGGGCCTCGCCACGGCGATCGACCTCGCGCAGCAGGGCGTGCCGGTCGTACTTGTAGACGACGACTGTTCGTTGTCCACGGGCTCACGCGCGATCTGCTTCTCGAAGCGCTCGCTCGATATTTTCGATCGCCTCGGATGCGGTCAGCGAATGGTGGACAAGGGCATCAGCTGGAATGTCGGCAAAGTGTTCCTCAAAGACGAACTCGTCTATTCGTTCAATCTGCAGCCGGAAGCGGGCCACCATCGGCCCGCGTTCATCAACTTGCAGCAGTATTACGTCGAAGGCTTTCTGCTCGAACGCGCGCAGCAAATGCCGAACATCGAGATTCGCTGGAAAAGCAAAGTGGTCGGTGTGGAGCAAAGCGGAACGCCGGGAACGTGCGACGCAGCCGTGACGTTGACCGTCGACACGCCCGACGGTCAGTACGCTTTGCGCGGCCGCTATGTGGTCGCCGCCGATGGCTCGCGTAGTCCGATTCGCAATTTGATGGGACTCGACAGCAAAGGCGTCACGTTCAAAGACCGGTTCCTGATCGCCGACGTGAAAATGGAAGCGGACTTTCCGACCGAGCGCTGGTTCTGGTTCGATCCGCCGTTTCATCCGAATCAGTCGGTGTTGCTGCACCGTCAGCCGGACAACGTGTGGCGAATCGATTTCCAGCTTGGATGGGACGCCGATCCGGTGCTGGAAAAAACGCCGGAGCGCGTCATTCCGCGTGTGCGCGCGTTGCTCGGACCGGATGCAAAGTTCGAACTGGAATGGGTCAGCGTCTATACGTTTTCGTGTTTGCGCATGGAGCGCTTCCGGCACGGCAACGTGCTGTTCGCGGGCGATTCCGCACATGGCGTGTCGCCGTTTGGCGCACGCGGTGCCAATAGCGGCGTGCAGGACGCGGAAAACCTCGCATGGAAACTGGCGATGGTGCTCGAAGGCAAGGCGTCGGATGCGTTGCTCGACACGTATGCAAGCGAACGCGAATTTGCCGCCGACGAAAACATCCGCAACTCGACACGTTCCACCGATTTCATCACCCCGAAGAGCCCGGTGAGCCGCGTGTTCCGCGACGCTGTGCTGAAGCTTGCGCGCCACCATCCGTTTGCGCGGCAGCTGGCGAACAGTGGCCGCCTGTCGGTGCCCGCGGTGCTGAGCGGCTCGCCGCTGAATACGCCGGATAGCAACAGCTTCGAGGGGGCGATGGTCCCGGGTGCTGCCTGTGTGGATGCGCCAGTGCAGGCGGCGCGCGAACCGGCGTGGCTGCTCGCTCATCTTGGTCAGCAATTCACTGGCGTGCTGTTCTGTGGCGAAGATGGCATCGACGCGCAAACCGAAGGCGCGTTGAATAGCCTTCTCACAGGCGCTATTCCTATGAAACTCGTTGTGGTCGCGCGTGGCGAAGCGGCGGCGCCCGCGATAGCGGACGCGAAGATTGTGCGCGACGTGGAAGGCGTGGCGAGCGCGCGCTACGACGCGCAACCCGGCACGTTCTATCTGATCCGGCCGGACCAGCATGTGTGCGCACGTTGGCGGCGACTCGACGCGAGCGCGGTGGAGAACGCGCTGAAACGCGCGTTGTGCGTGGAAGGTACGGCCTGAAACCACCGCAGGCGTAGCGATAAATAGGATCTGGAGACACGACATGGCACTGAACACGCAACCGAATCTCGCGCGTCCCGACGATTTCTACGAGGCGTTGATCGACATGCATCGCGACCTCGACGACGCGCGCAGTCAGTCCGCCAATGCGCAACTCATTCTGTTGCTCGCCAACCATATCGGCGATCACGCGACGCTGCTCGAAGCGATCCGTCTCGCACGCGAAGGCGTGGCTGATCCAGCGACACAAGGCGGCGAAATTCATCCACTGGCAGCGTAATCGACGCTGCATGTAGCGTGAACGCGCGCCCGGCTCCCTGGGTCGCGCGCACTTTATCGCGACAGTAGGGCGGTTCCGCGCATTCGCACGCCGCCACCTCAGCAGACAACAACGTGGTGCATCAAGACGCCGGACCCGTGGGTCCGTAGGACCCTTCACGCCTCATGTTTGGAGATAACCGATGAGTCAATCCCTTGCCCGCGCGCTCGAGCCGAGTTCAAGCACTGCCGCGCACGACGATCTGCTGTATCGCAAAGTATCGCTGCGTATCGTGCCGTTTCTGTTTCTCTGTTATGTCGTGTCGTTTCTGGATCGAATCAACATTGGCTTCGCGCAATTGCAGATGATGCACGACCTTGGCTTCAGCGACGCCATGTACGGTCTCGGCGCAGCCGTGTTCTATATCGGCTATGTGCTGTTCGAAGTGCCCAGCAATCTCCTGCTTTCGCGATTCGGCGCACGCCGCACGTTCACGCGGATCATGCTGCTGTGGGGCGTGGCGTCGGTCGGCATGATGATGGTGTCGACGCCCGCGCACTTCTATCTGCTGCGCTTCATGCTTGGTGTCTTCGAAGCGGGCTTTTTTCCGGGCATCGTACTGTATTTGACCTATTGGTATCCGGCGCGCCGACGCGCGGCCGTGCTGTCGGTTTTCTTCGCGGGCGTTGCGGTTGCGGGCGTGCTCGGCGGCCTGGTGTCGGGCTGGATCATGCGCGATATGGGCGGCGTGCTGGGTCTGTACGGCTGGCAGTGGATGTTCGCGATTGAAGGCGCGCCGGCCGTAGTGCTGGGGCTCGTCGCCGCGTTTTATCTCGTCGACGGCCCGCAGCACGCGAAATGGCTTACTGCGGGCGAGAAAGCCCAACTGATCGCCGAACGCGACGAGGACCGCACGGCATCGTCGCATTCATCGCACTCGTTCATGCAGGCTTTGCGCAATCCGCGCGTCTACCTGTTTGCGTTCATCTATTTTTCGCTGACGTGTGCGTCGTTGACGCTCAGTTTCTGGATGCCGTTGATGATTGGCGACTTCGGCATTCGCGATGTTCTCGCAATCAGTCTTTACAGCGTCATTCCGAATGCAATCGGTGCGGTTGGTCTCGTGCTGATCGCGCGTCATTCCGACCGGCGCGCAGAGCGTCGCCGGCATTTCGCGGTATGCACGATTGGCGGGGGCATCGCGCTGTCTCTTTTGACGCTGCACTTAAGCAGTTTTCCGGCGATGCTCGCGATTCTGTCGCTCGCTACGCTGCTGATCTTCTCTGCGCTGCCGATCTTCTGGACCGTGCCGTCGAGTTACCTGTCAGGCGCTGCGGCGGCGGGCGGCATAGCGTTGATTAGCAGCATCGGTATTACGAGCGGCATTGTCAGCCCGTGGGCGATCGGGCAGATCAAGATGCATACCGGCAGCATGGATAGCGCGCTTTATATATTGACGGCATTGCTGTTCGCGAGCGGTGTCGCGCTGTTAATCGGCGTGCCGAAAGAAGCAAAGAGCGCGTGAGATCCCGCCGTGCAAAACGGGAATCATCATGTAGAGTCGCGGTAATTCCACACTGCGCGCAGTTCTGCCGATGTCTGACACCATCGAACCGCTTCCGCTTCCGCTTCAGCATCAAGGCCCGCCCGACGTTTCGTTGTGGCGGATCGATCTGCGTTTCGACATGTCGCTCGATGCCGCGGCGTTCGCGTGCCTCAGCCACGACGAGCGCGAACGAGCGCACAACTTCCGCCAGCGCGACGACGCGCTGCGCTTCGCCTCAACGCGCGCGGCGTTGCGCGCGTTGCTCGCGCAACGCATGGGCGTCGAAGCCCAGGCTGTGCGCTTCGCGCTGGACGCAAACCGGCGGCCACGGCTCGCGGATTCGACAGCGCCCGATTTCAATGTGTCCCATGCGGGAGGCTTTGCTTTGATCGCGATGTCGAATGTTCGGCGCGTCGGTGTCGATATCGAACAGCACAGCGACAGATTCGACTGGCGTTCCATCATGACGCTGACGCTCGACCCAGACGAAGCGGCGTGGCTCGAGCGCCTCGATCCTTCCGAACAGATGACCGCGTTCTACGACGCATGGACGGCGAAGGAAGCGCTCGTCAAAACAACGGGCGTCGGCATCACGCGAGGCTTGCAGCATCTCGCCGTACTGCCGCGCGAAGGCAATCGCGTGATGTTGCGTAACGCCATCGCGCACGACATGCGTGAGATCTCCGCGCAATGGATAGAGGCGCCGCATGGCTATGCCGCTTGCGTTGCGTGGTCGCTGTCGACGTCGATGTCGTCGCGTGCGCAGTAACACGCCGACTGTCGGCACGTGCGTTGCCGCGCATCACAATGCAACTCAATGTAACTAACTGTCAGCCCCGCACCCCGCCTCCCGATATGATGGCGAAGCGCGACAAAGCCGGGCACCAGAGCCGCTTAGCAACAATGCTTCTCTATCCAGACTAGCCATGCCGACACATCCGCCCGACGCTGCCGCGCCTCCCATAGCCGACCACGCGGCGCAGCGCCTTCCTATGTTGATGCTGGCTGCCGCCTTGTCGTTAGGGAGCGCGATTGCGCTGGGGCTCGCACGCTTCGCCTACGCGCTGCTATTACCGTCGATGAAACTGGACCTCGGCTGGACCTTCGCCGAAGCCGGGGCAATGAACACTGCGAATGCGCTTGGCTATCTGCTCGGCGCACTGGCGTTTCCGCGACTCGCGCGTCGCTGGCAGGCAGACAAACTGTTCGTGGCCGGCTGCGTGGGCACCGCGTTTCTCATGGCGGCCAGCGGCCTGCTTGCCGATGCCAATTCGCTGCTTGTGCTGCGCGTGATCACTGGCGCGAGCAGCGCTGCGGTTTTCATCAGCGGTGGCGTGCTCGCCGCGCGGCTTGCCTCGGCGAGTCCGCGCGATGCGGGCCTCGTTCTGGGCTTGTATTACGGTGGCACGGGATGGGGCATCGTCGCTTCGTCGGTACTGGTGCCGTTGACCATTCTCAACCGTGCGCATGGCTGGCAGTTCGCCTGGTTTGCGTTGGCTGCCGCATGCGCGGCATTCAGCGTGGCCGCCATCGGCGCGGCGCGCAAGATCGAGGGCGTGCACGCGGTGGCGGCAACGGCACCGGCGCACCTGGGCAATACAGACGACGCCCCGCGCTGGCCGCGTTTCGCTCGTGCGCTCGGCGGCTATGCGCTGTTCGGCGTCGGCTATATCGGCTACATGACGTTCATTGTCGCGTTGTTGCGCAACGCGGGCATGAGCGCCACGGTCGTCACGGGTTTTTATCTGTTGCTCGGCGTCGCGACGGTGCTTTCCGCGCGCCTGTGGTCAGGGCTGCTCGACCGCATGCGCGGCGGTCAGGCGCTCGCCGTGCTCAATGCGTTGCTTGCGGTCGCGACGCTGTTGCCCGCGCTATTCACGCAACCGTGGATCGCGTTCGTATCGGGCGCGCTGTTCGGCGCGACGTTCCTGTCCGCCGTTGCATCGACGACGGCGTTCGTGCGCCACAACCTGCCGACGAGCCACTGGGCAAAAGGCATCAGCGCATTCACGATCGTTTTTGCATTTGGGCAGATCGTTGGGCCGATGGTGATCGGTTGGGTGTCCGACGGAGCAGGTCTTGCTCGCGGCCTCATCTATTCCGCGCTGTTGCTGGCGGGCGGCGCTGTGCTCGCGGCATGTCAAAGACCGCTGCGCCAGAATTAAATGCGTGCATTGAATGCGAGCGGCGTCGCCTTATACCTGCACGGACGGAATGCTCTTCATGCAGCGCAGCGCAAACATCGAGCGGCTATGACGAATGCCCGCGATCTTGTATAGCTTCTCGCGCAAGAAGCGCTCATAGCCTGCGGTGCCATCGACGGCGACCTTGACCAAATAATCGTAATCGCCCGACACAAGGTACGCTTCGAGAACTTCGGTGAGCGTCGCGAGCTCGGCGCCGAAGCGCGCGAGCGCATCGTCGTCGTGACGGTCGAGTGTCACTTCGAGCAGCACGATGTCGGCGAAGCCGAGCTTCTGCTGATCCAGCAGCGCGACATAGCCGCGAATGTAGCCTTCGTTTTCCAGTTGACGTGTGCGATTCCAGCATGCAGTGGTCGACATGCCGACCAGTTCCGCCAGTTCCGCATTGCTTAAGCGCGCGTTCTTTTGTAATGCGCGCATGATCCTGCGATCCTGATTGTCCAGCGCGCGATTTTTGGGGCTCATGGCCGACCCGGAAGGTTGTTCGTCCAACCTTGATTCTATCGGAAGAACGTCCCGATTGGCGCAACGTCGCGTGGCGTATTCGGAAGCCTATCCAGCAAAGTGGCCGGTATATTTTCAGGGTGCATTCGTGCCCGGGACAACCATCAGGCTCGACGCAAACGGGCCACTCGCGGCCACAAGCTGATATGGGTGATCGCTGCCTTTACCGAAGGCGGCATGAGAGAAACTGCGACGCTACCGTGTCGCAGCGAATGCTCGCTCTGGCACGAATGCATGTATCACACAAATCGCACGTACAGCATGTATCGCACGTATGGCGACGAGCGTCGCGAGCCGCAGCTAGACCCGCATTAAACAACGCGCGGCCACAAAAGGGCCGCGCCACGGGACAGGTCTCACGAGATCAATGGAAGATGAGGTACAGAATTACCAGCACGATTACCGGAACACCGAGAAGCCAGCCAAGTAGGTAAGGCATGATGTATCTCCTTTCGTATAAGGTTGGAACACGAAGGAGAATGAGCATCTCGCGTGCCCGGGTTGTTTCCGATCGCTGTATGTGGGCGTCGAGCGCGCGCGAAAGCCCCATAAATCAAGGCAAATTCTCGCGTAACACGATGCTGAACTGCACCGGCTTCACGTCGCTCATTGCATCGCGCTTATCGCGCACGTTGCGGAAAATGCGCAAACAGTTTCCCACCATTGCCTGCGGAGTCTGTGTGATCAATGCGTCCATTGTTCCGTCGATTAGCAAGGCTCGCGTGTCCGGCGTCAGGCCATGTCCTACGAAAAGAATCTTCTGATCCGAGCGCGCTTCGACGATTGCGCGCGCCACGCCATCCGATCCGCCGCCACTGTTGTAAATGCCGGCGAGGTCCGGATGCTGCTCCAGCAGCCTGCGCGTCTGCACATAATTGCGCTCGCTGTCGTCCTGTCCTTCGCGTAATCCGATTACACGCACTTGCGGGAACGTGGATTCGATTAAATGAAGAAAACCGATCTCACGTTCTTCATGTCCGCGATAGTTGAGGCTGCCCGCCAGCATCGCGATCTTTCCGCTGGGCCGGGGACCCATGAACCGCCCGAGCAACAATGCGGCTGTGCGTCCCGCTGAACGATTGTCGATACCCACGTAAGCCAGCCGCCGCGCATTCGACAGATCGGAAATCAGCGTGATCGCGGGCACGCCCTGGTCGGCCAGCGCATTGACTGCATCGCGCACCACAGGATGCTCGAGCGCCATGAACACCACGCCATCCGCGCGTTGTCCGTAATGCAGCAGACGGTCGGCCAGTTCTTTAGGGTTGAAACTTTCGACGTAATGGACGCGGCACTTCATGTCGAGCGCATTCCATTGATCGTGCGCGAAGTCGATATAGTCGCCCAGCATGTGCAGATAGCGATTCGTGCCGGCGGGCAGCAGAAACGCGATGCGCATGGGTTTGGAGGCGGGCGTGGCAGGCCCTTCTTGTGTGAGCAGATAGCCGAGTTGCGCAGCCGCCTGCAACACGCGTTGTGCAGTGACGGCGCGCACGCCTTCGCGGCTGTTGAGCACGCGATCCACTGTGGCCGTGGAGACGCCCGCAGCGCGCGCGATGTCCGGAATGCGGGCACGCGCAGCGGCGGCAGAGTTAAGCGGATCGGGCATAACCGTCCTTCGCAGTTTGGAAGTCCATCAAAAACCATCAAGTTCGCGGTTTGACAGCGATTGCCGCGCACGCCTAGTCTTGCAGCTATCACACGACGACTCAACGCACCTGATCGGAAGTCAGCACGTTGCCAGCAAGTGATGATGTGTTTTGATGGATTGGACAGTCACATCAATTATAAGCAAGGAGACACTCAAATGACCAACCTCGCGAGACGCGCATTGCTGCGTGCCGCAGCCGCCGCGCCGGTGGCCGGCGCGCTCGGATTTCCAGCGATCGTGCGTGCTGCATCCGGCCCGGAGTTCGTGTTCAAGTACGGCAATAACCTGCCGCTTACGCATCCACTGAACGTTCGCGCGCAGGAGGCGGCCAATCAGATCCGCGAGGCGTCGAAGGGGCGCATGGAGATCCGCATATTTCCCAACAACCAGCTTGGCGGCGATACGGACATGCTCGCGCAGGTGCGTAGCGGCGGCATTGAGATGTTCACGCCGTCAGCACTCGTCGTATCCACGCTCGCGCCGTCAGTCGCGATCAACGCCGTCGGCTTTGCGTTCAACGACTACAACCAGGTGTGGGCCGCAATGGACGGCAAGCTCGGCGCCTATGTGCGCGCGGCGATGCAGAAGGCCGGGCTCGAATCGTTTGAAAAGATGTGGGACAACGGCTTTCGTCAGACGACCACCAGCAACGGGCCGATCACAAGTGCGCAGAACATGCGCGGTCTGAAGATTCGTGTACCGGTGAGCCCGCTCAGCATCGACATGTTCAAGGGGCTCGGCGCCGCACCGACCAGTTTGCAGTTCAGCGAAGTGTATTCGTCGCTGCAGACGCATATTGTCGATGCGCAGGAAAATCCGTTGCCAATCGTGCAGGTCGCAAAACTCTACGAAGTGCAGAAGTATTGCTCACTAACCAATCACATGTGGGACGGCTACTGGTTTGTACTCAATCCGCGCGCATGGCAGCGTCTACCGAAAGACCTGCAAGGCATTGCAAGCGATGCGTTTAATCAGTGCGCGTTGAAGCAGCGCGAAGATGTACGCAAGCTCAACGACGCGGCTGTTGCCGATCTGCAAAGCAAGGGTCTTGCGATCAACCGGCCCGCGCCTGATTCGTTTCGCGCGGCGTTGCGTCAAGCGGGTTTCTACGCGCAATGGAAAGACAAATTCGGCAATCAGGCGTGGGACCTGCTCGAACAATCGGTCGGCAAACTGGCCTGATGCAACACCGCGCGGGCAAGCATCAGACTACGCGCGGCGCCCCGCCGCGAGGAGATAGCAGCATGTCGAATCACGCATTGAATGCAGCGCAGGCCGCTGTGCCGTTGCCGACGGTGAGCACGCCGCGCCGGTGGCTGAAGGTGCTCGACCGCGGCCTGATTTCGGTCGTCGAAGTGTGCGCGGCGTTGCTGCTTGCTGTGGAAATCGTGGTCATGCTGGCGGGCGTGGTATCGCGCTACGCGTTGCATCAGCCTCTGGTGTGGTCGGATGAACTGGCCGGCATCCTGTTCCTTTGGCTCGCCATGTTGGGCGCTGTTCTCGCATTGCGGCGCGGCGAACACATGCGTATGACCGCGCTCGTCAGCCGGTTATCCACGGAGCGTCGCGCCTTTGTCGATACGCTGGCCATCGCCGCCTCGGTCGCGTTGCTGGCGCTGCTCGTCGCGCCCGCTTATAACTACGCGTCCGGCGAAGCGGCCATCGTCACCCCTGCTTTGCAAATCAGCAACGCGTGGCGTGCATTTGCATTGCCGATTGGCGCCGCGCTGATGCTGGTCGTCGGCCTGATCCGGCTTGCGCAGACTAGCCGGATGCGTGACGTCGTTATTGCGCTGGCGATCGCGGCGCTTCTCGGCGCAGCGGCGGTGTGGGCGGGACCGTGGTTCCAGACGCTCGGCAAGGCGAACCTGATCATCTTCTTCGTGGGCGTGGTTGCTATCGGCATCTTCTCCGGCGTGCCAATCGGCTTTTCGTTCGCGCTGGCCACGTTCGGTTATCTAGGCCTTTCGACCTTCACTCCGCTGGAAGTAGTCGTGGGGCGCATGGACGAAGGCATGTCGCATCTCGTGCTGCTGGCGGTGCCGCTCTTCGTCTTTCTCGGTCTGCTGATCGAAATGACGGGCATGGCGCGCGCGATGATCCAGTTCCTCGCGAGTCTTGTCGGTCACGTGCGTGGCGGTCTGTCGTTTGTGCTGATCGGCGCGATGTACCTCGTGTCCGGCATCTCCGGATCGAAAGTGGCCGATATGGCAGCCATCGCGCCCGTGTTGTTTCCCGAGATGAAAAAGCGCGGCGCGTCCGAGGGCGACCTGGTCGCTTTACTCGCCACCACCGGCGCGCAAAGCGAAACCATTCCGCCGAGCATCGTGCTGATTACGATTGGCTCCGTCACAGGGCTTTCCATTTCCGCGCTCTTTACTGCGGGCATGTTGCCGGGCGCCGTGCTTGCGCTCATTTTGTGCGTCGTCGTGTGGTGGCGCTATAGGAAGGAAGATCTGAGCGGCACGCAACGTTTCAGCAAGCGGCAGATAGGCCGGCTGTTCATCGTGTCGCTGCCCGCGCTGGCGTTGCCATTCGTGATCCGGGCCGCGGTGGTCGAAGGTGTCGCGACTGCCACCGAAGTGTCGACTATCGGTATTGCGTACTCGATGCTGATCGGCCTCCTGATCTATCGGCGGTTCGAGTGGCGACGCCTTCCCCGCATGCTTGTCGATGCAGCCACTTTGTCGGGCGCGATTCTGTTCATTATCGGCTGCGCCACAGCAATGGCATGGGCGCTTACGCAGTCGGGCTTCTCGCAGGATCTTGCCCAATGGATGGGTGCAATGCCCGGTGGCGCATACGGTTTTCTCGCGGTGTCGATCGTCGTGTTCGTGATGCTCGGCAGCGTACTCGAAGGCATTCCGGCGATTGTGCTGTTCGGACCGCTGCTGTTTCCAATCGCGCGGCTTGCGGGCGTGCATGAAGTTCACTACGCGATCGTGGTGATTCTTTCGATGGGAGTGGGCCTCTTCTCGCCGCCGTTCGGCGTGGGCTATTACTCGGCGTGCGCGATCAGCAAGGTCAGTCCCGACGCGGGCATTCGTCCTATTGTCGGCTATATGGGGGCGTTGATCGTGGGGCTGATTGTCGTGGCCGCGATACCCTGGATTTCAACCGGCTTTCTCTAACTGCTGTCTTTCCGTTCGACCTTCGGGCGCTGCATTTTCTGCCGCGCCGGGGAGTTGCTCGTCTATCAATAATTGCTGCGTGGGGAGATTTTCATGAGTCGATTCTTTGGCGAGATTCGCCAGGCGGGGTACGTGGTGCGCGATATCGAGGCCGCCATGGATTACTGGAGCCGCGTGCTCGGTGTGGGACCGTGGTTTTACAACGAGCGAGTGCCCATTGAGAACTACACCTATCGCGGGCAATCATACGAAGTTCATAACTCGGTTGCGCTCGCCAACTCCGGACCGCTTCAAGTCGAACTGATTCAGACGAGAAACGAGGCGCCCTCCATGTATCGCGACTTTCTCACCGCCGGCAATACAGGGCTTCAGCACAACGCATACTGGACAACTTCGTTCGACGCCGACCTCGCGCGTTTGCAGCAGCAAGGCTTCAAGGTCGCGATGAGCGGCGAAGTCGGCCGCAATGGCCGCTTCGTGTACTTCGATACTGAGGATCATCCGGGAACGGTGATCGAGCTTTCGGAGATTGCGGGACCAAAGGGGAAGCTCTTCGACATGATCTACGCGGCCTCACGCGATTGGGACGGCCGTGAGCCGGTGCGCCGCTTTCCCGATTTGAGCACGTTATGACCGGCACACAAGAGCCGCATGGCGGCGATCGCGATTCGCTCGAAGCCGATTATCTGATCGAGACGCCGCTCGATCCCGCGCGCGTCGCCGAGATCATGGTTGGCGAGCAGTCGAGCGGCACGTTCGTGCGCGTGGCCAACGAAACCGACGCATTGCGCGCGCGAAGCCGCGCAAGCGTGCTGCGCATCGAGGAGCTGGAACCCGCGGCGCAGCCGAGTCTTCATAGCGCATGGCTCGCGCGGCAAGGCGCGCACGGACCCTGGCGGCGCGCGCGCGTTACGCTGTCTTTTCCGCTTGCCAACATTGGCGCTAACTTGCCGACGCTCGCCGCAACCGTCGCGGGCAATTTATACGACCTCGGCGAAGTCACCGGCATGCGGTTATTGTCGCTGCGTTTGCCTGCGTCTTATCGCGCACGCTTTGAGACGCCGCGTCATGGTGTGAAGGGTACGCGTGCGCTAACGCAGGTAATCGACGGGCCGATGATCGGCACCATCATCAAGCCGAACGTGGGTCTGAGTGCGCAGGAAACCGCGGCGCTCGTGCGCGAGTTGTGCGAAGCAGGCGTAGATTTTATAAAGGATGACGAAGTAAGCGCCAACCCCGCGCATGCACCGCTTGCCGAACGGGTGCGCGCGGTCATGGCCGAAGTGCGTCGCTATCGCGAACGCAGCGGCCGCCCGGTAATGGTCGCCTTCAATATCACCGACGACCTCGACGCGATGCGTCGCCACGCTGAACTGGTGGAGCGAGAGGGCGGCGCGTGCGTGATGGCGAGCATCAACTGGTGCGGCTTTTCCGCTATTCAGACGCTGCGCCGCGCCACGCCGTTGGTGCTGCACGCACATCGCAACGGCTACGGCATGATGTCGCGCGATCCCTCGCTTGGCATATCGTTTCAGGCTTATCAGACGCTGTGGCGTCTAGCGGGCGTCGATCATATGCATGTGCATGGTCTCGCCGGGAAGTTCGCGCAGAGCGATGCCGAGGTAATCGAGTCCGCACGCGACTGCGCGACGCCGCTCGCCCCAGGCTGCGACGACACGGTATTGCCGGCGTTCTCTTCAGGCCAGTGGGCAGGTACCGCACAAGCGACGTTCGATGCCGTGCAATCCACCGACTTGCTGTTCATGTCCGGCGGCGGCATCCTCGCGCATCCCGATGGCCCTGCGGCCGGTGTCACGAGTGTCAGGCAGGCATGGGCCGCAGTGCAAGCGCGCACGCCTGTGCCCGTCTACGCGGAGCGCATGCCGGAACTGCGGCGAGCGCTCGAGTTCTTCGGTGGCCGCGGGTGAACGCACACAACGACGACACGAGCAGCGGCAATATCGCCGGCGGCCCTCAATACGCGTTTTACGGCGACGATTTCACCGGCGCGACCGATACGCTCGCGCATCTGGCACGCGCCGGATTGCGCACCATGCTGCTGTTAGCGCCACCGGACGCAACGCATCTGGGAAAGCTCGGCCCGCTCGATGCGATTGGCGTGGCGGGCGCCGCGCGGACGATGTCGCCGGATCAGCAGCGCGCGGAACTGACACGTGTCGGTCAGGCGTTTGCCGAACTCGGCGTGCGGGTGCTGCACTACAAGGTGTGCTCGACGTTCGACAGCGCGCCGCGAACGGGCAGCATCGGCGCGGCGATCCGCACGTTGCGCGAGTATTGCGCGCACCCGCTTGTCGCAGTGATTGGCGGACAGCCCAGTCTGCGGCGCTATTGCGTGTTCGGTGAGTTGTATGCGGCGGCGGGCGCTGACGATGGCGAATCGTCCATCTACCGGATCGATCGTCATCCGACCATGAGCCGGCATCCCGTTACGCCGATGAGCGAGGCGGACCTGCGCGTGCATCTGAAGCGGCAGGGCGTGGAGAACGTGCAGTCCATCGACTGGCGCTGCTATGCGGCAGGCGACGCCGCGCTGCAAACAGAGCTGGAACGCCGGCTCACTTTGCGGCCCGATGCGGTGCTATTCGATGTACTCGACGATTCGCATCTTCAAACGATTGGGCGTTTGCTGGCGAATCAGGCGAGAAGCGCCGCGCCGCTGCTTGCGGTGGGCGCGAGCAGTGTCGCGCAGGCCTATGTCTCCGCGCTCGCTCAATCGGCCGCGAGTGGAGCAACGGCGCAGCGCGTACAGTTGGCTCGTGCGCGCAGTCCGGTATTCGTGCTGGCGGGTAGCCTGTCGCCGTTGACCGAGGTGCAGATTCGCGCCGCGCGCTCATATCACCACATCGAACTGGACCCGCTGCAGATGACGGGCGAATCGGCACATAGCTATCTAATGGCGCAAGTGGCAGCAATCGCCGCCGCGTTGCGCAGTGGAAGCAATGTACTGGCCTTCACGTCGCGGCGCGAACCGAGCGGGATCGAATCGTCCGGCGCGTTGCCTCGGCTTGCGCACGCTTGCGCGGCATTGTTGAGGCAAGTGCTCGACGCGGAGAACTTACAGCGAGTCGGCATTGCGGGCGGTGACACATCGAGTATCGCGGTGCGAGCACTCGGCGCATGGGGCTTGTCGTATCTTGCGCCGCTGTCGGCTGGGGTGAGCGTGTGCCGTGTCCACGCCGACAATCCTCAACTGGATGGCATCGAGCTAATGCTCAAAGGCGGCCAGATGGGCGAGGTCGATCTGTTCGAAAAACTGCTGGAAGGTCACGGCGACAACGACTGTACTGGCGTCTAGCCATTGTCGGCAAATCCCGGATACAGCGTCATGCCGCCGTCGACAAACAAGGTTGTGCCCACAACGTAGTCGCTTTCATCCGATGCAAGCCAGACGGCAGCCTTGCCGATGTCTTCCACTTCGCCGACGCGGCCATAAGGGATCAGTTGCAATAGTTTGTCGCGCGCCGCGCTCGTGTCCCACGCGTCCCGATTGATCTGGGTGCGAATCGCGCCGGGCGCAATCGAATTAACGCGGATGCGTTCCGGCGCCACTTCCTGCGCGAGTGACTTCATGAACATCTGAATCCCGCCCTTCGACGCGGCGTAGTTGACATGTCCGGCCCACGGAATCACCTCGTGGACGGAACTCATACAGATGATCTTGCCGACCGCTTTCGATACCGACGTCGGTCCGCGTCGGCGGAATTCTTTTACGGCTGCCTGAGCGGTGAGGAATTGCCCCGTCAGATTGGTGGCCAACACCGTTTGCCAATCTTCCAGCGTCATTTCCGCGAAAGCGCTGTCCTTCTGCAAACCGGAATTGGCGACGACGATATCCAACGTGCCGAAGCGAGCGCGGCACGCTTCGAACATCGCGTCGACATCAGCGGGATTCGATACATCCGCTTTAACCGCGATTGCGGCGCCGCCCGATTGATTGATTTCGTCGGCGAGCTTCTCGGCCGATTCAGCGTGCGAATGATAATTCAGAGCGACGGACGCGCCCGCATCCGCGAGCGCCTTTGCAACGCCATAGCCGATGCCCGAGCTTGCGCCCGTGACCAACGCGAATTGATTGGCGAGTAACTTTTCCATCGCAATTCCTTGGGGGTTGAACGTGCCTTTAGTCTAAGTACGAATATAGCGAGGCCGCCGGATTTGCGCGCAGTTCACTGCATCGCGATCCGGCGGCCTGGCCTGCGTGGACTTATTGATGATGTGACCGCATCACGGATCGGCTAAACGACGCCGGCGACAAGCAGCACGATCACAACGATGAGCACGATACCGAGACCACCCGTCGGCGCATAACCCCATGAACGGCTATGCGGCCACGTCGGCAACGCGCCAATGAGGAGAAGAATCAGCACAACCAGAAGAATAGTTCCCAACATATATGACCTCCGCTTGGTTGATGGAGCTGCCTATCTATGACCCTCGCACGCTTGATTGGCGTGCGTGGGACCAGGCAGCGTCGTCAACCTGCTTGAGCAAGCGTCGTGCCCAGCATGGAAACGCGGGGCCGGTCACGCGCGCCGGCTACGCTCACATACCGCTTGCAGGCGCGGTCCTGACGCGCGACGCGACGATGTCCGCGATGAACGCAAGGGCGAGCGCGACGGCGCCACAAGCAAAGATCAGCGCGTAGTTGTTATGCGAGTGCGAGAACAGGTACGAGTAGCCATAACCACCGAGCGCCTGGAAGAGCGCAAATGCGGTTGTCGCACGGCTCCACGACGCCCGTTGCTCGGTGTGATCGTGCGGCACGAGTTCGTGAATGCGACCGAGCGCGAGCGGAACGATACCGGGCGTAAAGACGCCGAGAATCACAGTCGACAACGCGAGGACCCATGCATTGCCGGTAAGCGCGAGCATTGCAACGGCTACCGCCTGCAGCAGCAGCGCAACGCGATAAGCCTTGCCGTAACCGATACGATGCGCAACGTTGCCTGCGATGACTGGTCCGACGATCGCGGCAAGCCCATAGAGCACCCAGTAGTCCGCGCCAATTGCCGCGCCTCGACCGAGGCCGCGCGCCACATAATCGACAAGCAGGATCATTGCCGGCACGAGACCGAGCGCGTTCGCTGCATATTGCGCATACAGCACACGCAGCCCGAGATTGCTGGCGTGTGAAGCGTGACGATTGCCGGCTGCTGCGACCGGTGCAGGCGGATTGGTCGACGGCCAGCCGAACCAGCTCACCGCGGTCAATGCGAGCGCGACTGCGCCGAGACCGAGCCATGTGGTTCTCAGCCCGAAATGCAACAGTTCAGGTATCAGCGTTCCGGACGCTGCAATGCCAAGGCCCAGTCCGAGAAAGATCATGCCGCTGACAAAGCCGCGGCGCGGCGCGGGAATGTGCGGAAGAATAGAAGTCGCGACCAGCACCATGATGGCACCGCCGGAGATGCCCGAAAGCAGACGCCACGCGAAGAACCAGCTGATCGAGAGCGGATAGGCGCAGGCGAAGAAGGCTGCGGTTACAACAGCCATCAGCAGACGCAACGCGGTACGGTTCGATAACGCCGACGCAAGCGGTCGGCCGATCAACGCACCGATCAGATAGCCCGCGAAATTGGCGGCGCCGAGTGTCACCGCTTGTGACGACGTGAACCAGTGCGCCTGAATCAGTGACGGAATCAGCGGCGTGTATGCAAAGCGCGCGAGTCCGATCGCGACGAGGCTGCCGCACAAGCCGGCGAGCGTCGCGTACAGCGAACGGGCGTCGAGCGATGTAGAGCCCGGAGAGGTCAATGAGGGCGCTGAAGACATGACGATTCCTTTACCGGCCAACGTGCTAAACGTGGATTCGGCTGTGGGTAAAAATGCGATGGTGTGCGCCCGTTAGGCGCGTGACTTAGACGCCGCCGTGTTTGGCTGGTATCGCCGGCAAGCCGAGCAGCGCGAGAGCGGTTGCGGCAGCGCTCGTCAGCACTTCTCGTTGCGGATCGACCCGCGCTAGCACGCGCATGCCTAGTACTGTGGCGAGCAGATGAGTGGCCGCGTCGGCGGACGACACGGTGGCCGCGATTGCGCCGCCCTTCTGCGCGGCGACAAGGCAGCGATAAAAGAACTCGCGGATCTCGGCGATCTCGGTCGCGACGAGCTTACGAAATGCTTCGTCCTCGGATGAAATTTCGAGCGCCGAATTAACCAGCATGCAGCCACGTTTGTGCGGATCGGCGACAGATCGCTCGATTGTCTCGTCGAAGAAACCCGTAATGGCTTGAGCAGGCGGCACCGTGCTCTCGAAGCGCCTGATGCGCTCGCGCAGCGTGCAGTCCAGGTAGTGCTCGAGCGCGCGCAGATACAGCCCGCGCTTGTCGCCGAATGCGTTGTAGAGGCTCGGCTGCGTGAGACCCGTCGATTTGACGAGGTCGCGTGTGGAGGTGGCCTCGTAGCCCTTGAGCCAGAAGGTCGCGCTTGCTGCTTCGAGCACCTCTTGCTCGTCGAATCCGCGGGGTCGCGCCATGATCCATGTCCTTTACCGCCTGTGCGGCGGGTTCTGTATCGAACGATATAGAACGGGATTATATATCGATTGATACAGAACGCAAGGTCAATTTAACCGGCGCGTATCTGGGCCGCCGCGCCCCGCCAGCAAGGGCACGGCGCGGCGGTTTCCAATTGCGGACATCTCACGCGTCCTACAGATAGGTGCCTTTGATGCGCCCTTCGAAGATGGCAGTGTTGATGTCGAAGTCGTCGACTTGGCCCGAGGCGCCGCCGTCGACTGTGACGGCGACGGAACGGCCCCCGCGCACGAGTTTCATCTGCTCGGCGTCGAGCGTGGCTTCCTCGCGCGCCGCGTCGGCGCTGCGGGGTAGGTCCTTGATAATGACGGTGGATTTCATGGCGATACTCCTCGAAGTGGGCGGGCGAGCACGGCAAGGTGCTCGCTTCTATTTCTGCAAGGTGTATGCCAATTTTCGTTCGATGAACGCGGAAGCTGTCATCTCATCAGCGACGCCGCGCCAGGCAACGATATGCGCGGCACGGCCGCAAGAAGCGCATTGTGATGAGCGAAAGACCGAAGCGAAGTGTGCGGAGGTAACCCACATTTCACGCTCGCAATGTTGGGCAGCGCTGCGGGAAGGTCCGCGCGCTGCGCCTCGCGCGACAAAAACAAAAGCGGCACGCGTCGATGACGCATGCCGCCGCACTGCTGATATGACCGCGAATCTAGCCGCGCCGCTTATCGCGCGTCGCGGCTACTTTTCCGATGGCCTGGTGCGCGGCCGGAAAGCCGGGTGGATACTCGACGACCCGCGCGGAAACCGGCACGAGTGGCGCGGCGCGCGTCAGGCGCGTGCCGATGCGTGCACCGCCGACAATGGCGGCCATTGCCTCGCGGTCGAGTTCCACGCTGTCAGTAAGGTCGTTGATGAGAAGTCTGGCCATGGTGTGTTCGCCAAAGAAGCCGCGTGCTACGACCGTTCACTGGTCTCGTCTGCGCTCGCGGATGGGGTCAAGTGTGCTGAGGTCTCGTCGCACTATGAGTATAGGAAATCTGTTTTGTGCCTGCCTGGCGGATATGGGCAGGCGGCGGTCGGGAGGCACACGGTCCATCGTTATCGCCGGGACGTTGACGTTGGCAATGCCGATTAGACCGCCTGCCGCGAGCAGCCTGGCGCCGCGGGACACCCGCTTACCTTGGGTAGGCGGCTGAGTTCGCGGACTCGGGAACGTCGCGAATCATGAGGGATGACATGGTATTTCTCCAAAGTGACGCGGAACAAAAAAGCGGCTGGCGCGAGGCGAAGCGGCATGAAAAAGCGGCCGCTTCGCCTCGCCGCTTATCGCACGTGGATGTTCTTGCTCGCAACGTTGTTGCCGTTCGATCCGAGCAACCTGTCTGTTTGTGCGTCACTAACGCATGGCGTGTGCCAGATTTATTAAAGGTTCCTAACAAAAGTATCGGCGCCCTTATGGCCTTGGCTCGCAGACCGACTCGCCGGATTTTCGGATCTCCGCAGCGGCCAGCGCAGTCGCAGCGAGCGGTGGCACTCTCCCGACAACGCGCGCGGTTCTGTTGGAGCGCGTCCGACATCGGCCGCTCATGCACCGCGCGGGGCAATCCTGGTTTGCGAAAGCGCAGGCCTGGAGCTAGTATCGAAGCGGCACATGTAACTGGTTACGACAGCTTTTCTATCGGCCACGGGAGCCTCGGTCATACGCGATCGGGGTCTATGGCAGCGGCGGCATCTCGCACAAAATGGCTAGCCTTGCGCGTGTGATTCACGACTTCCAGAACGGCGAGCTGTCCCGTGACGAGTTCGTCGCTCAACTCGACAGCACGTTGGTGACCGAAGGCCTCGGTCCCGCGCAGCTGCTGGACATGCTCGGCGCCGCGCACCGTAAAGCGCCGCTGCCCGAGGACATTTACGTCGAAGTGCGGCGGCGCATCGAGCAGTTGCGTGTGTCGAATGTGGCCGCCGGCGGCGACGAAACCGGCATCCAGACTACGGTTGAAATTCCATCGGTGCGCTCGGCAGGCGCAATGCCTGCAGGCACCGGCGCGAGTGCGCCTAACGCATCCAGCGGGTTAGGCCATGACCAGATCAAAGGCACCGGCGACACCCTGAACAACCGCTTTGTACTCGAAGAGTGCCTGGGCGTCGGTGGGATGGGCACGGTTTACAAGGCGCTCGATCTGCGCAAGCTGGAGGCGTCGGACAGAAAGCCCTATCTGGCGATCAAGGTTCTCAACGTCCAGTTTCGCGGCAATCCGAATTCGCTAGTCGCATTGCAGCGCGAGGCGCGCAAGGCGCAGGTGCTCGCGCATCGCAACATCATCACGGTGTACGACTTCGATCGTGATGGACCTATCGTCTATCTGACGATGGAGTACTTATCCGGCAAGCCACTCAGCCAGTTGCTGCGCACGCCGGGCTATCAGGGCATGCCTGTACGCGCAGCGTTGCCCATTGTGCGTGGCATGTGCAGCGCGCTTGCGTATGCGCACGAACGCGGTTTCGTGCATTGCGATTTCAAACCCGCCAACGTCTTTCTCACGACGAATGCCGAAGTCAAAGTGATCGACTTCGGCATTGCCCGCGTGTTTCAGCGCCCGGAGGAAGAGAGCGATGCAACGGTCTTCGACCCCGGGAGCCTCGGCGCGCTGACGCCCGCGTATGCGAGCCCCGAAATGATCGAGCATCGCGAGCCCGATCCGCGTGACGATATTTACGCGCTGGGCTGCATCACGTATGAACTGTTGACCGGGCATCATCCGTTCGACCGATTGTCCGCCACGCAGGCGCGCAACGCAGATTTCAAGCTGCAGCGGCCAGCGAATCTAGATACTAGGCAGTGGCGCGCGCTGCGCGCCGCGCTTTCGTTCGACCGCGCGACGCGCATGCCGAGCGTCACGCGCTTTATCGCGGAGTTCGACAACGAAGCGCGCGCCGAGAAATCTGGCACGTTGGCGAAGGCGGGGCTTGCGGGCTTCGCGGTGATTTGCGCCGCGGCTGTGGGCGTGTACGCGTGGAAGTCGGCGCCGAATCGTCAAAGCCAGGCGCAGTTGGGCGCGGGCTCGTCGCACGGACGCGTCGATCGGGGCGCCTCGTTGTCCACGCAATCGAGCGCAGCGGGCGTGGTGTCGAATGGTTCGTCAACGAACGCCTCGACGAACGCACCAACGACTGCGCCGACGAACGCGTCGACAACTGCCGCACCGCCCGCATCACCCCCGGCTCCAAAGCCCGCATTGACGCTCGCAGCCGTGACGCCGATGCTCGCGCAAGTGCCGTGTTCGGCGCTGGCTGCATCGACGCAAGACCACACGTTGACGGTGCGCGGCTATGTCTCCCAACGCTACGGCGCCGCGCGTCTGAAAGATGGGCTGCGGGCGCTTCCCGGCGTGGATGACGTGAAACTCGACGTTCAGTCCGTCGCGGACGATAAATGCGACCCCGTTAAAGCACTCGCGCCGTACTGGACGCAGAACTGGCAGGCCGGTCACATCGCCGGCTTGCAGGTGCGTCCCCCGAGCGGTCAGTTGAGTGAGGGCGATCCGCTGGTTGTCGACGTGAGCACGCCCGGCTATGACTCATACGTGAACCTCGACTATTACCAACTCGACGGTAACGTGGTTCATATGGTGCCGAGCCCGCGCGCGAAGGACAATCAGGCGCCACCGCGTTATTCGGCGACGATCGGCAGCGCAGGCGACTGGGTGATTTCGAAGCCGTTCGGCTCGGAGATGGTCGTGCTTCTGATCACGCCCGCACCGCTATTCGACAAGCCGCGTCCCGAAGCGGAATCGCGCACCGATTATCTTCGGGCACTCGACGCGCGCCTCGCGCAGATCGGCGCGAAGTATGGCCGGGAGCGGATCGTCGCTGACTTCGCGCCGATTACTACGAAGCCTCACGCGCCATAAACTGCGCATGCCCTTCGGCTTAACCGTGAAAGCGGTTGTAGCAATGCATCACTTCAATTCTTTGACTACGCGAAAGCCATCTTGCGATTGGCGCACACCTGAACTGTATTTAAAGCGAGTCGCGCTGAGCATGTAGCCGCTGCCTTCCCGCCACGAGCCGCCGCGAATCACGCGCATGTCGCAAGTGGGGCTTTCCCACGCGCGGCCATCTGCGGGTGCGGACTGGTACGAGTTGTGCCAGCAGTCGGCGGTCCATTCCCAGACGCTGCCATTCATGTCGTGCAAGCCATATGGATTGGGCGCAAAAGAACCTGCCGGCTCGGGGCCTTCCTTGTGCCACGGTTCGCCGCAGTCCTTGCAGTTTGCGGTGCCCTTGCGCATCTGATCTCCCCACCAGTAAGCGCTTGTCGTGCCGCCACGGTCCGCGTATTCCCACTCCGCTTCAGTGGGCAGACGGTACGGCTTGCCGGTTGTTTTGCTGAGCCACTTTACATACTGCTGCGCGTCATCCCAACTGAGGTCACGTGCGGGTGCCGTCTTGTTCGCATTCGTTTCGGGAGTGAGTTTCGCACATGCGTTCGCGGCGACGCATGCATTCCACTGCTCGACGGTCACCTCGTACTTGCCGATCGCGAACGGTGCCCCAATCGTCACGTGATGAACGGGTTTCTCCGATGGATCGTCGCTGCTGCTGCCCATCGAGAATGAGCCGGCGGGCAACGCGATCATGATCGGACACGCCGCACAATCGCGGCTTTCGCCTGCGACCGGCGCATGCGCCGCGGGCTTCTGAGCGGTTGACGTGACAGGCGGCGTTGGCGGTGCCGTAGTGCTCGCAGCGGGCGGCGCAGAAACGGCGCGCTGCCGATCAGGCGTCGCGGTAGCGGAGGGCGCTGCAGGCGTTGAAGGACGCGCGGCTTGCGGTGTCGGTGTAGCAGGTGGCGTTGCCGGTTGCGCGACGGGCGGCGCGGGGGAAGGTGCTGCTGCGGCCGCTGGTGCGTTCGATGCGGCCGCCCGCAAGCGATCTATGCGGGCATGCGCTAGCGTGGCGAAGCGCCCATTGGGATAGGCCTTCAAATACGCTTCGTAGTCGCCGGGATAGTTACTGTCCTTGATCGAATTCCAGAACGTGATTTCGTATTGTTCACTGCTGTCTTTTGGGAGAATGCCGCGACTGTGCAGTGTCACGACAGTATCGTCGTGGGTCTCGGCATTCACGACCGGCGCTTTGACCGCGCTGGTTCCCGCATCAGCCGATGCCGCCAGCGAGGACACAATCCACGGACTTTGCTCGCCACGTGTTATCTGGCGAGTCCCGGACGCGACGTTTGCAAGCAGGCTCATTAGAGGCTGTGCTGGTGCTTCGTCGAGTGTTCGCAGCAATGCCTGTGTGTAAATGCCATGGCGTATGCCGTCCGCCGCAAAATCGCCAGGCGCGGTCGCATAGGCAACGACCGTGTTCGGCGGAAGTGCGGACGCATCCGGCGCAACAGCGGCGGCGAATGGATTGTCGAGACAGGTATCGAGGATTACGAGGTTGAGTTGGCCGTCGCGTGAATGCATTGCTTGCAAGACGTCATTCAGATCGACGGCCTGGCGAAGCAGCGAAGCCGGCGAGCGCGTGTCCAATCCGGCCGGGATCAGCAGTGTCTGCGCGCCGATCCGCATGCCGTGACCGGCGAAATAGAACAGGCCGATACCACCTGCGGTCAAACGCCCGCGTAGTTCGCGAATCGATCGCTGCATTGCAGCTGGCGTTGCATTAGAAAGCACAATTACGTCGAAGCCGAGCGCACGCAATGTTTTGCCGACGGCTCGTGCGTCACGCGGCGCGTTTTGCCTGACGACGTCGTGTGAATTGTCGCCATACTCGCCATTGCCTATCACGAGTGCAATGCGTGGTGCGCCAGGATAATCGTGTCCGGCTGCGAACGGCGCGATTGCCCGGTCCATCGCACCGGTGCTTTCACGCGGCGCAGCGGCAAATGTATTGCCGCAATCCACCAGAATGGCCCCGGCCATCCACATCAGCAGGAATATTCGCCACATCTTCGGATCCTGTTTGTTCCGGACAGAACATAGGCATTCGCGTACAGCACCGGTCGGCGCTATGCGTCGCCGCCGCACGTACCGCGGACACGTATGGGACGCACGACGCGCTTTGGACCATCCACGTTGCAACGTATCAACAACCATAGCACGCACTTGGCGGGTCACAACCAACACTTCTACCGAGTGCGCTATACGGTTAACGAGTGTGGCGTATCTTTTTGGCAAGTTACGTCCTAAGCTGATTCACAAAGCAACGCGGCACGGTCGTTTTAACTACGCGGCCGCCGCATCGCGTGCGCGCTCGCGAACGCAGCAGAATTGCCCGCACTGCCTCGCGCAGTCGAGGTGGCCACGACCGCTCTTCGGGAGAGTGCGCTATGCGAATAACCAACGTCCCCGCTGTTCTCAACCGGAGTCTGACGGCCGCAACGCGGCTGTGTGCATGGCGAGCGGTTTTGCGCACCGTGCTCGCCGTGATGATCGGCGGTGCGGCGCTGCCTTTCGCCGCGTTCGGCGCGTCGACTGCATCGCCCGCAGGTGCTGAGGAGTACATCATCTGGCCGCCCGACGGCGCCGTGATTCATGGCGGCAAGCTGTGGGTCCGCATGGGGTTGCGCAACATGGGCGTGTGTCCGAAGGGCGTCGTGTTTCCGAACACCGGGCATCATCATCTACTGATCGACACGGACCTGCCGGCGCTCGACCAGGAGATTCCATCGGACCGCAATCATCTGCATTTCGGCGCGGGTGAAACCGACGCGCGTATCGAGTTGCCACCAGGCAAACACACATTGCAACTGATTCTGGGCGATCACAATCACGTGCCGCACACGCCGCCCGTGTACTCGAAAAAGATCACCATCACCGTGCAAAAAGACTAGCGCGAGCCGCGCGTTCATCGCGGACCGCTCGGAACGGAGAGACGTTCATGTACAAACTCATTGCAGTCGCGGCGCTGGTGGCGTCGGCGACATGGGGCACGGCGGATTTTGCCGTGGCGGGAACCCCGGCGCCTGCGGGCGCTTATGCCTATATCGGCTATCCGAACGATGGTCAGGTGGTGCAAGCCAATAAGCCGTTTCGCGTGTGGTTCGGATTGCGTTACATGGGCGTGGCGCCAAAGGGCGTGAAGTATCCGAACACAGGACATCATCATCTTCTGATCGACACCGACCTGCCGCCACCAGACCAGGAAATACCCTCGGACCGCAATCACCTGCATTTCGGCGCCGGCGAAACCGAGACGATGATCCAGTTGCCTCCCGGCAAGCATACGTTGCAGCTATTGATGGGCGACGACATGCATGTTCCGCACAATCCGCCGGTGTACTCGAAGAAAATCACCGTCATTGCGCGGTGACGGAGCGGGTGGTGTCACGCGTGGACCAACCATCGCACGCAGGTTGTTGGTTGCAATCCATCATGTCGAGGCAGCCGCGTCTTTGCGGATAGCACTATCGCAAGGCCGCAATTCCCCGGAACGCCTTGCCATATGCGCCTCGGCAAATCTCTTAGGATCGGAAAGCAAAACTGGCACAACCTATGCGTTAGTGATGCTCGAGTAGACAAGTTGCTCGAACCACAACCGCAAGGCTGCGACTTTCCCTTTCAGGAGATCTGCCATGAACACGCTGATGATCCAGGACCTGTCCATCACCGAACAACTCGACAGCAAGGCAATGAGCGCCGTGCGCGGCGGCACCGGCCTTTTGTATCCGTCGTACGTGAACTTCGCGCCGTTCTTTGCGCCGGACCACAGCAAGAAGGTCGATGCGACTCAACTGATCAGCACGACGATTAACATTCAGAACGGCAACTGCAACAACGCAGCCTTCGTTACAGACGTCTCGGCCAAAATCGATCCACATGTGACGGCGAGCAACAACATCTACATGTCGTAAGCGGCGCGAGCGGACGTCGACGCCTGCCGTCCCGTGCGCCCGCCGGCATCGATCCTCAAAAGTTTGCGCGTCTAATCGTTCTTTTCACGCGACACCACGTTACCGCACATCTCCCGAACCCATGTTCATGCACCTGCTTCGATGGTGAAGCGGCGGCGGAGATGCTTTACTTGAAGCGTGCGTTGCGTCGTGCTGTGAAGTGGGCGTCATCGGAGAAAATCGTGTCAGCGTTGCTTGATTCACTGGTCCGTCAGCGCTCGTTCAATCACTACACCGCGACGACGTTGCGCGGGCTGTGCGCGGCAACTGTTTGCGCCTTTTCATTGTGCGCATGCGTCGACGTCAGCATGCCGGACTACAAGCGGCCCGATACGCCTGCCAAAGCGTCGTGGTCCGATCAGAAAGGTTCACCGATATCCGCGGCGGCCACCATCGAACCGGAATGGTGGAAGGGCTTCCACGATTCGACTCTCGATTCGCTGATCGACAAAGCCATCAGCGGCAACTTCGATATCAAGGTGCTGGCCGCGCGCATCGACGTGGCCAGCACACAAATAGGCGAAGCCAAAGCCGGTGCGTTGCCGACGATGGACCTCGGCGCCGGCGCAAGCTTTCAGAAGACCACCGGGCAGACTTTCACGAAGCAGTACAACGTTGCGGCGCAGGTTAACTGGGACATCGACATCTGGGGCAAGGTCGAGAAAGGCGTGCAAGCGCAAAAAGCCGAGTTTCATGCGAGCGAAGCCGACTGGCGCGCCGGCTATCTGGAACTGGTGTCGAATGTGTCCAGCACCTATTTCCAGCTGCTCCAGTTCGACGACCAGATAGACCAGCAGCAAAGAACACTCGTCACCAACCGCCAAATTCTGACGATCTACGAAGGACAGCGCCGCAGCGGTCTCATCCCGCAGACGCAGGTACTGCGTCAACAGGCGGAAATCAATCGCCTGACGAATCAACTGCTCGAACTGGGACGCTCGCGCGATCTCGCGAACAACGCGTTGTGTACGCTGATCGGCGTACCTGCAGGCGAGTTTCGTTTGCCTAAGGGCCATTTGCAGCAGCGCGTGCAGTTGCCTGTCGTACCCGACGGCCTGCCTGCGCAACTTCTGGCGCGGCGCCCGGACGTGGTGGCCGCTGAGTTCAGAGTGCTGGAGGCGTACGACCTCGTCGGAGAGGCCAAGCTCGCGCAGTTGCCGACGATCAGCCTGACTGGCCACGGCGGTACGGCGAGTTTTGCTCTTACTGATTTGCTTAAGTCGTTCACATACGGCTTCATGCCCAGTATCAACATTCCACTGCTCGACCCCTCGGTGCGCGCCCATGTGAAGGTAACGCAGGCGCAATCGGCAGTTGCTGAGCAGCAATATCGTGCAACGGTGATGGGCGCATTCGAAGAAGTAGAGAACGCACTGGTCAATCTGAATGCGCATAAGGCGCAGAGAGTTGAATTGCAGCAAGAGGTGGATCGTCTGCAAATCGTGGCTGATCAGATTCAGTCTCAGCTGAGGCTTGGTCTCGTGTCGCAACTGGAAGTGTTCGAAACCGAGCGGACGCTGCTCGAAGCGCAGCAATCTTTGCTGGCCAATCATGAATTGATTCTGTCCGACACAGTACTGCTTTATAAGGCACTCGGCGGCGGGTGGCCTAGTGTCGATGTGCAGGCGCAAGTGAAACAGCAATAAGGCAGCACAACAGAAGTAAAGGAACACTGAGCTAATCCGCAATGTGGCGAGTGCGAGCCTTATCTGGGTTTCACACCGGACGCCCGCTGGCTTCATAACCAACGACAGGGAATTGACACTCGCGATGCGTGACTTACAATCGTTGAGGAGCCGGCTTTGCAATGGCTCGCTAATAAAAGACCTTCTCGCCGTCGTCCTTCGTGCTGAATCCGCTGCACTCTCGCTGCAGCGGGTAAACGATTAGTGATCCGGATAAAATGGCCGACGGAGAAACACCCATTGCAGAGACACGCGCGACTGTCGAAGCCGCTTTCGACGTGCTGTTGTCTCCGCTTGCATCCGCGCAACGACCTGCGCTGGACACAATCCGGATTGTCGACAACCTGTTCGCAATTGGGCGCAGCGAAGCGCCGTTCACCGATTACCCTGCTGAGCGGATTGCGCGTCTATCGCGCCGTCACGCGCGGGTCTTCGTCGAGCACGGCGCCATTTATGTTGCGGACCTCGAAAGCAAGAATGGCACGACGGTAAACGGCATCGCAGTGCGGCAAACGCCGGCGCGTGTGCGGGCAGGCGACGAACTGTGTTTCGGCGGCGAGTTGTGTTATCGCGTGAGCATTGAGCCGCGCGCGCGCATCGTAGCGGCTGGCAGCACGGCACAAGCCCCTGCCTTGTTGCTCGTGCCGCAGCGCGACGATCTCGATCTTCAGCCGATCGAAGTGCAAGCGTTTCCGTTCCTCGTCAGCAAAGCCGATGATGTCTTTTCGCGCTACAAGG